>Ga0302314_10000566_pt1 | contig 68216 bp, 53 predicted proteins | sample III_Palsa_N2_3_FD_200533 | JGI IMG/M metagenome (GOLD analysis project Ga0302314, IMG submission 200533) | Peat permafrost microbial communities from Stordalen Mire near Abisko, Sweden - III_Palsa_N2_3 | ecosystem: Environmental > Terrestrial > Soil > Palsa > Peat permafrost | place: Sweden...
AAATCGACCTGCTCGTCAGACCAGACGACACATCAGTGCCGGTATTCGACACCACCCGCCTGCACGTCCAAAAGGCGATACAGCTCGCGCTGGGCTAACCAGCGCACCGGGCATAGGTGTCAGGACTCGTCGCCGCAAGGCCGGCTTTAGTCGCTTTCGGCAGGGTTGTGACGGGTTGCTCTTTAGCAATCTCGACACTCGCTGCGAACCTGCTTTGCTCAGATTCCAGGCATCCCACCACCTCCGGCACCTTCCCCGGTTTGCGCGGACTGCAGGGCGCGGCGGATCGCTAGCTGGGAACTCGCTTCGGTGCAAGCACGACGCTGAAAGCAGCAGCCGACTGCGTCGTGACGGGGGCCGTCCCTGGCTTCTGCAATCGCGTGAAGGCGAGCGTCAGCTCCCCAGTCGCCGGACTTCTGCTTGCGCCCAATCTCGAGCGTCCGGCTGCCGCGGTCTGCACGATCGCTTTTCGCCCTCCCGCCGCCTCACGTCGGGCGATCGCGTTGGCGACCTTCCAATCGCGCCGGTCAGCCCCGATCGGCGTCGCAGCAGACGATCGCCTTCGCCCAAGACGGAGCGTCGCGCAGCAGGCCGGGCGCGCCGGTATCCGTTGGACCGGCTGGCCGTGCGCGTAGCTATGTCACGCAGCCGCCGGCCGCTTGGATGATCTCAGCCAGCAGTTCGTACTCACCGTTGTCAATCTTCCAGTGCGACCCGTTGCGAAAACGTGACCGATAACGTGCGGCGATCTCGGGGGCTGCGTCTCTGAGTCTCGGGGCGCTGCTGACCGGCGAGCACACGCACTCTGTTTTGACCGCAAGCTTGTGCGGCCAGCGGTTCTCGGGGGTCCCCGGAGCGCTGCGCCTTGGGAGGAGTTGCGGTGGCCCGTCGACGCTTTGGATGGCGATCAGGGCTCCCGTGCCTACCGCGTAGAGGATGAGCTGACCAGGCGCCCAGATGTCGCTTGGTGGCTTGTTCCAGGGGAAGCGGATCTCGCTGAGCAGGTCGGGTCGGTCGACGTTCCAGTGGTCCGGAACCGGATTCTCAGTCGAGCCCACGAGCTTGAGCCAGCTCATGTTGCCCATTGTGACGCGATCCACCAGCCGTTCTCAACGAGCTCGATGCTCGGAGTACTCGCTGCCGCTTTTGCCGGACCGCACACCGTCTGCGGACCGTCGTGTTGCGACACCTGGCGTCGCGGATCGCCATGTGCTGTGCGACGCACCCATCTCGACGAGCCTCCGCGCGTAGGCGGCTTAGGCATGGCTGCCGGTCGGAGGGCGGTGCTGCAGCTCCGATCGTGGCCTGCCCGCGCGAGCTTGGCCGTTGCCGCTCTCCCGACCATCGGCGGACGGGATCCCGGCGCCCGGAACTGCCTTCCGGCGAAACCCGTCGGCATCAACTCTGGGCACGGCGGGCGTCGAGCTGCGGCGAGCGAGAGTTGTCAGGAAGGTCGCTCGTCGTCCGACCCCCCGTGTATGCCCCATTGCCAAGTGAAGTTCGTCCACGCAGCCGACCCGCATATCGACAGCCCGATGAAGGGGCTGTCGACGTACCCGGGAGCGCCGGTGCAGGAGATGCGGGGGGCGACGCGTCGGGCGTTCGAATCGCTCGTCGGGCTTTGCATCGATGAGCGCGTCGACCTGCTCGTGATCGCCGGCGACGTGTACGACGGAGACTGGAAGGACTTCAGCACCGGTCTGTACTTGCGCGCGCAGCTCGCGCGGCTGCGCGAGGAGGGGATCGAGGTCGTGCTGATCCGCGGCAACCATGACGCCGCGAGCGTCATCACGCGCAACCTGAAGCTGCCGGGCATACATGTCCTGCGGCACGATCGCCCCGAGAGCGTCGTGCTCGAGGACCTGGGCGTCGCCGTACACGGGCAGAGCTTCGCGACGCGTGCAGTGACCGAGAACCTCGCCGCCGGCTATCCGAGCCCGTTGCCCGGGCTCGTGAACATCGGGCTACTGCACACCTCGCTGGGCGGCTATGACGAGCACGAGAACTACGCGCCGTGCCGGTTGGAGGAACTTGTCGCCCGTGGCTACGACTACTGGGCGCTCGGGCATATTCACGAACGGGCGGTCCTGCACACCAATCCCCACGTCGTCTTCGCCGGAAACCTTCAGGGTCGGCACATGCGCGAGCGGGGCGAGAAGGGCGCGACCCTCGTCGAAGCCGTCGACGGCGAGCTGACGATCAGCCACCGCACCCTCGACCACGCGCGCTGGTCGCGCGTGAACGTGGACGTCGGTGGTGCCGAGGACGAGACCGACGTGCTCGAGCGCGCGCAGGTGGCGCTGCTCGGAGCGATCGAGGACGCGGGCGGGAGGCTGCTTGCGTGCCGGATCGAGCTCGGCGGCATCACCACCGTCCATGGAAGCCTCGTCCGTGACCGCGAGCGCCTGGATTCCGAGCTGCGCGGGCTGGCCACCGATCTCGCCGCCGAGCAGATCTGGGTCGAGCGGATCGAATGGCAGACCGGTGCGCCGCGCTCGGCGACGGTCAGCGACGACGCGGTCGGCGAAACGCTCAAGGTCTTGCGGGGCGCCGCTGCCGACCCCGCTGCGCTCACGGCTCTCGCCGACGGACTGCGGCCGCTGGCGCTGAAGCTCCCGCCTGAGGTCAAGGCCGGCCCCGACGGGTTCGACCCGACCGACCCGGAGACGCTGGCGCGGCTACTGGCAGACGTCGAGCGGACACTGCCGAGCCTGCTAGTCGAGCGGAGCGCGGCATGAGCCTGAGAATGGAGCGCTTCGAGCTGCGCGCTTTCGGGCCGTTCACCGCGACGACACTCGAGCTGCAGGGCGCGTCCAGCGGCGACCTTCACATCATCTGCGGCCCGAACGAGGTCGGCAAGTCCAGCGCCCAACGTGGAATCGGCGACTTCTTCTTCGGGATGCCACCGCGCAGCACCGACAATCAGATCCACAGCTACGTCGACCTGCGCCTCGCCGCGGTGCTGATCGACGAGCACCGCCGCAGGCACGAGCTCGTCCGTCGCAAGGGCACGCGTCTGACGCTGCTGGGCCCCGACGGCGAGCCGATCGACGACGCCGTGCTCGACAGCATGCTCGGCGGCATGACTCGCGAGGTGTTCGAGTCGATGTTCTCGATCACCCACGATTCACTCGTCGTCGGCGGCAAGGCGCTGCTCGCGGCCGACGGCAACGTCGGCGAGAGCCTGTTCAGCGCCAGCCTCGGCGCGACCGGCCTCCACCAACTGCGGGCCGAGCTCGAGAGCGAGGCCGGTGCCCTGTTCCGCCCCCGAGCGACATCGACCTTGCTGCTCCAGTGCCGCGCCGCGTTCGACGCGGCGCAGACCGAACTGCGCGAGACGACGCTGCGCGCCACCACGTTCACCGAGCACGAGCGCGAGCTGCGGTCCACGGGCGAGCAGCGTGCGGCGCTGATCGGGCGGATCCGCGAGGCGCGCACCGAACAGAACGCACGCGAGCGGATGCGGCGGGTGATCCCGTTGCTCGCCGAGCGCACGCAGGCGCTGCAGGAGCTTGACTCACTCGCCGACGCGCCTGAGTTGCCGCAGGACGCCCGAGACCGGCGGCTGCTCGCGGTGCAGCGCGAGGCGGGCGATCGCCAGACCGCCGAGGAAGTGCGGGCGCGCGTGGTGGAGCTCGAGCGCCGGATCGCCGAGCTGAGCCCGGACACCACAGTGCTCGAGCGCGAGCTTGCGATCAAGGAACTGCACGGCCGGCTTGCGAATGTCCGTGAGGGAACCGGCGATATGGAGCGACAGAAGATCAAGCTCGAAACCGCACGCGGCCTGGCGAAACGGGCGCTCGATCAGGTTCGCCCGGACCTCGATCTCGATCGCGCCGAGCAGCTGCGCCTGACCGATACCCAGAGGGCGCGGGTCGACGGGGCACTCGACCGGCAGGCGAAGCTGACGGCGCTGCTCGAGGCCGCCGAGCTAGCCGTGCAGCGGGCCGAGGGCCGCTGCAGCGAGCTGGCCGTCGAGCTCGACGGGCACGACGCCCCACCGGACGGCTCCGCGCTCGAGGCAGCCGTCAGCGATGCCCAGGCGCACGGCCAGCTGGAGCAGCGGATCCTGGACGCGAGCGTCGAGCTGTCAGACGCGGTCGACCTGCTCGACGGCGGGCTGCGGCAGCTCGAGCCTGCGGTCGGAGCCGACGCGTTGCGGGAGATGAGGCCGCCGAGCAGCGTCGCGGTCGATCAGTTCGCCGACGAGCGCGAGCAGCTCGACTTCGATGCCCGTGACCTCGCTGAGCGGCTCGAGCGCCTGGATCAGGACAGCCGGGGGCTGGATCAGGAGCGCGCACGCTTGGCGCTTGGCACGAACGTCCCGACGCTTAAGGATCTCAGCGGCGCGCGCGGGGCGCGCGACGAGGAGTGGCAGCGCCTGCGCCAGCGCTTCGAAGGTGCCGTCGCTGCACCGGCCTCGCCGGACGCGTTCGAGGGGCATCTGCGCCGTAGCGACGACATCGGCGATCGGCTGCGCGCCGAAGCCGACACCGTCGCCCTCAACGCCCAGCTGACGGCGCAGGCGCGGCGCCTGGACGACGAACGGGGTCTACTCGTGCAGCGCGAGCAACAGCTCGCCGAGGACCAATCCGAGCATCAGCGCCGGTGGACACAGGCGTGGGCACCGACAGATATTGCCTCGGCGTCGCCGCGGGAGATGGCCGACTGGCTGCGCGCACGGCAGACCGTGATCGAGCACGCCGATACTGTCGCGCGGCGCAGGCGCAACCTCGAGGCCGAGCAGCGCACGCGCGACGTGCAGCTCGAGACGCTGAAGGCGCAACTGTCGTCGCTCGGCCAGGAGACCGCAGGCCTGTCCACGCTCAGTTCAGTGCTCGCGATGGCCCAGGCACGAGTGGCGAAGGCGCAGAGCGACCGCGAGGAGCACGAGCAGCTCGTCCGTGATCTGCGCGGCGCAAAGGCTACCGCCGACGATCAGCGCGACAAGGCCGACGAACTGCGTGATGCACTGGCGGGCTGGAATCAGGAATGGGCGGTCATCGTCGCGGCGAACTCGTGGCCGGCTGAGATCGGCGCCGACAGCGCGCGGCAGGTTCTCGCGACTGTGAGCGAGCTGGCCGTACAGCTACAGGAGGTCGAGCAGCTGAGCGCTCGCGTCAGCGGCATCCAGGACCGCCTTGATGAATTCGACCGTGACGCCGCGCAGCTGACCAAGGCGATCGCGCCATCGCTTGAGAACTGGCCGACGCAGGACGCGGTTGCCGAGCTCCAGCACCGGCTCGATGAAGCGTTGCGGATTCGCAGCAACCGAGACACGCTTACGGGAGAGCTCGACACCGCTCGGGTTGACCTGGAGACGGCCGAGCAATCGATGCAACGTGCCGAGCGCGAGCTCGAGACGCTTATCGGGCTCGCGGGTGTGAGCACGATCGAGGAGCTCCCAGAGGCAGAGCGCCGCTCGGCGCACGCGAGCGATCTCCACGCCCGGATTCCGGAGCTCGAGCGCAATATCACTGAGGCCGGCCAGGCTCCTCTCCGCGAGTTGATCGACCGCGCCGAGAGCGTCGACATCGACGCCCTCGACGCCCAGGCCACTGAAGCCGAGGACGAGATCGCCGCTCTGGAGGAGCAGCTGCGCCTTCTCGACGTGCGGATCGGCGAGCTCGGCGGCGAGCAGCACAGGATGGAGCGCCTCGGCGGTGCCGCCGACGCCGCGGAGAAGGTCGAGCGGCGGGTCGCGGAGCTGCGCGAGCACGCCGAGCACTACGTGCGCCTGTACCTCGCGGCATGGGCGCTGGCGGAAGCAATCGATGCCTACCGGCGCGAGCACAAGGCCCCACTGCTCAAGCGTGCCGACGAGCTGTTCCCGGCGCTCACCTGCAACCGCTTCAAGGGGCTGGAGGCCAGCTTCGACGAGGCCGACGAGCCCGTGCTCGTCGGCGTGCGCGCCAGCGGCGAGAACGTGCCCGTCAGCCGAATGAGCACTGGCACTCGCGAGCAACTGTACCTCGCGCTGCGCCTCGCAAGCCTCGAGCGCCACGTCGAGCTGCACGGGCCGATGCCCGTGATCCTCGACGACGTCGTCCTGCATTCGGACCCGCGACGCAAGTCGGCCATCCTCCGCGCGCTCGCCGACCTCGGGCGCCACACCCAGGTGATCGCCTTCACCCACGACCCACAGGTCGTCGCGCTCGCGCAGAACGCAGTCGACCACGACCTGCTGAGCGTGCACGAACTCGGGGGCAACGAGATCAGCGGCGCGCTCCAACCACAGATCTCCACTGCCGACGTCCGGCCGATCCGGCCGGCCAAAGCCGCGTAGAGACGAGCCTTGACCAGCGGTAGTGCGTTCGGTCTTGCTTCCGGCGCACACGTAACCCATTGCCCCCTCAGCGGAACCTACCGCCGCGCTGGATCGACGTTCCGGCTCGACGGAATAGGTGCCCTCCGGTCCGGATTAGGTGGCCACTACTCCGGACAAGGTCGATCGGCCTGTTCGGTCCAACCTCAGTGTCTGCGGGGCTCTTGAGACCTAGTCCGGAGTTGCCGGCGATTCGCCGTAGTCCGGACTTGGTCCGCGATCGCTTGACACGGGCCTCGACTCAAAAGTGGCCAGCTTGCAGGGATTCTCCATGACCAAATCCGGAGTTAGCGGGTGTTTGGCCCGGTGACTTGGGTACGTCGCACGACACGTGGCTGGGGGAGACGGCAGGATCGGCGACACGTTAGGGGGAAGCGAAGGAAGGTCCCCGGAACTCCTGGAGAATCGGGGTTGCGGCGCGGGCTCCGCGTGTTACGCTTTGGCTTCTCGATTGATGGCTCGCTGTGTTACGGCGACCTCCCCGCTCTTGACGGGGCCCGAGTACGACACATAGCCCGACGATCTCTCCGCGAGATTCTTCGAGCGCCCGAGACTGCCAGCAGCCCACTCCTTGGGACAAGGTTGTTCGCTCTGGTGTTGATTTCGTCGTCTCGCGTTGTCGTCCATTGATCGTCTTCGTCGTCCCGATCGCGTTCAGTTGGACCTTCTCTCTCGCGTCGCCGTGCCGACCGAGGATGTAGCACGGATCCGTGGCGAGAACGACCGTCGAGCGGTTGGCGTCGCTCGGCCGAGGGTGAGCCGGGCACTCATGATGTGGCTCCCTCACCTCCTGTCCGGGGGTCTCGGACGGTGCCCGGCCACCCGCCCATTCGCGTGCGACGGGTGCCGCTCCGAGCGCCCGATGTAGCGGACGCCGGCGGCGACATCGTCCGCGCTCCGCCATCGAGAGATCGGCGTCGGCGTGCCGCCAGTCCGCAGGGCGCGTGATCTTGTCGGTCTCGCGACCGGCTGACCACAAACGAGAGGAGGGCCTGATGGCCTGACCAGACCCGGCGTCTTGGACGCCGGGCGTTTCAACGTCCCTACCAACGCAGCGGCCCCAGAGCGGTAACTCCGGGGCCACGCTGACATCAAGGAGAACCTCAATGTCCAATGCTGAGAGGAACGGTAGCACCGCCCAAGGCGACTGCTCGCTGTTCGGAGAGGACCCGCCGGCGAAGGCCCGCGGGGAGCGGATCGGGTCGCGGCGGATGGCGGCCACGCTCGTGGAGCTGGCGCGCTCACGCCGCCGACTGACGCACCGGCCGACGGTGGCGCAGGTGCGGACGATGGCCCGCTTCGAGGGCCGGGAGCCGTGCTCATATCTGTTGGACCCGGCTGTGAACTTCGTGCCCGAGCTGATCTTCGGGTACGAGCGGGAGCTGGGTCACCACGCCCTGTGCGTCACCGGCCGGCTGCCGCACGGGGTACGCGAGTTCGTCGCGCTCCCCGACGGCGGTGGGTTCGGCCTGCTCGCCGGCCGCTAGCCGCCGGCGTCTCTCTTAGGCCCGAGGTCCCGCTCTTAACCGAGCGGGACTTCGGGCCTTTCTTCGTCCACGACCCAGTGAAGGGAGGGCACCCATGCCCGCAACCAACGACAGGCTCCCGACGACCGAAGCGTCCTTCGGCTATGACGAGGCGCTTGCGCAGGTGATCGCCGAACTGGCCGAATCCGAGGCGAGGCCTCTCGAGGCCGAGCGAGCCGTTTGGCGCGCCCGCTACCCCGGCCGCTCCCTGCCGCTCGACCAGCGTGGTCTGGCGCTCGCGGCGTGAGCGTGACCCGAGCGCTGATCCGCGAACTGACGTAGCCCGCCCGCAGTGCCGCAGCACCCACGGCCGCCCAGCCCTCGAGGCTCGGCGGCCGCTCGTCGTTCTGGGCCCATTCATCGACCCAGCATCCACCACATCCAGTGAAGGAGGCACACATGCCCGACCCCTTCGCCGTCACTTCAACCGTTGTCGACGGCACGAGCGAGGAGACCATCCGCCTCGCGGTCACCAGCCGCCAGCCTGACGGCGACGTCCACGAGGACGACATCGCCTGGTGGTTGGCCCTGCAGGAGCGGATCGAGATCCGCACCGAGCTCGCCGCCAGCGGCCTGCTCTAGCGACCGCCCGCGTGCCCCCGTCCGCGGGGAGCGCATCAAACGAAGAACGGCCGCCCCGAGTGACTGGGGCGGCCGCCAAAGCAATGCCCGCGCCAGATCTTTGGCGAGAAGTGCGCGGGCACCGACCCCAGGAGGGTACCTAATGCACACCCTGTCAACACGGACCCTGTCCGCGCTCGCGTTCGACCGTGGAGAGGAGTACGACCCCGGCCAGCCGCTGTCTGAGAGCGTGCTCGCGGACCTCGAGCTCAGCGCCGGCGCCCACCCGGTCGTCAGTGACCTGTCGGCTGCCGACCGGCGCCGGCGTGACCGCGCGCAGCGCCGGACGCTCGCCGGCGTCCCTGAGTGGTTCTCGGTCGAGGACCTCCTGAGCAGCCCGTGGGAGACCGTCCACGGCGAGCTCGTCTGACCCAGCGCCGCGGCCCACAACCGTCGCCGCGAATCACGTCAATGGGGGCGTCCGCCGTGAACGGGCGCCCCCGCCCCATCCACCTTCGGTCACCAACAAAGGAGCCCCCATGAGTTCATATCTGATTCTCGTCGTCGAGGAAGACCCGGCAACCCGTGCCTTCCTCGCTTCCAACCTCACGGCAGACGGCTACGAAGTCGTCGTCGCCGAGACCCGGCGCCACGCCATAGCCCTGCTCGCTGCCCACCGGCCGCAGCTCGTGCTGGTCGACATCAACGGCTACACCCTCGGACTGCTCGACGCCGTTCGCAACGGCGACGGGCTCGCCGGTGAGGTCGACCCCGAGACGCCGATCATCGTGCTCACCGCCCGCGCCGATGAGCTCGCGCGGGTGCGGGTGTTCGACCGCGGCGGCGACGACGTCGTGTCCAAGCCGTTCTCCTATCCCGAGCTCCGCGGTCGTGTCCGCGCGCTGCTGCGCCGGAGCTACGAGCCTCGTCACGCTCCGGTCGCGCGCGTCGGCACGATAACCGTCGACCATCGCACCCGCGAGGTGCGCGTCGGCGAGCAGCGGGTCGTGCTCGCGGCCAAGGAGTTCGCGTTGTTGCAGGCGCTGATCGCCGACCCGACGCGCGTGTTCACCAAGCACGAGTTGATGCGCGACGTGTGGGGGTCCCGGGGCGAGACGCGCAGCCGAACGGTCGACTCGCACGCTGCACGGCTGCGCAAGAAGCTCGACGCGGCCGGCGCGGGCCGCCGAACGGTGATCTGCGTATGGGGCGTTGGCTACCGATTCTGTGACGAGCCGCCTGTCGGTCGGGGAGCATGAGCGCCACCAGCGGCGGCGGCCCCGACGGTGTCGAGGAGCTCTATCAGCAGCTCGCCAGTCACCGCGCCGAGCAGGTCCACGCTGCGCTGAGCGGCCTGCTCGGCCACCCCGAGCGGCTGTTCGCGCAGAGCGCCAGTGCGCTCGAGGGCGCGGCTGGCGTATTGCGCCACGCCGCCGCCACCTACGTGCAGCCGGACAGCCCGGCCGCGCGTGAGATGGAGGCGCACGCCGTGGGGCTCGTGAACGTCGCGAGCCGCTTCGAAGCGGCCGCAGACCTCGCTCGCCAAGAGCTCGGCCGACGCCTTCACCTCGTCAAACACGATCACGACCGGCCGGCGTCGTAGATCCGCACGCCGCCGGCTCTCAGAACCAGACACCGATGCCCTCTCGTGGATGCCACCCAATTCGAGGGCAGAAGGGAGCAGACGCTCATGCCTACCCCTGTCACCGCCCGCTACCGCGACAACGCGGGGCGCTGGCACAACGTTGTCGTGCGCCAGACGCGCGACGGCCACTGGCAGGTGCTCGACATCACCCGCCTGGTCAGCGTTGTCGAGACGCTCACCGGCTGCGAGGAGGGGCGCCCGCAGGCCGACGCGCTCGCGCGCGACTACGCCACCAACCAGCACCGCTGCGCGATCGATCAACCCAGCGCTACCGACCTCGCGGCATAGAGCGAGGCGCGACCGCGTCCAGGCGGTACCTACCAACCGTGACCGAAGGAGCTCCGCATGACCAACCCCGCCACCGTCCCACGCCCGGCTCGCGCCGCACCCAGGGCGTCCGCCACGCGCGGGCTGCGCTGCCGGGTGCGACTCGCCGACGGGCGCACGTTCGCCGGCGAGCTGCCCGCCGAACGCCATCGCGCGCTGCAGCTCGGCATCTTGCACGCCGGAAGCGACGGGCTCGTCGAGCTCGCCGCCGGCCTGCGCCGCGACGGGAACCTGGCGATCAGCACCCGCAACCGCGCCGACCACTTCCTCCCCGGCGGCAACACGGGGCAGACGGACTGGCTCCCGCGGCTGCTCGCGCTCGCCGGCTCGCACCACGACCGTGGTGAGGAGGTGTTCGCCGCACCCGCCGTGCGCCGTGACCCGCGCGGCGACAAGCACGCCGTCGCGCACACCCGCGCGCTGTGGGTCGACGTCGACGAGCCGGGCCAGCTGCCCGCCCTGTGGACGTTCCTCGCAGCCAGGCCCTGCCACCTGCTCATCCAGAGCGGTGGCGGAGGCGCTCACGCCTACTGGTTGCTCGACCAGCCCCTCCCCGCCACCCGGGACATCGCGAGCGGGAAGGCGATGGAGCCGATCGAGAGCGCTCACCTGCGGCTGATCCACCACCTCGGCGTGGGACACGACGGGAAGCCCGACGTGGCCGACCTGGCGTGCAAGGATCGGAGCCGATTGATGCGCTTGGCTGGGACGGTCAACGGCAAGACCGGCCAGCACGCACGGATCCTCGAGGCCGACTTCCAGCTGCCCCCGTTCCCGATCGCGGCGCTCGTCGGCGACCTCGCCGACCCGCCCTCGCAGAACCGGGGCCGGAGACGTGGGAGCCCGATCGATCACGGCGACCCGTACAAGCAGATCAGCCCGCCGGAGTACTTCGAGGCGCTCGCCGGCATCGAGGTGCCGCGTGACGGGCTCGTCCGCTGCCCGGCGAGCTGGCACGAGGACCGGCATCCGTCGTGCTCGGTCGGGGTCACCTCAGCCCAAGGGTGGTGTTGCCACTCCGGCTCGTGCGGCGCGCGCGGGGCGATCTACGACCTGGCGTCAGTGCTGCTCGGCGGCCCGTTCGGCCGGGCTTTGCGCGGAGAGGCGTTCAAGCGCGCCCGCGCGTACGTCGCCGACGTGCTCGGCCCAATCGCCGAAACGCCACCGCCGTTCGACGAGATCGGCTGAGGAGATCCAGTGAGCGCCAACCCCATCTCCGCCCACGCGAACGACGAGCTGTTCGTCGTCCACGTTCGCGAGCAGATCAACGGCACCCTCGCCGGCCACGACGGGTGCGAGTACACGAGCCCGCCCCAGGCCCGCCCGGACGCGCTTGCGCTCGTGGCGGTGCTGCTCGGCGGCGCCACCCACGCCACCAACGGCATCACGTCCTGGACGTGCGCGATCGCGGGCGGTCGGCGAATGATCACGCTCAACGGCTACGAGCGGCCCGCGGCCTAGCCTAGCCGCTTCCGGGGGCCCCGGTTCGGGGCGCCCCGGCATCTCTGTTCACATCGTCACCGGGAGGTGATGCATGACGCACCTGCCTGCAGGTGCCAACCCCCTGCCCGACCGGCCACCCGGCGGGCCCAAGGCGCTGCTCGAGGGTCTGACCTCCGAGCAGGCCCAAGCCGTCTGCCACGGCCCCGGGCCGCTGCTGCTGATCGCCGGACCCGGCGCCGGCAAGACGAAGACGCTCACCCACCGGGTGGCGCACCTGCTCGCCAGCGGGCAAGCCCAGCCGTGGGAGATCCTGACGGTCACCTTCAGTGTCCGCGCTGCCGGCGAGCTTCGTCTGCGGCTCGTGGACCTGCTCGGCGAGGAGCGGGCCCGCGGCGTTACCGCGGCGACGTTCCACTCGGTGTGCGCGCGCATGTTGCGCGAGCACGCCACCGTGTTCCGGCGCACCGAGCACTACACCGTCTATGACCCGGCGGACGTCCGCAGCGTGATCGAGTGGCTGCTGTCGGACTCCCAGCGCGCCGCGATCCAAGCCGCGCTGGCCAGCTGCGGACAGCCGGCATCCGCCGAGGTGCTCTCGGAGATCTCGCTGGCGAAGAACCGGCTGCTGACCCCGGAGACCTACGAGCTCGCGGCGCGGCACCGAGCCGCGCCCGCGATCGCGGCGGTGTGGCGCGAAGCTGACGTCGAGCTTCAGCACTCCAACGCGTTCTCGTTCGACGACCTGCTCGTGTACGCGGTCAGGCTGCTCGCCGAGCACCCTCACCGCCTGGCGTTCTACCGCCAGCGCTGGAAGTGGCTGCTGGTCGACGAGTTCCAGGACACCAACGAAGCCCAAGGAGTGCTGATCGCACTGCTGGCAGGCACGGGCGGGAACGTCTGCGCGGTCGCCGACGACGATCAGCTGATCTACAGCTGGCGAGGAGCGCAGCCTCGCAATGTGCTCGCGTTCGGCGAGCGGTTCCCCGGCCACGCCCGGATCGTGCTCGGGCGCAACTTCCGCTGCCGGGCGGAGATCCTCGACGCCGCCGTCGCGTGCGTCGCCCACAACGAGCAGCGCGCCGCGAAGGCGCTGATCGCCGTACGCGGCGCAGGCGGCCAGGTGCGAGTGCTCGCGTTCCACTCAGAGCACCACGAAGCCCACTGGATCGCCGGGACGGTCGCCGACGCGCTCGCGGCCGGCGTCGCCCCTACCGAGATCCTCGTCCTCGCCCGCTCGGGCTACGCCAGTCAACCGGTCCAGTCCGCACTCGCCCGGGCGGGGATCCCGCACCGGGTGCTCGGCAGCCTCGGGCTATACGAGCGCTCCGAAGTCCGCGACGCGCTCTCCTACCTCGCGCTGCTCGCCAACGCGGCCGACGCGCAGGCGTTCCGCCGAGCGGTGCAATCCCCGCGCCGCGGGGTCGGGACCGCGACCGCCAACCGGATCATCGCGCTCGCCCGCGAGCAGCACGACGACGACCTGATCGCCGCCAGCACCCGCGCGCACGGGCTCGACGGGATCCGCCAGCGGGCGATCCGCGACCGGCTCGCCAGGTTCGGCGCCGCGCTCGAGCAGGTCCGCACAGAGCTCGCGGTCGGCCGGTCGGTCGGGCACGTCGTCGTTGCGACGGTGATGCTCGACGGCGGCCTCGTCGCCCACTACCAGCAGCGCCGCGATCACTCCCCGAAACCGGATGAGCGCCGCGACCCCGAACGAGTGCTCGAAGACCTGCGCTCGCTGTGCCGGGCCGCGCAGACCTACGACGAGCAGCACCCCGACACCGCCACCCTCACCGGGTTCCTCGAGCACGCCGCCGGCCTTCACGCCCAGGAGCTCAAACCCGGGCAGGAGGACCGGCGGATCACCCTCTCGACGATCCACCGCGCCAAAGGCACGGAAGCCCAGGTGGTCGTACTGCTCGCCTGCGAGGAGCAGCTGCTCCCGTCCTGGCGGGCGCTGAGCGCGCCCGACCCCGAGCAGCTTGCCGAAGAACGCAGGCTGTTCTACGTGGCCTGCACGCGCGCCAAGGACCGGCTCGTGATCTCCCACGCCGCCAGCCGCGGCGGCCGCCCGACCGGCGGCCCCTCCCGCTTCCTCACCGAAGCCGGCCTCACCAACCACCACCGCCCGGCGCTCGCCGCCTAACCCACGATTCCGAAGGAGCACACGCATGCCCAACCCCACCACCAACAACCACACCCTCGCCGGCCTCGAGCCGCCCGCCCGCACCCACCGCGAGGCCGTCGCACTGTTTCGCCGGCCGTTCGCGCCCGGCGCGATCGGGTTTCGCGCGATGACCAAGGTCGCGCACAACGGCGAGGCCTACGGCGGTGCGCAGGTGGCCGCCTACCTCGGCGCCCAATCGGTGCTGCAACGACTGAACACGGTCGTGCCCGGCCGCTGGCGTCAGGAGTTCCACTCCGTCGAGCTCGGACAGGGCGCCGGGAAGAAGCTGTACCTCGCCTGCCGGCTGATCATCACCCTCCCGACCGTCGACGGCGGCGCCGACATCGACGCCGTCTACGAGGACATCGGCGACATGGACGCCGGCTCGATGGCAGGGCTGAAGGCGCTGTACTCCGACGCGCGCAAGCGCGCCGGCGTGGCCGCCGGGATCGGCGCCTACCTGTACACCGCGCTCGCTCCGGTCGTGCTGCCGATCGGCCCCAACGTCCGCCAGGTTCAGGCGATCCGCCGGCAGGGCAAGAGCGATCTGCTGGTGCTCTCGGCGGAGACCGAGCAGTGGCTGCGGCAGGGCTACGAGACACGGATGAACACCGACGCGGTCAAGCGCGATCTCGGGCCGATCCTCGCCCACGGCGAGCCCGAGACCGGCATGGGCCAGGGCGAGGCCGCCGAGCAGGCCGCCAGCGCCCCGGCGAGCGGACAGGACGTCCCGGCGCCGGCGGGCTCGCCCGTCGCGGCGGTGGAGCGGGGCAACGGGGTCGTGACCGTCGACTTCGGCGGTCTCGGCCCGGCGGCGCCCGACGCGGCGTGACCGGCACGAGCCGAGCGCGGCTCGCGAAGACCGCCGCAGCCGCCGGCTACCCACCCTCGCTGCTGAGCCTGATCGCCGAGACGACGCTCCCCCCCTACCAGGCGGGGGAGCAGCTCGCCGACGCGCAGATCGAGCAGATCACCCAAGCCGTCGAGGTGCTCGCCCAAGCCGGGCGCACCGCCGAGAACCTACCCATGCTGATCGCCGCGTACCGGCATCGCCACGGACGCGCGTGGCGCGAGCGCTTCTGGGCCCAGACGCTACGCACCGCCAACGTCCGCTACGCGCACCCCGAGTCCTACGGACTCTCACCCTGCGAAACCACCCCGACTCGGTTTCGCCCAGCACGCCCGTCATCGACGGGCGCCCACGCCCGCGCGGCCTGACCGACCCCTCCCCGCAACTCGAACGGAGATGCAGATGACCCTCCTCACGGGGGCTCCCGTCGACGCGACGGCGTCGGCGGTGCGCCCTCCAACCGCGGCCGAACTGGCCGCGCGCATCCAGATTCCTCGCCGGCTGCCGGTCCGCTACGACGGCCAGCCGATCCGTCACCTCTCGAACTCATCTCTGACGAAATTTCTCCTTTGTCCTGATGACTGGCGCCGGTGTTACGTGCTTGGCCATCGCACGCCCCCCTCGGGGGCGATGTTTCTCGGCGGCCGCGTCGACGACGCGATCAGCACCTACTACACGCGGATCCTCGAGCACCACGAGCAGCTCACGACCGACCAGGTCAAGGACGCCTACCGCGACCACTGGCAGCGCGAGCTCGCCGCCGAGCAGGACAAGCTCGGGATCCAATGGGACCCCGGGCTCGGCGAGACCGACGTCTTCGAGATGGGCCTTCAGGCGATCGAGCTGACCCTCGCCGAGCTCGTCCCGAAGCTCGGGCAGCCCACTGCGGTGCAGCGCAAGCTCGAGTTCGCGCTCGCGCCCGGGCTCGGACTCGAGTGGACGATCCAGTGCTACCTCGACCTCGAGACGCTCCGCCCCGACGAGCACGGCGAGCTTCACCCCGCGATCGTCGACTACAAGATCAAGGGCAGCCCGCTCTCACAGCAGAAGGCCGACCACGACCCACAAGCCGGTCTGTACCTCGCCGGGCGCTGGCTCGAAGGTGCGCCCGCCCGGGATTTCTCGTTTGCCCAGATAGCCAAACCGGGCCCGCGGAGAAGGCAGATGAGCACCAGCCTGATTACCACCCAGCGCAGCGCCGGACAGCTGCGCGGCACGCTCGCCCGGATCGCGCTCGCGGCCAGCCAGATCGCGGTCCTGAACGAGCGGTTCGGACCCGACCAACCTTGGGGGTTCGCCGACCCAAGCGGCTGGAAATGCAGCCGGCGCTACTGCTCGCACTACACATCCTGTCCGGGCGGCGCAGGGCTCTAGCACCGAGGCATCCGGTCAGCCGGCCGGTACCTGCACGCGCGGGGCCCCAACCGCTCTCGCGACTCAACGAAAGAAGGTAGGCGATGAACCAGAGCTACACCGAGCACGCGAGGGACGCATTCCTCGAGGCGGCCCACACGGAGCACGACTTCGGCGGCTGGTTGGCGGCTGTGCTGTCGAGCGTCGCCGCGGACCTCGGCTCGTCTGATGCCCTGACCGCCGGACGGCCAGGGTCATGGGAAGCCGACCTCGTGCAGCAACTCGTCAAAGGTACGGTCGGCTGGGGCGACGAGCACCTCGCTGACCATCGGCAGCTACAGACCTGACCCCTCAACGGCCGGTGTTGGTGGCTCAGCTCGCGCACGCCGTCGGGCACGTCGGGTCGGTCCGTGCGTTGCGGCGGATCAGCGGCCTGAATGGCCCGATGAGTAGTCGCGCGCCGAGCACAACCCTTTCCACCCGACCCAGAGAGGACCTACCATGACGCCTATGGCAGTCTTTCCCGCCCTCGCCGAAGCGATCACCGTCCCGGTCAGCAAGCTGGCCGCGGCGACGATCGCCGACGCCGGTCTGACTGACGCCGATTACGCGGTGATCGAGCCAGCGGACGACGGCGTGCGGGTACGACCCGCCAGCATCGACGAGCAGCTCGCTTACGAGCAGACACACGGCCTCGGCCACGTGACCTACTCGCTCGAGGAGTTCCTCGCCGAGCTCGACACCGAGTAGTCCCGTGCCGACATTCGATCGCCTCGCGCTGTTCAAGCGCGAGTACCGCCGGCTGACGCCGGAGCAGCGCGTCAGGTTCAAGGTCGCAGTGGCGAAGCTGATCGCCGCCCTGAGCCAAACGCCGCCGCGTGTTCCGGGTGAGCCGCTCGTCAATCCCCTCGCCGGCCATCGGGGCGTTTATGAGCTTCGCTTCGCCCCTGACGGTCGTGCGACATTCACGTTCGGAGCACCGGTCCGCGACGGCAAGCCGCATGTGATCTGGCGCCGGATCGGAGGCCACGATGTGCTCGACCGGCCCTAGCCAGCCCGAGGAATGAGCAGGAGGGCCTGCGCTTCGCTAGACCCGTCGGCGTGTACAGCCAGGCGTACCTGGGGTTCAGAGCGTCGCCGAGCACGTCGCCCCGCCGACGCGGGCGGTGATCGGGTCGCCGGGGGACTGACCGCCGGCACGGAAGTACACATCGGCGGAGCCGGTCGCGTCCGTGTGCCAGCTGTCGGCGTGCCCGGCGGGGTCGGTCACCGTCACCGTGTGGTCAGGCTGGTTTGAGCGAACGTAGACGTTGTAGTCCTGGTAGTGGGTGCTGTAGCTCGCCGTGACCGTGCATGTAGCCGACGCACCACCGCTGCCTGGAGTTTGGCGTGGCGGTGAGCCGGAACCCGGGGGCGGAGCGCCCAGCGAGCGGGCCAGCGCGACCCAGTTCTTCACGATCTCGCGCTGCGCGACGGCGAGCGAGATCTGACCGTCGCACACCTCCGATCTGAGCTCGTTCTCGACCGTATCCTTGGGGTTCGGCGACGCTCCCGGCTCGGGCCAGAGGTTGCGCGGATCGTTCGTGGCACCCCCGAGCTCCAGCGGCACGAAATGGTCGTACTCGTAGTCACCCAGCGAGCCGGTGTCGCCATAGGCGGTCATGCTCGCCGCCTTCTCCGCCTCGGTGACGCTCTCCGCCGGCCGAACCGTCTCAGTCCAGCCGTCGACGCAGATCGTCTGATCGATCGTCGCCTGAGTCACCGCCGGGTTCAGCGCGCCCGGGGTGCAGACCGGGTCCGGACGCGAGTACAGCCCGGAGCCGATCGCATGGCAGGAACCCGGAGGAGGTTGCGCCTGCACGACGCCGTTGGCGGCCGATGAATAAGCCAGCCCGACGGAACCAGTGCGAGCGGGCACATGTCGGCGCCGATGACGACGCACCGGCGGCGGATGGTGCGCATGCCGCTTCGGCGCGGTCACGCTGGTTTTCGTCGAGATGACTGAGGAGGGCGGGGTCGGGGATGGGCTCGCCTGACTCGTCGCACCCGCACCCGAGCCGCAACCAGCGAGCGCGAGCGACGCGACGCCAAGCGCCGTGACGGTCACCGCGAGACAACGGAACCTCCCACAGCGTGGGTCGGATGAGCATGCCTCACGAGGGCTTCGCCGCGCGGCTGACACGACTCAGGATGCTGGCACGCCGAGGTGACCGGGCGCGGCGCGCGAGTCAACCTGGAGCCGGCGAGCGAGGGTTCGACGTCCACCGCCGGTACCTCCATTCCACACGTCCGGTGGTCGGTTGGGACCGACCAGCAGAGAGGAGCACCCTAAATGCGAGACATCGCCACAGCCCAGCTGTCGGGCAACCTGACCCGCGAGGTCGACCTGCGCGTTCTGCCCTCGGGCGCCGACGTAGCCAGGCTCCGCGTCGCCTCGAGCACTCGCCGGCGAACCGGTGAGGACTGGGTCGACAAGACGAACTACTTCACGGTCGAGGTGTTCGGAGCGCAGGCCCGCAGCTGCGCCGAGTACCTACGCAAGGGCTCGCGCGTGTTCGTCGACGCCGAGCTCGACTGGCGCGAGTGGACCGACCAGCAGAACAACAAACACGAGGCGGTGACGCTGAAGGCCCGCAGGGTGCTGTTCGAGGATCGACGCCCGCAACCCGATGCGGCAAACGGACACCGGGATGATCGAGCCACTGAACCCAGTCCCGTGCCATCCCCACCCGTCGCCGCATCCGTCTCTGCAGCCGAGGCCGCGGCGGCCGACGATGCCGGCAGCGCCGCCGCCGATGAGCTTCCGTACTGAAAGAGAGCTACCGATGCCAGAGCTCACCGCGATAACGCGATCCCCGGGCGCGACCGCACCAAACACCTCGGCAAGGTTCAGGCGCGCCGCCGTCGCCGAGCGCCGCATACTCGCGCGCAAGCGCGACGATCTGGAGCGTCGCAGCGAGACGCTGCGCAGCGAGCGCGAACGGATCGAGATCACGCTGATCAAGTTGGAGAGACAGATCGCGCTGCTCGATGGGATCACGGGCGGCGACTCGCCGCCACCGCCATCACCAGCCTCGAACAAGGGCGTCACAGCAAAGCCCGTCGGCAATCGGGGGCTGCACCGGCTCGCGAGCCGCGAGATCGCTGCGGGACGGGCCCGCCGCGAACGGCGGTCACGGCGGCCGGACCTGCTCGGGCTGGCGCTGATGCTGACCCGCTCCGATCTAATCGGCGACGCGCGCACGCGGCTGTTCGCCCGCGCCGCGCGCGCCCCGGAGTCCAGGTGATGCGCACAGCCGGGATCAGATCTGGGGACATCGTCCGCCTCAACAAGCGCGGGTACGAGTTCGAGGCGTACATCACCGACCGGACCGGGCACGATTTCAGGATCGAGCCGATCCGCCACGGGATCAGCTACCGCACCGCCCGCGCACGAGAGATCACCGCGCACTGGGCGCGACGAGCACGCGCCGGCGCCTAACCGGCAACAGAGTGCTGGTGGCTCGGCCTGGTCAGGCGACCGCGTCGGCGGGGAGGCCGACGAGCTCGGCGCTGCGCTCCCAGAGAAGCTCGGCGAGCGTGTCGTCCCGTGCTTGGGCGCTGGGTGCTAAGACCTTCTCGTCCTGCACGTATTCGCCGGTGAGGGCGCCGGCATCGTCGGACAGCGCAAGCCATACGAGCGAGCGAGCGCCGCTCTGCGGCGAGCGGAAGAAGGGCGCGCCGATCGTCGTGAGGAGCTTCCAGATGCCGTTGTCGTTCTTGCCGAAGCCGGTTCGCACGACGCCCGGGTGAAAGCAGTTGGCGTGCAGCTCCGGCGCCCGTCTGGCCAGCTCGCGGGTGAACAGGATGTTGCACAGCTTCGAGGTGCCGTAGACGCGCATCGCGGCGTAGGACTTCTCGGACTGCAGGTCATCGAGATCCAGCAGACCCGCCTTGTGGGCGTCGGAGGCGGTTGTCACGACGCGAGCGCCCGCCATGCGATCGCGCAGCAGGTTGGTCAGCAGGAACGGCGCGAGATGGTTCAGCGCAAACGTCTGCTCGAATCCCTCGGAGGTCGCCTTGCGCGAGGCGAACAGCGCCCCGGCATTGTTGGCGAGGACGTCAATCTGCGCCTAGCGCCCGCGCACCTCCTCGGCCAGCGCCCGCACCTCGGACATCAGCATCAGGTCGGCGACGTGCTCATGGACCGGCGCACCGCCGCCGGCCGCCCCGGCTTCCAAGGCGACAGCCTTGACGCGCTCGGCGTCGCGACCGGCGAGCGCAACCTCGGCGCCTTGCCGGGCAAGCTCGATCGCGGCGGCGCGTCCGATGCCGCGAGTGGCACCAGTCAGCAGCACGAACGTCACGTCGCCGACTCTACCTGCACCCGTGCGCACCGCTCGCGCAGCGACCTCGTGTGACGCGGCACGCGTTCGCCGCCTCGCAAGCGCCGGTCGGGCGCCAACAGGCGCCTCAGCAGACCGGACCAGGCATGGCCATCGGCTGAGCGCCGTGGTCTCGATCCATCCCATGTTCCCCTTGGCGCGGACCGCCAGTGGCCCGCGTCCCATACCACGAAGGAGCCTCATGCACCCAACAGACATCACCGTCAATGGCTGACCGCGGAGGACCGCTCGAGCGTCCGGTCGGCTGGTTCGCCTCCCATGCCGGCGAGGAACGACAACGCGAGCAGCTGATCGCCACCGCGCGCGAAAGCGCCGCCGCGCGCCAGCTGCAGCGCTGCTTTCCCCGCTGGGGCCGAGCGCTCGATCACCTGACATCGCGCGCACTTGCGCGCCTCGTCGCCAACGAGCCGGTCGACCCCAACGACCCGGACATCTGGCGCAGCTGCGACGAGCACGCCCAGGCGGTGCTGCGCCGTCACCGCCTCGCCGGCATCTCGACCACGCGGCTCACGCTGAACGCGGTCCGCGCGCTGATCGACGGCCAGACCAAGGCCGACGGAGACGCCGGGCTGGACTGGACCCAGCTCTCCGTCCCCGCGGGCGAGCTCGATGAGGCGCTCCATCGCGCGCACGCCCGGCTGCCGATCGACCTCGAGGACCCCTCGATCTACTCATACCGGGACGACCAGCGCCGCGCGCTCTCAAGGAAACTGGGTCTCGTCGGCCAGCAGGCCGACGAGCTCTCACGCTGGGTGCTCGGACACCCGGACGAGTTCGACGCGGGCGACCTGCGCTGCTGGCGGATCGCGTCGGCGACCTGGCTGGCGCTCGCCGACGAGCAGCTCGAACCGGTCGGCGAAGTCAAACGGCCGGTCGGCATGTTCGTCGTGCCCGCCGTGCGAGGCGGCGAGGGCTGGCAGCTGCTGCCGGTGCTCTCGCTGGACGCGATCCGGCTGATCGTCGCGCTCGGCGGCCGGCTGGAACGCGACCTGTGCTCCGCCGTCCTGCCGATGGGGGCGGTAGGAGAGCTGCTCGGGCGGATCAACGTCCACACGCTGGACGCCGGGCCGAAGGAGTGCCTCGACTCCGCCGGCCAGCTCTCCCAGGAGCTCTCCCGAGAGCTCGGCGTGGCGGTCAGCCCCGGGCTGCCGCGCGACAAGCGCGACCGCTGGGGCCGGCTGCTCGTCGGGCGTCGCGCCTACACCGGCCGCGACGGTGCGCACAGCGCCGAGCTGTCGTTGCGGGTGATCACGTTCCCTGCGCGCGGGTTCAGCCAGCGGCGGCTCGGCGCCGCTCCCCGCGACGAGCACTACGCGCAACCGAGCGCACTGATGGACCTCGGCGAGGCGGTCCAGACCGCTGTAGAGCGCGAGCTGCCGCTGCTGCTCTCCACCGAGGCCGCCGGGCACCTGAAGGACACCGTCCGCGTCGGGCGGATGAAGGGCCGCCCCGGCGTGCTCACGATCACCACCTCCGACGGACTGTCGGCCACGACGCGGCGGCTGGTCGCCGAGCAGGCGGTAGCGCATCTGCGCACGCTGCAGCACGCAGACGCGAAGGTGACGCTCGACGCCGGCGCCCGGCAGGTCGTTCGCATGACCCTCGCGCGGCCGCTCGCTGATGACCCCGTGCTGCTCGGGCGCCAGAAGGAGATGGCCGCGCTGAAGGTCGTCGGCTCCGGCGTCGACGCCAGCGCCACCGGGACCGGGAAGACGATCTCGACCGGGAGAGCGCTAGCGAACCGCGCGACGACGACCAGGCGCTTCCGCGCGATGGTGATCGCCGAGGGCCGGCTGCTGGCGCAGTGGCGCGACGAGCTCGCCGACGGCGCCCCAGGTCGGGGGCTGGCGCCGCTGGCCCCGAACGTCGAGGTGCGCGTACTCTCAGAGCGCGCCTCGGTCGCGGGGCAGATCCGCGCGTTCGACCGTGACCTCGGCGACCGGCCCGGCGTTGTGCTCGTTCCCAACGGGCTGCTCGAGCGCTACCCCGCCGAGCTCCAGACGATCCCTTGGCACCTGATGGTGGCCGACGAGGCGCTGCGCTACGTCAACCCGGCGACCGAGGCGCACCAGGCGCTCGCTCAGGTGCGGTTCGCGTGCGTGGCGGACTGCTGGCTGTTGACCGCTACGCCCAGGGGCAAGAGCGCCGAGCACCTCGATGTGCTCGTCGGGCTCGCGGTCGGCGATCAGGCGATGATCCGCGAGCGGCTCAACACCCGCGAGGCCGGCGACCTGTTGGACGAGATCAACGCCCACCGCCTGCGGGTCAGCTACGGCCCGCACCTCGTCCGCGTCACCCGCCAGGACATGCAGGCATGGATGCCCCAGGTCATGCCCGCACAGCCGCTTGCGCTCGAGCCCGACCCGGCGCTCACCGACCTGCTCGAAGCGATCCGGCGAGGCGGACGGGAGGCCTACCGCCGGCTGCTCGGCCTGCTGCGCGAGCTCAAGGGCCTCGAGGCCGGCGGCGAGCTCCACAGGCAGGCACTCGCCGAGCTCGCACGCGTCCAGGGGGTCGTTCTCGGCAATGTCGGGGTCTATGTAGACGCGAGCGTCGACCCCGAGACGCTCACCCACTCGAAGGCCGCGCTCGCCCAGGCGCTCGTCCGCCAGGGGCTCGTGCACGAGGCGATGCGCGGCGGCGGCGACGGACTGCCGCTACTGCGCGGCGTGACCGCCCAGACGCTCGCCGGCGTCGCCTCAGAGGAGCAGGTGATCGTCTTCGCCGAGCGCGTTTGGTGCCTGCGCCAGCTCGCCCAGACCCTGCGCGAGCGCCACGGCGTCGAAGCGCACGTCGCCGACGGGTCGATCAAGCCGTCGGAGTTCGAGGAGCTCAAACGGCGCTTCACCGCCGGCGAGTTCCCAGTGCTGTGCCTCTCAAGAATCGGGCACGAGGGTCACAACCTCCAGAACGCGTCGGTGCTCACGCACCTCGACCTGCCCTGGGTCCCGACCGGGCTGGAGCAGCGCGTCGGCCGCGCCGCCCGACCCGGCTCCGCACGGGGCTGGGTGCAGACCTACATCCCCTACATCAAGGGTGGCGGAATCGAGCACGTCGTCTCCGTCCTCTCCCCGCGCGGCGGCGAGCACCACCAGGTGCTCGACAGCTTCGAAGGGGTCGCCGCCAACGAATCGACCGTCGCCACCCAGCTCGGGCAGATCACCGGGCAGGTCGCAAACGCCAAGGACCAGGCCGGCTACGCCGCCACCGCCGCCCGGCTGCGAGTCGCAGCAAGCGTCTTCGGCGCCTGACCGCGACGACTCGCGTCCGGCGCCAGCGTCACCCGCAGCGCGCCGGCGCGAAGCCACACCACTCGCGCGGAATGCCCGCGCGATGAACCGTGGCGCGTCAACAACCACTGAAAGGAGCCCCACATGGGCGCAATCGATGCTGCCCTTGACCAGATCGACCGAGTCGCCGCCGAAGGCGACCTAGCCGCTCCCGCCTGTGCAGAGTCGCTCGAGCTCGAGACGGCCGGTGAGCCGATCGAGCTGCCCGACGGCAAGCGGATCTACCCGCCGCGCCTGCACGGCCAGCCGATCGACGAGCTGGCCTGCGCGCTGCTGGACATGAACAGGCCGGCGGAGTCGACGTTCCTTCGACTGATCGGACCGCCCGGGGCGGGCAAGAGCCAGATCGCCCGCGCGATCGCCTACCGCCTCTGGCGCAGCCGCGGATTCGACGTTCAAGATCGGCACGGCGCGCCGTTCTACGGGTTCGTGGAGCTCGCCGGCGGACCGTCGTCGGACGAGTACCTGTTCCGCCACGAGTTCGTCCCCGCGGCCGATGACGCGGGCAGCGTGCAACTCGTCGACTCGGCGTTCGTGCGGGCGATGCGCGAGGGCTGGGTGGTGATGATCGACGAGGTCAACACGATCCGCGATGTCGCGCTACTGAGCTGCAACGCCGTGTTCGACGGCCGCCTCTCGCTCTACCTCCCGGCGACCGGCGAGACCGTCCTCGCGCAGCCCGGGTTCGCCTGCCTGCTCGCCTACAACCCCGGTCTCGTCGGCGCGACCGACATCCCGGACGCCTGGCACTCCCGGTTCCCCGCGACGCTCGAGGTCACATCGAACTGGGCGGCGCTCGCCGAGCTCGGCGCCCCCACCCCACTCGTGCGGGAGGCGCGAGCGCTCGACCGTCAGCGGATCGTCGGTGAGGACGGGCTGACCTGGACGCCCCAGTTCCGTGACATCGAGGCGCTGTGGCGAATGAGCGACCGCGTCGGCGATCGGGCTGCGCTCGCGTTCTTCGCCTCGAACCTCTGCGAGCAGGTCCAGGCGGGCAAGATCCAGGACGCCGAGGCGGCCGCCGCTTGCCGGATGCTCGACCAGGCCGGCTACGCCAGCTACAAGGTGCGCGCCTCTGGCCCGCACCCGAGCCTGCACGGCTACCCACGGGCGGTCACCAACTGATGCCCGCCACCAACACCACCTCCGGGGCACGGGCGCCGCTGTTCGTGCAGCAGCTCGCGCGTGCGGCCGCGCAGCGCGGCAAGCTCGACCTGCTCTACCAGGACCTCTCAGACCGGCTCACCCTGATCCTGCAGAGGCTGTACCCGGTGTGGGCGCTCGTCGGCCCGGGACTGTCGGACCCCGGGCACATCGAGATCCACTCCCGCTCGATCTACCTCGACGCCGACGAGCTGCTCGCCCCCCGCGAGCAGCTGGACGCCGGGCGGCTGGAGCGCCGCGCCGTGCTGCGCTGCCTCGGGGTCGCGCTGCACGAGACCTTCCACGCCAAGCACACCAAGCGCTGGAAGGTCGAGCACGACATCGCGCTCGCCCGCTCACAGGACCCGGCCGAGCGGCAGCTCGCGGCCGACCGGCAACTGCTCGAAGAGCCGCGGATGGAGGCGCACGGCTGCCGCGACTTCCCCGCTGCCTCGCTCCGCGGCCGGTTCGTGACCCGGGCGCTCCAAGCCGCTGTCGTCGACGTGATCCTGCCGCGATTCACCGCGCAGCTCGCAACCGCCGCCATGGCCGGCGAGGCCGTCACCCGGGACATGGCCGGGCGAGCGAGCGTGTACCTGCGGGCCCGCACCCACTACGGGATCGTCGAGGAGGCGGGCCTCACGGCGATCGACGCCGTCTGGAGCGCGGTGCTCGGCGACGCCGACAAGCGGGCGCTCGACGACCTCTACGCCAAGCTGATCTGGATCCCCGACGGCGAGACCGCGGCACTCAGCCAGGCGGCAAGGGCGTACCGCGAGATCATCGGCGAGCCCGACCCCGCGGCCGCCGACAGTGACGGCGTGGCCGGCCAGGACGCCGGCGACGGGCCCGGGAACGTGGGCGACGACGACGGGGATGCCCCGAGCGTCGAATCGCTCAGCGAAGCGCTCGAGCATGCGCTCGCACAGACGCGGACAGGGCAGCTTGAGCAGCTGCACGAGGAGATCGACCTGCAGGAGCTGCTCGACAAGGTCGCGCACGGTGACCCCGGCGCACCAGCTCGCGGGCGCGGGCAGGGCACCGGCGCTCCGAGCGGGCGGATGCCCGACCGCGGCGTCGACCGCCCACCCGCACCGGACGAGCTGCAGTCCGCCCGCCGCTACGCCACCCGCCTGCGCCAAGCGCTGACGCTCGGGACCCGCCAGGTCGAGAAGCGCACGCCCGGCGGACGCTTCGACGGCCGCGCCTACACCCGCGCACGCGCACAGCAGGCCTCGGGCCGGCCGGTGACCAGCCACCCGTGGCGGATCACCCGCCAGCTGCGTGCGCCGATCCAGGCGCCACACGTGGCGGTAATCATCGACACCTCGGGGTCGATGGGGGCCTACGAGTACGCGCTCGGCCCGATCGCGTGGATCCTCACGACCGGGCTGCGCCAGATCGACGGGCGCTGCGCGATCGCGCTGTTCGGCAACGACGCGCAGCTGCTCACCGACGGCCACCACCCGCTCGCGCAGGTGCCCGGGATCCGGACCGGCGGCGGCACCGCGTTCGCCGGCGACGCGATCGCGCTCGCCGCCGAGCAGCTCGAGATGACCAACCCCCGCCGCCCCCGGCTCACCTACGTGATCTCCGACGGCGGCTGGTACGACACCGAGGCCGGCGTTCAGAAGATCCGCTGGCTGGCAGAGCACGACGTCCACACGATCCACCTGTCGATCGGGACCGCACCGCTGTCGGTCGAGTGCGACCGGATCACCGTGATCACCGACCCGGCCGACGCGCTCGACCAGATCGCCGCCGACACGGTCGCCGCCCTCCGCGCCGCCACCGGCCGGCGCCACACCCGATGACCACGCTCACTCCACGAGAGGAGACCATCCCCATGCCCAACCCCAACCCCGCCCTGCTGCCCTGCCCGGCCCTGTTCGACGTCACCACCGTCGCCCAGGCCGCCGTCGAGGGCACGATCGAGCGCGTGCCGCTCGCCGATCTCGAGCTCGCCGAGAACCCACGCAAGCAGCTCTCGGCCGACAGCATCAACTCACTCGCCGGCCTGCTGATGCGCACCGGCCAACTGATCCCCTGCATCGGCGTCCGGCCCAACGCCGCGGACCAGCGCGTGGTCCTCTACGACGGCCAGCGCCGGCTGCTGGCCGCCCAAGCCAGCCACGAGCTCGCCGGCAGCGACGGGTACGAAGCGTTGAACCCGGTGCAGAACCTGATCGTGCTGCTGCTCGACCATGAGCCCAGCCCCGACGAGGTTCGCCGCATCCAAGCTCAGGCCAACCAGCGCGAGGACCTCTCGCTGGCAGACCAGCAGGACCAGTTCCGAGACTGCTGGCACGCCCGCGCCGGCCTACGAGAGGACGACCGGATCGCCGCCGTCTGCGCCGACCTCGGGATCAGCGCCCGCAAGGCGCACAACCTCCGCCGCCAGCTGACCCTCCCCGAGCAGATCCGCGAGCGGGTCGCCGAGCGCCCCGCCGGCGGGCAGCTGTCAGTGACGATGGCAAACCGCCTCGCCGACATGCACACCGTCGCCCCGGAGCTGACCGCCGCGGTCGCGCAAAGGATCACCAGCACCGACCTGCACGACAGTGCGCTGCGCGACCTCGGGGCGTTCGTGCACCGCACCGTCGTCGAGGACGAGCACGCCTACGCGATCCGGATCGACGACGGAGCCCTGCTCGACGGACCCGAGCAGATCGAGCACGCCCGCACGCACCTGACCGCCGCCGGCCAGCGGCAAGCTGCGAACGTGCTCGCCTGCAAGCTCGAGAAGCTCGACTCGGAGCTCGACACGCTCACCGCCCGCGCGAAGACCACCGCGCTGAAGGTGCGCGTCAGCGGCGACATGCGCGAGCGGGCCCGGACCGGCGGCTACGCGTTCGTACACGAGCGCGGCCAGGACTTCGCCGCCGGGATCTGGGTCGTCGACCCCGTGTTCATGCTCGAGCTGATCCATGAGCAGCTCAAGGACAGCGACGCGACGATCGCCCGTGAGGAGCCCTACTTCGCCGGTGCCAGACTCGACGACGACGAGCTGCGCGAAGCGGCGCAGGAGGACCAGCAGCGCCGCCAGGCCGCCCGCGCCCGACACGCGGACGCGACCCGCTCGAACCTCGGGCTCGGCCACGACATCCGCGCCGGGCTGATGGACCCCACCGACGCTCAACGCCAGGCGCTCAAGGCGATCGTCTGCCACCTGTTCGCCGCCCACTACCGCGAGGTGATCGCTTACGGCGCCGGCTGGACAGACCAAGAACGCCAGCAACCAGTCGGCGACACCGGCCGCCACGAGCCACGGCAGATCGACGCGATCCTCGACGCCGAGCTTCAGCGCGCGCTCGATGACCCCGACCCGCTGCGCGGGATCGCGCAGCTCACCGCCCGCTTCGCCGCCGCGTTCGTACTCCACCCAGACGGCGTGACCCGCACCAAGGCGCTCGGCTCAGAGCGCATGGCACGCAAGCTTCGCGACGCGCTGCCCGGCGGCGGCAATCCGCTGCGCGGCGCCGTGTGGGAGTTCCTGCGACCGATGCTGTCGCCCAACCTGGTCGCGCTCAACCGCGACGCCTTCGTGCTCGACGACGAGCATGAGACCACCGTTGAGCTTCAGGCGCACCGAAGCGAGTCCGACCTCGCCGACCTCGACCTCGGCGACGACGCCCTCAACCCCGCGGCGTAGGCGACGCCGACACCTCCACGGATCCGCCCCGAACCTGAGTTCGGGGCGGACGTCGGGGTCGTTCATATGCAACAGATCGTTGCCTCCCCCCGGCCGACATCGAAGCCGGCACGGCTCGGCGCTGGGTCTCTCTCTTTTGCTCCCGATGGCTGTCCAGCGCGTTCGGTAGACCGGCACGCCCGAGAGGCGAGCTTTCCGCGCTTAGCGGGGGTGCTCGTCGTGCGGGGCGAGATGCCTGTCGCGGAGTGAATGCAGGTCACCGCTCGGGGTGCCGATCACCGGCAGTGTGGCCGCTGGATCATTGCCGCACCGCTCGTTGAGCAAGAGGATGACCCGAGAGGTCGCGGATCTCGCGCGATTGAGGGACCACGACGGCACCGGGCATGCTCGTCGCTGCGCGAATGGAGGCTGGCGTCGCGGGCGAGCGTGGTGGCCGTGATCGATGCGGTGCTGGCGTCGCGGTGGACTGGACACTAAGCACGCCACTTCAACACCCCAGCGATCGGCCGTCTCGGGGTCGTGTAGGGCGCCGTGCGGAGCCGGGGCAGCGCCGAGGGCCCCGCGGTCTCCCTGCCCGCAGCGGTCCGGTACGAAAGCACATGGTGCGCGTCCGGCTGGCCCAGGCCTCCGAGATCGTGGCGGCCGGGGCAGAAACACAGTTTGGTGCTGTGCTTGAACAAGCCGGGTCTGGCCCTGCTCGGTCACTTGCGGCGGCTGGCGGTGCGGCCGACCGTGACCAAGCGCAGCTCGACCGGCAAGCTCCCGACGCTCACCTCGCGCAAGCTCACCCTCCCGTGCCGGGCAAGTACAGCCATCACTTATTCCGAGGTAGGGTGCGGCGCCTCGACGATTTCGCCCGCGCCGGCCGTCGGTTGGTTACGATCGTCTGAGATGTTCGGGGCGCACAGCGCGAGGCGGACTACCAGGCCACCGATGAGGACCCAGGCCGGCACGCTCGCGCTGCTGGCGCTCCTGACCGTTCTTGCACTGCTGGCGCTGTCCTCTGGGGATCGGGTGCAAGCGAGCGCGCCCGTGTCCGGCGTCAGGACGTTCTCCTTCGCGCCCGGGACCAACGGTGACTTCACGATCCCGCCTCTGGCCGGGTACCACCACAGCCAGCTGATCAACTTGGAGGTTGAGGGCGGCGATGGTGGTGACGGGGCCAACGGGTCCACGGGCGGTGATGGCTCGAACGTCTTCGCCACAACAGATCTTATGCCGGTCTCGAAGCTGCACGTGATCGTCGGTACGAATGGCAGCCCCGGCGATCGGTCGGAGATGAGTCCGGCTCCGGGCGGCCAGCCCGGAGGCGGAAGCGGCGCTCCAGGCGGCGGGGGAGGCGGGGGCTACAGCGCTGCTATCGCGGTCATCCCTGCACACTCGTTCAGAATCATCGCTGGCGGGGGAGGCGGGGGCGGGGACCGACCGCTCCATGCGCATGGCGGCCGGTCGAGCGGCGACGGTGGCGATGGCGAGGGCATCGCCACCGAGGAGGCCGTGAGTGGCGCGCCCGAGGGCACTGCGGGCCCCGGCCAGGGAGCGAGGGGACTTGACCCCGGAACGGGCGGCACCGCGGGCTCCGGAGACGGTGCCCAACCGGGCGCGAATGGGGGGGTCGACGGTGCCGGTGGGATTGGCGTCAGCGGTGGTGGCGGCGGAGGAGGCGGCGGCGGCTACAGCACTGGCGGAGGAGGCGGAGGCGGCGGCTCCTGCGGCGCGGGCCAACCGAACTGTATTGATGGCCACGCCGGCGGCGGCGGCGGCGCCGGGGGTACAAACGATGGACCTGTAACAGAGGTTCTGGCCGAGAAGACGCCGAAGGTCGTGGTCACCGTGGTGTACTTCAACGATCCACCCACCGGCCTCGCCAGCACCGTCTTCGGTGCCGTGCAGAGTGGGCAGGGTGGTGAGGGGCCGGCGGTATCGCTGGGGTGCAGCGGTCCGGTGAGCACCACGTGCGGGCTGTCGGCGTCGGTCACGACGGGCGGGGCCGGTCGGAGCGAGGACGCGTCCAGCGCACGCGCCCGAGGGCGCGGGAAGTCGGTACTGCTCGCGCAGGCGTCGATCACGCTGGTGGCCGGGCAGCGCCAGCGGGTGGTGCTCGGCCTGGACAACACCGGACTGGCGTTGCTTCACCACCGCCACCGCCTGGCGGCGCGGCTGACCGTGACCCAGCGCGGTCTGACCGGCAAGCTGCGGACGATCGCCTCGCGCGCGTTCATCCTCACGCTGCGCGGGCGGGGACACCGCTGATGCGCCTGCGCGTGAGATCGCCCCGAGCGCGGGTCGTGGTCGCTTTCGTCAGCGCGCTCCTGATCTGGCCAGCCTCGGCGCTCGCCGACTGGTCGCCGGTTCAGAGCACTCAGCTCAATAGTGCTGGCACGTCGGTGGTGAGCCTGTCGGCCGCCAGCGTTGGCGGAGTGCCGTACGTCGCCTGGAATGAGGCTCCCGCGTCCAATCCCATCAGTGGCCCGGTTCACGTCTCCGCGCTCGCCGGCAGCGCGTTTGCTCCCGTCGGGGGTGTGGTCGGGAGCTGCAACGAGGACCCGGTCATCACCGGCATCGGCGCGACGGCGTTCCTGGCGTGCATCGACGATGTGAGCGGGGTGATCGATGTGTACGCGTTCACGGGCTCGACCTGGGTGCAGGTCGGCCCGTCGATCCCGGGCGCGGGATTCGGGGCGATCCTGGGCGGCATCGCCGACGTTGGCGGTGAGCCGTTCGTTGCGTTCATCCCGCCGTACGGCGCGACGCCGCCTGAGGTCGAGGTGTACGGCTACTCGGGCGGGACCGCGGGAACCTGGTCGCAGGTGGGCCCGTCCCTGATCGGTCACTCGGGCGACGATCCGGACGTAGTCGACCTGCTGAGCGACGGCTCGGCGCCGATCGTGGCCTGGCAGGAGGTCTCGCCATCGTCGGGGTCGGGCAACGCGCCGCAGTTCGTGTTCGCCGACCAGCTGCTCGCCGGTGCGTGGTCTCCGCTGAACTCAGGCAACGCGATCAATCCAGTGGCCTCCGGTACCGCTGCACTCGACGGGTTGGCGATGACCGGGGCGACGCCATATCTCGGCCTCGACGAGACCAGTGGTGGCCAGACGGTGGCCGGCTATGCACTCGCGCTTTCGGGATCGAGCTTTGCGCCCGTGGGCGGCGCGATCGTCACCAGCCCGATGGGAACCTCGCCACAGGTCGCGCTGGGTAGTTACGGCGGGGCTGAACTCGCGGTCACCGACGGCGACAGCTCCGACGGCGCCGAGCAGCTGACGGCCTCGACCCTCAGTGGCCAGACCTGGCATCAGCTCGGCTCGCCACTCGGCGTCCCGCCGCTCCCAACCAGCGACAGCGGCGATCCGTACGCACAGCGGGCGATCGCTGTCGATGCGAGTAGCGGCACACCGTATGTCGCTCTGCTCCAGCAGCAGAACAACAGCACTACGTCCGTCGCGCCGGAGGATCTGTTCGTCGAGGCCTACACGCCGGGCGGGACAAACCCCACCGGGCCCGTGGCTCCGAAGCAGTACCCGCCGACCATCACCAGTTCCAAGGTGGGCAATCCCAAGTTGGGCTCGGTCAAGACCCCCGCTGGCGTGCTCGAGCTGGCGGGCGCATCGAGCCTGGCCCGCCGGAGGCGCACGACTCGCCTGAACAGCGGGATCCGAGCCGCCTGCCCGTCCGAGAAGCACCACCCTGCCTGTCACGGCGAGATCGTCCTCAAGGTCAAGAAGCTCCAGCTGACTTGGGAGTTCACCGTCAGCTCGGGCCACTCCACGACGGCGTCGGCGTCGCTCTCGGCCGGGAGCGTCGCGCAGCTGCGTCGTAGCTCGGGACGCCGGATCCGCGGCACGATCGCTGTCACGCTCAGCGGACCCAATGCGGCGAGCACGTCGCTGTCGCAGAGCCTGCACGCCCGGCTGCCGTAGCCCTGCCCCGACGGACCATCACGTGCTCGGTGCTCATGAGCGCGACCGCCGGTGATAAACCCGGGAGCGTTGCAGGGTGGCAATCCGCCGGCCCGGCTGAACGGCGCTTGATCTCGCCCAGATGCTCGCCGAGACGCTCGGCCAGCGACTCCAACCTGATCACCACCACCACGAGGCCCCATGAGCGAGCGTCCGGACCGCCGAGGTCCGGTGCCGCGCCGCAGCACCGAAGCAGGTCTACGACCGCTCTAGAGGTCTTCCCTCCTGTTCGCCACGAGCACAACGCGTCCGGGCAGCGTCGGTGCCGGCATGATCAGAAGGAGTCGGCTGCCCTGCAGTCCGCGCCTTCCGGGACAGGCCACGCCCGGCCACGAGATGTGCCCGCGGTCACGAATGCAGGGCTGGCCGGCCGGGTGACATCCCTTAGTCCCTCCCCTGGAACGCCGCTGTCACTGCTGTAGCCGCTCGCCATAAAGAAGCGTCGGCCGCGAGCCGCTCTTGTCGGACGATTTCCAGGAGGGCACTTGCCTGTCGCTACTCTTGGCGCAGTACGGCGATAGGCGCCTATCGTCCAAGCCAAGGCGCGGCTGCGAACTGAGTCCGGCGATCGTCGGCTAGTCAACGAGAGGAGGAGCGGTGACCGAGCTCGGTGTCGGAGAGGTTGTGCGGATCACCGTTATCGGCGACAGTGCTGATTCGGTCGACTACTTCGCCGCCGCGCTCAGGGAGAGTCCCGAGTTGTCGGGCGCGCTGACGGCTATGCCCCATGCCGGAGAAGCAGAGTGCCAAGACTTCGGCACGTGGCAACTCCTCCAGGAGTTCATTATCTCCACCGCGAGCGGCGCGACGAGCGCTGGCCTAACCCAAGCCATCCACGCGCTTTGGGAACGCGGCCACGCAGAGAGGCAACTGCCGGCGGCGCCTTCGGCGAGCGAGGAGCCTCAGGGGGCGACAACTCCTCAGCGGAAGCACATTGTCGTCAGCGTAGAGACGGACGGCGTCACCGAAATCACCGTCCACGTACGCGGCCGCTGACTAATTTAGGCGGCGTGCCGGAGATGTCGTCAGAGGTCCGATTTGGCGGGCATTTGATCGTCGATGGCGTTGCTGCCCAGAAGGACTCGGTCAGGGTTGCCTTTGTTGACGCTGACGGACACGTGACTGGGCCCGTTTTGATGGCGCTTCCACTTCACGACCTCGGCCTCACGGGCCTGACCGAAGCTCTCGCCCGTGACGATCTGTCAGGGGTGGCGACGGCTGCTAAGGACTACGGGAGGACGCTTCGTATTCGTCTTGCAGCCGCACTTGACGGCGCCGCGTTCGTGGAGGTGGCGACGGACGACACGTTCGCGACGAAGGATCTTCCGATCCTTGTCTCCGTGGCCGGGCGGCCACGCATCCATCAGGTCATTTGGGAGGCGCTAGACGCTTATGACCTGCCACTGGGGGCATCCGGCGCCCTCGTTGTCCATCTGCCCTGGGCGTCGGAGGAGATCGCTGGTAAAGAGGCCGAGGAACGCAGAAGGATCTGTCTGGAGCGTCAAGACACGGGCCAAGCCCTACTCCGGTGGATCGGAGCACGTCCCTTCCAGAAGGATCTGCCGCGGTACCTCATCGCGGGTCCTGTCGCCAAAAGGATTCTTGCATCCGACGTTTTGTCATTCGACGTGCTGCGAACGAACGCCACATACGACGAAGCAGGAGCGTTGATACGACTCGACGCCCCGCAGTCGCTCATCACGCACCTCGATGTGCACGGGGCGAGCAGGATGCGGACAGGCGAGACCACAGGCCTACTTGCCGAACCGGAGTTCTCTGCATTCTTTCCGCACGGCTCATCGCATAGGGAGTTCACGGACCAAGCGATATTGGACGCAACGGCCGCATCCCAGTGCTTCATGTTCGTCACCAATGCGTGTTTTGGGGCACAGCAACGCGAAGTCGGCCAGTGGGCATTGCCAGCACAACTAGTGCGAGGCGGTTGCGCGGCCGCGGTCGCGGCGAAGGATCCTCTCGACGGGACCGCGGCCATGATCTTCTTTACTGCGTTCTACGGCATGCTCGCCACGGGCGCCCACATCGGTCAGGCTTATTCCGAGGCAAGACGCTTCTTGGCGACACACCCCGCCGGTCAAGAGTCCGCGGCGCACGCTGACATATCGTCCAGATACGCCTTACAGCCCACGCTGTGGGCGTCGTCGATCAACACCCTGGCCGCGTACTTTCACCGTCGGGACGTACCCGCAACTGAGAGGAAAGTGAGCGCGTCCCAAGCGAGTCGTTTGGCTCCCTACATGGAACTGACGCGACTCGACGAAGACTTCGCTCGATTCGTTTCAACGCTTGAAGATGTGCACTGGTCGGCGGCGTCGATAGGACACGTCGACGTCGCTCCGAGGTCTGACCTGGATCGTGAAGAGGTTGCGGCCGTTGTCGACGAGATGCCTCGAATGTTCGGAGGACGAGCGCTCGAGGTGCGACAGATCTGCGACGTGTTGGCATCGCGCTCTACATCACAACCGTCCGTGCCGAATCCTACGTTTCCCGAGTTCACCAACCTGGAGCGCAATCTGTCGGTCGCGGTACGGTTCGTCGGCCAGCCCAACCCCTTCAGAGAGCTCCTGGCTCGGGTCGTATACGCCGACGCCCAGCACTTGGATTACCTTGCGCAGGCGAGCTCAGGGGACGTCGTGCGCGCGCTGTTCTTGGCACTAGCCTGGGGCGGGAATGGTATCCCGCCGATATCTCCGTCACCCACGATGGAAAGCGTCGAACGGGCCATCGACATAGAGAGCGGACGCGCGACCGCCAAAGCAGACCTGCCCGAAGAGGTCGGTAGCTCGCTCGCCGATGCATACAGGATCGACTTCGCGCTCCCGTTGGTGGCGGTGGATGCGGACGAGTTCATGCACGTGGCGGCCCCGCGACAGTGGACGGCCCCCGGCCTCTTTGAGCAGTTGACAGACGGTGGTCTCTACCGGGTCCTGATCTTTGAAGAGGAGTGCGCGCTTGAGATGGCCCGGCGTGAGCAAGTCTCGGCGCGTCAGCGCATGAAACCTGAGGCGGTCGTGGCTGCCGACCAGCTGTGGCGCCGGCAGCGGCAGCCGGACACGCTCAAACTGGGCGATGACGCTCGCTGGAACGAAGGCACGACGAGCGTCTGCACCGCGTGGCTCGCGATCGCTGTTGCCTATCGTCAGTTGGGATCGATCAACCTTCCCGCGCTTCGGATAGCGCTCTTCATTCTGAATTATGTCGATCGTGGCGTCGCGGTAGCGCTGTCCCGAGCGATGACCGCGGGTCTGCCCGGATGGAGCCCGCTGTTGGATTCATCAGTCGCGGACGCCTATGAGCAGCAAACGGCGTTGTGGGAGCAGCTCCACCACCGGTCCGACGACGCGGCCGAGCTCGATGACCCATCGGACACGACCGAGTACGCGCTTGCGCTCTTGCATACCGGCAGACACCAGGACGCCTTGGACGTCACCAAGCGACTGGTCAAGCAGACTGCATATGCACCCGATGCCACTCTGACCGACCAGCTCCGGGAACTCAAGTCCACACACGCGTATGCCCTAGCTCGCAACGGGCGAGTCGACGAAGCCCTCGCCCTGATTGCGCCCGAAATCGCCAAACTGAATCACCTAAACCTCTACGACCAGTGCGAGTTCCTCCACTTGCTTGGTGATCTCATGGAGAAACAGGGAAAGCCGGCGGCCGCTGTCACGTACTTCTTGCAGGAAAGAGCGCTGCGTTCGCCAGCGCTCCACAGGCGTCTTCATAACCGGCAGCACCTTCTCCGCGTGCTGATCCATACCCAGCGCGATCCGGATCTGATCGTCGAGATCGCTCTGGAAGGACTGAGATTCGCGGACACGGCGCAGGCGGCAACGGAGGTTGAAACGTTCGCGACGACCCTCGTCGACTACGCCGACCTTCTGTCCGAGGAGGCGCGCAGCAAGACCCTCGCCAGCCTTCCCGGCGAGTCCGCGCTCGCGGACGGCACGGCTGTGGGGATGGCGCGTACGGCGTTCGGAACCACTATCGCCGAGCCACTCACCGACTCGCAGCGTGCCGTCTTACAGGGGCACCTAGCCTCCGCCGGGGCGTTCAAAGCATTCGCATGCGTTCGCCTCGCATTGCTCCCGAACACGCTCGTTCCCGAGAGGGTCCGTCTGCTTAGCCTCGATCCACCGCTGCGCATCAGTGATTCCGTCCGGCGGTGAGATTTAAATGACCTCCTGAGCAGGCAGAAAGCTGTCGTGTACGGCGACGGCGGGCCTGCAACAGGAGGTCACCCATATGGTGCATGACGCGGCGGACGTTCCGGGCGGGCCGGGGAGCCTCGATTCGTTGAAGGTGGTGTTCGACGAGCAGCGACTGGTCACCGACGCGGGGCTGTTGTTGACCGCGACGCTCGCTGACCGGCTCGGCGTTGAGCAGCTCGTGAACGAGTCGGTGTGGCTGGGGTACCGGGTGCCCGGGGCGGCGCTGCCAGGTCGCAAGGTGATGAGCCTTGTGCACGGGATGCTCGCCGGCGCGGACAGCATCGATCAGATGAACGTGCTCCGAGCCGGGTCAAGCGGCCTGGTCCTCGGGCATCGGGTGATGGCCCCCTCGACCCTTGGGACGTTCTTGCGCGCGTTTTCGTTCGGGCACGTCCGCCAACTCGACCACGTTCTGGACACCTCGCTCGCGCGCGCGTGGGAGTCTGGCGCGGGACCCGGTGAGCTGCCGTTGGTGATCGACATCGACAGCTTCATCGGGGAGGTCCATGGCGATCACAAGCAGGGCGCCTCCTACGGCTACACCCGCCAGCTCGGCTACCACCCGATCCTCGCGGTGCGCTCTGACACCGGAGAGGTGCTGCACATCCGCAACCGCAAGGGGAAGGCCAATACGCAACGCGGCGCCACTCGATTCGTTGACGAGCTGCTCGCCCGCGTGCGCCGCGCCGGCCATGACGGCCTGATCGTGATCCGCGCCGACAGCGGGTTTGAGAACTACAAGGTGATGCGGGCGCTCGATCGTGCAGGGGTGGAGTTCTCGATCGGCGTCAAGCAGTCAAAGACGATCCGCGCCCTGATCGCCGAGATCCCGGGGGCCGACTGGGTCACGGTCGCTGACTACCCCGAGACCGGAGAGGCGCAGATCGCCGAGACGATGCTCGGTGATTGGCGGTTGATTGTGCGCCGCACCCGGCTCGTCGGCGCCCAAGCCGAACTGTTCCCCGACTGGCGCCACCACTGCTTCGCGACCAACCGGACCGTCCCGACCCTCGCGGCCGACATCGATCACCGTGACCACGCGACCATCGAGCTGGTCATCCGCGATCTCAAAGACCAGGCCCTCGCTCACTTCCCCTCCGGCCAGTTCAACGCCAACAGCGCCTGGACCGTGATCGCCGCGCTCGCGCACAACCTCGGACGCTGGGTCACCCAGATCGGGCAGCCCCACCACCCCGTCCAAACCGCTCGCTCCCGACGCCGCCAGCTTCTCCAGATCCCCGGTCGCCTGACCCACACCAGCCGGCAATGGACACTCCGAATGCCCGCCCGCTGGCCCTGGCAACACGCCTTCACCACCGTCCTGAACATGATCCGCGCTCTCCCCGCGCTGACCTGACCGGATCACGCGGGAGCACCGACGTCGAGCAGACCCCGACGGCACACGCCGCGATCACCCCCGACCGAAAACACGGCGCACGGCGTCACCGAGGCAACACCGAGCACCGGACCACCACCAAAAGCCACCAGCCCGAACGGTCACCGACCCGTTACTCGCCCAATCCGGTGAAAACTGCATCACCCGCACGGCGGATCGGTGCTTTCAGGCTTAGGCTGGCTGCGGCGGAGGCCGGTCGACAAGGTCAAAACGCACGTCTCTGGCTTCTCGGAGCCCTGTGGGATGCTGAGGACTGGGAAAGCCTCGGCCAACACGCGACGCGCCTTCGATTGAGCTACCCGACGCATAGCGGCGTGCACGCAGCACTATTTGCGAGCGCCTATCAAGACGGAAGAGTCCAAGATGCGATCGAGCACTTGGCTAGGGCGTTCTGCTACTCCTACTCCGTTCGCCTCGCTAAGGCGTCACCCCGACTCGCGCGAATGATCGAAGGCGTCGGCGGCGAATTTCTGCAGGAGGTTCAGACGCGCACGATGTCGATGCTGGTCGAGCTCTCAGACCAGCTCGAAGGCGGGGTCGAAACAGCGGAGACGGTCCTGCCGGGAATGTCACTAAGCGATGTGCTCAATCGGGTCTACGATTACAACAAGTACGAAGATCCCCTGGACCCTCGCGTGATCGACACCTTGATTGGGATGTCCGAGAGCGCGTGGGATCGTGCTGACTATTCGGTCGCGATTAACGCTAGGAGGCGTGCCTGTCAGTTCATCGAGAGAACCGGGGACATACCCCGGTTGGCGGTGGAACTCGGCTGGCTTGCCACCCTCGTCAAACAGGCGGGAAACCTCGAGGAGGCGCTGAGTCTCTTCCAGCGCGCGATAGACGCGGGAGCCGACCACCTATCACCGAGGGAAAGGTGCAGCCTGCTAGGGCGCTACGCGAATCTCCTTCACAAAATCGGCGACTACGACCCTGCAGTGCGGATGCAATGGCTCGCCGTCCTGGCCCAGAAAGAATGGCTGCCGGGTCCGAGAGGATCATTCCCACCGGCCAAGGAGGTCCTTGATAGCGCGCTCGATCCGGACGGTCTCGACACGATCGACCTCGTGGCATGGCCTCTCCTCGCGGTGAACTTGGCGAACTGTCTGGAATCAGCAGGACACTACGACCTGGCGACACACGCCTTAGGCGCCACGGCCATCGCAGTGGCGATGGTCAACAGAGCGAAGCCGGCGACGCCGGGCGGTCCGTTCGGCGTCGAGACGGAGCGGATATTCGCGAACGTTCGCGCCCGACTCGCCGCTCGCGGCATGGGCGTCCCGTCAATCCCTGAATAGGAGACACCGAGAATCGAGAGTCTTGGCATTGCGCCGGTCAGGTGACCACGTTGGCACAAGCAAGGGCCCTCGGCGTGGCTTCCAGATGGCGCGCGTGCTGTCGTGCGCTGAGAGCGCCTAGACTCGCAGCGACGGGGCGCCGGTGACCTTGCAGATTGCCCGTACATGATGAAGCAGCCACCTGGTCCGTGATGGCGCCGCGGCTGCTTGCGTGACAGAAGCCCCGTAGCGGTCGCCGACCTCGCGCCCACAAAGCAGGTCGCGACCCGTCGGGCGCATCGGTCCCGCTCCTCGCCAGAACCAGGTACGCCCCATTCGGCACCAAGCAGGCGTCGACAACTCTCCTCGCGCTTACGGCGCGCTTCAGCGTTGCCTTGAATCCATAGGCCCAGCGTGGCCCTTTGCTCCGGACGGCACGGCAGATGCCGCTTCCGGCCAGCCGAGCGCCCGACAGGCCTCCGCCCAGCTCCCGAGCTTGCGCGAGACGATCGTCGCGGTTGGGTAGCCGGGGCCGGGTGAGCGATACAGCTCGCGCGAGCTGGGCGGCCTCCCGAGCTGGCCCTCCAGGCGGCGCAAGGCGTCCAACACGGTCGCGCGCGTCCACTTGTCGACCTCGTGGTTCAGCTCGAGGCCGGCGGCCTGCAGACCGGCGTTCCAGGATCCGAAGTGGTTGCGAACGATCCCCACCGTCGGTCGCCCCGGCGCTGCGTGGAACCAGTCAGCCGAGCGCGGCGGACGGCCGCGAGCGCGCGCATCGGCGCGGAGTGCCTCGATTACTCGCTCGCGCGTCCAGCCGCGCTCGTATCTGAGCGGCAGCCCGGCCGCCTCGAGCGCACGATTCCACGAGCCGCCGAAGATCGCCAGCACGGTCTTGGTCGACGGACGCTCCGCGGAGCGGCTCGACCAGTCGGCCTGTCTCGGGGGCTGTCCGCGCCTGTCGGCGTCGCCCTGCAGGGCGGCGATCACACGCGCGCGCGTCCAGGCGTCCGGCGGCGTCAGCCCGGCCACTCGGAGCATGGCGTCCCATCCGCCGTAGCGGCCGCTCAGCACGGTCGCGCTCGGCCAGCCTCGCTCACCGGCAAGCGCCTTGTACTCCTTCCACGTGGGCGGTCGGCCGAACTCGCGCCTCGCAGCCACCAGCGCCGCGACAAGCTCCGCCTCGCTCCAGACGGCAACCCTCCCCGGCGCCGGGAGCCCGCACGCACGCTTCGCCGCGTTCCACGATCCGAACCGCTTCTTGGCGGCGCCCGCGCTCGGCCACCCGCGCTCGCGCGCAAGCTCGGCGAAATCCGCCCGAGTCAGCTTGTCACCGAGCTCCCAGCTGGCCGTGCGCAACGCTGCCAGCATCTCGTCGTCGCCGCGGCGGCCCCCCTCCGGGAACTCCCACCCGAGCTCGCGGCACGCGTCGTTCCAGCTGCCGAGCGTGCGCCGCACGATCGCGGTGCTCGGGTAGTCAGACCCCGGATGGTGCTCCAGCTCGCCCGAGGTCGGGGGCCTGCCGAGCTCCCGCTCGCGGCGGCGCAAGGCGGTGAGCACGGTCTCTCGCGTCCAGCGGGCCGGGTCGTGGCTCACTTCGAGCCCCGCCGCCTGCAACCCGGCGTTCCACGATCCGAACAGCTTCTCGACGATGCCGACCTGCGGGCGATCCGCGGCCGGCCGCCGCCAGTCGTCCCGGCGCGGTGCGTGGCCGCGATCGCGTGCGTCGCCGCGGAGCGCGTCGATCACCGCCTCCGGCGTCCACTTGCCCATCTCGTGGGTGACCTGAAGCCCGGCCGCTCGAAGAGCAGCGTTCCACGAGCCGAAGTGGTCGAGCACAGCGCGCACACCGGGCTCCGTCCGCGAGCGACCCTTCCACTCGTTCCGCCGCGGCGAGCGCCCGCGCGAGTCAGCGTCTCCGCGCAGCGCCGCGATCACGTGCTCGTCGGTGAACGCTCTTCGCCTGGACGGCGCTCGCACCCCGGGCTCGGCGCCTTGAGGGGCCGTGCGATCGACGACTCGAGCCGCGTCCAGCGCGTTCGTCCAGCTTCCGAAGCAGTCGACCACGGCGCGGCGAGAAGGGTGGGTGTCGCCGGTCGGCATGGCGGTCCACTCGCTGACAGTGGGCGCGCGGCCGCGGACGCGTGTCCACTCGCGCAGCGACTCGATGATCAGCTCGGGCGTCCATGGACGCGGTTGAGAGCTCAGACCGGCCGCGTCGAGCGCGCTCGCCCACGAGCCAAAGCGCCTGACGACAACCTGCGAGCTCGGACGCCCACCGTCAGGATCGCCTGCACGCCAGTCGGCTGGGCGCGGCGCGTGACCGCGCGCCACCGTCCACGCTCCGAGAGCGTCCAGGATCCGCTCGCGCGGCCACCGGCGAGCAGGCACCGGTTCGATGCCGGCCGCGCTCAACGTCGCGTGCCAGCTGCCGAACCGCCGCCTCAGCGTCGCCACTCGCGGTCGCCCACGCTGGAGGTCGCTCGGGCGCGGTGGTCGGCCTAGCTCCCGTCGAACCGCGCGCAGCGCCGCGATCAACTCGCCGTCGGACCGCACGACGCGGTAGGGCGACGCGCCGAACTCGCCGAGCGCCGCTGCCCACGATCCGAACAGCGTCCGGACCGTGCCCACGCTCGGCATGCCGGGGTAGCCCGCGAGATCGCTGCTACGCGGGGCGCGGCCGAGCTCGTCGGCCAGCTCCTGCAGCGCGGCCAGCGCCCGCTCGCGAGTCCACCGCGGGCGCGGGCGCGTGGGCGGATCGCCCGCCGCGGCCACGAGCTCGCCCCAGCGCCCGAACACGCCATCGACCTCACCGGCGCTCGGCCAGCAAGGAAAGCCGCTGTGCCACTTCTCCGACTGCGCCAGCTCGGGGGACCAGTCCACCTTCAAAGGCCGGCTCCCCGTCTCCGCCTGCCACGCCCGGTAGGCAGCGAGCACGCTCTCACGATCCCACGCCAGCGGCCGCGCCGCCCGCGACGCGCACCGCCGGCAGCGCGGCGGTCGCGAACGTGACTTGATCACCGGCTCGCCGCACGCGCACGTGCTCGCGCTCAGGTACGTCGACACCGTCGACGGCGTGACTTCGAGCAGCGCCGCGATCTCAGCTTGCCGCATGCCCTGCGCCGCAAGGCGCCGCGCCCCTTCGACGCGCTCGCGCAGCGTGCCCGGCGGCCGGCGTGAGGTCACCGCGATCCCAGCGGCCGCGAGGCCATCCGACCACGAGCCGAAATACTTTGCGACGGTCGTCGCGCTCGGCCAGCGGGGATGCTCCCGCTCCCACATCCGGCAGTGCGCGTTGTACAGCCCAAGCGCCCGGGCGGAGCTCGGCACCCACTCGTAGATCCGCGGCGGATCGCCGGTGACCCGCAACCAATCCTGGAGCGCGTCCACGATCCGGTCCGCCGACCACGTGCCCTGCGGCACCCACCGCTCCGCCGGGCGCCATCGCGACCAACCGCGCACAACCTCCGAGCGCGCTCCCGCCGAGCCGGCTCGTGCCGACTTCCCCGCGGCGAGGCCTTCGCCGGCGGGCTCGAGCGCCCGGCCCGGCGTTGGTTTCGTCCGCTGAGCTGGCATCGGATGAATTTTCGCGCGTGCCACGGTCAGCGAGCAGGAAGGACGCCGTCCCCGAAGCATGAGGCCGGGGCGGCCAGTTCGAGGCTCCAAATCCTGAGGACCCGACCCACGGCCAAGCGCCGTGTACGCCGCGTGTAGCGAGGCTCGATCGCGACTACGCGCGGCGAGGCGGGCGACACCTGCAGGGGCGCGAAACGACACCTGCGGGGGCGAATGTCGAGACCGGAGTCCCCTACCTCGATCGCACCCGCCGCGAGACAGTCGCCGGTACTCATCGGCGCGCGCCTCCACGCCAAGAGCAGAACAGGAGGACAACAGAGATGGCAACGGCTTCATCCTCCCGACCGCCGGGGCGCGCCGCTGGCGATGCCAGCTGCTCGCGCTGCGCCCGGCTCGGGCGTACATGCCCATCCTGCGCGCAGCGCCGCCGCATCGCCTGGCGGCTCGTCGAGCGGCAGGGTCAGACGATCGAGCAGGCGGCCGCGAGGCTCGACCTGAGTACCGTCGGGGTTCGTCGGCTCGTGCAGGACGAACGCGACCGCCGAGACCTCGAGCGGTATCGGTTTGACAGCATCCCGGTCACCAGAGCTCGCGCCTTCCTCGAACGGGAGCTCGCGCGCGATCCGGGATTGACGCGTGCCGAGGTCGCCCATCGGATGGGGATCCGCCAGGCCGACTTCGATCGGGCGTTCGGCTACGCCCCCGCCAAGCACGGCACGCTCCAGACTCGAGTTGGCATCGCGACGGCGAGCCGCCTGGTGCGCGCTCTGGGCCGCGCGCCTTACGAGCTCGAGGGTTGTTGATGAGCGGCCCGGCGGTGCGGCTGGTTTTCGCGGGCCGCACCGCCGCTCATCATCAGCAGGGGGCAGCAGCAACAGCAGCAGCGGCTATGGCGTGACGCTCACGAAGACCTTGCGACTTCTTGCGACGGCCCAAGGAAAATCGCTTTCGGGAATCGTGGTCACCCAGAACGGATAACTGGCGCTCCCGGCGCCTCCCAGGAACGTGTACGTGGTTCGGAACTTGCCGTTTCGTCCCGTGCGAATGTGCTGGACGTCGATCATTCGGCCGTTGTAGTTCAGCGACACGGACAGCGCCTCGCCAATCGGCGGGACATAGCCGCCGCGAAGCCGGCCGGTGATCTTAATCGTGTCTCCCCACCGGACGTGCAATGGGCGGATTCTCAGCTTCACAGACGCCGGCACGACCACTCGCGCATAGGAGGACGTCGCTGGCTCGGTGCTCGAGGTGCCGTCGTAGACGGCCTCGATGAGCCTCGAGGGCCCTCGTGGTAGTTTGGCCGTCCAGGCGCCATCGGCCGCCGTCGTGGTTATCGCCACCTGACGGAAGTGCTCGAGGCCGTTGTCGGCAGCGGTCAAGATCCGCACCGTCTGACCGCCGAGCGCCGTCCCGGTCGGGATTCCGAGCCAGCCGCTGATCGTCGTATGTGTGCCGAACTTGATGTGCCTCTTCGCCTTCGTCACGACATGGGGCGGCACCGGAACACGCACAGTCCGCCAGCCGCCGTGAACGCGGATGCGGCGGCGAACGATGTGCGGGTGACAGCGCACGACCTTGATCGTGCGCGTCTGCGCCGGAAGCTTCACTTTCACTGGGCGGCCGTGGTAGCGCCCGGTCACCCAGTGCGCCGGGATGCGGACCCGCTCGCGCCCCTTGTGGCAGCGCAAGGCGTCGGCGATATGGGCAAACGACGCGCCGATCACTGTCGGCTCGCGGATGTAAAGAGTCCAGCTGGATACCGGCGACGTCGCCGCTGTTCCTTGCGGATCGATCGCTCCGTTCTGTCCGTAGCATCGCGCGGTGTGCGGGCCAAGTCCGCTGACCGGAATCTGCGCGCTCGCGCCTGAGTACCAGTCGTAGGGTGAGCCGTCCAGCGAGCACGCGATCGATACCCCGCTCGGTCCGGCGCTGGCGGACGCGGTGATGTACTGGGTTCCGGCTGTGGACAGGGCATCGGTGGGACCGCTCAACGTCAACCCGACCGGCGTGTTGTCGACTTCGAGCGTCTCGCTCGGCGATGACACGTTGGCGGGGCTGGCCGCATCGCTGGCGGACAGCATCAACGACAACGCCCCGTTCGCGTACTGGGTGGTGTTGATCGTCGCGCCCATCGTCTGCGTGCTCGGGCATTGCGTCCAGCTATGCGTATTCGGAGTGGCGTCGTACGGGCCCTGGACCGAGGCACCGTTGATGATCTCCCGCATGCTGCAGATCCCGTCGTCCGCGCTGGCCTGGAATGAGGCCGGCCAGCCTGATCCGCGGATCCACCGCCCTCCCTGATACCAGATGTTGTTCGAGCCCAGCTCAAGCAGGCTGGGAGGCGTGCTGTCCACCGCGACTAGCTGAACGCCACGGACATCAAGGATCTGGTACGGCGCTCCGCACTGGCTGATCGTACAAGTTACCTGCCAGCCGAAATATCTGCTCGGGCCGACCCAGCGATTGATACCGGACCCGTAGTACATGCCACCGCAACAGTTGTTCACCGGCGAGATGGTCTGTGTCCCGCCGTTCCAGAAGAAGCTCGCGTTGAACCCATCGCCGCTGAGTGGGTCAATGAGCACTTCGTTGACGGGCGTTATGGCATGCACGATTTGGATTGAAGGCGGAGTTACGGTGTGCCACTGGACACTCTGCCCCTTCTTCGCCGCGCTTGAGCCAGGTGTGATCTGGAAGGAGCGTCCCTGAGGGCATTCGTTCGGCGTGCTGAACGCGCCGTTGGCTGCTCCGTCCCACACCAGTCCGTCGACATCCGTGTCGTTACCGCCGTCTCCAAAGCCTGAGCAAGAAGTCATCGTGATGGAGCCGGCCCGCGCGTTCTCGGCAAAGGTGCTCAGCAATGCCACAGATCCAACGAAGATGAGCAGCGCCGTTGCGACCATCCGAGTGATTCCGTGTCGCGAGGCGAGCATGCTCAGCGCGGCGTAGAGCAGAGCAGGTCCATGTCGTACGGCAACGCGACGGCTTGGCCCTGCGAGTTATAGGTCTGGACGATGCTCTGCTCGCCCCTGCCCTTCGAGTCGAATGCGTCGGCCAAAACGTAACCGGGAATGGCCTGATCACCGATGCCACTGAGGTCGACGCTGCCGACTACCGCACAAGAACTCGTCGGGCGCGTATGCCAGGTGATGATGTTTCGTCCCGGTGCGACCCCGCTCTCCGCAACCACCCGCACCCCGGCGGTTGACGCCGTGATGCGCCCGTTGGCATTGACGCTCGCCCATGCCCGTGTGTACCCGCCAATATTGTGAGGGTTTAGCTTCACGGGATCGATCGAGTGGTTGGCCAGGCTGACCGCGGCGTAGCTGGTGCCGCCCAGCGCGATGAAGAGCGAGATGTAACCGACGAACTGTCGCCGTACGTGGTCAAGGGATCGCCTCAATGCAGAGCTCCTATTCGTTTGGGTCATCCTGGGTAGCCGGGTCCGAACGGCGCGGCGCCGCTCGAGCCTCCGCGGCTGGTGGCGGCACCAGCGCCAGTTCCCGCGCCACTGATGACTTCGTGTGAAGTCGAGGGCGCCGCTGCCGTAGAGACCGAAGGCTGGCGCGGCAGCGGGGGCGGAGCAGAAGAAGGAACGGAGCGCGCGTGTGCTGGCGATGGGGGCGACGCCGGCGGATGAGCGTGGGCCCGGGCCGAGGCTGTGTGCGAAGCGACCTGTCGCTGAAGCTGGCGCGTGCTGCTCGGGCGAGCACGGCGAGACGCTTGGAGACGACGCACCGAGCGCCGTGACGTGAGCTGAGGCGCTTGCGACGTGATCGTGCGCGTGATACGTGTCGGTCGAGAGATGCCAACGCTGGGTGAGGCCACGAAACGGCAGGCGACGTACACCGCCAGCGCTATCAGAGCGATGCCGACGGCAAGGATCGGAGTGGCGACGCGCCCGCGCCGCGCCGCAACGGATCCCCAGCGACCGACGCTCCTTTCCGTCGGGCGGATCTTGCGCACCCGGTGCTCGTCGGACTTGGGCCCGATCGTGTCTTGCCAGGAGGTGAACGGCCCGGTCCGAGTGGCTGTATTCCTCGGCGGACCTGAGGCGCGTCCAGTTGGCGTTGGTGACGAGGCGGCTGGATGGCCTGGGGCGACCTGCGCTATGCCCCGTCGGTGCCGCGCGTCGTGCGATTCGCGCCGCGCTCGGTCCATCCGGGCACGGGCACAGGTCGGCTCCGGGTTCGCGTCGATAAAGATGTTGCCCAGCATTCCTTCGTTCGCGGTCGATCTTGAGTGCGCATGCTCTGGCATCTGCTCGCGAGAGAGGTAGCGGACGGGCACGCCAATCCCTCTGCGCGGTCGTTGCGGTCCACCTGTTGCCGGCGGCCGTGATCGGACGGCTGGATCAGCCACCTGGGTATCCCGGGCCGAATGGTGCGCTGCTGCCAGAACTGGTTCCGGAGGGAGTGCTGGAGCTCGACGCGGCGCTGGCTTGCGGTTTAGATGTGGTCGTGTTCACGGGCGTCGAGGCGGTCGTCGAGCCGCTGGGCGGCGGCGTGTAGCGAGCGGGTGTCGCCGTGCCGGAGTGACCGCCGGAGTGTCTGACCCGCGAGGAGTGCCCGGCGCGCCGCCGAGCCGACGAGCTACGAGTTTGGCGCCGACGTGTCTCCCCTGGCCTCGGCTTCGTTGAATTCGCATCCCGCGTGGCTCGGTGGTGACCAAAGGTCGTCGAACGAGCCCGGCGTCCGGCGTCAGCCTGAGCGGTCCGCCCGCTGGGCCCGGCCGCAACCTGCCCGATGACAAGGTACCCGACGATCGCGATGAGGATCGGTGCGGCGATCAGACGCTTGCGCGCCAGTCGTGGTCGGCGCCACTCGGGCTTGAGGCCGGCGAGCATCCGCACGAACGCCGCTGCCGTCCTAATGGGAACGCGGCGGCGCGGCGCTGTCGGCTTGCCAGGATCGTCTGGGATCGCGCGACGCCACCGCGCCGGCAGGCGGCGCACGAGCCGCGATGGGTGTGTCTGCGCACCGCGGTCGGCCTGCAGCGCGTCGGCGAAGGCTTGAGCGAGTTGCTCGGCGGTGCGGTAGCGCGCAGCGGGGTTCTTTGCGAGGGCTCGCGCCAGGATCGCATCGACCTGGCGGGGCAGCGCCGGCCGGCGGTCGCATACGGACGGCGCCGGATCGCGCTGATGCGCCCATAGCGTGGCCAGCTGCGTGTCGCGGTGGAAGGGCGGGGCGCCGGTCAGAGCCTCGTAGAGCACGCAGCCGAGCGCGTACAGGTCCGAGCGGGCATCAGCGCATTGGCCGGAGAGGATCTCGGGGGCGACGTAGTCGATAGTCCCGAGCCACTGCCCTGTGCTGGTCACTTTGCTGGCCACGTCGAGCGCTCGCCCGGCGCCGAAATCGGTCAGGTAGGCGTGGTCCCCATCCACGCCGCCCTCGAGCAGGACGTTGCTGGGCTTGAGATCACGATGCACCAGCCCGTGCGCGTGGACGACGTCGAGCGCGCCGGCGATCTGACACACGATGCACAGCACCCGACCCGCGTCCAACCCGCCGTCGGCGTCGATGACATCGGCCAGGCTGGAGCCATCGACCCAACGCATGCTGAGGAACAGCCGACCTTCGGCCTCGTCGGCCTCGTAGAACGGGATCACGTGCGGGTGGTCGACTGCGGAGAGCAGACGCGCCTCGCGCTGGAAGCGCTCCCGGAAGACGTTGTCAGACGCGAGCGCTGGCGCGATCAGCTTGAGCGCCACTGTGCGCTCTCGCTCAAGATCGGTTGCGCGGTAGACCACGCCCATCCCTCCCCGCCCGGCCAGCGCATCGAGTCGGTACCCAGCGATCCGCTCGCCGAGCCCGGCGCCGGTCACGCCGCCAGATCCCGTCTTGTGACCAGGCCGATGCGCAGCGCAAGTTCGGCGAGCCGCGCCCGCTTGTGTGTGTGGGGCAGGTCCTCCACCCCCACCAGCTCAAACAGCGCGCCGAGATGGGCCTTGACGCGGTCGACGCTCAGCGACACTTCGCGGGCTATCTCCCGGTTGGACGCCGGCGTCACGAACGGGCTGGCGTCGTGGTACGGGCGGCACAGCGCGATCAGTATCCGCCGCTGCGTCCCGGTCAGCGGCGGCAGCTCGCCGCCAGTCGCCGCGCGCGTCTCGCGCGCCTCGCGCTCGAGCGGCGAGCGGAACAGCAGGTGCGTGGCGCCGAAGCGCAGCACGTCGGTGTCATGCAGGACCCGCTGGCCGCTGACGCGCTCCTCGTTGACGAACGACCCGTTACGGGAGAGGCCGAAGTCGACCAGCGCCCAGACGTCGCCGACGTTCTCAAGCTCGGCGTGCAGCCGCGAGACCCGATCGTCGTGGTCGAGGCAGACCTCACACATCGGGTCGCGACCCACGCGTAGCCGCCCACCGCTGTGCTCCAAGGCGAAGATGCGCTGCTCGTCGTCGGGGCCTCGAAACACGAGAAACGGCGCGCGCCGCCGCTCAGCGTCAATTCTCGCCTTCAGCTCCCTGGGCGACGCCTCGTGCGCCGTAAACGGCCCCGCAGACATCCGGCCCGCGAGATTACCCAAATTGCGGGAATACGCAACACCTACGGAGGCACCCATCCGGGCAGGAGCCCGAGCATGGAGGAACGGTCGTGTGGCCGCGGTACTTCCGTGCCAGTGGGCGCCAACGCCAGACAGCCCCTCGACCGAGTCGAGCAGCGCCGCCGAGCGGCGGCGCTCGCTCGGCACTACCGCGATGGCGAGGGGCTCTCAATCCAGGAGATCGCGCGGCGGCTAGGGCGTGCTCCCGCGACCGTGAAGGCGTATCTGTACGACCCCACCGGGGAGCGGGCGCGCGAGGTCAAGGCCCGCTATCGGGGCGTGTGCCGTGGCTGCGGTGCACTGACGGCGGCACGTAACGGCAAGGGCGACGCCTACGAGTACTGCTGGCGGTGCCGGCCGGGCGCCGCCGAACCGCGGTGGACACGCGAGCTGGTGCGCGAAGCGATGCGGACATGGGAGGGCCGGTACGGAACGGCGCCGTCGTCGTATGACTGGTCACGAACTCACGCCCGTCGGCGCGGCGGTGATGCGCTTGCGCGGCTCCAAGAAGGAGACTGGCCCGCGCCCGGCACCGTTACGCAGCTCTACGGGACCTGGGCAGCCGCGCGAGGCGATGCGTTCCTCGGTTAGTTCGGGGGGTCTTCGGCCGTACGCGGATCCCTGAAATACCGGAAGATGGCCAAGCGGCGACGACGGAGCACCGCCCATCAGAGGTCCCCGGGGTAGCAACCCTTAAGCCAGCTAGGCCTCGATCCTCCAGCAGTGTCGGCCAGCGTCGAAGCTAGTCGAGCTTCGCGCGTGTGAACTTCAAACCCGTGGAGATGAACCTTTCACGACGGTGATTTACCTCCGCGTATGCGGCTTCGAAATCGCGTCCACGCCGCTGGGCTAGTTCCTCCGGCTCCCGTTGAAGGACAACGTCGCCTATCGCGAGGTACGCCCTGCGACACGGCGTCGTCACATCCCTTGCGGCTCTGATCAGCTGAGAACCTCGTCGGCCGCCGACGCGCCGTCGAAGCCGCTCTACCTGATGAGCCGCCATTTCGCTGTGGAGACGCACCCGGTCTCGGAGCTGAAGTAGGAGCTCCCGGTTCGCAGCTCGAGAACTGGGCGGGTCCAGCAGAGCGTTCGTGAGAAGGCCGCTCGCCTGCGTTAGCACCTGCTCGAGCGCAAAGAACTCATCGCCCAGCGTGTCAACGATTGCGCGCAGCTCCGCTCGATCCGGTTGTCCGCGCTCGGCCGCAACTGACCGGTTCGTGTTGCGTCGCGCGAAAAGCCCACCGATGACCGCGGCGGTTGCCAGACCTAGCCCGTAGACGACCGCTACGGCTATCGGTCCGGTTGAGGCAGCGGCAGCGTTTATGACGGACACGCCCCGGGAGTATCGCCCCGAGGTCAGACGTCTGGTCCGCGATTCAACCGCAGCACACGAGGGGCTGTCGGAGACTTGCCTGGCCGTTGGGACTCGGGTCTCGCCGGCGCTCGGAGGCGGTCGCGCGATGCGCCAAGGCATCACTTCTCATGAGCGGCGGATGCCTTCGCGCATCGACTCCGAGGAAGCCGCCCCGATGCCAGCCGCAGCCGTGGCTGCGTCGGGACCACCGAGCGGGTCCGCCGCGCCGTGCCGGCAGATATGAGCGGGCGTCGCGCTCGTCATAGCCGAGGCGCTTTTGCACGAAAATTCCGGCACGCTCACGAGCCTGTCGAGGTACCTTGGCTCCATGACGCTGCCGGCCGACATGGGGCAAGTAGCGACCGTTCTCGGCGGTTACAGCTCATTCGACCTGGTCGCCGCTTTAGCGGCGCTGCAACTACTTCCCGAGAACGCTTCCGCGTTGGGGCGCTTGGAGGCAGCGGTCACGCTAGCCGCGGGCGTTCCTGTCGACAGCTCGGCGCCGCACATCTCTGCCGGCAAGCTACGCAACACCCTGAACGGCCCGCCCTTCAGCGCGGCGCTCCAGGACGAGGACTCGCCGTTCGATGAGCTTCTGACGGAGCCATTGGCGTTTCACGGCGGGTCTTATCTCGTATCGCCGGGCCTGGGCCGTGTGGAGGTCTACATCGTTGAGCATCTGCTCAAGGCCATCTTCTTCACCTCGCCTACCTTCCCAGACGCGCGGTTCTCGAGCGCAACGAAGGCTCTCTGCGTGGCAGCCCTGCGCCTGTCCGACCACATCCTCCGAGAAGCGGGTTTCGAGCGCTACGCGGTCGGCGACAGCATGCTCGGAGCTCCTATCGCGACCGGTGCTCTCCACCGGCTGTCGACCCTGAAGCGGCTCGTTGAGTTCTCCGAGCACGAGCTGGACCAGTTGCTGAGACCCCGCCGCGCTGCGTCCCTCGGACCGCTCATCGGCGAACTTGGCCAAGTCGAGTACCCACGCGACTTCGAGCAGGGAGGACCGCTTCAACTTCATCCAGTTCTTCGCGATGGGGAACGGCTCGTCGTCGCGTCTCCCCTGAGCCTGCTATGCGCTGCACGGCAGGCGCTCTTAGGGCTGGCTGTGAGCCGTGGTTGCGCGAGCGAGCTGGCGTCACGCTTCCTAGCCGCGGTTGCCGATGACGTCGCAGCCTCTCTGGCCGAAATGGGCATGAGAGAGCAGCAACCGAGCCTGCCTGCAACCCCGGCGCTGCCGCTCGAAGAGCTCGTATTCCAACTAGTTCCGGGGCCTTCGGCCGTACGCGGATCGGTGAAATGGGGGAGGATCCCGGGGGCCGCTCGTTGACGTCGTTTTTCACCTTGGTGCTTGTGCGCCCGTAACTAGTTTGACGCAGGGCCTTCCCCGGTGTACCGGATTGTTGCCTTTGAGCACGTTCATCAGACTCGTCTGTCTTGAAGGCCCGCCGAGCGGCATCTCTGTCGATCGGATAGGAGGCGTGGATGGCGAAGGTGTTTGAGGCGGTGTTTGAGCGGGTCGCGGGCCTGGACGTGCACAAGGCTCAGGTCACAGCTTGCGTTCGGATCCCGGACGCGGAGGGCAAGCGGGTGGCGCATCTGGCGGAGTTCTCGACCACGGTCGTGGGGTTGTTGGCGCTGGCGGACTGGCTGAAGGGCTACAGGGTCGCGCACGTCGCGATGGAGGCGACCGGCGTGTACTGGCTACCCGTCTGGCACATCCTCGAGGACGACTTCGAGCTGACGTTGTGCAACGCGGCGCACGTCAAGAACGTGGCGTTGGTTTAGCACTGCGCCTCCTGTCGGATTTGATTGTCGAACAGTCCAGCTTCGTCGGGTTTGACCTGTATTCGTAGGCCTTTTCGCTTCCCTTGGTGGACGTAGACGGCGGCGAGCTCGCCGCGTTGGACCTTGTGCAACACGGTCTGGCGGGCGACGCCGAGCGCCCTCGCGGCGTCGGTGAGCGGCAGCCAGCCGTCGGGCGCTTGCTCGCGGACGCGAGCGCGGAGCTCATCGGTGAGGCGGATCTGCCAGGGCGCGCCGGGCGTGATCTGGTCGCCGGTGATGAACCCTTCGCGCAGCCACCGGTGCACGGTCGCGGTGGACACGTCAAGCTCGCTGGCGGCTGTCGCGATCGTGACCATCTCACCATCGTGAGTGGTGGCCCGGACGGGAGCGGCGGGGATCTTGTGGTAGGTGCGCAGCCCGTGGACGTTGTGGGCGGTGAACGGGTTCCCGGCGCCGGTGAGTCGGCCTTGGCGGGCGAGGATCGCGGCGATCTGCTTGTCGGGGTACTGCTCGGCGAGCTGGCGCACGAGCGCGATCGTGTCCTGGTCGGTGCAGCGGGTGTGGCTGCCGGTTCGCGAGAGCGGCACGCTGTGCTGGGTGACGGCGCCGCCTTCCCACACGACGCGCAGCTCGGCGGTGTGCGGTTCAGATTCGCGGTCAACGGTCACGACGATCTCAGCGAGGATCGCGCGGAGCAGCTGCTTGCGTTCGCGGTGGCTGGTGCTGGGCGCGTCGAACACCTTGCGCAGGTCGGCGCCGGCTTGCCGGCACCATGCGATCTCCTCGTCGGTGAGCGGGTCCGGGCGGTGGGCGGCGACGTCAGCGACGGCGTGCTCGGCGCGGCGGACGTCAACGAGCCGTTGTTCCCACTCGCGCTCCAGGGTGCGCGCCACGAGCCGGTTCTCTGGCTCGCAGACATCGAACTGGCGGTGGGCGCGCTCGGCGTGGATCTGCGCGCGTTCGAGCTCGAGCTCGGCTGAGCGCACGCGCGCTTGATGGTCGCCGTCGGCGTGCTCGATCGCGCGGAGCGTCGCCTCGATCCCGGCCGGGCGCAACGCCTCGAACACCTGATCGAGCACGACCCGCTCGATCCGCCGACCGCCGACTGACTGGCAGCGACCGGTGCCGTAGAGCTGGTTGCCGCGCACGCACGAGTAGTTGGGCACCAGCGTCTTGCCTGAGTAGCCGACCTGCATCACCCGTCCGCAGCGCCCGCAGCGGATCAGTCCTTGCAGCAGCGCCCGGCCCTCGCGCGCAGCGCCGCCGCCCTCCCCGCGCGGCGGGCGCCAATTGGACCGCAGCCGCTGCTGGTTGGTTTCATAGCGCTCGAAGGTGATGTACCCCGGGTGGTGGTCAGGCAGGCACACATGCCACTGCTCGCGCGGCGCGCGGCGGACGCGCTCTGACACCTGGCCGTCTTTGACCCGACGCTCGACACGCTTGCGCCCGTACGTATATGCACCGGCGTAGCAGGGGTTGGTGAGGATCTCGTGGATCGCCTTATAGGTCGGGCGCGCCCACCGCACGTGACGGTCAGTGCTCGCCTTGCGCGGCAGCTGGCGATCCTCCTCGAGCAGGCGCAGCATCACCTGCCGGGCGCTGGACAGCGCCTCGAAGTAAGCGAACACGGTGCCGATCGCGTCCGCGACGGCCTCGTCGGCAGTGATCCGCACCAGCCCCTGCTCGTCGTACTCATAGCCAGCCGGGAGCGGGAGCCGCAGCTGGCCCTTGCCCGCCTTGTGCAGGCTCCCGCCCCGCAGCCGGGCCTTGAGCACGTGCAGCTCGGCCTCTGACATCGTGCCCTTGAGCCCGAGCACGAGCCGGTCGTTGTGCAACCCCGGGTGATAGATCCCGTCTGAGTCGGCGATCAGCGTGTCGGTCAGCGCGCACAAGTCCAGCAGCTGATACCAGTCGGCGTTTCGCCGCGCGAGCCGCGAAACCTCGATCCCGACCACGATCCCGACCCTGCCCAGGCCGACATCGGCGACCAAGCCCTGGAACCCGTCGCGGCCGTCGGTGCTCTTCCCCGAGCGCCCGAGGTCAGCGTCGACCACGACCACGTCCCGGGCGTTCCATCCGAGCGTGACCGCTCGGTCAGCCAGCTCATACTGGCGCTCCAGGCTCTCGGTGTTGTGCTCGACCTGCGCCATCGTTGACTGCCTCACATACACGTAGGCCTTGCGAGCGAGATGCTGGCTCTCGATCTTGCTCATCGTTGCTCCTCTGGGTTGAGGATGCGCGCGATCGCCCGAGCCAGCAGACGCAGGATCCGCTCCTGCGCCGCGGGCGAGAGCGACTCCCACATCCGGTCGGTCCGGTCAAGCCCTTCCACCGGAAGGGCAAGCTGACGCGGCGTAGACTCAAGTCCGCGCACGGGGTTCACCTCCACGAGTTTGTTGGCGCTTCTCGGGAGGCGAGCCTACGTGCCGCTGCCGTCGCCGCCCGAAGCGCTCGGTGCCAGCAATCGCCGTAGCTGACGGACCCCTTCGGCAGACAGCAACGCCCCCGCGACAGGCTCCTCGGCGGCCGGCGCCGCGGTCGTTGCCTGCACCTCGATCGTGCCCGGCGTCCCGTCGGGCAACCGCACGATCAGGCACGGCGCGCCGCCGACCCGCCGGCGCCCCTCGACCACCAACCGCTCGCCGCACAACGGGTGATGCGCCGCGGTCACTGTCACCTCCCCGGGCAGCGATGAGCGCAATTCATGCAGTCTGTGATGCTGACTGTTCCCGGTCGCAAGACTGACGTCAAGGACGCCGAATGGCTTTGCCAGCTGATGGAGGCCGGGCTGTTGCGCGGCAGCTTCGTGGCGCCCAAGCCGCAGCGGCGGCTCAGAGCCCTGACTCGGTATCGCAAGACCCAGATCGCTGAGCGTCAGCGTGAGGCGAACCGGTTGCACAAGGCGTTGGAGGACACCGGGATCAAGCTCGACTGCGTCGCGACCGACATCCTCGGCAAGTCCGGGCGGGCGATGCTAGACGCGCTCGTGCAGGGCACGACCGATCCGGAGATCCTCGCTGAGCTCGCGAGAGGGAAGCTGCGGGCGAAGATCCCGGCGCTACGCGAAGCGCTGCAGGGCCGCTTCGAGCCGCATCACGCACTGATCATCGGCGCGATCCTCTCGCATCTGGACTTCCTTGACGAGCACATCACCCAGCTCTCCGAGGCGATCGAGGTCGAGCTGGGCCCTACCGGGCAGGCCGCCGTCACGCTGGCGGCCACGATCCCCGGAGTCGCGCAGCGCGCCGCCGAGGTGATGGTCGCTGAGATCGGAAGCGACATGAGCGTGTTCCCCTCCGCCGGGCATCTCGCCTCGTGGGCCGGACGCTGCCCCGGTAACGACCAATCCGCCGGCAAACGCCGCTCGGGACGCCGGCGGAAGGGCAGCAAGTTCCTCGGGATCACGCTCCAAGAGGCCGCGCTCGCCGCGATCCGCACCAAGGACAGCTACCTCCACGCCCAATACCAGCGCCTCAAACCGCGCATCGGGCACCGCCGTGCGCTCGGTGCCGTGCAGCACTCGATGCTCGTCTCCTACTGGCACATGTTCACCACCGGCGAGACCTACCGCGAACTCGGCGGCGACTACTTCGCGCGCCGCGACCCCGAACGACTCACCAAACGCCTCGTCGCCCGCCTGCAATCACTCGGCCACAACGTGATCCTCGAACCGCTACCCCAGGCCGCCTGACCCCGAGAGGCCACGCAACCCGAACGACCCGAGCGCGGTCCTGACCCCAAACGTAATTTCCCATCAGACGATGACAAGCTGCTTTACGCCCAGGTTGTTACTGACGACCTCAGCGACTTCGACTCTGGTGTGGTGTTCGGCAAGTGGAACCCCCCAGGGTTGGCGGGCCGGCTAGAAGCGCGGGGCCGCCAGGTCGAGCGGAGGTTGATGACGCGGGCTGATGCGCCGGCGTCGGTCATGTTCCTGGCCGTCCATCAGATGCTCGGCAGACAGAGGTCGATCGCCTGGCGAGGCGCGCACAACGGGCCTCAGCTCGGGCTCACCGCCGCCGACTTGCGTGTCCTGGCAGCAATAGAGGTTGGCAACCCCGTCGCACTCTGGAAGTACGCGCAGAACCGTGAGGTTGCCGTCTCCTCACCGACCCCGCTTACAGTGCTGGATCAACTCGGGACCTACGCCCTATATCAGGACAACGGGCACAGCTTGCGGTTGGACGACGCGACGCCCGAGCCCGCCGACTACCTGGGCAGCGGGGTGAGACTGCGCGCCGAAGCAAGGCGTCTTTACGACAAACACGTGGCGCAATATGACGCCAACCGGGGGCTGCTCGTCCGCCGTTGGTATCCAGAGGAGGCCTCGGATCCCATCTATGCAGCCGACCCGTCACCGGACCCATGCATCCCGCTTCTCGTTGAGGGACTCCCGGTGCCTGTCTGGGTCTTCGGGCCAGAACCAACCTCAGAAGAAGACGGCGAAGCCAACCACTACCTCATGTACATGGTGGGCTTCTGGCTCTGGCAGATGACTGACGCCCTGGCGCCGGCGGTGGTCCCGCAAGGGCCGACGCCAACCCCCGTGCACATCCGTCTCGACCTCGGCGACCGACAGCGCTTCCGCTCGTCGCCCATCACAAACCCCACCGACCTCGGCGCCGTTTCCGTGAGCGGCAACACCATCGAGGTCCGCTTCGGGGATGGCAACTGGAGTGAGCTGAGCCAAGAAGACAATCGGGGTGAACGCACAGTCATGAAGCTCGTCGCCCAAGGCTTTCGAGACCTAGCGGCTCGTAACGGCATCCCGGGCGTTCTCAGTGACGACGCCATCAGGACTGAGCTCGACCGCAACTTCGATAACCCACGACGCAAGCACCTGCTGCTGCTGGAACCGACTAATCCATCCTTGGCTCCAGGCGCGCTGCCACGCTATCGACGAGTGCAGGCAGCCGACCGGACGGAAATCAAGTACCAGCTCGGCCGCCAAGTACGAGCCCAGCTCGGTCTCGACCGCGGTCCCGTCCCCGCAGCGCGCCGGACTGACGTCCTAGGCACAGCGCGAGACTGGTGCTTGGCCGAGATTGAGCGGGCCGCCGCCGAGCTCTCGCCCGATGGTCTGCTGGAACGCCTGATGGGACTCGTCGAGAGTCTGACGCGCTCAGCCGTTACCTCGAAGCTAAAGATGCCGACGCGTCTGGCCTGCTACGAGTCCGATGAGAGGACGCGAGCTCGTCTCATGCAGGAGCAGCCGCACATGAGTGTTGCTGCCATCGCCTACCGCTTCCTCATCGAGTACGTGACGGCAGTCCCGCCAACTGGGACCGTGAGCGTGAGCGCGACCGCCGTCGACTGGTTGGTCGCCCTTGTAGCTGAGCTGGTCAACATAGCGATGTTTCTGGACGCGCTGACAACCGAGCTTTCCGACCCCGAGCTCTCGTTCAACGAGCATGACGAGCTAGCAATAGGAGCTCAGGAGGCTTACGTCAGAGCGCAGTCATCGTTCCTCGAGACATACACGGAAGAGGTGATGGCAAATGCCGAGGGGGCGTTCTCGCGAAACTGGAGCGCACCTCAACCGGCACCGACACTGCTGGAGCCGGAGGTGAGCGCTCTGGACACCGCCGTGGCCCACGAGACGGGCGGTCCATCTGTGATGGAGATGCGCGCCTTCGTCGAGGCGCTAGCCGAGCTTGGGCTCGACTTGGGCGGTGAGCCGAACGTCCTGAGCCGCGGCGACATCGAAGCCAAGCTCACAAGCAAGCTGGGCTGGTCGACCACGAAGGTCGCAGCCGGCATCGAGTTCCTTCTGCTCCAGCCTCGGGGCGCGTTCTACTCGCCAGCGACTCCTCCCGCCTGGTCTAAGGGGGATGTCCAGCCCTGGCGCTTCAATCGCCGGCTTTCCTATCTCCGTCGGCCGCTTATCCAACGCGATACGTCCTCCGGGGAACAGCTGCTCTGGGGCATTCGGCACGTCTGGGAATCATGGCCTCTGCAGCTCGCCTACATGCAGCGCAGCAAGTTCAAGGCGACCTCGCCCCAGCTGATAAAGCTGCTTGGCCACATCGGCAAGCAGCGCGGCAAGGAGTTCGAGGAGAAAGTGGCCGACCTCTACGAGCGTTACCCGCACTACCGCGTCTTGCGCGGTCGCAAAAAGTTCAACGGCAAGACCATTACGCGGCCGGGTATGCCCGGACAAACGCTGGGCGACGTAGATGTGCTTGTCGCGTACGGCGACCAGAAAGTTCTTGAAGCTGTTGAGGCAAAGGACATCGCGATGGCCCTCACTCCCTCTGAGCTTGCGGACGAGCTCGGAACGTACTTCGAGACCGGTGATCGGGCGAAGCACTCAGCGGCCATGGAACGTCACACCGAGCGTGTTCACTGGCTCCGGGACAACATCGTCGATGTCCTTGCAACCTTCAGGCCGCCCATAACCGACGCCAGCGGCTGGATAGTCGATGGGCTGTTCGTCACCGTCGAGCCCGTCCCGAGCCCGCACATCATCCGCCCCGCCATGCCCATTCTCTCCTATCGGGAGTTGGAGGACCGGATCAGGAACCCACCGCGCGCTCGCCGACCCGCGCAAAGGAAGCGACGTGCGCGCCGAAGCTAATGAGAGCGCGCCAAGAAGGCCCGAAGGCCACTGACGACCTGCGGCGAACGGCTGGCAAGACAACCTGTATGTGCAACCGTGCGTCCGCGTGTCCTCAGCCCAAACTGGGTTGACGAGCGGCCGCCCTGAGGTCGGAGCGCTTAGGATCGCCAGCCGACCTGGACGCCAATCGACCGGCGCCTAGATACATATGGACGCCGAAGGACTTCCGCCTGCATTCGTCGAGCTCCTGCACCAGGGCCGTGAGCGCGTGTTGCCATGCGTCGGCGCCGGGCTCTCAATCCCAGCCGGCATCCGGGATCTGGCTTCAGGCCTTGTGACAGGTGCTTCGGCTCGCGGGCTCGAGCTCGCACCTGGAGACCTCCCCTCCGTCGTGCAGGCGCTCGAATCGCAATGCGGGGTGGAAGCGACCCAGCACCTAGTGGCTGAGACCATCACAGCCACGCCGGTGAACCCGACGCCGACGCACAAGGCGCTGGCGCTCTGCCCGTCGCGAATCGTTGCGACGTTCAACTACGACAACTGCTTGGAGCTCGCCGCCCAGGAGGTCGGGCGTACGCCGCGCCTAATGTTGCCGAACACCGCACACGCGTTCCGCCACCCGGAGCCCGACGAGCTGGTGGTGCTCCACCTCCACGGGGCGGCCACCGACCCCGGCAGCATCGTCCTGCCGGGGCAAACCACTGAGCTCCTCGCAACGAATGAGTTATTCATGCGGGTCCTCACCTCCCTGTGGGCCCGGTACATAGTCGTCTACTTCGGCTTCTCATTCGCACCGACAGAGGTCCACCTCTTCGAGGCCCTCGAGTGGTTGAACCGCGAACTCCCGGACGCCGACATCCAGCGCCTGCTACTCCGAGAGCCCGAGTCTCAACAGCGTGGTGGGGAGCTCGCGCCGCTCCTCGCCAATCCGCTGTTCGAGCTCGTTCCGTATCCGGATACGGCCGACCACCGCGCCGTTCATCAAGCCGCGCTGCTGCTCGGTCCGACGAACGAGCCCGCATCGGACAACGTGCGCGCCCTGGCGCCACGAGCGACCGCTCACTATCAAGCGCCCGCCCTGCTCGAAGTCGAGCCCGGCGCAGACCCCTCGACGGTCAAGGCGGAGACGCTCCGGGCCGACTGGGGCATGGGCGCAGGCTGGATCACGATTCCCAAGCTTCTCGACGCCCGGCGTGCAGTCGTGATTGCGCCGCCGGGCATGGGCAAGACCCAGCTCCTCAGAGTCGCCGGACGCGAGACCGACCGCGGCCAGAGGCCGCTTCTCGTCGCGCTGAAGGAGCTTCCAGGGCTGCTCGACGAGGAGGAGGACCCGGTGCGTTCGTTCACGCGCCTCGTCGCCGGCGCCCAGGCGTTCGACGACGTTACGCCGGCACCGGTGCATGAGCGGCTCGAGGTCGGCAGCTACCTGTTCCTGCTCGACGCGCTCGACGAAGTCTCACCAGGCCGGCGCGGGGAGGTCATCGAAGCACTCGTCGCGGCCATCGATCGCTGGCCACAACACGGCTACCTCGTGACGACACGACCGACGGTCGAAGCAGCCCGGCTCATCGACAAGGGCTTTCGCAGCTTCCGCATCGTCTACAGCGACGGTTGGGGAGCCCGCTACCTCGAACGCAGAGGCGTGCCGACCGAGCGCGTGCGAGATCTCCGCGCACGGGCTCCAACCGCGACCAACCTGCTCGGCATCCCGACTTACGCGGCAGCAATCGGCGAGCAGCTCGCCAGAGGCATCGCACTCCCGGACCGCCCCATCGACCTGCTGCTTGACCCGATCCGGACGCTCGCCCGAAACGAAGCTGAGAGGCAAGGGAAACCTCGCGCCGCATACCTCTCGTGGCTTCAGCGCCTCGCAGTGGGACTTGAGCTCCGCGGCCGCAACGACGCGACGACAGCCGAGCTCGCGGAGCTACCGGGCCCGGAGGCCGAGGATGTGCAAACGGCGCGCGAACGCCTGGTGCAAGCCGCGCTTCTGAACGACGTTCCCGACCGAGCTGAGTTCCCGCAACACACGGTCCAAGAGGCGCTCTGTGCCGACGCACTGCTGTCCTGCGACAACGTCGTCGCGGCGGTCCGAACCGTGGCTGTCGCGAACCTGGCCGGGGAAGAGGTCTTACGAGGCGACATCGACCAGTGCCTCGACCAGGTCTGGGCCAACGCGACCTCAGAGCAGCGCGACGAGCTTCGTACGCTTGACGGGTACCGGTGGGCGCGCACGATTCGCGCCGACTGCGATGCCGCCGAAGCCGAGCAAGCGCTCGACGTCGTCTGGAACTGGCATGTCGAACGCCGCGTTTGGATGAACTGGGCCGCTCAAGGCCAGCTTCGGGGTGCGCACGAGGTCATCACGCTGCTCGCCGAGTCCCACCCCGAGGTCCTCCGACAGCGACGCGACGAGCTCATCGCTGCCTCTCAAAGCGGCCAGCCGACCGCTCGGGGCAACGCCGTCGAAATCCTGAGCGAACTCGGCCGCGACGACGAGATCGCGAGATGGCTCGTTTCGAAGCTCACCGACGCCAGTGACATAGTGCGCCGCATTGCGGCAGGTGCCGTAGCGAGGCTCGAAATCACCGAAGCGCTCCCCGTCCTGCGGGAGATGCTCCCCAGCAGGACGGACCAATCCGAGGCGGACGCATTCGCCCGGGCGCTCGTCAAACTCACACCCGACGCAGAACTCGGTGAAGTCGCAGACATCCTGAGGCAGAACGGACACGTCTGGGCGACCGTCAGCGAAGAGCTGGCCCGGCGACTGAGCCTCGACGACGCTCTCTCGGTCCTCGACGCCGGAATCGCGTCACGCGACGAGCAACTCAAGCTGCTCGGGCAGGCGCTCCACGGACAGCCGCCAGAGTCGTGGGGGAGCGACCAGGTCGAGAAGCTGGCCTCATCCCTGGTGCGACACGACGTACAGCCACACGAGGACGTCGACGCCGCTCGTCTGGACGCAGTCGTGCGCCGCTACCCCGAGGCGGCACTACGGGGAGTGCGCGGAGCTACCCCGTCGGGCGAGGTGTTCTGGACCAACCTCTTCTTCGTCGAGTCATTCGATGACGACTTGCTGCGCGGCGAGCTCGACGGGCCGCTCGCCGAGCCCTACGGCATGCTGATGGACCGCAAAGCGGCGCGGGCAGAGGCCCAGGCCGCCGCGAGGACGGCGCCGGCGGCCACCACGCCGGCGACACCCGCCGCTCGGCGAGCCGCACCGCCGCGGGAAGCACCATCTTCGCTTGGTCGGCAGCTCGACGACGGAGAAATCCGAGAGGACCGCGTGCCCCGGACTGTGCTGGCGTGGAAGGTCGACGACCTGACCGAGGCCCAGCGCCAGCGCTTGGCAGAGCTCGTCGAAGCCTGGTGGCCGGGGCAGCCGCTCTCCGAACTCATCCGAAAGACCGGCACTGGCGTCGATGTCAACAACGGTGCGCTCGCCGCGGTCTGCGCCGGCGCCGCCCTCGACCTGCCGCTGTGCGACGAACGCTGGCTCGACTTGCTCTCGACCCCAGGAGCAATGTTCCTGCAGCCAGATGTTGTCGGATGGCTTCACCGCCAATACCGCCCCGGGCTCGACGAGCGCGCCGCGGCGACCATTCGAGCTAGCGACGACGATTGGCACCTCTACTACGCCATCGGCGCGTTCGCCATGCTCAGCGAAGAGGTCGCCCGAGCATTCATCGAACGAATGCACGTCGTCGACGACCCGCTGCGCTTCTCGGCTCTCGCGCAGACCCTCGTCTCCGCCGGGTATCGAGCGCTCCTGAGCGAGCTCGAACCGACCCAGCTCAACAACGATCAACGTCACGCCCTCTCGGAAGCTCAGGCCGACGCCGGAGACGCCGACGCGCAGCTTGCGCTGGTCGACAAGGCGCTAGGGAACCAGCGTTCTGGTGAGCGCAGTCCGCCCCTGCGTTTCGCTCATGCCGTCGCCGACGTGCGCCTTGTTGAGCCGCTCAGCGAGCTCCTGGGTCTGCTCGGCCCATCCGGTGGCGGCGCCAGCGATGACCTTCAACGCTCCGTCGTCCAGGCGCTTGCAGCGACGCGGTCTGTCGTAGCCCTCCGCGCCTACGACCGGCTGATGGAGAACGGCTCCTTCGAGTCGGCCTTTTTTTGGTATCCGAGAATCGAGCTCGCGCAAGGGATGGCGCGCGAACAGGTCCTCGGGCGCCTCCCCGAGCGTGTCGCCGAGGTGCCGACAGTCTTGGAGGAGCACGGATGGCGAACCGAGATGGGATAACGACGACCTGTCCGGTGTCCTGGAAGGGGAACTCGATGCTCCGGTGTAAGCCGCAACGAAAGCTCGACGCGAGCCATCAGCGGCCCTGCCCAGCTCAACCGACACCGACCGACGTGCGGGTCGGCATCCGGCACCTCGCCCAGCATCCCGGAAGTCGCGGCAGGGAGTGGGGCACGAGCCCACTTAGGCCGCCAGGTCGTACACGGAGTGTCCATCGTCCCAGTAGGAATCGAACACGTGCTCATAGACGGCGTCGCATTTCTGCGCGTAGATCTGGCGGGTGAACGCCGCGGGCAGCTGGTCGAGCGTTTCTTCGACGGAGACCCGCACGGCGGCGCGGGTGGCCTGTTGTTTGCGCCAGTCGAGAACGAGCTTTGAACGCCTGAGAGTTCTCAGGAGCTCATCGGCAACCTTCTTGACCTGCATCTTCTCGGCCTCTGAAAGCTCCGGCGCAGGCCGCATGAGCAGGTCGAAGACCGCGAGGTGCTCTTCGTCGAGGCCTTCGGAGACGGCGCGGGCCTCCTCGTCGCTCAGCGTTTTCTTGAACGCGAGCAGCGCTTGGAAGAAAGCTTCGGTGTTCAGGCTGCCGGCGTTGTAGTCAGCGACCAGCTTCTCGAACCGCTCGACGAGGTCGACGCGCATCGGATTGAGACGGACGAGTGCGGCGATCTGTGCTGAGAGCAGCGAGCGCAGCCGCTGCGCCGCGGTCCGCGGTCTTCCCTGTTTGAAGGCTTCCTCGAGCCCTTTCCAGTCGACCGCGCCGAGATCGAACAGGGCCTTGGCTTCGCTTTCGGGGATCAGGTATTCGTTGGCGGCGACGGACTCGTCAAGCAGTTGCTCGACGCGGCCCAGCACACCCGACACGTCCGGTCGCTCGGTGTATTCCGCGATCGCGTCGGCGAGGAACTTCGTCACGGCTCTGAAACGGCTGAACTCGTTGGCGAGCTTGTTGGGCAGAATCGCCTTATAGAGCCGGTTGACGAGCGACGCGCGAGCGAGAAACGCGATCTTCTCCTCGTCGTCGACCATCAGCAGCTCAACCGTCTGCCTCCCGGCGCGGACCAGCTCAAAGCCGCGCAGACGGCCGAGCGCATCCAGGTCGACGTCTCGCGCGGCGCAGAACGCTCGGATGTCATCGACGGCGGCCCTCAGCGCGTCGGCGAGCGCGCCCTTCTCTTCGACCGGCACCTCGCCGGCCTTGCCGCCAATCGCGTAGATCGCGAGTGCCTTTTGCAGATTCCGGAAGACGTCGACGTAGGCGACGATTAGGCCGTTGTTCTTCTCCGGGAAGACACGGTTGGCACGGGTGATCGTCTGCATCAGGGTGTGGTTGCGCAGCGGCTTGTCGAGGTAGACGGTCGACAGCGAAGGCACGTCGAATCCGGTCGTCCACATGGAGCAGACGAACGCGAGCCGGAACGGATCCTGGGGGTCCTTGAACTTCTCCTCGAGTTGCTCCTCGACGATCCGCGTGCGGTAGGGCCTGATGTCGATGCCCCGTTCGGCCATCTCGCCGATCTCGTTCTGGGATTGCGAGATCACGACAGCCATGTCCGTCGAGCGGATAAACGCGATCTCGGCAGACACGAGATCGCGCTCCGTCGGGCCCAGATCGCCAGTCGCCAGTCGCGCCTCGTCGTCGGCGAGCCGATCCGCCCAGAAACGCTGGACCTTCTCGAATGTGCGCACCGCCGTGACCTTGTCGATCGACACGACAAGTCCCTTGCCGGGGAACCCGCGACCGAGGAAGTGCTCAACGATGTCCTTCGCCACCGCCTCGAGGCGGTCGTCGCGGGTGATCAGCTCGTACTGCTGACCGAGCGCCCGCGCAAGCTGGCGCTCCTGCGCCTCGTCGAGGTCGGCCTCCTCGACGATCGCTATCAGGTCGTCGCCGAACGTGGGATTGTCGATCTGCAGCTGCGGGATCCGGTTCTCGTAGTAGAGCGGCACGGTCGCGTGGTCGGCAACCGATGCCGCGAAGTTGTAGATAGAGACGTAGTCTCCGAACACCTCACGCGTCCGTTCTTCGGCGGCGATCAATGGTGTGCCGGTGAAGCCGAGGAAACTCGCATTCGGCAGGGCGTTTCGCATGTTGAGGGCGAGGATGTCGTACTGCGTCCGGTGCGCCTCGTCCGTGATCACGATCACGTCGTCGCGCTCTGATATGACGGGGTGCACGGCGCCCTTCTCCGTGCGGAACTTCTGGATCAGTGTGAAGACGTAGCGGTGGTCCTCGCCGAGCAGCTGCCGCAGGTGCGCCGACCCGGTCGCGCGGACGTGCTTCTCGGTCACAACCCCCGCCCACAGGAACTCCTTGTGCGCCTGGTCGTCGAGGTCCTCGCGGTCGGTGACGATCACAAACGACCAGTTGCCGGGCGTCTTGCGCAGCACTTTCTGCGAGAAGAACAACATCGACAGCGTCTTGCCCGACCCCTGCGTGTGCCAAAAGACGCCGAGCTTCCCGTGCTCCTCGGGTGGTGCGTGAAGCAGCTCCTGCATCCTCGCGAGCGCGTTGTTGACGCCGAGGTATTGGTGGTTGCGGGCGAGCAGCTTGACGAACCCGCCCGGCGCATCCTGGAACGCGATGAAGTTCTCGATCAGGTCGAGCACGCGCTCTTTGCTGCACATGCCGCGAATCACCGTCTCCAGCGAGACGACACCTTCCTCGCCCTCTGAGTTGATCTTCTTCCACTCCGAGAAGAACTCCCAGCCCGACGTGATCGTGCCCACTTTGGTTGCTGCGCCGTTCGACAGGGCGAGGAAGCCGTTGGGGATGAACAGGTGCGGGATCGCGTCGCGGTAGTCGCGGAGATTGTCGTCGTACGCGTGCTTGAGGTTGCGGTGCGAAGCCTTTAGCTCGATGAAGACGAGCGGGATCCCGTTGACGAACCCGATCAGGTCGGTGCGCCGGCGGTAGAGGTCCGAGTGAACCCACAGCTGCGAGACCAGCAGGAAGTCGTTGTTCTCCGGGTCCTCCCAGTCAATGACACGGAGCCTCTCGGGCAGCGTCGTGCCATCGGGCTGGCGCACCGATACCTCCACGCGGTCGCGCAGGAGCGCGTGGATCTCGGCGTTCGCGCGGGCGTAGTGCATAGCGGTTCGTGGCTTGGTGATCTCGACGAGCGCGTCCTCGATCGCCTCGGCCGGCATTCCCGGGTTGAGTCGCTCGACCGCCTGCCGCAGGCGGCGAATCAGGAAGACCTCGGACCTGGTGTCGCGGCCGAGCGTGCCCTCAGGGCCGAGCGTCTCGTAGAACGCGTTTACGTGAGCCCAGCCGAGCTGTTGGAAAAGCTCGATCGCGGGCCGCTCGACCAGCTCATCTTCGCTGTATCGACCCGGCGTCACAAGGCGACGTGCGGCATAGCGATCTCGAGGTCGGTGACATCGATCTCCCCAGAGACCAGCCGCGGAAGCACGAGATCGCGGGTGGCGCGGAGGGTACTGCGACTAGACCTCAATAGCTCGGAAAGGCGATAAAGGGGGTCGACGACGCTTGCGAATCGCGTTTGCAGCTTTCGAGGCGGGAGCACCATCAACATTCGGCGCTGGTCCTTGAGATTCACATAGTCCGCCATGTCGGTGCCGCCTTTGACGTGAGCACATTGACGCTCGAATTCCGGACCCTGGAGCCACGCCCGCAAGTAGCCTTGCGCGAGCGCGTCATCAAGAAGTCGCCAGTAGGAGAGCTGTGGGGAGTAGACGAACGGCGGGGTTAGATCCGAGATCTGGATGATGCGGCCAACGGTGCCTTTGGTTGAAACAACACAGTCGCCGAGACGACTGATCTTGTCTTTGAAACGGGGAAGAGCTTCAAACGGAAGCAGCTCGACGTGACGGAAATCGAGGTCATCCCCTAGATTGCGAATCCGGACGAACGGCCACCCTTCCGGTCGAAACTCCGAGTTCTTGGCCCGGTAGCCGTCGCCGATTGCCAATGATCCGGCGGCGATGAGGTCGGCCGTGCGGGAGACCTTCCAGCCCTCCGGAATCGGGCCCAACTCCGAGTCGACCAGCGGCACGTCCTCGTGCCCCGGATACCGGAAGTCGACGAACCACTCGTGGTAGATCCGCTGGGCCATCTCCTCCAGAAGCTTGATCCGACTGTTGTTGTTCTCGATCAGATCGTCGTAGGCCGACAGGATGGCGCCGATTTTTCGCTGGATCGGGAGGGAAGGAAAGGGAACCGTCACGCTCTCAACCCGTGCTGGCGCTGTGTGACGAACCTTCGATCCCGTGGCCGTAGCTTGTATCTGGTCCCTGACTACGCGCGTGTTGAATAGGTAGTACAAGAATTGGTGGTCTAGCTCGTTAGTTGTTGGCTCGACTAGGCCAATTCGCTGGTTGTGGAGATAGACGCCGTCGGCTGGAATCAAGGCTGAACTCCCCAGCAAACCCTGCGCTTGCTCTGTCATAGCAATGACGAGGTCCCCGCGTCGAAGGACGAATTGCTCCGGAGGGTCCGCGGTAAAGTATTTCTCGGTGCCGGACTTGGGCTTGAACCCGCCGGTTTCGATGAAGTTCCCGGGTGTCAGCAGTATGTATACGCCCCGGTCGCGGAAGTACTCGCCTTGGAACGCAAACCCATGCTTGACTCGAAGGTGGTCGCCGAGGCGTACCAGTGG
>Ga0302314_10000568_pt1 | contig 68105 bp, 70 predicted proteins | sample III_Palsa_N2_3_FD_200533 | JGI IMG/M metagenome (GOLD analysis project Ga0302314, IMG submission 200533) | Peat permafrost microbial communities from Stordalen Mire near Abisko, Sweden - III_Palsa_N2_3 | ecosystem: Environmental > Terrestrial > Soil > Palsa > Peat permafrost | place: Sweden...
AAGCGCCCTCGTAGTGAAGGACGTAGACCAGAACGTCGGCCATTTAGATCAGCTTCCTTTCGTCAAGCCAAGCAACGATCTTCTCGACCGTCTCGTTGGTGTCCTCGTCTTCGATGATCTGGCCCGCAGCCTTGGCCGGCGGAGCGTGGAAGTCACCGCACTCAACCTTCGAGCCGGAGGCCCCGACGAGCGAGGTGTCGATCCCGACGTCGCCCGTGGTGACCGCCTCAAGCGGCTTCTTCTTCGCGCCCATGATCGCCTTCAGCGACGGGTAACGCGGCTCGTTGATCGCGTCACCAACCGAGATCACGGCCTTCAACGGCACCTTCACGGTGTCGTAGCCGTACTCGGCCTGGCGCTGCAGCTTCAGCGAGTCGCCCTCGACGTCCATCTTGATCACCTGCGTGACCGAGGCCATCTGCAGGTGGTCGGCGACAACCGCTCCGATCGTGTAGCACTCGCCGTCGTCCGACTGCTGGCCCAACAGAACCAGGTCCGGCGACTCCTTCTCAAGCGCCTTCGCCAGCGCGTAGCCGGTAGCGGCGACGTCCGAGCCGGCCAGAGCCTCATCGCTCAGGTGGATCGAGCGATCAGCGCCAAGCGACACGGCCTTGTGCAGGGCGCGGACTGCAGAGTCCGGTCCCATCGTCACGGCGACGATCTCATCAACGGTGACGCTGCCACCCTCGCGCAGCTGCACCGCAGCCTCGATCGCGTGGGTGTCGTACGGGTTCAGGTTCTTCTCTCCGGACCGATCGATGCGCCCCGTGCTCGGGTTGATGCGCTTCGTAACGGCGGCGTCCGGTACCTCTTTAACGAGGACGGCGATCTTCAACTGGGCCTCCTAGAAGTTCTAAGACGGGTTGATTCTAGCCAGTTGACTGACGAGTCAATCGGTCGGCTTTTGGTGGGGAATTCAGTGGGTAAATCTGGCGCGGATTGGGGCTTTAGCGCCCCGAGCCTGTTCGCCGCGAGCGCCGCGATTGTATTGGAAAGCGGCGGCCGCGACCCCTGCGATCGAGGCTGCGGCGAGGACCCCGGCAGCGACCTGCAGGCGGCGGCCGATCGGGTCGAGCTTGAGCACGTCCCAGCTCTGCTCACGGGCGAGCTTCTCAAGCTCCTGGTCAGGGTTGACGACGACGGCGTGCCCGACGATCCGCAGCATCGGCAGATCGGAGGCGCTGTCGCTGTAGGAGTAGGAGTCTTTTAGGTCGTATCCGTGCTCGGCGGCGAGCTCGCGGATCGCCACGGCCTTCGCCTCGCCGTAGATGAACGCCCCGCTCGAGTGGCCGGTGTAGACCCCGTCCTCGACATCGCTCAGATGTGACCCGATCGCCCCGTCAAACGCCATCACGTGCGCCAGCGAGTCGGCCAGGTCCTGGGCGGCAGCGGTGACGATGTAGACCGGCCTGCCCTCGTCTTGATGCTCGTAGGCGATCCGCAGCATCTCCGGATACAACCGCGGCAGAATCCGCTCAAGCAGCGGCACGCCGAGGCGCTGCAGGTCACGCTCGCGCACGCCCTTGAGCTGCTGCGCGATCCTCTCTCGCAGCGCGGTCGACGTGTCGTCGGAGGCGCCACCGAGCCGGAACCGGATGTTGTCGATCGCGTCTGAGAGCAACTGCTTGCGGCTCATCAAGCCTTCGCTGTAGACGCAGCGCGCGAACTGATACGCGCTGGACCCCTGCATCAGGGTCTTGTCTAAGTCAAAGAAGGCGGCGCCCCTGGTACTGGCTAGCTGGCCAGTACCAGGGTTTGGAGCGCTTTGCGGGACGCTCATACGGGTGATCGTGCTACCCGGCAACCTCGACGATGACCGCGTCGCCCTGACCACCGCCGGAGCAGATCGCGGCGCAGCCGATGCCGCCGCCGCGGCGCTGCAACTCGAGTACGAGGGTGCCGATGATCCGCGCGCCGGAGGCACCGATCGGGTGGCCGAGCGCGACCGCGCCGCCGTTGACGTTGACCTTGTTCTCATCGATCTCGAGCATCCGGATTGAGTTCAGCGTGACCGACGCGAACGCCTCGTTGATCTCCCAGAGATCGACGTCCGCTGGGGTTAGGCCGATCTTCTCAAGAGCCTTAAACGCCGCCTTAGCAGGGGTGCGGGCGAGGTAGGCAAAGTCATCGGCGATCTGCGACTGAGCGATGATCGTCGCCAGCACCTTCTTGCCGTTGGCGCTGGCCCACCCGTCGGAGGCGACGACCAGCGCGCCACCGCCGTCGTTGACGCCGGGGGAGTTTCCGGCGGTGTGGGACCCCTCCTTGCTGACCAGGCCGGGCAGCTTCGCCAGCGCTTCAAGCGTCGAACCGCGGCGCGGGCCCTCGTCGATTTCAACGACGGTGTCGCCCTTCTTTGAGCTGATCGTGACGGGGACGATCTCATCCGGCAGACGGCCCTCATCGATCGCCTTCAGCGCCAGCTCGTGCGAGCGCAGCGCCCAGCGGTCAAGGTCGGGACGGGTGAGCTCAAGTTCGTCACCGATCTCGGTCGCCTCGTCGAACATCTGGCGCCCTGAGAATGGGTTCGTCAGGCCGTCGTTGATCATCGCGTCGATCGCCTTGGCATCACCCATGCGGAAGCCGAAGCGCGCGCCCTTCAGCAGGTACGGGGCGTTTGACATCGACTCCATGCCGCCACCGACTGCGATTTCAAGATCGCCCGCGCGGATCGCTTGGTCGAGCAGACCAACCGCCCGCACGCCGGAAGCACAGACCTTGTTGACCGTCTCCGACGAGGTCTCCTTGGGGATTCCGCCCTTGATCTGTGCCTGGCGGCTCGGGATCTGACCCTGGCCGGCTTGCAGCACCTGGCCCATGATCACGTGCTGGACCTGCTCCGGCGCGACCTCGGCGCGCTCCAGCGCGGCCTCGATCGCGATGCCACCGAGGTCGGTTGCGTCGAGGCTCGCGAGTCCGCCGCCGAGCTTCCCGATCGGGGTCCGTGCGGCAGAAAGAATCACTGTCTTGGGCATCTAGGTGTCTGCTCCGTGTAAGGGGGTGATCGGTGGAATGGTAGTTGCGAGCGCCTGATCGCTCTCGCCCGGCATTCGCTGCTCAGAAGCGCAGCAGGGCGAGCAAGCGGCGCATCAGACCGATCCGCCCCTCGACCCGCACCTGTCCGAACGCGACCTTGCCGATCGCTCTGGCGCCCTTGGACCTAACAGGGCTGGGGACGCCACCGAACGTCGGCGTGACCATCAGGCTGATGATGTCCGTCAGGCTGCCCTCGACTTTCAGCTGCGGATCGGTCGCGTGGCCATCTTCAACCAGCACCCCTTGGGGTGAGAACACGATCCGTACGGGCGGGTACGGACCTTCGACCTTCAGCTCAATCTCGGCGCTGAGGCGCGCTGCTACCGACGGACGACGCTGAACCCCACGGTCGATGATCGCCGCCAGGGCGGGTGCGAGGCTGAGGTTCTGTAGTTCGCCGAGCTTCACGTGTGGCGGGCACACCGCAGCGCGCCGCGCGCGGCGGGCGATCAACGACCGATCGCCTGCGGGAAATCGAAGAAGTGCTGCGGATCGACGTCACGTTGGAGTGCGGTGAGCCGTGAGTAGTTCCCGGCGTAGTAGGCCTGGCGCCAGCCGCTCAGACTGTGGTCGATGTAGTTCTGATATGCCTGTCCGGAGGTGTGCGCGCGCATCAGCTTCCAGGTGCTGTTCAGCCAACTGGTGTCACCGGTGTAGGTCAGGTACTGCATCGCACACAGCTGATCACGGTGCACAAAAGCCGTGTCACCCGGCGCGACGGTGTTGATCTTGCCGCCGTAAGCGTCGAACAGCACCGCCCCTGACCCGCGGGCGGCGGCATCCACAAGCGCGTGTGCAGCGGCATCCGAGGGGACCTTCGCGATGTAGTCGGACTTGGCGAAGAAGCTGTCCCGCGGCATCGTGCCGCCGGGCGCGGCACCAACGGTGTGGCAGGAAACGACGCTCTCCCCCGCGCAGCCGGCGAGCACCAACTGCAGCTGGAGATAACCGAGACGGACGCTGTAGGGCTGGGCGCCGGGGATGTTCAGCATTGGCCGCCAGATCGCGCCGAGGCTGCCGTCAGTGCCGATGAATTGGCCGGAGATCGAGACCGTCCCATTGCTGTTCAGGTGGAAGATCGAGGTCGCGTAGTCATGCGTATGCGGCGCCCACTTCAGCCAAGCGATGAGCGCCTCGGCGGCGCTGCTCCAAGGCCAGGAGACGGAGAAGAACAGCGCCGTTGCCGGCATCGGATGGACCTTGTAGGTGAACTCGCTCACCACACCGAAGTTGCCGCCACCCCCACCGCGGATCCCCCAGTACAGGTCGGGGTTACTTGACGCGCTGACCGTTTGTGTCAGGCCATCAGCGGTCGTGATCCGGGCGGACTTCAGGTTGTCCATGGTGAGGCCGAACGCGCGCCCGGCGCACCCGACCCCGCCGCCGAGGGTGACGCCGGAGACGCCGACTGACGGGCATGAACCGGCCGGGATCGTCGCGCCGTGCTTGGCGAGCCCGGCGTAGACGTCGATCAGTTGGGCGCCGGCACCGACGGTGGCGGTACCGGCGCCACGGTTGACGCTGATCGATCTGAGGTTATGCAGGTCAAGCACGATCCCGCCGGCGACCGTTGAGTAGCCGGCGTAGCTGTGACCGCCGGAACGTGCCCTTAGTGGGATTCCGTGGCCGACCGCGTAATCGATCGTCGCCTGGATGTCATCGACGCCGGCCGCGAGCACGACCGCGGTGGGCAGGATGCTGTCGAAGCGGTGGTTGTAAACGTGGGCGGCAGTCAGAAAGCCGCTGTCACCGGCCCCGAGCACCTTGCCGCGGTTGACATTGCGCAGTCCGTTGACGATCGCGCTTGCTCGTGAGCGGCCGGTCGTGGCGATCGAGCCTCGGAGCGCGCCAGCCGCGACGACGGCGCCGGTGCTCGCGAGAAAGGTCCGACGGTCGATCTGGCGATCGCGCACCAGTTCAGCCTATTCCCTGCGCGGTGAGCTCGCCAGCTTAAGTACGCTTCTCGGGTGCCGCCAACCCTCGTGGATACCGACACAAAGCGTGTGGACATGTCGCCGGCCGAGCAGATCGCTGCGAGACGCCCGCCGAAACCCCTGGCGGGCGGTCCGCTGGCGTTCCTGCGCTTCGCCCGTGTGCACAACATGCTGCGCTGGGGGTTCGTCCCGCTGGTGGCGCGGTGGCTGTGGCTGAAGGCGCGTTACCGCGGCCGCCTTGAGACCGACGGGCTGTGCTTCATCCGCCCCGGCGTGAAGTTTGAAATCGGTCCCGACGCGACCGTGCGGATCGGCCGCTGGGCGTGGATCGGCGACGACACCAAGGTCCGCGCGCACGAGGGGATGATTGAGATCGGCGCCAAGTCCGTGCTCGGACAGGAGTGCACGCTGTCCTGCTTTCAGCACATCGCGATCGGCCGTGAGTGCATCATCGCCGACCGAACGATGTTGATCGACTTCGACCACGGTGTTGTCGACGTCGAAGTCGCGATCCGTGAGCAGGGGATCTACAAGCGCGACGTGATCGTCGGCCACAACGTCTGGATCGGCTACGGCGCCTGCCTGCTGCGGGGCGTCACTGTTGGCAACAACGCGGTGATCGGCACCAGCGCCGTCGTTACGCGTGATGTGCCGGACGATGCGGTCGTCGGTGGCTCGCCGGCCAAGCTGATCCGGATGCGCGAGACGCCGCAAACTCTCCGCTGGGAGTAGCGCTGTGCAACGTTTGCCGATATATGCGGCAAACGTTGCACAGGACCTAGACGAGGTACGGCGCGAGGTTCCGTAGTGCCGGGTCCGCGGCGCTGGTTAGGGCCGCGGCGAGAGCGTGCGCGTGCTGGGCGGCGCGCTCACGCGGGTAGTCGCCGGACCAGTCGCGAAAGGCGAGGAACGCCCAATCGCTGGCCTGCAACGCCATTAGCTCGCGCAGCGCCCGTGGGCTCGGCCGCGGATCGGCGAACACGCGTAGCTCAGCCGCGCGCGCCTGCCAGGCGAGGTCGCTGACCGGCGGCTCGCTCCAGGTCCGCAGATCTCGGCCTGTGCCCCAGCTTGATGCGCTCGCCTGTTCCGGCAACGGCACCGCCGGATGCCGCTCGGCGGCGTCATCGTCGAGGGCAGTCAGGGCAAGTCCCTGCCGATCGGCCTCATCGATCACCGCCGCGAGCCAGTCAACCCCCTCATACCACCAGTGGCCGAGTAGCTCTGTGTCGAGCGCACAGACGCAAAGCGAGCCATCGGAGACCCGCTGCCGCACGGCCTCGACAAACCCGGCAGCGTGGGTTTTGACAAGTTCGGCCGCTTCGCCCGGTCTGTAGTCCGAGCCGTCGATCGCCCACAGCCGGTGGTGACGAGGCGTCATCCGATCGTAGGCTCGGTAGCCGTCGCTTGAGGGGTATCCGTTGGCCCCCCACACCAGATCGATGACCTGCCGATCGATTGGCCACAGCCGGACACCTGTCTCGCTCACGTAGGGCCCGCGGTGCTCGGGCGCCAGCTCGACGCACGCCTGACGCACCCCGGCGTCGGCCAACGGGCCATCCAGCCACCCTGCGTATCCGCATTCAGGCAGCCAAAACCCTCCACCCCACTCGCCGAAGCGGTGCCGATGCGAGTCGATCCCGATGCTCAGCTGCAGTTCGATCGACGGATCAAGCGCAAGCAACGGCAGCACGGCATGGGTCGCCGACGAGGTCCAGGCGGCATGCGCCCCAAGCGCCCCGAGTAGACCGCCGCGCTCCTGTGTCCGCGCAAGCGCGTCGGCCGCCTGCGCATAGCGCTCGGCGGAGCGCTCGAGCTCGGCAACCGCAGCCAGATTCCCCTGCTCGCCGTAGAGGTCGAGATCAAGTTGGTGCGAGGCAGGCCGCACCCCTTCAAGAAACTCCTGGCAGCGAGCCAGCGCCTCGTCGGACTCAAGCTGGTCGCACAGCACCGGCGTCAGCGACAGCGTCAGCTTGCCGCCAGCCCGCGGACCAAGCTCGTCGAGCAGGCCAAGCAGTGGCAGGTAGCTGGTCGCGATCGCCTCCCACAACCACTCCTCACCGAACGGCCACGTCCCAAACCCCTCCGTGTTACGGAAGAAAGATGGCTGCGCGGCGATCGCGGTCTTGAAGTCCACCCCATGTTCGTCCATGTAGGCCTTCACGGACCGCGGGGGCCATTCTCCGCCGCCTTCGACGTAAGGCATATGGGTATGGAGGACGATCGCGAGTTCGCCGGGCCTGCTCACGTCAACGAGGCTAGAGACTGAGCGCGCACCGAGCCGTTGTCGCTAGCGCCGGGAATACCGTTTGGAGTATTGGGCGATTCCTGCAACGATCCGCAGCCAATGGCGATCAAGGATCTGCCCGGACCGCCGCGCCTGCCGTTTCTCGGGAATGCGCTTCAGGTCAAGTCGCACGATCTGCACCTGAGGCTCGAGCGCTGGTGTGGACAATATGGCCCGATTTTTCGGGTTGACCTCGGGCCACGCCCGTATGCGGTAATCGGCGACGCGGAACTCGCCGGCGTGATCCTGCGTAATCGGCCCGATGGTTTCCGGCGGGTCCGGGAGATCGGGGCGATCATTGACGAGCTCGGCGGCGAGGGCGTGTTCACCGCCGAGGGAGAAGACTGGCGGCGTCAGCGGCGGCTGGCGGTCAGCGCCCTGAATGCCGGGCACGTTCAGCGCTATTACGACGTGATCTACCGCGCTGCCCAGCGGCTGCACGAGCGACTGCGGCTCGCAGCTAGCGCCGGTGAACCGGTCGACATCGGAGAGATCTTCGGCGCGTACACGGTTGAGGTGACCTCCGAGCTTGCCTTCGGGGTCGAACTGACCGCTACGCACGCGCCGCTGCAAGAGCACGTCGCGACGGTGTTCGCTGCGGCCGGCCGCCGATTTGCTGCTCCCGCGCCTTACTGGCGATGCGTGCGACTACGCAACGACCGAGCAGCGGACCGCTCGGTGACGGCCATCAGGAACGCGGTGAGCGAGTTCATCGCAGCGGCCCGCAGTCGCATGCAAGAGGACCCGAGCCTCTACGAGAGCCCCACCAACTTCCTCGAGGGAATGATCGCCGCGCAGCGCAACGAGGACCGCTACAGCGAGGCGGAGGTCGTTGGAAACACGATAACGATGCTCGTCGCCGGTGAAGACACGACCTCGCACACCCTGGCGTGGACATCGTGGTTCCTTGCCCGACAGCCCGATGTGCAGGCGCGCCTAGCGCGCGAGGCGCGCGAGGTACTCGGAAGCACTACGGTCCCAGCCGATCACGTGACGGCGTCTGGGTGCGCCTACGGTGAGGCCGTCCTGCGCGATTCGCTCTGGCGGATGCCGGTTACCGCGTTGTTTGGCCTGGAGACGTTGCAGGAGACCACCGTCGGTGAGTTCACGCTTCCCGCCGGAACGCGCGTGATCCTGCTCACTCGGTACGCGTCGTTAGTTGCCGCCGGAATTCCGGCTGGGCCGCCTTGGCCGATGATGCTCGAGCCAGAGGCGTGGCTTCAGCAGGAGCATGAGTCCAAGGATCTCCTGGCGTTTGGTGCTGGCCCACGGTTCTGCCCAGGGCGAAACCTGGCACTGCTGGAGGCGCAGACTGCCCTGCTTGTGCTCGCCGCCGGATTTGAGCTGTCCCTGGACCCCGAGAGCCCTGCTGTGCAGGAACGGGCGTCCTTCACGATCATCCCGCACGGCTTGCGAGTGCGCGTCCGGGAACGTCCAGTAGCAGCTGGCTAATGCAGCTCCTTTGACGTCCAGCCGAGCCCCTCCGGGTTCCGGAAGAAAGATGGCTGCGTGGCGATCGCGGTCTTGAATTCCACCCCGTGCTCGTCCATGTAGGACTTCACATCCGTAGGCGGCCATTCCCCGCCGCCTTCGACATACGGCATGTGGGTATGCAGAACAATCGCGAGTTCGCCAGCTTGCTGCACGACCGAGACGGTAGCCGCCGGCTGGCACTCGCGCCGGTAGCGCGGGCTAGGGCTTGGGCTCCCCGATCAGCAGTTCGGTCCGGTACTTCGGGGCGAGCGCAACGGCCTTCGCAATGAACGCTGCAGTGGCGGCATCGTCGAGTGCCGGTGGAGCCTGCGTTCGATGCGCCACCGGCACGCCGACCTCCTTGAAGAACTCCTCTTGGCCTGCGGGCGAACAGAGACACAGTAGCCGCGCAGGCCGCTCGGAAACGTTCTTGAAAACGTGTGGTGCGTTGGCCGGCACGTTGACCGTTTCGCCGACCGTCGCGACGGTGCTGACTCCACGGAACGTGAGCTCAATCTCGCCGTCGAGGATGGTGAACATTTCCTCAAAGTCGTGACGGTGGGGCGGTGGGCCGCCGCCCGGCGGGACATGCATGTCGATCAGTGTGTAGCGCCCCGCGGTGTCCGCCCCGGACACAAGAATGGTGTAGGTGTCACCAACCACGCCGAGGTGGAGCAGCGAGTCATCGGAATCAGGACTCACATGGGTCAGAGCGCGCCCGACGTCATCGGCCGGGACCGGTCCTGGCGACGTTAGATCCACTGGGGCTATGCCACTCATCGGTGCTCCTCTGTCGCAGGCTGAGCGGGTCGCAGGCGTCCGCTTCTGATCTCGAGCCTACAGGTGACGCTCGACTGTGCTGACGGTGAAGGCGGCAAGTTGACGAGCCCTCAGTCACGCACGGAGGACCATCCCGAGGTCGCTCGACTTCACCGTCTCCGCCCGTCCCACTCGCCGCGGCTATTCGGCAGCTGCGAGCACGCGTAGCCCTGGGACCCGCCGAAAGTCGCGTGGGTTCGCAGTGGCAACCCCCATGCCATGAGCCAGCGCAGTTGCCGCGATCCAGAGGTCGTGCGCACCGATCAGTTCGCCCTTTGCCGAAAGCTGTGCCCAGACTTGCGCGTGAACCCGAGCGACTGGCTCGGTGATCTCGATCGCCGTGAGACCGGCCAGTAGGTGCTCGACGAACGCTTGGCGTCGCGTACGGTGCTCCTCGTCCGCACGGTGCACCCCGTGCAATAACTCGCTGACGGTGATCACGCTGATCGCTCGATCCTCATCGCCGATCGCCGCGTCGACCTCGGGATTCGCGACTCCGCGCTCGAGGTCGACAAGGAAGCTCGTATCGATCAGGACTGCCACGGGTCCTCGGGTAGTCCCAGGGCGGCCCGCGCATCGAGCACATCGGTCGCGAAGTTGGCGTCGGGCTGCGGGGCGCTCGCGATCAGTTCGCGGAACCTCGCGGCGGAGATCAGCCGAGACTTTGGCGGCGAGATCACTGCGACCGCCGCCCCGCTGCGGGTCACCTCAATCTCCTCACCTTTTGCCACACGATTGAGCACCTCGGAGAAGGCTCGCGCCGCGTCAGTCGCAGTCATTTGGGTCATATCGTCACTGTATCGGATAAATCAGATATGGCCATCAGCCCACTACAACCAGGCACGAAACCCTTCGGGGTTACGGAAGAAAGATGGCTGTGCGGCGATCGCGGTCCTGAAGTCCACCCCGCGTTCGTCCATGTAGGCCTTCACAGCCGTCGGAGGCCATTCTCCGCCGCCTTCGACGTAGGGCATGTGGGGTATGCAGGACGATCGCCAGCTCGCCGCGTGACTCCATGCGGCGCAGGCTAGAGCCAGGCGCGTGTAGCGCGCCTTACGGCGCAGAGTTGGATCAGCTGATCTTGAAGGTCTTCGAAGCCGGGTACGGGTCGCTTCCCGCCGAGTCGGTGCCGCGGACCTCGAACTTGTACTTGCCCTTCTTCATGTGCGCGTAGCTCTTCGGCGACTTGCAAGAGGCGAACTTGAGCTTCGGCGTCCCGTGCTTCGGCACGGTGGCGAGCGCACACTGGTATCCGGTCGCGCCGGTGGCGGCGAAGCTGAAGCTCGCCGTGTGCTTGCTCGCGCTGACCTTCGACTTCGTGATCTTGGTGCCCGACGGCTTCGTCGCGTGGGCGCTGCCGCAGCTTCCCGTGAGCCCATACTTGCCCGCCGTCACTGTCCCAGTGCAGATCTTCGTCAGGGTCAGCGTCTCCGAGATGTTGGTGTACGTATCGGTGCAGGTGTCACCGGCATTGGCAAAGCAGCCCATCGCACCGTCCGGCTGTCCGGTGGCGGTGGCGGTCTGACTCACGCTCGTGCCGGCGAGCATCTGCGAGGTCGCACTCGTGTTGACGGCGGGGAACGTGAACCTGATCGTGTCAGTGCCGGAATACCACGGAATGTCGAAGCCGTTGAAACCGCCGCCCGTTATCGGACTCGCCATTTGGAACGCGGCCTCCGTGTCACACGCACCCGGGAACGCGTTCGCATTGCCGTTCTCACCAGCGGGGTCTGCCTGCCCGCTCCAGTCAACCAGCAGCGCGGGGGCGCCTGACCCGGTGGTCACGCCGAGCTCGGGCGCGTATTGGTTGACGATCAGGTACGGGCCGCACGGCACGTCCGTGCCGTTGCCGCCGACCGTTGTCAGCGACGAGTTCGGATCGCCCACCGTGAGGCTGTAGTCGGGGTCGTTGAACCCGTACACCGTCTCTGAGTTGCCGATCGATCCGGTGGGGATCCAGAGTCCAGAGCCGCTTGCGGTCGTTCCGTTGAGCGGGAACGTGGCCGTCGTGGTCCAGTTGGCGTCAGGCCCGGACTCGACGTTCACCAGTGTCATGGTGCCCGACAGGTTGCCCTGGAACTCTACCGCCGGGGTACTCGCGGAGGCGACCGCGGGCATCGCCGCCAGCGCCGCCGTGGCAAAGGCGATCAGAACGTACAGCTGTGTGCGCCGAATCATCGGTCCCCCCGGGTCGTTCTCCACCTGACGGGCGCGACCCTACCACGTAGAGCCGCACCCGGGGTGGAATCAGGAGCGCTAGAGCGGGTACTTATTGGTCGTCCAGAGTGAGTAGAGCGCGGTCGTCGTTGTCAGTCGCAGCGCCCCCGTGTTGAACTCGAACAGTCCCTTGGGGTAGCGACCGGTGATCAGGATCACGAACCACACAACGATCGTCAGCAGCAGCGCAGCGATGCTCCAGATGTAGACCACAAGAAACGCCGGGATCGCCAGGATGAAGCTGATCAGTGCCCGCCAACGGTGCATCCGTGCCGGGTGCTCGACGCTGAGGCGCACCGGGTAATCGGCTTGCTCCTCAAAGGAGAACGGGGGATATTTATCGGTCTGCAGCAGCAGATACGAGCTGACCCGCAGGCGGTAGCGCTCGTAGCCGACGACGAACCCCCACAGCCCCTTCGGGTAGCGGCCGGTAATCAGCACCACGAACCATGAGATCACCACAACGATCGCCGCCACGATCCCGCCGAGGTAGATGACGATGAGGTGCGGAAGTGCCAGCAACCACTTGACAAAAATCAACAGGCGGCTGAGCCGATCTGGATGGTCGAACTCGACCACCGGCACCCCCGGCCCAACGGACGTAACTCCCCCTGCAACGCTGCTCTCCACTTGACACCCCTTCAGTTGTTGCCTGAGCGCGCACCGTATCCGATCCGCCCCACGAAAGGGCGAATCAGCGACAGATGGCCAGGAAGTCGAGCGCCCGATCGAGCGGCGCCGGGGCCAGCTTGAAGTCCGAGACGTTGATCGCCGGCGTGAAGCGGTCATAGAACCGGCCTGTGATCCCCAGCGCCTTGTGGATCCGGTCCCAACCAAGGTTCAGCGCCACCTGGTGAACCGCCAGCTTGCGGGCGTGAAACAAGCCGAGCAGTTCGACCGACCCAAACGTCCGCTGGCACAACTCGCGGAACTCCTGCGCCCGGTACTCCTTGATGTGCCAGGGGTTGTCCGACTTCTCCGCCCCCGGCGAAGCGAGCGTCAGCAGGTTCGGCGTCGAGATGTAAAGCGTGCCGCCGGGCGCGAGCAACGAACGGAAGTGCGCGAGCACAGCGTCCGGATCCTGGACATGCTCGATCGTCTGCAAGAAGACGACGGCGTCAACCGTACGCGGCTCACCCCAGCTCTCAACCAGCCCGCGCTCAAACGTCAGGTTCGAAGCGAGGTAGCGCAGCCGAGCGTGTTCGTGTGCCTCGGGGTTGCCATCGACCCCGACCACCGACGCTGCGCCAGGTGAGCCACCGACGCCGCTGGCGAGCAACGATGACCCGTAGCCCTCACCGCAGGCCATGTCAAGAACGCGCATCCCAGCGACCCGAGCGGCGACCCATTCGTACACCACGAGGTGCCGCTGATACCAGTAGTTCTCGGCGGGAACGTCCGGCAGAGTGCGCTCCCCGGTCACCTCAAGCGGCGGCACCCCCGGCGGCTGATTGCGCTGCACGTAGAGGTTCGCCGTCACGATCGACAGGGTAATCTGAGCGCGCGATGAGCGCCCTCCGCTCCCCTGACGAGATCCGCGATGTCAACACCCGCTACCACGATGTGGCGGCTGCCAGCTACGACAGCAAGTGGGGGATCGACTTCGGCGACGTGGGGCGGTCGCAGGTGCTCGGCAAGGTCCGCAAGCTGCTGCCCGCGGACGAGGTGAGCGCCGGGTTTGAGCGCGCGCTTGAGATCGGCTCGGGTACCGGCTACTTCAGCCTGAACCTGGTGCAGGCCGGCCTGATCAACCACGTCAGCTGTACGGATATCTCCCCCGGGATGGTCGAGACGCTGACTGACAACGCGCGCCGTCTGGGCCTCGGCGAGCGCGTCTCCGGGACCCGCGCCGACGCAGAGTCGCTGCCGTTCGCCGACGCCAGCTTCGACCTCGTGCTCGGCCATGCCGTGCTGCACCATCTGCCGGATCTGAAAACCGCCTTTGATGAATTTCACCGGGTGCTGCGACCAGGCGGCAGGATCATCTTTGCCGGCGAGCCATCGAAGGTTGGTGACCGCCTGGCCCGGTTACCGAAGGCAGCGGCGAGGTTGCTCGCGCCAGTCTGGCGGGCCGCTGTGCGTGCGAGCCCAGCGCCAGACGCCGCAGAGAACGACCACGATCACAGCCTTGAGGGGTTCGTCGACATCCATGCCTTCCTCCCGGAGCAGCTGATCGAGCTCGCGCGGGAAGCCCGTTTCACGGATATCAACGTTCGCGGCGAGGAGCTCCTGGCGAACTGGTTCGGCTGGTTCAACCGCGCGCTTGAAGCGAGTGCGGACCCCGTGGATGTGCCGTTCCTGTGGCGCAAGTACGCCTTCCACGGCTACATCGCGTTGCAGCGGGTGGACGTCAGGGTGCTCGAGCCACGGCTGCCGCCAGCGCTGTTCTACAACCTGCTGCTGAGCGCCCGCCGACCGTGAGCAGCCGGCTCGCGCGGGACTTCCCTCTGTTCCCGCTGGAGCTCGTCGTGCTGCCAAGCGAGGCGGTGCCGTTGCACATCTTCGAGGAGCGCTACAAGACGATGATCGGCGAATGCCTGGCAGCCGACAGCGAGTTCGGGATTGTCTGGCTGGCGGACGACGGCCTGCGTGAGATCGGCTGCACCTGCCGCGTCGAACGCGTGCTCGAGCGGGCCGAGGACGGACGGATCAACCTGCTGGCACGCGGTGTCCGCCGACTGCGGATCGTCGAGCGCCAGAGCCACCTGCCTTACCCCGCCGGCGTCGTCGAGTTCGTCGAAGACCCCGCGGAGCAGGTCGACGTCGCCCTGCTCGAAGAAGCCCACGCCGCCTACAGAGAACTGCTCAACGCTGCCACCGACCGTGAACTCAGCGAGGACGTTCTGACGGCAATGAACGCGTTCGAGCTCGCGGGGACAATCGAATTCGGGCTCGAGGCGAAGCAGGGCCTCCTCGAACTGCGATCGGAGAACGCTCGGTTGCGGCTCGTCACCAGGCTGATCCGAGCTGCCCTGAAGCGACTCGAGTTTGTCGACCGCGCCCAGGCCCGCGCCCGCTCCAACGGCAAGGTTCGCTTCAGCTGAGCGCCGTTAGGGCCGCCGCCAAGCCAGCTCGCTGGCGGCGGCACAGCAGGGCTACGGAATTACGACGACGACCTTTGCGCTGGCGCCGGCGGCAGCCTGCGCGGCCGGGTCGATCGGGTTCACGCTCGGCCCCTGCGAACTGAGCAACTTCGCCACGAGGTCCGCCTGATGCTCGTCGCCGGGCGCGTAGAGCACGGTCAGCCCGATCGGCGGCCCGGAGCCAAGATTGGCCAACGTTCCGACGTGCACGTGGTCCGCCTGCAGCTCCTTGCCGAGCTCTGCCGCGGCACCCTGGACCGTGCCGGCGTTGAGCACGGCGACCTCGACCGTCACCCGGTTCGACGGCGCATGGTGACGGACGACCGGTTGAACTGGGGTGCTGCCACCACTCGCCAGCCGCCAGAGGCCGACGATCAGCACGATCACCACCGCCGCGCCGATCAGCAGCCGGCGACGAAGCGAGGCGCCCGCGGTGTAGGTCGTGCGTGACGGGCCACTGAGGATGCCGCTGGCTCGCTGTGCCGCCCGCTCGCGCGCGCGGTCAGACGCCGTCGGTCCGAGCGGCAGCGGTTGCAGCCGTCCGAGGCCGGCCATCGCGAGCCGAGCACCCCCGGGTCGCAGCGCTGTCGTCAGGTGGGTCTCGAGCTCGACCGCCCGGTTGATCGCGGCGATCGTGCGTCCACGCAGCGTGACCACGTCACGGCGGCCGCGGAACACGCCAAACATCGCCAGTGGCATCAGCAGGATTGCCATCAGCCCACCAACCCAGCCGACCTCATCAAGGCCGGAATCGCTGCTCGAGCTGATGCCCAGAGCCTGAATCCCTTTGGCCTTGCCGACATGCAAATTGACGGCGCGGCGCGCGGCTGGCACGACGCCGCTGACCGGTGCGGTCTGCTCAGCGATCGCCAGCATCTGACCGTTGGTGACCGCCTGCGTCAGGGAGTTGCGCACCCAGTAGACGGCGCTGTGCTCGAACCAGGCGACCTGCTCGATGTGCTGGCCCTGATACCAGAGTTCGTACTCGGTGCCACCTGAAGAGACCTCATCGGTCGGGCTGTCGAACGCGGGTGCAGTAGTCCAGCTCGTCCCCTGCACGTCGTAGTACTGACCGAGCAGGCCGACCGGGAACACGACCACGTAAGCCGGAAACGCTTCGCCGCCCGGTGCTTTCAGCCGGTAGCGATGGATCTCATAGCCGAGCCCTGGGCCAACCCCCCCGGCCAGCTGAACGTGCGGAAACTCAAGCGGGATCGAGATGAAGTTCTGCTGGTAGCGCGCGTGTGCGAGCAGATCGGTGGTTGGGGCCAGCTGCAGCCGGTTGGCGAGGTTGGCGGCGGCACCACTGCTCTTACTGTGTTTCTTCTTCTTCGCTTTCAATGCCTTCGATGTCGCCAGCACCGCCTCCTGCCGCGCGAGCACGGCGGCACCGGCCTTCGACACCGACGAACCGCCAAAAAGGAACGAGTGCGCGGCGGCGTACAGCGCATCGGGGTAGGCGAGCGTCACGCACGAGCAGCTTTGCGCGAGCGGGTTGGTCGAGGCCAGTTGGACCGGCACCTGGACCTGGCGCACCGGCTCACCGGCGGACTGGATCAGCGTCGAGATCAGATCCTCGATGCCGACGATCGACTTCAAGCTTCCGTCGGTCTGCACGAGGTGCCCAAAGATGTTTTCGAACTTCGTGACGTTGTCGATCAACGTCGGGCCGTATTCCGCCTTGGCGGCCAGTAGGAAGCTCTGGTCACGCGCGTCGCGGATCAAGCTCGTGTCCTGATGGCGGAAGGAGACGAACTGGAGCGCCTGGGCGCCGCACAACTTCTGATAGCCGGGCTCGAGATTGACCTGGGTGTATTGCTGGCTCCCCGGCACGTTGACGTGGTAGTAGCGGCGGTCGATCGTCGCGTACACGCAACCCATCTCATTGACGGCCTTGCGGAAGTTGTCGAAGTCGATCATCACCACGTGATTGACGCCGAGCCCGCTGATCTGCTTGATCGTCGAGATCAGCGTCGTGAAGCCACCGCAGGTCAGCGCGTAGTTGAGCCGTGTGGTCACTGGACCGCCTCTCGGGCAGTCGATCGTCGTCAGCAGCTCGCGCGGGAGCGAGATCATCGAGATCCACGGCTTATCCGGGTCAAACCGGATCAGCAGCATCTCATTGGAGTGCGGCAGCACGGGCGCCGTGGTCGTGTGCGTGCGCTGGTCGTTACCGATCAGCAGAAGTGTCTGTGGACCGCCAAAGCTGGTCGCAGCGAGACCGTTGACCTTGACGCTCTTGTTTTTGTTGAGCGCGGCGACGGCGTTGTTGAGCTGACCGAACAGGAACGCCGAGCTGGTCGCGGCGCTGGCCAACAGCACCAAAACGCAGCCAAGCAAGGTCCGCCAGGTCAGCCAGCGATAGTGCGGTTGCGAGGCGATCATCGGTATCTAACGGGTGAAGATGCAGCCATCGGGCTGGACAGGTGAACGTTTTTGCATATTATTGGTGGCGATGAACGGGCCGCAGCTACTCCCGGACGAGATCGCGCAGCAAGTAGCCGACACGATGTTCGCGCTGTCGACTCCCAGTCGGCTGCAGATCCTCGCATACCTCCAACACGGACCGAGGACCGTCGGCGAGATCGTAGACGCCGTTGGAATGGAGCAGTCGGCGATCTCACATCAGCTGCGCGTGCTGCGTGATCACAACGTTGTCACCGTGCGCCGATTGGGACGTAGCCGTCAGTATGCGGTCCGTGATGAGTACCTCATCGGCATCCTGGCCGACGCGCTCAGCCACATCACATCGGTCGACCAGGCGATGCCTGCGCCGGCGATCCGCGCCGCTTCCTGACGCGCCCCCTGATCGGTCGCGATGACCGACGACCCAAACTTCACGCCACCCGCTGACCGACGCAGCGCGACCGATCGCGCGCACATCGGCGACATCGAGGGGGCGCTCGGCACGCTGCCGGCGCATGACACCCGGCCGCGGCGAACGTTCAGCGCGCGGCTGGCGACGCTGCTGGCGGTGATCGGTCCGGGGATCGTGGTGATGGTCGCCGACAACGACGCCGGCTCGTTTTCGGTGTTCGCGCAGGCCGGCCAGAATCACGGCACCGGGTTGATCTGGGTGATCGTGCTGCTCTGCCCGGCGCTGTTCGTGATGCAAGAGATGGCTGCGCGGCTCGGCGCGACCACCGGCGTAGGTTTCGCGATGCTGATCCGTCAGCGGTTCGGACGGATCTGGAGCTGGTTCTCGCTGACTCAGCTGTTCGGCTTGAACATCGCGACGCTGTTGGTGGAGTTCATCGGTGTCCGGCTGGCGCTCGGCTACTTCGGGGTCAGCCGCTACGTTGCCGTGCCGCTGGCGGCGGGGGCCTTGATCACGGTCACGGCGGGCGGGCGCTTTCGCCGCTGGGAACGCGCGATGTACGTGATGATCGCGCTTGACCTGGCCTTGATTCCAGTCGCCGCGTTCGCGCACTTTCACGGAGCGCCCGCGGCGGTCGGCGGTCACGCCGTCAGTCAACGGGGGGATCACGCCGGACTACTGCTCCTGCTGGCGCTGTTCGGATCGTCGCTGACCGCGTGGCAGCTGTTCTTCCAGCAGTCGAGCGTGATCGACAAGCGGATCACGCCGCGCTGGCTGAACTACGAACGCGCCGACACGGCGATCGGCGCAGTGTTGTTCGGGCTGTGCGCCGCCGCGGTGGTGGCGATCGCCGCGGCCGCCATTGGGAACGGCATGCTGCACGGCCACTTCCACAACGTCGGGGACGTGCTCAGCGCGGTCGACATCCAGCTCGGCGGGCCGGCGGCAGCGGTGCTCGCGATCATGCTGCTGAACGCCTCGCTGCTGTGTGCCGGTGCCGTCTCCCTGTCAGGCTCCTACGCGCTCGCCGAGCTGCTCGGAACCAAGCACTCGTTGCACCGCCGGTTCTCCGACGCGCCCTGGTTTCACGCGGCGTTCGCCGGGATGATCGTGTTGGCGGCCGCGATCGCGCTGATCCCTGGGCTGCCTCCGGGTAGCGCAACCGTGCTGGTCCAGGCCGGCGGCGCCTTGCTGCTGCCGCCGATGCTCGTACTGCTGCTGCTGCTGGCCAACGATCACGCCGTGCTGGGGCCGCAGCGGAACCGCTGGATCCAGAACGCAGCAGCCGCCGCGACGATCGCGTTCCTCGCGGCGCTGTCGATGATGCTGGCGCTGCGGACGGTGTTTCCCGGTGTCCGCTTGCACGTCAACAACTTGACGATCCCGGCTGCCGCGGCGGCGGTGACGGTCGCCGTGGTGCTCGCGCATACGCTTTACCAGCGATTGTCCGGCTCGGCCGAGGACCCCGATCACGAGCTGACCCCCTGGGAGCGCCGGACATGGACGACGCCGGCGCTCGAGCGCATCGACCCGCCCTCGGCGTCGCGGCTGCGTACCGCAGCGCTAGCTGCCGCCGCAGGCTATGTGGCAGTGGTCGCAGTGCTGCTCGGGTACGCCGCGGCGGGTTTGTAGTCGCCTGCGCTAAGCCGCCACGACGATCGCGGCGCCGCCACGGCGCGGATCGCCGCCGCCCCACAGCCAGCCGTCACGATCGCGCTCGACCGCCTGCACACCGCCGAAGAACAGGCTCGGCGCGTGAAACGGCGCGTGCCCGTAGCGCGTGAGATCGAGCCCGCCCGGCTCGATCCCGGGCTCGGTGTAGACGACCCCGTCCTCAAAGTGCAGCCGCGGTGCCTCGACCGCGGCGCGGGCGTGCATCCCGTCGTCGATCACTCGCACGATCGTCTGCAGGATCGCTGAGCGGATCCGGTTCGAGCCGGCGCTGCCGACCACGATCTCCGGCACACCGCCCGCAGGACTCAGGACAACCGTCGGGGCCATCATGCTCGGTAGACGGGCACCGGCGACGTGCTGATGGAAACCGAGCGGGTTCAGGTCGGATTCGCCGAGCATGTTGTTCAGATGCATACCCGTACCCGGCACGACCACGCCCGAACTCGCACCGTTGGAAGTCGTCATCGAGCACGCCATCCCGTCGGCATCAAGCACCGCCACATGTGTCGTTGACCCGAGCGTCTTGCCCTGGAACCGGCGGACGAACTCGGGATCGTTCAACCCTTCGATGAACTCGGGGGTCCGCGCCGCCTGGGCCGCGGCCATCGCCTCAACAATCGCCTCGGTGCTTGCCGGTGCCTGGCCACGCTCGAGCTGCGACAACGCGTAGGCAATCAGAATCCCTCCTGCCGACGGCGGTGGGTTCGTCAGGATCGTCCTGCCGCGGAACACCGCGCGGACCGGTTCCCGGTCGATCACCGCGTAGGAATCGAGGTCCTCGGCATTCAGCATCCCGCCGCGTTCAGCGACCCATGCGACCACGGCCTGACCGACCTTGCCCCGGTAAAACGGCTCCGCCCCTTCAGCCCCAAGCAGCTCAAGCGCATCGGCCAGCTCAGGCTGCCGCGTCGTGTCACCGGCGCCGAGCAGCTGACCGCCAGGGGCGAGCAGTGCCGCGCACTCGGGAGTCGACTTGACCAGCCCGCCCAGCAGCTGCAGCAGATACGCCTGCTGCGGCGTCAGCGCTACCCCGCCCCGCGCGAGCGCAGCCGCGGGGGCGGTCAACTCGGCCAGCGGGAGCCGCCCAAACCGCCCGCTGGCCGCCGCGATCCCAGCGGGCACACCGTAGGTGGCGACCGACGCCGGACCGATGTTGAAGAGTTGGACCGCGTCGCCGAATGAGATGCTCACCGGCAGCAGCTCCGCCGGCCCGCTTGCGTGCGAGCCCAGCCCCGGCGCCGCGACGAAGAAATCCAAAACAACCGGCGCCTCCCCCGGGCGCACAACCAACATGTAGCCACCGGCGCCCAGCCCGGTCAGCAGCGGCTCGCAGGTAAACGATGCAAGCAGCGCCGCCAATGCGGCGTCAACCGCGTTACCGCCGGCCCGCAGCGCATCAGCGCCGGCCTCAGCGCTCAGCTGATGTCCGGCAGCGACGACACCGAGTTGGCGCCGAGCCGGCTGCGCAGCCACCGGAACCGTCCCTACGGGTTAGGACCGCGGCAGGAACTCGGGAACGTCGACGTCGTCGACCCCGCTGGTGGCACGCTCGCGGCGGAGCACCCGCGGCTCACCGATCGGCTCGCGTAGCGGACGCACCGGCTGACGCTCGCGTGACTCACGGGCACGGTCACTTGGCCGTGGACGGTCACCAAGCGCCGAACGGCTGCTGGCAGTGAAGCGGTCGCCGTACTGAGTCTGGCTTGAGCCATAGCGAGTTGCGACAACGGTCACCCAGATCTCATCGCCCTGCAGCTTGTCGTCGACCATCGCGCCGAAGATGATGTTCGCCTCCGGGTGGGCGGCCTCGGCGACGGCCTTGGCCGCCTCGTTGACCTCCCACAGCGAGATATCGGTGCCACCGGTGATCGACAACAGGATCGAGCGGGCCCCGTCCATGCTGGTTTCCAGCAGCGGCGAATTCACAGCCGCCTCGGCAGCGTCGATCGCGCGGCGCTCACCGCGACCCATGCCGATCCCGAGCAGCGCGGTGCCGGCATCCGACATCACGGTGCGCACATCGGCGAAGTCAAGGTTGATCAGCCCCGGCAACGTGACGAGATCGGAGATCCCGTGCACGGCCTGGCGCAGCACGTCATCGGCAACCCGGAACGCCTCGACCATCGAGGTGTTGCGATCGAGCAGTGACAGCAACCGGTTGTTCGGCACGACGACGAGCGTGTCGACCTCTTCCGCCAGCGCGGCGATCCCGGCCTCGGCCTGATCCCGACGGCGGCTGCCTTCGAACTGGAACGGACGGGTGACGATCCCAACCGTCAAGGCGCCCACTTCACGCGCAATCTGCGCGACGACCGGCGCAGCGCCGGTACCGGTGCCACCACCGGCGCCGGCGGCGATGAAAACCATGTCGGAGCCGCGCAGCAGCGCCTTGATCCGATCATGCTCCTCACGCGCGGCCTGGCGGCCGAGCTCGGGGTTGGCGCCGGAGCCGAGCCCGCGGGTGATCGAGTCGCCGATGTGCAGCGTCTCCTCGGCGGCGGACTGTTGCAGCGACTGAAGGTCTGTGTTGATCGCGATGAACTCGACGCCGGTGATGTCGGCCTCGATCATCCGATTGACGGCGTTGACGCCGGCGCCGCCGACACCGACGACGCGCAGCACGGGCGTGCCGACCGGCTTCGGTCCGGAAAAGGGGACGTGGTCCTCGCGGGCGTAGGGATCGTGGCTCGGCTTCGGCCTGGCGACAGGAGCCGGCGCCGGGACGCGCTCCATCAAGTTGGCGGGGATCTCGCTGGAGAAGGCGTTGCGGAGCCGCTCCTGCGGAGTCGGGATCACCGTCTGCTCGATCTCGAGCTGCGGCTGCTTCGGCGCGGGCGTCGGCTGCGCCGGCTCGGCGGCGGGCGGAGCGGTGCGCTCAACGGGGGCAGCGGGCGCCGGTGCGGCCGCGGCGCTCTCAGCGGGAGTGCTGGCAGCGCCCTCGGTGCTGTCTTCGGCAGTCTTCTTGAACAGCGCCGAGAGCGGTCCCTCGCGCATGCTCGCGCGCTTAGCGTTTGGCATGCGAGAGGACCTCCTTCGCAAGATCGCGATACGACTGAGCGGCCATCCCGTCCGGATCGTATTTCAGAACGGACATGCCCTTCACGGGCGCTTCCGCAAATCGGACGGTTTTCTTGATCCGCGAGGCAAACACGCGATCTCCGAAGTTCTCCTCAAGCAGCTCGATCGCCTCCTTGGCGTGGAGCGTACGAGTGTCCATCATCGTCGGCAGGATCCCCTCAATCTCGATGTCCGGGTTCAACTCCTCACGGATCATCGCCAGGGTGTTCTGCAGCTGGATCAAACCGCGCATCGACAAATACTCGCATTGCACGGGGACGATCACCTTGTTCGCGACCGTCAGCGCGTTGATCGTCAGCAGGCCAAGGCTCGGCGGCGTGTCGATGAAGACGAAGTCATAGTCGTCCTCGACCTCCTTCAGTGCCCGCTGTAGGGAGCGCTCGCGGCCGATCATCGTCGACATCGCGATTTCAGCGCCGGCCAGGTCGATCGAGGCGCAGGCGATGTCTACCTCGCGCTTGTGGATGACTTCCTTAATCGAGGTCTTCGACACAAGCACGTCGTACATCGACTTCTGCAGGTCGTCCGGATCGATGCCCTGTGACATCGTCAGGTTCCCCTGCGGATCCATATCGCAACAAAGCACGCGGTGGCCTTCCTCAACGAAGGCAACTGCGAGATTGAGCGTTGTTGTGGTCTTGGCGACGCCTCCCTTTTGGTTGGCGAACGCGATCACCTTGGACACTTAAAGACCCCTCTGACGGGACACTGACAAGGGCGAAAACAATTCGCGGGGTGTATTCGCAGGCGGGCGACGGATTCCTTCCGTCCGAGCGACCGTTTATGTAACGCCGGTGGCCTGACCGGGCCACCGGCGGGCCAAAGCGCCCCGCTGTAAGGTCAGCGCCGTGCCGTCCGGCCTGCTCGAGCGCCACCTGATCTTCGTCACCGGCAAGGGCGGCGTTGGCAAATCGACGGTCGCCTTGACGCTGGGGCTGGTGGCGGCCAGACGGGGTTTGCGGACGATCGTCGCCGAGGTCGGCGGTGACGACCGGCTCGCTCGCTCCGCGGGGGCTGCTGGCGGCGCGCCGTTTCAGGAGGTGCAGGTCTCCACGGACCTGTTCACGATCTCGATTGGACCCGAGGACGCGATGGCTGAGTACCTGCGGCTCAAGGGTGGCGCATTCGGTGGCGCGCTGTCGCACAGCCGCCTGTTTGCGACCTTCGCGATGGCCACTCCGGGAATGCGGGAGCTACTGACCGTCGGCAAGGTGTGGGAGCTCTCACAGCCGCAGCGGCGCACTCGTGATGCTGAGCCCTACGACGTGGTGATCGTCGACTCTCCGGCAACCGGTCACGGCCGCGGACTTCTGCGCACTCCGCGCACGTTTTCGGAGATCGCTGCGGTCGGCCCGATCGCCTATCAGGCAGGCGTGATCGCGGCCACGATCGCCGACCGGTCGTTTACCGCGGTGGTGGCGGTAGCAACACCGGAGGAGATGCCTGTGAACGAGACCTTGTCACTACACGAGTCACTGGTGAACGACGGACTTGACCTCGATGCGGTGCTCGTCAACGCCTGCTACCCGCAGCGTTTCGACCTCCCCGATTTAGCGCGTCTGCAGAAAGGCAACCGTCGCCGCGCCAGCCCGCAAGCGCGTGCGGCGATCCGCGCGGCGCTGTCTGAGCACGAACGCGCCACCGTCCAGCACGAGCAGCGGGCACGGCTTGAGCATGCGTTCGCAGAACGGCTGATGGCGCTCCCGTTCGTGTTCAGCCGTGCGCTCGGAATGCAGGAGCTTGAGAAGCTCGCCGACACCTTGGAGGATGAGCTCGGGTGAACGTCGAGGAGATCCTCGCCGGCAAGGGAGTCTGCGTCTGCGCCGGCTCCGGTGGCGTGGGCAAAACCACAACGGCTGCGGTGATCGCGTTGGGAATGGCCGCACGCGGCTTGAAGGTCGCGGTGGTGACGATCGATCCAGCACTTCGCCTGGCCAACGCACTGGGGCTTGAGGAATTGTCGAACGAACCGTCGCTGGTGTCAGCCGAGTTGCTCGGGATCGAGCTTGAGGGCGAGCTGTGGGCGATGATGCTCGATGCCAAGCGGACGTTTGACGAGCTGATCGAGCTTGTCGCACCGACGCCGGAGCGGGCCGAGGAGATCAAAGCCAACCGTGTCTACCGGGAGCTCTCAACCGCCGTTTCCGGCTCGCAGGAGTTCACAGCCGTCTCAAAGCTCTACGAACTGGTGATCGAAGGCGGCTTCGACCTCGTCGTGCTGGACACGCCACCCTCCCGCAACGCACTTGACTTTCTTGAGGCGCCGGGCCGGCTGATGGCGTTTCTTGACGGACGCGCACTACAGCTGTTTCTGCGGCCAACCGGCTTCGGTATGCGGATCGTCGGAGCGGGTGCCGGACCGTTGTTGGGGGCCCTGCGGCGAGTTACGGGGATAGATCTGCTGGCGGATCTGACGACATTCTTTGGGCTGTTGGGTCCGATGACCGAGGTTTTCTCGCTGCGGGCGCGAGAGGTCGAGGCGCTGCTGCGGTCCGATCGCACGGCGTTTGTGCTTGTGACCTCGGCGCAAAGCGAGCCGATTGAGGAGGCGATCTGGTTCCGCCGCCGGCTCGATGAGGCCAACCTCCCGTTCGCCGGCGTGGTGATCAACCGCTTCCATCACGACCTCGGTAGTGGCGAGTCGAGCGAGGAGCTGGAGTCTGAGCTCGCGTCGCTGGTTGGCGCCGACCTGGCAGCGCGCCTCGTTTCGAACCTGTCCGACTACCACGTGCTGGCAGCCCGTGACGCCGCAAACGTCGCCCGCTTGGAGCGCGAGCTTGTTGATGGCGAGCCGCTGCTGCCGGTTCCGCAGTTCGATGACGACATCCATGATGTCGCCGGATTGCTGCGGGTACAGGAGTACCTGTTCGCCACCGACGAACGGCGAGCGGAGCTGATCGAGAACCTGATCGCTTAGGCCGCGGTCAGCACTACCCGGTCACCGAGCCAGGCGTCGAGATCCAGCAGCTGGGCCTGCCAGGCGTCGGGCGCGAGCGGCGAGCCATCGAGCTGCAGCCCCCAGCTACCACGGTGCAGCGACTCCCACACGGTCCGCTCACAAACGGAGAGCCGCTCGCTGACGGTGCGGCCCGGCATCAGCTCCGCTGTCATCCCCAGCAGCTCGCGGAGCGGCAGTGGGCCGGCGGACAGGCGGCCGGCGATCCGATCCTCAAGCCGGCCCACCGGGTCGATCTGCGGACCGGTGACGCGGCCGTCGGAGAGGAACTGATCGGTTACCTCGGTTCCGGTCCGCAGGGCGTTCGGCCAGCCGCGGCCAAGTCCGAGCTCATCGATGCGCAGCTCACGGCCCTCGAGCACGGTCAGGCGGGTCTCACGCGGGTTCCACTCCTTCTCCGCGTAATCGAACACGTGGTCGGCGATCATCGGCGTCGCAAAGCGACTGCGCACGTCGTCCGCGGACAAATTGAAGGCGCTGGCGGCGTTGCGGCGCTGCTTGAGCTGGACGTGATACACAGGCGAAGCCTAATTGAAACTGAATTCAGTTTCAGGACAGCGCGGCGGCGGCTTCGGCCAGCAGGCCGTCGGCGATCCCACGGACATCATCGTCGAGATGGCCGCAGAAGACGTCACGGATGATCGCGCGCAGGTGGTTGGCAAGCTCCTCGACAACCCCGGCCAGATAGTCGTCGTCAGCCGCGGCGCCGTTGATCACCGCCCGTTCGAGCGCAATTGCCGCCGCCACCCGCTCGGCCAGCTCAAGGCGCTGATGGTGCGGCGCGCAGATCACGGATAGACGCTGCGCGAGCCGGCCACTGGCGGTGCCTTCAGGCTCGAGTAGCGCGCGTAGCCCGAGCAGGAAGTCCGACAGCGCCTCGCCCACCACCGCCCGTTCAAAGCCCGTCTCAAAGCGTCCGAGCGCCCACGCGACCGGACCGCTCCCCGGGGCCGGCAGTCTCCGCGTGATCAAATTGCAAAACGCCCGCAGCTCGTCCTCCTGATCGGCCGCGAGCAGCGTCAGCGTCCGTGAGCGGCCGCCGGTGCCAAGCGGAACGGGCATCCACTCGCCACCGTCGATTCGACTGAACGCGACCGGGCCGAGTACGAACGTGCCGCGATCGAACAGCCGAAGCGCGGTCAGGAAGCGGCGAAAGCGGGTGCGCGCCACCGCGATCGGCATTGCCTGCGAGCGCTCCTGGGCGATCCTCAAGACGAGCAGCAGCGGCACCTGCGACCCGGGCAGCGGGCCGCCGTCGGCGCTGACCCACAGCTCGCGGGGCGGATCGCCGAAGCTGCTGCGACGGACGACCGAGATCCCGTCGCCAAGCACCAGCTCGTTGGTGTCAGCGTCGAGATCGAGCCCGAGGATCGGCGCCACAACCTCCGCCACGCCCATCCCCAGGTACAGCGAGCGCTCGAGCTCCTGATACGCCTCACTGAACCGCTCGGGATCGAACGCGAACTCGCTGCGCTCGGCGAAGACCCGAGCCAGAAACAGCCGGATCGCCAGATCGGCGCGCTCCCGCGGCTGCTCGGGGGGACGACTCTCCCCACGGGTCCGCAGGTAGGCCTCCGTTCCCAGCGCGTGCTCAAGCGCGCGTGCCACCGGGGCATAGGTCGGCAATGCGACCAGCAGGCCGAGGTGAGAGCGGATGTAGGCGCTCGTCAGCGGCCGATAGCAGTACAGCGGGATCGCGCTGCCGCTCTCGTCGCTCTCGATCACCTCAAACGGAACCCCGTCATCGTCGGCGGCGGCGCACGTCAAACGGGCCGCCGCGTCGGCGGTGAAAGCCTCGAGCAGGCCGTACAGCGTCGGATTCTTCACTCACGGCGGTTTCTGCGTGTCCGCCTGAGCTCCTGCACAAGGGCTCGAGCTAGGCGACTGCGACGGCGACGTTACGCGTCACCGCGACTTCGGCATCGACGCAATCGGCACCAAGCCAACGCTCGCCGTAGGTACGCATGTCCTCGACCAGCGGGACCAGTGCGAGCCCCTTCGCCGTCAGCGCATACTCAACCCGTGGTGGCACTTCAGCGAAGGTCTTGCGGGCGAGGATCCCCTCGTCCTCAAGCGCGCGGAGTCGCAGCGACAGCGTGCGCGGGCTGATCCCGCCGAGCGCCCGTTCAAGCTCGCCGAAACGCGACTGGCCCTCGGCCAGTTCCTTGATCAGCAGCAACGTCCATTTGCCGCAGACGATCTCGGCTGTACGGCAGACGGGACAGGTGTCGTCAGAGGCCATCAGAGCTGATTTTAGCGGACGCTTCACGAACTGAAGCGATGCGAGGCGCAGGCGTTTTGCGGGCTATCGGCCGGGAGGCGCCGACGACTGGCCGCCGGCCAATACGGGCACGGCGGCGGGGCCTGCGTCAGCTGCTTCACGAACGTCGTCCATCGTCGTCCCACGCCGACCCTCTGAGGCCACAAGCAGTTTGAAATCGTGTGGGCTTGAGGCAACCTGCAGGGCGTCCGCGAAGCTGACCCGGCCGGCACGATGGTGGTACAGAAGAGCTTGGTCGAAGGTCTGCATCCCGTAGTAGGCACCCTCGGCGATCACCTCCGTCAGCCCGCCGGTCTGCTCCGGATCAAGAATCATGTCGCGCGCACGGCCGGTCATTCGCAGGATCTCGCAGACGCAGACCCGGCCGTCACCGTCGGGCGTTTGCACGAGCCGCTGGGAAACCACGCCGCGCAGGGTGCCGGCGAGCATCGCGCGCGCGTGTGGCTGCTCATGCGGCGGGAAGAAGTCGAGAATCCGGTTGATGCTCTCAGGGGCATCGAGCGTGTGAACGGTCGACATCACCAGGTGGCCGGTCTCCGCGGCCGACAGCGCGGCACGCACGGTCTCCTCGTCACGCATCTCGCCGATTAGGATCACATCCGGGTCCTGGCGCAGCACGCGGCGCATCGCGCGCTTGAACGAAGCGGTGTCCATCCCAACCTCGCGCTGGTTGATGATCGATCTGCGATCGGAATGCAGAAACTCGATCGGATCCTCGATCGTCACGATGTGCCGCGAGCGGGTCCGGTTGATGTGGTCGATCATCGCCGCCAGCGTCGTCGACTTGCCGGAACCGGTGGTGCCGGTCAGCAGGATCAATCCGCGCTCCTCCTCGGCCAGTGTCGTCAGCACCGGCGGGAGCCCGAGCTCGTCGATCCCAAGTACCGCGAACGGGATCAGGCGGGCGACGATCGAGATCGACCCGCGCTGGCGGAAGGCGTTGACGCGGAAGCGTGCAAGACCCTCCACCGAGTAGGCGAAGTCCAGCTCGTTGTCCGCGCTGAAGGCCTCGAGCTGGGCCGACTCGCTGAGCATTTCCCCAAGCACACGATCGGTGTCGTCCGGTGTCAGCGCGGAATAGCCCTCAAGCGGGTGCAGCTGACCGTGTACGCGCACCATCGGCGGCGCAGGCACCTTTAGGTGCAGGTCGGAGCCACCCGCCTGAACGAGTTCACGGAGTGCCTTCTCAAGCTTGAACATTCCCTGCCGTTATCGGCAGCAATGCCCTCGTTATTGAGGGCCGGGGCCACGCACGGCCCTTTCGATGCCCTAACGGCGTCGAAAGCGTGCATTCGACCGGCCGCTAGGTGCCAAAGGGCGCTTTCGATGCGCCGCCAGAAATGAAAGTGCTCAGGGGTGTCTGTGAGACACCCTGCAGCACTTCGTCGCCAAACAGAGTCAACGAGAGTGCGATTTGGCGCTGCGCAGTCAGATGTCCTGATTGCGGAACTCGCGCTCGCGCACAGGTCCGCGAGTCAGGACAGGCGAGCGAGCTGCTAGGCGACGTCGCGGAGCTTCTGTGCCTCCGCGAGCGACTGCAACTTCTTCAGCGACTGATTCTCGATCTGGCGGATCCGCTCGCGCGTCACGTTGAACGTACGGCCGACCTCATCAAGCGTGCGGGGATGCTCGCCGCCGAGGCCATAGCGCAGCTCAAGCACGCGGCGCTCTCGATATGAGAGGTTTTCAAGCGCCTCGCGCAGCGCTTCCTTGGTCAGGATCTCGGCGGCGCGATCGTACGGTGACTCGGCGCGCTCGTCGGCGATGAACTGACCGAATTCCGATTCCTCCTCGTCGCCGACCGGCTTCTCCAGCGAGACCGGCGCCTGCGCCGAGCGCTTGATCGACTCGACCTCGTCCGGCTCGATCCCGGTGACCTCTGCGATCTCCTCCGGGGTCGGCTCACGGCCGAGCTCGGTGACCAGCTTGCGCTCTGCGCGGCCGATCTTGTTGAGCTTCTCGACGACGTGCACGGGGATCCGGATCGTGCGGGCCTTGTCGGCCAGCGCGCGGGCGATTGCCTGGCGGATCCACCACGTCGCGTAGGTCGAGAACTTGAATCCCTTGCGGTAGTCGAACTTCTCGGCGGCGCGCACCAGTCCGAGCGTGCCTTCCTGGATCAGGTCAAGGAAGGGCAGCCCCTGGTTGCGGTAGTTCTTGGCGATCGACACCACCAGACGGAGGTTGGACTCAACCATCTTCTGCTTCGCGTTGAGGTCGCCGCGCTCGATCCGCTTGGCGAGGTCGACCTCCTCCTGCGCGGTCAGCAGTCGAACCTTGCCGATGTCCTTGAGGAACAGCTGCAGCGAATCGGTCGTCATGTCCGGCTTCAGATCAAGCGTGGTCTTCGCCTTTCGGCGTCCCCGCTTGTCAGGCGCGCGCTCAACTTCGGCGGCGGCCAACGCCGGATCAACCTCTTCGACGAGCTCGATCTCGACCTTCTCCAGGTAACCGTGCAGCTCTTCGACGTCAGCCTCGTCCAGATCAAGCTCTGCGACGGCCGTCGCGATCTCGGCAAAGGTCAAAACCCCTAGCTGCTGGCCCCGGTTTACAAGCCCCTTGATCTCTTCGAGTTCCTGCAGATCCGCTACTGACATCTGGTTCCGTTTCCGTCGTGTTGCCAGGGAGGCGAGACGTCGCCGCACATCGTGACTAGATCAGATGCGCGAACTCCGCGAACCTCACGCCTTGCCAAACGTTCAGCCCAAGATAGCGTGCCTGAATCGCCACTTCGCTGAATTGAAGTACCGCTAAATACGCAAAGCGTTACGGCCCCCGGAACAAGCTCGTCATAACGCTGGCGGCATCGGATAGCCTCTGGCAATCAGCCGAACGGGCGATCGTCAGCGATCTTCCGGCGGGGGAACCAATGTGGCCGGCTCAGTCAGGCGGCCACGGGGGCGAATCGGACAGATTCCGTAGCGCGGCAGCGCGAGCCCGTCAGCTCACCTCGTAGGCACTCCGCCAAACGGTCCCGTGAACTGAAACCAGTGATCCGACGCACGCATCGCCACACCCTCGCGGCACTTGGTTTCGCGCTCGCGCTGATCACCGGGCTCGCTGGCGGCGTGGCGCTGGCGGCGCCCCACGGCGGCACCGGTGGCGGCGGCCTCGCGGGGACCGGCACAACCTCGACGGACCCAACCGAGTCAGGTTCCGGCTCCGCGACCGTGGCGTCGACGCCGACCGTTTCGGCCAGCGGCGATGGCATCACCCTGCGGACGACGGCGACCGGCGTCGCGGGCCAGGTCTTGCACGTCTCCGGCACCGTTCCAAGCGGCGATGGCGGCAACACCGTGGCGCTTGAACAACTCGGCGCCCAGGACGGCGATTGGACAGCGGTCGCTCACGCCAAGTCCAGCCATAGCAACCACTTCAAACTCAGCTTTCAGCCGACGACGGTGGGTCATCTGGCGTTCGCCGCGATCGTCGAGAGTGCAGCCGCCGCCGGTCTAAGCGCGGGCCCGGCGGCTGGCGTGCCCGTACTCGACGTCGACATCGTCCATTCGTACGTCGCGACGTTTTATGGACCCGGCTTGTGGGGCAACGCCGTCGCCTGCCGCCACAAAGGCCACCTCGTGAAACTCAAGCCCAGCACATTGGGGGTCGCCTCGCACACCAACGTGGCTTGCGGCACCAAGGTGACCTTCTACTACCGCGGCAAGGAGATCACCGTCCCGGTGATCGATCGTGAGGGGAACAACAGCATCGGCACTTGGGACCTGACAGAGAAGACCGCCGAAGATCTTGGCATCACCGAAACCGTGACCGTCGGCGCCAGCTGGCGCTGACGCGCGCGGCCGAGCACGCCGCGTAACAATCTCCGTCAATGATCGCGCTGATCGCACTGTTTGCCGCCGCAATCGCCTGGCTGATCGCCTGGCGCGCACGCCGCAAACTCAAAGCGCCGGCGCGGGCGCTGATCCTCTCACCGCCACGCTCGACGGTGATCGCCTCCGACGGGTCCGTTCGCTCCTTGCAATCCGCACGCCTTTCGCTGCCAGCGGAAGAGCTCACGCGGCTATGGACTCCAGCCAACCTCGAGAACCTCGGCCGGACCTACTGGCTGTTTCTGACGCGGGTCACGCTCGGCATCATCCGTGTGCGCTACGGAGCGGACGACCGCACCGTCAATGTGCTCGCCAGCCCGCTGACACTGCTGCGGTTCAGCACGCCCGAGTACGAGCTTGAAGCGGACCACGGCCGCGCCACCTGGCAGATCAAGGACGGGCTGCTGGTCGCGCGCGGCGGCCACGGGCAGGGTCACCTTTCACTCGACGTGCTCCGCTCCGGACCGGATGAGCTGACGATCGAGGTCGAGGTTTCGAACTTCTACCCGGCGATCGCCTTCTGGTTCAGCACGTTCGTGTACGAAGCGACCCAGGCCTTCCTCCACGTGCTGGTGACCCACGCGTTCCTGCGCTCGCTCGCCACGCTTGAGCTCGACGAGTCACCAGTCGGCAACCTCCGCGAGGCCGCTTAGCCCCCCAACCGGCCGCTGGAGCAATATATTCGACTCTCGTCGCTTCAGCGGACCGACCAAGTAGAAAACCGGTACCTCAGACGACACCTACAGGCCTTCGTCCCCGGCCGACGCCAGCGAGAGCTGGATATTGGTCCTCGCTCAAGGCTCAACGAGCCGGCTGGAGGACCAGCAGGCGAAGCTAGGAGTTGATCGCGCGGAGCTTGTCGCGATCGTGACGGGCCGCGATCCGGCGCACGGTGCCCGAGCGGGTCCGCATCACCAGCGACTCGGTCGTCGCGGCGCCGCCGCCCGGGTAGCGAACGCCTTGCAGGACGTCGCCATCGGTGACCCCGGTCGCGGAGAAGAAAACGTCGTCACCGGTGACCAAGTCGTTGGCTGTCAGCACGCGGTCCAGGTCGTACCCAGCATTCAGCGCAGCGGCACGCTCCTCGTCGTCGCGAGGCCACAGCTTGCCCAGTAGCTCGCCTCCCAGGCACTTGATCGCGGCGGCGGAGATCACACCTTCCGGAGTGCCGCCGATCCCCCAGAGCACGTCGACGGCGTTGTTCTCGGAAACGGCGAGCAGTGACGCCGATACGTCACCGTCGAGGATCAGGCGCACGCGGGCGCCGGCCTCACGCACCACACGGATCTGCTCTTCGTGGCGCGGACGGTCAAGCGTCACGACCATCACGTCTCGGATATCGACGCCTTTGCGGGCGGCGATCAGCTTCAGCGTCTCGGGTAGCGGCCGCTCGATATCGAGCAAATCGGCGATCTCCGGACCACCGGCAAGCTTCTCCATGTACACGCAGGGGCCGGGATCGAACATCGCGCCCCGCTCGGCGAGCGCGATCACCGTGAGCGCGCTGGGCATGCCAAGCGCAGTCAGGCGGGTGCCCTCGAGCGGGTCGACTGCGATGTCCACCTCAGGAGCGGTGCCGTCGCCGATCCGCTCGCCGTTGTAGAGCATCGGCGCCTCGTCTTTCTCGCCCTCTCCGATCACGACGACGCCGTCCATCGAAATCCCGTCCAGCACGTGACGCATCGCATCGACCGCGGCCTGATCGGCCCCTTCCTTGTCGCCGCGTCCGATCAGCCTGGCGGCCGCCAGCGCGGCGGCCTCCGTGACGCGCACGAGTTCCAGGGCCAGATTTCGATCTGGCCGGATCAACCGTTCGCTATCGCTCACAGCATTCCCGGAGGTTTGCGGCGGGCGGTGCTCTCGTAGGTGCGCGTCAAAGCGCCAAGCAGGATAAGCAGGCCGCCGAGCAGAGCGATGAACCAGCCGATCCCGATCCCGATTTCACCTGACGGCCAGCCCGGACGATCGATCACCCCGCGGAACACAATCAGCGTCAGCGCGATCAGCGAGATCACGGCGGTCAGCTCGCCCCGCGGCCACGGCAGCGATTGTCCGCGGACCACGACCCAAGCGAGTACCAGCGGCGCCGCCGCCATCACCAGCAGCACGTAGCCGACCGGTCCAAGCGCCGTCAGCCCGGTGCAGGTCGAGTGTGCACCGCGGCAGGAGTTGAGGTATGCATAGCGGTTCTCCAGCGAGTACCAGCCCATGAACATCGACAGCGCGAGCAGGACGCCACCGCCGACGGCGATCACTTCACTGCGGTCGAGTTCCCTGAGGTGCATCGCGAGCAATCTACCGCGTTAAAGGTCCTCGACAGCTACATCGGGCCGGGCCACGCCGCTGCGCCGAGCGGCCTCCGCGACGGCCGCGGCGACGCTGTCATGGGCAGCTTGGTCAAGCGGGTTGGGCACCAGCTCGCCCTCAGCCGCGTGGTCGGCAATCGCCAGCGCGGCTGCGAGCTTCATTTCGAGCGTGATCTGGGATGCGCCGGTCTGCAGCGCGCCGCGGAAGATGCCTGGGTAACCGAGCACGTTGTTGACGGCCCGGCCATCGGCGGCGAACGCCGCGCCCGCCGCCATCGCCGCGTCCGGATCAATCTCCGGTTCCGGGTTCGACAGCGCCAGAATCACCTGACCCGGCCGGACCATTTCGGGGGTCAGCAGCCCCGGCTTGCCGGTCGTGGCGACGACGACGTCGGCCTCCGCCATCACCGCTTCCATCGACGCCATCTCGATCCCGGCGGCCCGTGCGCGCGCATGCGCCTCCTCGGAAGGGTCGAACGCGATCACCCGCTTGGCGCCACCCTGGACCATCAGCGAGGCGATTCCCAGTCCGGCGGCGCCCAGCCCGAGCTGGCCGACCGTCGCCTCGCGCAGCTCAACGCCGGCGTGACGACAGGCGACGATCGCGGCGCCGACGGAAACGACAGCGGTGCCGTGGACGTCGTCATGCATCACCGGCTGCGGCAGCGCCTCGATCAGCCGGCGCTCGATCTCGAAGCATTCGGGTGCCGAGATGTCCTCAAGGTGGATGCCGCCGAAGGTCGGCGCGATCCGGATCACCGTGTCGACGAACCCATCGACGTCGCTGGCATCGATCAGGATCGGCATCGCCGAGATCCCCGCGAACTGGCGGTAGAACACGGCTTTGCCTTCCATCACCGGCATTGCGGCGACCGGGCCGATGTTGCCGAGCCCGAGCACGCGCGTCCCGTTCGTGCAAATCGCCACACTGCGGTGGATCATCGTGTAGCGGACCGCCAGCTGCGGCGCGCGTGCGATCGCCAGGCAGACGCGGGCGACCCCCGGGGTGTAGACGTCGCGCATCTGCTGGATCGTGGTTACCGGCGAAACCGCCTCGATTCGCAGCTTCCCGCCCTGGTGGCGGATCAGCGCGCGGTCCTCGTAGAACAAAACTTCGATCCCCTCAAGCGCCCGCAGCGCCGCCGCGACAGCCTCGGCGTGGGCGGCATCCTTGACCTCAACGGTGATCTCACGCACGGTCCTTTCGCGACCGATCGTGATCGTCACGAAGTCACCGATCAGACCGTTTTCAGAGGCGATCGCGCCGGCCACGCGGGCCAGTTGGCCGGGGCGGTGGGGAATTTCGATGCGGTAGGTGCAGTCCAGCATTGGCGACGCGACTCTAGTTCGTCACGCGCAAATGACGTCCTGTGCAACGTTTGCCGCCATACCCGGCAAACGTTGCACAGGACCGCAGCAGTTACGGTTCAAACAGCATGTTCAAGCAACTGCTCCCACCGGGCGATGACATCGACGCCGCCACTTACCTGGCGGAGATCGAGTTCCCGCGCCACGAGGATCGCCCGCACGTGATCGCCAACTTCGTCCAGAGCGCCGACGGCCAGGCTTCCTTCGACGGCGCCTCCGCCCCGCTCAGCGACCCTGGCGACCGGGAGATGTTCCACGCGCTGCGAGCCCGCGTCGACGCGATCCTCGCCGGCACCAACACGATGCGGCTCGAGCGCTACGGCCGAACAATCAAAGACGAAAGCACCCGTAATGCCCGCCTGCTGGCGGGCATGACGGCAGAACCGCTGGCAGTGCTGATTAGCCGCAGCGGTCACATCCCGTGGGAGATCCCACTGTTCGCCGAGCCCGAGGCGGAAGTGATCGTGTTCTCAGCGGCGCCTCTCGCCAGGGGGGGGTCCGGTCAGACCCCCCCTGGCGCCGCCCACGTCGAAGGGGTGCGCGCGGACACGCTTACGAGTGCGATGGCGACGCTCAAGCAAAAGGGTGTCGAGCTGCTGCTGTGCGAAGGCGGGCCGACCCTATTCGCCGCGCTGCGCGCCGAGGGGCTGGTCGACGAGCTGTTTTTGACGATCGCGCCGAAGCTGGCCGGTGGCGCCGCCGGGCTGTCGCTCGCCACCGGCCCGACGCCGGCGGAACCAACACAAATCACATTGCGGTCAGTTCTTGTCCGCAAAGGGACCGTATTTCTCCGATACGTAATCCCTTGCTGAAACAATCGCAAGATGGGCAGCCCCGCGATCGCCGCCGACCGCAGCGCCTCTGCGCTCGCTGAAGGCCTTCAGCAGGCGCGTGAACGCACGCTGGCGCTGATCGCCGACCTGACCGACGAGCAACTGCAGAAAGTTCACTCCAGACTGATGTCGCCGCTGGTCTGGGACCTCGGACACATCGCCGCGTTTGAGGACCTCTGGATCGCTCACCGGCTCGGCGGCCTGCCGTTGCTCCGCGACGACCTGATGGACGTCTACGACGCATTCGAGACACCCCGAGCGCACCGCGGCGAGTTGCCGTTCCTGCGCCCGCGTGAGGCGCGCGAGTTCCTGGAAGCGGTCAGAGAGCGGACGCTGTCGCTACTCACGCACGGGCCGCTCGATCGATTGACCTACGAGCTCGTGATCCGGCATGAACTCCAGCACGAAGAAACGATGATGCAGACGATGGCGCTGGCGCAGATCCCGGCCGGCGGGATCGACCACCCGCGCTCGCCACGAGGTCTCGGCCTGGAGACGGTTCCGGTGCCTGCCGGCACCTACACGGTCGGTGCTCCGCCTGAGGGCTTTGCCTACGACAACGAACGGCCGCAGTGGCAGGTTGAGCTGCCTTCGTTCGAAATCGGCGAGGTGCCGGTGACCAATGGCGAGTACCGGAAATTCGTCGCCGCGGGCGAGCACGAGCGGCCGGGCGGCTGGACCAAAGACCTGTTGCAGGAATGGCGCGTCGACGGACTGCACGAGCTTGATCCGGCCGCGCCCGTAATGCACGTCTCGTGGGAGGAGGCAGCCGCATTCGCGCGGGCACACGATGCCCGCCTGCCCACCGAGTTCGAGTGGGAGGCGGCGCGCAGGCACGGGGCATTGCAAGGCACGGGTCACGTCTGGGAGTGGACCTCAAGCCACTTTGGTGGCTACCGCGGATTCGCCGCCCACCCTTATCGCGAGTACTCCGAGGTGTTCTTCGGCGACAGCTACCGGGTGCTGCGCGGCAGCTCTTGGGCAACTCACCCGCGCGTCGCCACCCCCTCGTTCCGCAACTGGGACTACCCCGAGCGGCGACAAATCTTCAGCGGCTTTCGGATTGCGACGGACAGTTGAGCGCGCTCGCCGACAGTGATCGGATCAAGATCGACTCGTGGCTGTCCGAGCGCGAGGAACGTGCGCTGCCCCGAGATGTCCGCAGCGGGCTAACCGGCGACTTCAAAGAACTCCCCCCCAAACACTTCTACGACAGCCGCGGCTCTGAGCTGTTCGAACAGATCTGCGAGCTGCCCGAGTACTACCCGACCCGCACCGAGCTGGCGATCCTCACCGCTCAGGCCGATCGCATCGTCGAGCAGACGGGCGCTGGCGAGCTGGTCGAACTCGGCGCCGGCGCTTCGGTCAAAGCCCGCCTGCTGTTGGACGCGATGGAGCGGGCCGGCACGCTGGAGCGCTACGTGCCGCTGGACGTTTCCGAGCGGGTGGTCCGCGAGGCGGCACAGGAGTTGGTACGTGACTACGACGAGTTGCACGTGCATGGCGTGGTCGGCGATTTCGAGCGACACCTGCCACAGGTCCCGAGCCGGAATGGCACACCGCGGCTGGTCGCGCTGCTCGGCGGCACAATCGGGAACTTCAAACCCGAGCCCAGGCGGGAGCTGCTCGCCGCGATCGCAGACATGCTCAAGCCGGAGGACCGCTTGCTACTCGGTACCGATCTGGTCAAAGAGCCGGCTGTACTCGAGGCCGCCTATGACGATTCGGCCGGAGTCACCGCCGAGTTCAACCGCAACGTGCTGCATGTGATCAACCGCGAGCTCGGCGCCGACTTCCCGGTCCGGGAGTTCGACCACGTTGCGTTCTTCGATCACGACAACGAGTGGATCGAGATGCGCCTGCGCGCACAGCGGGCGATGACCGTTGAGGTTCCCGGAGCCGGTGTGACGATCGAGTTCGAGCACGGCGAGGAGATGCGAACCGAGATCAGTGCCAAGTTCACGCAGGACCGACTGAACGCCGATTTGGCCGCCGCCGGGCTGGCGCTCGACACCAGCTTCGTCGACGACGACGGGCTGTTTGCGTTGTCACTGATCCGACTCGCCTAACCGCCTCGCCTGATCGGGGGGTTTGGGACGGCATGATCACTGCGCCGCCGGCCCGCCGCGCGGTAGGCTGGCGCGCGTGGCACCGCTGATCGATCCCGAGTCGGAGGCGTACGCCCTTTCGAGGACGACACCACTGGCCGACTCACTGCAGGCCGCCGCCGACTGGACCGCCGCAAATTCCGATTCGCCGCAGATGATGGCCGGCCTCGCCGAGGCACGCCTGCTGCAAGCGCTAATCGTCGCCACCGGCGCCAAGCACGTCCTTGAGATCGGCACCTTCACGGCCGTCGGCGCGTTGTCGATGGCGGCTGCGTTGCCCGCCGGCGGTCGGATCACGACGCTGGAGGTCGACCCGGATAACGCCGCGATTGCGAGCCGGCACATCGAGGCGAGCCCGTACAGCGAGGCGATCGATCTGATTCTCGGCGATGCACGCGAGACGCTGGCAACGCTCACCGGCCCGTTCGACGTCGTCTGGATCGACGCCTGGAAGGACGACTATCCGTTCTATTTCACCGCCGTGCGAGACAAGCTTTCACCGCGCGGTGTGATCGCCGCCGACAACCTGTTCCGCGCCGGGGCGACCCTCGAGCGGTCGAACACCGATTCCGGCACGATCGGCCTGCGCAAGTACGCCGAACAGGTTCAGGCCGACCCCGAGTTCGACAACGTGCTGCTGACGATCGGTGACGGCGTGATGCTCGCCTGGCGTCGCCCGCAGTAACGCGGTGGCGCTGTGAGAGAGGAGCTTTCCCCCTCCGATCGCGGTTCGCTGGCCGCCGAGCGCGGGCCGATCAACATGGCTGTCGGCGGCGTGATGGTGTTTGAGCGCAAGCCGGTGCTGACGCGGGCGATGGTGATCGAGCGGATCAGCGAACGGCTGCACCTGATCCCACGGCTGCGCCAGCGGCTCGAGGAGCCGCCGCTGGGGATCGCCAGCGCGGTCTGGACCGACGACGTCAACTTCGACCTGGAATGGCATGTGCGGCAGGCGAGCCTGCCAAGGCCCGGTGGCGAAACCGAGCTGGGTCAATTTGTCGGGCGCGAGTTCTCACACCGTCTTGACCGTAGCCGGCCGCTGTGGGAGATCACCCTGATTGAGGGTCTTGACGGCAACCGGCGCGCGCTGGTGCTGAAAGCCCACCACGCACTGGTCGACGGGATGGCGGCGCTCGCACTCGGGGCCCTGCTGCTTGACCCGACCGCCGAACCAATCGAGATCGCGCCACCTGAGCAGGAATGGGCGCCGCTCCCCTACGACATGCGTAAGCACGTCACGAGGCTGGCGACAACCCCGATCACCCGGGCCGCCAGACCGGTAATCGACGGGATGCTGCGGGCACTCGACCCGAACCCACGGCGAGCGGTGACCGACGCGCTGAAGGCCGCGCAGGATCTGCGTAAGGCGACCGACGTGGCGCTTGAGCTGGCGAAGAACCGGCCGACAGCGCCGATGTTGCCACTGAACCGGACGATCTCCGCTAACCGCCGCTATGCGATCGAGCACGTCGATCTGGTGAGTGTCAAAAAGGTAGGCAAGCTTGCCGGCGGCACCGTCAACGACACGATGCTGGCGGTCGTCACGGGGATGCTCGCGCGTTACATCGCCGCCGCCGAGGGCACTGAGCTTCCCGGCGAGGCGCGGATGACCCCGCTCAAGCGCAATCCGATCGCGCTCGTGCCGGTCAGTGTCCGTACCAAAAACGAGTCAGGTGAGCTCGGCAACCGGATCTCGACGGTGTTCGTCGACCTCCCGGTCGATGAACCCGACCTGCTCAAACGGATCAGCAGGATCCACGCCGAGATGAGCAACATCAAGGACTCAGCGGCAATCCGTGCCGGCGAGATCATGGTCGGCATGACTGGGCTCGCGCCGCCGCTGGTCTCAGGCCTGATGGTCCTCGCGATGGGCTCGGTCCGTGCCTTCAACATGGTCGTCTCAAACCTCCCCGGGCCCCAGGTGCCGCTGTACATGAAGGGTGTGCGTGCGACCGAGATCTACCCGCTGGCGCCGCTCAATCCGAGCAACCAGGGTCTCACCGTCGGACTGCTCTCCTACAACGGGATGGTCTGCATGGGCGTGCTCGCCGACCGTGATCTCGAACCCGGACTCAGCGTTGCGGTCGCGGGGCTCGAGGCCGCTCTCGCCGAGCTGCAAGCGGCAGCGCGCTAAGCGTCAGTGCTGCCTGCGGCCGATCCGCCCACGGCCGCCTGCGTTGAACCGGTGCGCCAGCCCGCGTCGCAGCGTGCGCGCGATCCGCTCGCGCAGTAGCTCCTCGTTGTGGCCGAAGTCACGCATCAGCGTCTCACGGAACAGCACGACGCGATCACTGAACGCGTCATCGGTGCCGCTGCTCTTGTCATAGCGACCGTACTCCGAGAGCCGTGTCGAGCGTCCCTTCTCGGCGGCCAGCTCATCGTCATCGTCGACGACCACGATCTCCACGTACTCGAGTGCGTGATGCGACTCCGGGGGCAGCAGATCGATCGCCCCGCGCAGCGCATCGTCGAAGTCGGCCTCGTCCGGCGCGTCGTACTCGTCGTCGCCCTCGCCGGACCAGCCAAGTTCCCCCAGCCGCTCAGCGCGGCTGACCGACCGCTCAAACTCTTCCTCATCCTGCTGCCAGTTCCCGAGTCGCACGATCGCCAACACCACGGCGCCACCGATGATCACCAGGCCGATGCCAAAAACCGCTACCGCCTGGAGCAGGCGGACCACGGTCGAGTGACTGAATCCGTTCAGCAGGAAACTGCCGGCGCCGACCAGCAGCACGACCGCCGCGATCGTTGCCAGGAGAGCGAAGCGCATCGACGGCGTTCTCCCGGGCATCAGCGCGGCTACCTCAGCGTGCGGGCGATCACGAGGCGCTGAACCTCGCTCGTGCCCTCGTAGATCTGGGTGATCTTGGCGTCGCGCATCATCCGCTCGACCGGGTAATCGGTCGTATAGCCGTAGCCACCGAGCACCTGCACGGCTTCGATCGTGACCTGCATCGACATGTCGGCGCAGAACAACTTCGCCATCGATGTGTACTTATTCGCGTCGGCGTCACCGCGGTCGACCTTCGCGCAGGCCTGGTACAGCAGCTCACGGCCGGCCGCGCACTTGGTCTCCATGTCGGCGAGCTTGAACTGGATCGCCTGGAAGCTGTTGATCGTCTGACCGAACTGCTTGCGCTCCCGCGCGTAGGCGGCGGCGTAGTCGGTCGCGCCCTGCGCAATCCCCAAGGCCTGCGCGGCCGCACCGAGACGCGAGCGCTCGAGCGTCCCCATCGCGACCTTGAAGCCCTTGTTGACCTCGCCGATCACGTTTGCCTCGGGCACACGCACGCCGTCAAACACCGGTGAGCCGGTCGGCGAGCCGTGGATCCCCAGCTTGTGCTCGTAGGAGCCGACGCTGAAGCCCGGCCGATCGGCCTCGACCACAAACGCGGTGATTCCGCGCGAGTGGCCGGCCGCCTTGTCGGTCACCGCGAACACGCAGTAGAAGTCGGCGACGCCGGCGTTGGAGATCCAGCACTTCGACCCGTCGATCACCCACTCATCGCCGTCCTTGACGGCGCGCGTGATCATTCCGCCGGGGTCCGAGCCGGCTTCGGGCTCTGACAGCGCGAACGCCGGCGACCACTCGCCGGTGGCGCACTTCGGCAGGAATCGCTCCTGCAGTTCCTCGGAGCCGTACAGCTTGATCGGCAGCGTCCCGAGCTCCTGCACCATCAGGATCAGCGCGGTCGACGCACACGCTTTGGCGATCTCCTCGATCGCCATGTTCAGCATCAGCGTGCCGGTGCCGGTCCCGCCGTGCTCAGGCTCAAACGGCAGTCCAAGAATGTCCTGTTCGGACAAGAGCTTGCGCAGGTCGTGCGGGTATTCGTGGGTGCGATCGATCTCCGCGGCGCGTGGTGCGATCTGCTCCTTCACGATCTGGCGGATCGTGTCGCGGAAGTCCAGATGCTCCTGCGGGATCGTGTACAGGTCGACCGTTGCAGACATACCTGGATCGTACGCAACTGCTGGCGGGGGCGGCTCGCGGGCTCGCCCCCGCCCCAAGGCTCGCTGCTACCAGCCCTTCGGGTGGCGGACCTTGTAGCTGCCCTTCTGCGGAGCCTCGAACTCCCACGGGTCCGTGTACGACCAGCGGTCGCCCGTTTCCGACTCCGATTCCCCGGACTGGGTTTCCTGCGGACCGGCGGTGTCGAAATACAGCCCGGCGATCTCCACGAACGCGTGAGCTGGGTTTGTGTAAACCGTGATCCAGTTGCCCTTGCCCTTCACACCCCAGGTCTCGAACTGGCCTGAATCGAGAGGGCTTGGGAGCATCTCCGCGCCACTGAGGCCGTCGGCGTGTAGCGCCCAACTGACCGAGCCGGAACAGTCAAACCCGGTCGGCTTGCCCTTCGAACTGGCTACGACCCTGGATTGCGCAGAGCACTTCCTCGGGCCGTAGCAGCCGTGCCCACCCCCGTAGACGTAGGGGTTGTGCGCGATCTGGTTGGCCGCGTTGATGATCTCGATGATCGCGGTCGGCGTTCCCGGAGCCGGAATCGCCAGCCCGCAGGTTTTCTGTGTGCTCTGCACACCGTTCTTGTCGGTGTAGGTAGTGATGCAACCGATCGTCGCGTTGACCTCCGCCTGGCCACCGGTGTTCGGCGGCGGCGCGAGGCCGCCCCCGCCGCTGCCGTTGCTCTTCGCCGGCGCGCGCAGAACCGCTGCCATCGCAGGCGCCGCGAATACCAGCGCGGCAGCGATCGTCAGTGCGGCTACGCGGCTGGTCCAGCGCGCTACGTCAAACACCGACTGCTACCAACCGTTGGGGTGACGGATCTTCCAGTTGAAGCTGGGAACCGTCTTCTTTTTGCCGTGCTTGGTCTTCACGGTGGAGGTGCTGAACTCCATCGCGTCGGTCGTCGACCAGCGGTCGCCTGTCTCCGCCTTTGTGGCGTCCCAGTCGTTGGGACCTGCCGTGTCAAACCACAAACCGGCGATGTTCATGAAGGCGTGGTAGCCCGGCAGCGTGTAGATCGTGATCCACTGGCCGTAGCCCTTGTCACCGAAAGAGGTGAACCCGGACGAATCGTCTGGGCTGGAAATCAGGTCGCCGCCGCTGAGCGCGTCAGCGTGCAGTGCCCAGCTGACGGAGCCGGAGCAGTCCATCCCCTGCGTGTAGTTCTCGTCGACGAAGTTGTAGTCGTGCCCACCGCCATAGGTGTAGGCGTTGTGGGCGATCAGGTTGCCGGCCTCGATGATTTCGACGATCGGCGCCGGCGTCCCATTCGCGGGGATCGCGAGTCCGCACAGCGGTCCCTGCGGCTTCGTCTTGCACGCGGACCAATCGATCCATGCCTTCGCCACGCTGGGCGAGTCCGCCTGCGGTCCGAGTGTCCCCCCACCGTCGGTGGTGCCGCTGCTGCCGGAGACGGCCGCCAGCCCGTGCTGGGCCAGCTCGGCGAACAGCATCGCGAAGGTGGCCGAACCAACGGTGCCGGTAAGCCTCAGGCCCACCGTCTTCTGGAACGCCTCGACCTCGGCCTTCGTGGTCGCGTCGAACGTGCCGGTAATCGGCGTGATGAAGCCGATCGCTGTCAGGTCGCCTTGTAGCTGCGACACATCGTCTCCGTAAGTGCCCAACGACAGTGTCCGGCTCGGCAACCACTGGGCAGCGGCGGCGGGAGCGGCGAAGACAGCCGTCAGCGCACACGCGATCGCCACTGCGGCTACGCGGCTGCCGAAAATCCCTTTTCTGTGCGACAAGACGACCCTTCCTCTTTCTTGGCGCCTACGGGGTTAGCTGTCGGGCTCGCGCTGAAAGAGTCTGCGCTACGCCGTAGATACGGCGATTCGCCCCAAGAGTCCTTTCGGACTCAATCAACTGGGTCCCCCGCTCTCCCGTGTCTGTGCACGGAAGATTCGGCTGGGTGTGCTGCGCGGGAAGAATACACGACTGTACGGCGCGTTTGAAACAGATCTTGCAACAGTCCCGTAGCAATTACCCCCTATTTGCCGGGTAACCTGGCCCTGATGAGCGATTACACCCCTGCTGAGGTCGCCCAACTGTGGGCTGCGGGCGAGGTCCAGCTGATCGATGTGCGCCAGGTCCACGAGCACGACGCGGGCCGGATCGCAGGTTCGACGCTGATCACGCTCAACGATCTAGCTGCCCGCGCCGGCGAGATCGACCGCGGACGGCCGGTGGTGCTCTACTGCCGCAGCGGTAGCCGCTCGGCGATGGCGCAATCGGCACTGTCGGCGGCGGGCTACGACGCGCACAACATGAGCGGCGGCATGCTCGACTGGCAAGCCGCCGGACTCCCGATGGAGCCTGACGACGGCTTCGTCGCCGAGCCCTAAGTCCTTACCTCCTCAGCGGCCGCTGCGCCTGTGTGCAGAGGAGCCGAGCGCAATGGGAGTCCGGGGAGCCCCGGTCGCGCAGCTTTCCGGGCGAACCGGACTCCCATTGAGCGTTCCTAGCGACTAAAGCTTGGCGACGTTGATCGCCTTCGGGCCCTTCGGGCCGGCCTCTTCCTCGTAGGACACCTTGGCGCCCTCGGCAAGGGAGCGGTACCCGTCGGAGGTGATCGACGTGTGGTGAACGAACAGATCGCGACTGCCTTCATCAGGCGTGATAAAGCCGAAGCCCTTCTCGTCGCTGAACCATTTGACTGTGCCGGTTGGCATTGTGCTGAGTACTCCTCGTAGCCTGAAGTGCTGCTGCCGCGAGGACTTGTCTGTCACCACCGCTGCCTGCACCTGCTTTACACCACCTCAAAATTAGGTGGCCTTCACCGCGGAACTTAGCACGGGATCGCCCTGCAACCACGAGCCATTCCTCAATTTTCACCACCTGGATACAGCCGCTTATGCCGACCGACGATTTGCTTATCGACGCCCCCGGGGCGCAGATCCCCACTGAAGAGGTCGAAATTCGCGCCAGCCGGTCTTCCGGGCCAGGCGGTCAGCACGCCAATGTGACCGCCTCGCGGATCGAGGCAACGCTCGATCTGGAGAGCTGTGCGGGTTTGTCCGACGAGGCTCGGGCGCGGCTGATCGACCGATTTGGGCCGCGCGTGAGCGCGATCGCACAGGACACCCGCAGCCAGCTTCGCAACCGCGAACTGGCGCTGACGCGGCTCAGCGAGCGAATCGCTGACGCGCTGGTCGTGCAGCCGCCGAGGCGGCCAACCAAGCCGAGCCGTGGCGCTCTCACGCGTGCACAAGATGCGAAGCGCCGCAACAGCGCCCGCAAGCGCGATCGCCGTAACCCACTCGGGGAATAGCGATGCCCTGGATCGTCGACGGGATGAACGTGATCGGTGCCGGCGGCGGTCAAATCCAGTGGTGGCGTGACCGTGACGGCGCGATGCTGGCGCTGGTCGACCTGCTCGAGCGCTGGGCGGCCGAGCACAACGAGGAGGTCACCGTCGTATTCGAGCGCAAGCCAAGCCCACCGATCCGCTCGACCGTGATCGAGGTCGCGCACGCACCCAAACCGAAACAGGACGCGGCCGACGACGAGATCATCCGCCGGCTCAAAGCGGTGTCCGATCCGCACGCCGTCACGGTCGTCACCTCCGACCGCTGGTTGGCCGAACGGGCGACCGTGCTCGGCGCCGCGGTAATCGGTGCGGACTCGTTTCGCGGACGGCTGCAGTAAGCGCCTAATCAAGCCAAAGCTCCGACTTCCAGGAGAAGCTGCCGCGCCCTGCGACAATCTAAGTCTGATGGCCGAAGAAGAGCCACTACGACAGACGCCCCGTCAGACCCCGACCAGGCCCCCGCGTCAGGCACCGGGGCGAAACACGGAGCCGCCGAACGAGCCGCCCACCGGATGGCGCGTGACGCCTGCACCGGACGGCCGCGGCCGCACGCCCCGCCAGCCTTCGCCACCAAACCGCAACCAGCGGTTTGCGCTGGTCGCAGTCGTCGCCGCCCTGCTGGCGGTCAACCTGTATGTGTCCTCACAGGCGCTGAAGTCCAATCCGCGGGTATTCATCAACTGGACGCCGGCGTTCCTCGGCCAGCTGTCGAGGGGCAATGTCGCATCAGTCGATACGACTGATGGTGCGCTCGAGGGCACCTTCAAGACCGCTTGGAGCTACCAGGGCCAGCAGTCGACAATCTATTTCTCGACTCAGGTCCCGTCCTACTTCCCCGGCAGCGAACTGACCAGGCTGCTGACCCAGAAGGGCGTCAGGCAGCAGGCCGAGAACCCCAACCAGGGGACCTCTTTCCTGGCCGAGCTGATCTTCGGCTTCGGCCCAACGCTATTGCTCGTGCTGCTGTTCATCTTCATCATGCGTCGCGCCGCCGGCGGCGGGGGTGCCGGCGGACTGATGTCGTTCGGTCGCTCACGCGCCCGGCGGGTCGAGGCCGGCGGTGAAGCGGTGACGTTCAATGACGTCGCCGGGATCGACGAGGCGAAGGAAGAGCTTCATGAGATCGTCGACTTCCTCAAACTGCCCGACAAGTACCTGCGCCTCGGGGCGAAGATCCCACGTGGCGTGCTGCTGTCAGGCCCTCCCGGCACCGGCAAGACGCTGCTGGCACGCGCGGTCGCCGGCGAGGCCGGTGTGCCGTTCTTCCAGATGTCCGCGTCGGAATTTGTCGAGATGATCGTCGGCGTCGGCGCCAGCCGCGTCCGCGACCTGTTCGCCCAGGCCAAAGCTGCAGCCCCGGCGATCATCTTCGTTGACGAGCTCGACGCGATCGGCCGCTCACGCGCCGGCGGCGGTCCCAACTTCGGCGGCGGGCATGACGAGCGCGAGCAGACGCTGAACCAGATCCTGACCGAGATGGACGGATTTGACCCGCGCACCGGCGTGATCGTGCTCGGCGCTACCAACCGCCCCGAGGTGCTCGATCAGGCGCTGCTGCGACCCGGACGCTTCGACCGCCGCGTCGTCGTGCAGCCGCCGGACCGCGTCGGGCGTGAAAAGATCCTTGAGGTGCACACCCGCTCGGTGCCCTTGGCGTCGGACGTCGACCTCGGGGCACTCGCCTCGACCACGCCGGGGATGGTGGGCGCCGACCTCGCGAACCTGGTCAATGAGGCAGCGCTGTTGGCCGCCAAGCGCGGTCACGACCAGGTCAACCAGGACGACTTCACCAACGCGATGGAACGGATCGTGCTCGGCGCTGCCCGCAGCGTGGTGATGAGCGACGACGATCGCCGCCGGACCGCCTACCACGAGGCCGGCCACGCGATCGTCGGCATGCTGACCGCGGGCGCCGATCCGGTCCGCAAGGTCTCGATCATTCCCCGCGGGATGGCGCTAGGCGTCACATTCTCGGCCCCTGACGCCGACCGCTTCAACCTCGATGAGCGCCACCTGCTGGCTTCAATCCGGGTAATGCTCGGCGGCCGCGCCGCCGAGGAGATTGTGTTCGGCGACCTGACGACCGGGGCCGAGTCAGACATCCAGCAGCTGACGCGGATCGCGCGCTACATGGTCGGCCGCTGGGGGATGAGTAAGGCGATCGGTCCAATCTCGGTCCTGCCCTCCGAGACCCAGAACTTCCTGCTGCCCGGCGTACAGGAGACCAGCGCAGCGACCCAGGAGCTGGTCGACTCCGAGGTACGCCGGATCGTCGAGGCGGCCCACACGGACGTGATGGAGCTGCTGAAGACCAACCGCCACCACCTTGACGATCTCGTCAGCGCCCTGCTGACAGCGGAGACGCTTGACGAGACCGACGCCTACAAGGCGGCCGGCCTGACCCGTGACTCGGCCAACGAGAGCCACGAGCCGCCGATCCTTGAGGGCGAGGCAAGCACCGGCGACGACGCGGACCCGGACGACGAGCCCGCGCTCTCAGGCGTCGACGGTTAGTCGCCCGAGCGGAGCAGCCCGCCGCGGGCTAGTCGCCCAAGCGGGTCAGCCTCCCGGGGCTAGTCGCCCAAGCGGGTCAGCTTGGCCAGCGCCTCGTGGATCTCGACGACGCGCTTTTTGACCGGGTCAGAGTCAGACCGGTCGTGCACGAGGTCCCAGGTGCGATCGGCGACGTCCCGGGCGCTGTCAGGAGTCGACTGGTCGTACAGCTTGTTGACGAGCTTCAGCTCGAACTGCTGGATCTGCTCTGCCGGGTCACCCGGGTCCATCCGGGGTAGCGGCTCGCCCGTCGCTTCCTTCCACATTCCGGTGGCGACGAGTAGGCGGTTTCTGAGTTGGATTTGATCCATCGATGCCGCATCATCTCAACTCGGCGCGGGAAGCGCCTGCCGAATTGTCGCGGCCTCCTCAAACAGGTCGCCATGGGTGTCGATCCGCTCGAGCACTTGATGCGGGGAAAACACCAAACGTGCAGGGTCTCCTGCGTCAAGGCAGTCCGATACCTCCTCCCATTTGAGCGGTGTCGACACGCCCGGGCTTGCGAGCGCCCGGACCGAGTAAACGGTCACGGTTGTCTTGTGATCGTCGTTCTGGCTCCAATCGACGAACACCCGGCCGGCCCGCAACGTCTTGGTCATCCGCGAGACGACAAGCTCCGGCAGGCGCGCCTCAAGCAGCTCGGCAACCTGCTTGGCGAACGGCTTCGTCTGCTCGTAGGTGACCGTGTCCGGATCGATCGGCAGGTACACCTGCATCCCCTTCGACCCTGACGTCTTGACCACGCTCACCAAGCCCAGCGCATCGAACAGCCCGCGCAGCACGAGCGCGACCTGGCTGCACTCGACGAGCCCGGCCGGCGGGCCTGGGTCAAGGTCGAACACGAGCAGGCTTGGCCGATCCGGCGCGCGGGCATTCGCCAGCGAGGTGTGCAGCTCGATGTCGGCAAGGTTGGCCAGCCAGACCAGCGTGGCCGGCTCCTGACAGAGCGTGTAGCTGACGCCGCCGATCTCCGCGGTCGGCACCCAGGCCGGCCGATGTGAGGGCGAGTTCTTCTCGTAGAAGTGCGGCTTGTCAACGCCGCTGGGGTAGCGCTTGAGCGTCAGCGCCCGGTCGCGTAGATGCGGCAACGCCGCCTCGGCGACGGCGGCGTAGTACTCGATCAGATCACCCTTGGTGAACCCCGTCTCGGGGAACAGCACCTTGTTGTAGTTGCTCAGCTTCAGCGAGCGCCCGGCGAACTCAAGTGGTCCATCGCCAAAGCTGCCGGGGCCGGCTGACCGGCTCGGCCCCGGCCCGGAAGCGCTCCTAATTGAAACTGAATTCAACTTCAAGTTAAGAGGCTCTCTGACGACCTCGGCGGCCGCCTTGTCGTCACGCAGGCCCTTGAATGACGGCGCGCGCATCACGCCGTCAGCGGTCCACTCGACGAACTCGACCTCACAGACCAGCTCCGGCTCGACGTACACCGCGTCCCGCGGCAGCTTCGGCGTCGCGGCGGCGAACGGGGTGCTCCCCCGTCGCAACGGCTCGAGCAGTGCCCCGAGCTCGCCCAGCATGCGGTCACTGAAGCCGGTCCCGACCCGCCCGGCGTAGACGAGCTCGTCGCCGTCGTAGTAGCCGGTCAGCAGCGCGCCGATCGTGCCGGCACGGTTCCCCTCTCCCGGTAGCCAACCGCCGATCACCAGCTCCTGACGACTGGTGTTCTTCAGCTTCAGCCAGGCGCCGTTACGCGCGCCCGGCTCATAGCGCGAATCCAGCCGCTTGGCGACGATCCCCTCAAGACCTTGGGCCGCTGTCGCCTCAAGCAGTCGCGTGCCCTCTCCCGGATGGTTCTCCGGCACCCGCCAGGCAGGCCCGTTCAGTTCAAGCGAGGCCAGCCGCGCGCGGCGCTCGCCGTACGGGAGCGCGATCAGTGACTCGCCGTCGAGATACAGCAGGTCGAAGATCGCGAACACGACCGGCACCGACTTCTGCAACCGCGCCAGCGCCCGGCCCTCACGCACGTGCATCCGCTCCTGTAGCCGGCCGAACGACGGCTTGCCCTGCGCGTCAAACGCGACAAGCTCACCATCGAGCACCGCCTCACGCATCCCCAGCTGTTCGATCAGACCACGGACCTCGGGATAGCCGGCGGTGATGTCGTTGCCGTTACGGCTCTCCAGCTTCAGCCGCCCGGGCTTGGCGTAGGCCAGCGCGCGCACCCCGTCCCACTTGACCTCAAACGACCACTTCGACTGATCGGGCGGCATCTCCCCGGCGCGCGCCAGCATCGGCTTCAGCGCCTCCGGCATCGCAACCCGCGCCGGATCATCAGGCGGGTCCATCCGGTGGATCATCCAGGCGTTCTCCTCGCCGCCGCGGCCAATCGGAAACATCCCGTAGCGGCCCTGCAACCGCTCGCCATGGAAGGTGACCTCCACCTTCTTCTCGTCGAACTTGTGCAGCTCGTAGGTCCCGTGGTCCCAGATCCCCATCGTGCCGGCGCCGTACTGCCCAGCCGGAATCTCGCCCTTGAACTCGAGGTACTCAAGCGGGTGGTCCTCGGTGTGCACCGCCAGGCGGTTCTCCTTCGGGCTCAGCGGGATCCCGTTGGGGATCGCCCACGACGCCGCGACCCCGTCATGCTCGAGCCGCAGGTCCCAGTGCAAGCGCCGCGCGTGGTGCTCCTGCACAACAAAGCGTGGCGCCCCTGCAGCTGGTCTGACCGGACCAGCTGCAGGCTCAGGCGTCGCATCAAAGTCCCGCTTTGCGCGGTAGCGCTCAAGGTCCGGCATCGGCCCCTGCATTGAACCGCAGGCGAGGAATCGAGTCGCCGGCGTGACAGCAGCCGGCGCCGCCTTCAGGCGTGGGAGGGCGGCGCGGGTGTGAGCCCGTGGCGCTGCATCACGGCACCGAGCGCGGCCGGGTCGAGCGGTCCGCCGGCGGCGAGCACCTCGGCAAGGTCTTGGAAATAGCCTGGCCCGAACACGCCCGGTGTCGCGATCGCGAGAAACCGCACGTCCTCGCTGCCGCGGTTCTCGAACCCGTGAACTTGCCCGCGGTGGATCGAGAGTGCCTCGCCGACGCCGAGCTCGTGCTCGGTCCCGTCTACGGTCCAAATGCAGGTCCCCTCGAGCACGTAGTTGGTTTCCTCAAAGCCGTCATGGCTGTGCGGCACGGGCACCCGTGAACCGGCGGGAATCAGGCACTCGAACATCGTCAGGCTGCCGTCGGAACTGTCGGCGGTGACGTGGAAGGTGACCCCGATAGGACCGAGTTGGATGGTGGGGTTAGTGGCGTTGGTCATCTGCGGCTCCTGTCCGGTAGGGAAGTTTGGAATATCAAGCGACTTGACAACCATACAGCGGCCGTTGCTATTGTCAAGTCACTTTATGACCGACCTCGAGTCAGCGATCGGACCGCCGCTGATTGGTGCGCTGCTGCGCGCGCCAACCGATGCGATCCGCGCCAGGATGCTCGCCGAGCTCCACGCCGCGGGCTTCACAGACTTTGTGGCTGCGCACTTCGCCGTGCTTCGCTACCCGCCACCTGAGGGCTTGCGTCCCTCAGACCTCGCCATCAGCGCCGGCATGACCCGCCAGGCGATGGGCTATCTGCTCGGACAGCTTGAGCAATTCGGTTACCTCACCCGTGGCGATGATCCCGACGACCAGCGTTCTAAGCGGATCCGTTTGACGCCAAGGGGCTACGCGGCCACGCAGACGATTCGGCAAACCGTTGCCGGGATCGAATCCGAACTTGCCGAGGAACTGGGCGGCGAGCCGTTCGCCCAGCTCCGTGAACTACTCATCAGGCTCAACCACTCCACGACAATCCGCGGACCATTGGCCGAGGCTGGCCAGGGCATGCCTGGGCGTTAGTCTCGGCGCGTGCTTGTTGTCACCTGGAACGTCAACTCGCTGCGAGCGCGGCTACCGCGCGTGCTCGAGTTCCTGGCAAAGCACGCGCCGGACGTCGTCTGCCTGCAGGAGACGAAGTGCCAGCCTGACGGCTTCCCGCTCGCCGAACTGGCCGACGTCGGTTATTCGGCGGTCCACCACTCCGCCGGGCAGTGGGCCGGCGTCGCACTGCTGGCCCGTGAAGGCCTGACGCTTGAGGGCCCGGTGCTCGGCCTGCCCGGCGAACCGTCGCCTGAGGAGGCCCGCTGGATCGAGGCGACCGTCGCCGGTACCCGTGTGGTTTCGACCTACGTCCCGAACGGCCGCACGCTCGACTCCCCCGAGTACCCACGCAAGCTTGAATTCCTGCACGCAGCCGCACGGCGAGCGCCCGATGTCGATCTGATCGCCGGCGACTTCAACGTCGCACCCGCGGATCTGGACGTCTACGACCCGGCGATGTTCGTCGGCGGCACACACGTGACGACCGAGGAGCGGGCGCTGGTTCAGGCGTTCGGCAAGGTCGACGCGTTCCGCCAGCTGCACCCGGAGACGGTCGGCTTCACCTGGTGGGATTACCGCGCCGGCAACTTCCACAAGGGGCTCGGACTGCGCATCGACCTCATCCTTCTCAGCGGGCCGCTGGCGGGGCGACTGCTGGCCTGCGGGATCGACCGTGACTTCCGCAAGGGGGTCAAACCTTCCGACCACGCGCCGCTGCTGGCACAGTTCGCCAATGCCTGACCACTTCCGTCAAGTCCTCGGCAGGCTCCCGACCGGCGTCGTGGTCGTTGCCGGTGGCCGGGCTGACGATCCCCACGGGCTGCTCGTCGGCTCGTTCATGTCGGTCTCACTTGAACCGCCGCTGGTCGCTGTCTGTCCGGCGAAGACATCGGTCAGCTGGCCGGCGATCGAGGCCAGCGGGGCGTTCTGCGCGAGCGTGCTGTCCCAGGATCAGGAGGCGGTCGCGCGGCGCTTCGCGCAGTCGGGCGCCGACAAGTTCGCGGGGATTGAGTGGCGGCCGTCACCGGCAACCGGCTCGCCATTGCTTGACAACGCCGCAGCCTGGATCGACTGCCGGATCTACAACCGCTTCGAGGCCGGCGATCATCTGCTGGTGCTTGGCGAGGTGCTCGACCTGAGTGTTGAGCACCAGGGCGGCGCGCTCGTGTTTCACGACGGTGCGTTCTCTTCGGTTGCTGTTAACACGACAGCCGATGATTGAGCGATGAGCAGCACTCCCCAAATCCTCGTCGTCGACGACGAACCGGCCGTTCTGCGTGCGCTGGAGCGCGCGCTGCGGCTCGACAACTACGACGTCGCACTGGCGGCCGACGGCCGCGCGGCGCTTGACGCGCTCAGCGATCACCCCGCCGACGCGGTGATCCTCGACGTCAACATGCCAGGCATCGACGGGCTCGAGGTTTGCCGGCGGATCCGTGCGGCGGGCGACCGCACGCCGATCCTGATGCTTACCGCGCGCGACTCGATCGACGACCGGGTCGAGGGCCTCGACGTCGGCGCCGACGACTATCTGGTCAAGCCCTTCGCCCTGCGTGAGCTGCAGGCACGTGTCCGGGCGCTGCTACGACGGACCAGCGACGACGGCGAGAACGGCGACACGTTGCGCTTCGCCGACCTGATGCTCGACCCGATCGCGCATGAGGTCCGTCGTGGTGAACGGCTGGTCGAGCTGTCGAAGACCGAATTCCTGCTGCTCGAGCTGTTCCTCAAGCACCCCAAGCAGGTGCTGACCCGCTCGACGATCTTCGAGAACGTCTGGGGCTACGACTTCGGCGCCACCTCCAACGCGCTCGGCGTCTACATGGGGTACCTGCGGCGGAAGACCGAGGAGGGTGGCGAGGCCAGGCTTTTGCACACTGTTCGCGGTATCGGCTACGTACTGAAGGACTGACGCCCAGGCGGGCGTTCACTTCAGATGGCGCTTCGTCAACGTGTTGGTATCGCCTCGGCGGCGGTTGTCGCGCTGGTGGTCGCGCTCGCCCTGCTGACCTCGTATCTGGCGGTCCGGGACGAGCTGATCGGCCAGATTGACAAAGAGCTGCGAGCTCAGGCATTGGTTACGGTCGACGACTTCCACGGCAATGAGGCGATGCCGGGACTGAGCGCCGCAGCAGGCGGATCGGCGCCCTACTCGCAGTTGGTGTTCCCCAACGGATCGGTCGTGTCGAGTGACCTGCACCTGAAGCTGCCGGAGGTCCGCCAGGCACAGGCCGTCGCCTCCGGCACCGCCGGCGAATACCTGACCAGCGTTCATGTCGGTAGCGCACACCTGCGGATGTACACGTTCGAGGTCAGCCCGTTCTATTACGACGGACAGACGACCGTGGCGGTTCAGCTGGCGCGGCCGCTGACCGAGGTCGACAACACGCTCGGACGCCTGAAACTGCTGCTGGCGCTCGTCTTCCTGGCCGGCGTCGCGCTCGCCGCACTACTCGGACGCATGGCCGCAAGGCGCGTGCTCTCGCCGCTCGCCGAGGTAACCGCGACTGCTCAGCTGATCGGTGAGACCGACGACCTCAGCCAGCGGCTTTCAGTCCGCGCCGACGATGAGGTCGGGCAGCTCGCCGAGAACTTCAACGCGATGCTCGAGCGGCTCGCCTCCTCACGCACCGAACTTGACGACAGCGTTCGCGCGCAACGCCAGCTGGTCGCCGATGCCAGCCACGAGCTCCGCACGCCGATCACCAGCCTGCGCACGAACATCGAGGTGCTGCTGGCCGGCGGCGAGCTTGGCGCGGAGGACCGCCGGCGCTTGCTGAGCGATGTCGTCGAGCAGACCGAGGAGCTGTCGACGCTGGTCTCGGACCTGATCGAAGTGGCCCGCGGCGACCTTCCCTCAGAATCGCTCGCTGATACACGGCTTGACGCGGTCGCCGAGGAATCGCTGGCGCGCGCACGGCGCAACTCACCCGAGGTTAAGTTCGTCGTCCAGCTGCAGCCAATCGTGGTCCGCGGCAACGGCGAGCGGCTCGCCCGCGCGATCAACAACCTGCTTGACAACGCGGTGTTCCACTCTGGCGGCCTGACGGTCGAGCTGACGGTCGACGCAACCGGTGTGACGGTGCACGACCACGGGCCGGGGATCGCCGAGCAGGATCTCCCGCACGTGTTCGACCGCTTCTACCGCGGCGCCAGCTCGCGCGCGACGCAGGGCTCCGGCCTCGGGCTGGCGATCGTTCGGCAGGTGGCCGAGTTGCACGGCGGCAGCGTCAGCGCAGCGAATGCGCCCGGCGGCGGTGCCGTGGTGACGCTGAAGCTGCCGACCACTCCGGTCTAGACGCACGCTGTGCCACTTCGTCCGGCTATGCCGGCATTTCTTGCACAGGGCGGCGCGAGCCGCGGTCTAACACTGGCGCTTAAGCGCCGGGCGGCCGGGCGAGGCGGGTCTGACGCGCCACCTGGAACATCCGTCGCAGCTGCCAGAAGCCAAGCGCGAACACCGGAATGATCGGTAGGAACAGGAGGATCGGCACCGACGGGACGCCGACCACCTCAACCAGCACCGTTTCGACGATCAGCGCCGGCACCGCCGCCAGCAGGCTGGTGTGCGAACGGAAGCCGCTGAAGTGCTCGCGCACCGTGATCTCGAGCACCGCCAGCGCACAGACGCCGACGCCGACCAGCAAGGCCGGACCACCACCATTGATCACGCCGGCAACGATCCCGATGATCCCGAGCAGGATCAGGATCTCGGAGACCGGCAGGTCGCCGAACAACCCGCGGGGGCGCTCACCGACCGTCCCCAGCACGCGGTTTGTGGCGAGCGTGCTGCGCTCGAGCTGCTGGACCCGCGCCGCACGCTGCTCGCGGCGCGCAGAAGGAACTGCGCGCGGCGCCTTCGCGGTGCCACCGCGCGGCTTGCGCGACCGTCGTTTGGACTTCTGCTGCGCCACTGCGCGCAAGTATCCCGAATGAAAGGATGCACATGCACCGCCACACATGAATACAGTTGGAGATATGAGTGCGCAGCAGCCACTCGAGTTAATCCTCGCCAGGAACCTCCTCTCAGCACTTTCAACCCCCGGCGCCCTGGTCGGCGAAGAGGGCAAGCTGCTGTTCTTCAACGAGGCCGCGGGCGCGCTGCTCGGACGCCACTTTGAGGACTCGACCGGCCTCGACGCCGATGCCTGGACCGCGGAGTTCGGTCCGTTTGACGAGAACGGCGAACGGATTCCCTACGAGTCGCTCGACGCCACCCAGGTCGTCCGCGCCAAGCATCCCTTTCACGGCGAGTACGGGATCCGAACGTACGGCGGCGCCGTACGCAAGATCGAGGTCAGTGCGATTCCGATCGGCGGTGAAGGACAGGGCGCGATCGTGCTGTTCTGGCTGACCGGCGAAGATGCCCCGTCGTCCAACGGTCATGCCGCGGCGGCAGCGACTAACGGGAGCGATCGATGAAGCTGAAGGTCTGGGGCTGCCGCGGATCGATTCCGGCACCGGGGCCCGAGACGATGCGCTACGGCGGCAATACCTCGTGCGCTGAGCTGACGCTGTCGGACGGCAGCAAGCTGATTCTCGACGCGGGCACCGGCATCCGTCACCTCGGCATGGCGCTCAGCGACACCGAGCTCGAGCGGCCGATCCACATCCTGCTGACCCATTTACACATGGATCACATTCAGGGGTTCATGTTCTTCGCGCCGGTCTTCCGGCCGAACACCGAAGTCCTCGTGTGGGGCCCCGCCTCGCCGGAAGCGTCGCTGCGAGACCGGATCTCACGCTACATCTCCGCCCCGTTGGCGCCGGTCGAGGTCCGCGAGCTACCGTCACTGCTGACCTTTCGTGAGGCCGACGCGCTGGAGTGGAAGATCGGCCCAGCCACCATTAGAGCTCAGGCGGTCAACCACCGCGGCCCGACACTCGGCTATCGGATCGAGGACGACGGTCAGACGGTCTGCTACATCCCCGACCACGAGCCGGGCCTGGGGGCGCCGCTCAGCGCGGCCGAAGACGAGTGGATCTCAGGCTTTGACCTCGCGCACAACGCGTCGCTGCTGATTCACGACTGTCAATACACCGACAGCGAGTACCAGCATCACCTCGGCTGGGGCCACTCTCCGGTCTCCGACGCGCTCGAGTTTGCCCACCGCGCCGACCCTGAGCGTGTGCTGTTGTTTCACCACGATCCGCTGCACTCCGATGAGTTCCTCGATCAGCTGGCCGGCGAAGCCGCCGAACGATGGTCTGAACTCGGCGGCGACCCCGGTGCTCTGCAGATGGCGACCGAGCGGCTCGAGATCGACCTCAGCACTCCGCGCACGCGTCAGCCGGCAGAGTCCGCACTGCTCCACGGGACCCCCGCGGCCGCACCGCGCTGACTTGCCGATCTTCCTGATCGCAGCCCGCTTCGTTGGGACACTGGGGCGCCGCCGAATCCAGGCGCTGATCGCCTTCGCGGTGATCGTCATCCTGCTCGGCGCCGGCGCCTTCTCGATCGCCGAGAAGATCAGCTACGGCGCCGCCCTCTACTGGGCCGTGGTGACCGCCTCGACGGTCGGCTACGGCGACATCACCCCCCACAACACGACCGGACGGATCGTCGCGGTTGTGGTGATACTGACAACGATTCCGACCCTCGGTGCCGTGTTCGCCCTGTGGGCCGGCTCGGCGATCCTCGACAACGTCCGGAGGTTGCTCGGCGTGGACTCCCGCTTGCCCGATAAGCCCTACACCGTGGTCTACGGATCGCACCCACTACTCGCGCGCGTCGCGCTTGACCTGCACAAAGCCGGCGACCCGGTGGTGATGGTCGCCCCGCAGAAACCGGCGGGTCTGCCGGACGACTTCCACTTCATCACCGGCGATCCCACCGACGAAGCGGTGATCCGTCACAGCGATCCGACTAAGGCCAACCGCGCACTGATCGCCTGCGTCGCCGACGCCGACACGTTGGTGATCGCGGTGGCGCTGCACTCGCTCGCGCCCGAGCTCGAGGTCTACGCGCTGACCCAGTCCCCGCAGATCGCCCGCGCGCTGAGCGAGCTTGGCGTCAACCACACCCTGTCAAGCGATGAGCTCGTCGGCCACACGCTCGCCAAGAGCCTGGAGACGCCACAGGCAGGCGACCTGTTGTTGCAACTGGTCGACGACACCAGCTACCGCCTTCTCGAGCTACCGGTCTCGCCTGAGCTTGTCTCGCAGCCGCTCTCCCACGCCCGTGCGCAGGCCGACACGCTGGTGCTCGGAATCAGCCGCGGCGACAAGGTCGACCTCGGCTTAGCTGATGATCCGACGCTGAACGCCGATGACCGTCTGATCGTCCTTCAGCAAACCTAACTTCCTGATATTGGTCTAGCTGGACCAATATCAGGCCAACGCGCTCAGTCCCAGCGGTTGCGCCCGGCGCGCAGCGCACGCATCTCCGACACCCCGTAGGGCTCGTGCGCGGCCTCCGACTCGAACGTGCCAGGCAGCAGCCGGGCGGGCTGCGCCGCGATGGTGACGCCGCCCTGACCGTCGGCCTCAATCCGCACCACCTTGGCGTCCGGCTCGGAGATCACGCACTCCCCCACCTGAGTGCCGTGCCAGACGATCGCGGCGTAGTCGTCGGCCGCGTACCCGGGCGGCAGCTCGCCCGTCGCGACAGCCCGCTCGTAGAGCTGAATCCGCTCGGGCTCGCCACTGAGGTGGACCGACAGGCTGCCGGGCAGCAGTCCGATCCCGCTGACGACCTCGGGTAGACCGCCGCTCATGCTGACGCCACCCTCAAACCAGCACATCGCACCGGCGCTGAGCCCGGCCAGCACGATGCCGCGCTCCCAGGCGGTGCGCATCGCCTCAACGATCCCGTGCTCTCGCCAAATCGCCAGCATGTTGCGCATTGACCCGCCGCCGACGTAGATCGCGTCCTGGGCGAGCAGGTGCGCGACCGGGTCGATCTTGTCCTGCCCGAGGCGGAACAGCGAGAGGATCGAGGGCGCACAGGGCCAGGAGCCGTAGCGCTCCTGAAACCGTGTCGCCTGCTCACGCGAGTCGCCTGCCGCTGTCGGCAGGAAGCAGATCCGCGGGACCTCCTTCCCGGTCAACTCGAGGATCAGCCGGTCAACCCCGTCGGCTCGCTCCTCCATCGTGAAGCCGCCGCCACCCATCGAAACGATCCGCCGGGGGTCGCCGGATGTCCCTCGGAGGGCACTCACGCGGCAAACGCCGCCGGAATGTCTTCAACAGCTGACACTCCGAGGTACCGTACCGCCAGTTCCCGCTCGACCGCGATTCCATCATCGCCAGGAGCGACAAATGCGGCCCTGGCCTTGGGCTTGGAGGAGACGGCAGCGTGAAGCTCCTTGCCGACGAAGTGCAGCGCTGCCGAATCAGCTGCGCCATAGCCCGGTGCCATCCCCGCGCTGATCGCGTCAACGAATGCTTGACGACGGTCGGGCTCGTCGTGGTAGTGGACGGCGAGGCTCCAGGGCAGCAGCCCGAGACCGTCGACCTTGCGCTGTGGGCCCTCGTGGAATCCGGACATCACGGTCGAGAACCAGCACAGCGCCCCGGCGGAGCCGCCACAGAGGATCACGCCGTTCTCCCACGCCTCGCGCAGGTACTGATCGATCCCGTGCGCGTGCCAGGTACCCATCAACGAGATCAGGCTGCCGCCGCCGACGTAGATGATGTCCTGCGAGAGCAGGTGCGCCCGCGGGTCGCCGACACCGGTCTCGCGGCGAAACAGCGAAATGTGCGAGGGCTCGCAGGTCGCCGGGGAAAAAGCCCGGTAGAAGCGCACGACGTAGTGGTCGGCATCACCTGAGGCGGTCGGTAGAAAACAGATCTTCGGACGCTCCTTGCCGGCCAGGCCGACAACGTAGTCATCGAGCAGGGTGTTACCCCACTCCATCGAGAATCCGCCTCCTCCGAACGCGACGATCTGCGGCAGTCGTTCACGCATAGCACAACATTAGGCCTGAGATTGGCTTTTGGTCATTGGCCGTATGGCCAAAAAGCCCCCGCTCTGGGCGTGAATTCGGGCAAGAGGGTAAGGTCGCGGCGGTGAGCCTTCGACGGCCCTTCAACGCCCTCGCCGAATTGGCCGCCGAGGTCCGCTCGCCCGGTGAAACCGACGCCTTGGCGCCAGGCAGCAGGCTCTGGGAACTCGGCCGAATCGGCGTTATGACCGGCATCCTCACGACCAACCTGATCGGTGCGGGCGCGGTGGTCGTAATCGCGCTGTTTGTCGTGCCGCTGCCGATCGTCGGGCGCACGGCGCACATCGAGCTCGTCAACGCCGTGTTGAGCGCGGTCTACGTCGCGGTGGCTGCGCCGCTCGGCACATTCATCGGCGTCTACTCGATGCGCAACGTGCGTCGCTGGCTGCGCGCGGGGGCGCAGCCAACCGAGGTTGAGATCCGCCAGGTGCTGCAGGGACCGATGCGACTGTTCGCGGTCCAGGTCGCCCTCTGGCTACTGGCGGCTGTGCTGTTTGGGTTCGTCAATGGCACCTACTCGGGCGAACTCGGGCTACGGGTGTTCTTCATCGTCGCCTCAACCGGCGTGGTCACCGCCTCACTTGCCTACCTGCTGACCGAGCTGGGCCTGCGGCCATTGGCGGCACGGGCGCTGACTGGCGGCCTGCCACGGGAAACGCTGGTGCTGGGCGTGGCGACGCGCTCGGTCGTCGGCTGGATCCTTGGTACCGGGGTGCAGCTGTTTGGAATCGTCGCGATCGGCGTGATGGCGCTGACCCACGATCCCTCTTTGACCGCGCACGGCGCGGAACACCAACTCGGCGTTGCGATGGTCGTGCTCGGCGGCATCGGTCTATTGGTCGGCCTCGGCGCCGTGATCGTCGTCTCGCGGATCACCGCTGACCCGATCGACTCTGTGCGGCGAGCGCTGGCCGAGGTCGAACGTGGCCGCTTTGACGTGCGCGTGGCGGTCTACGACGGCACCCAGATCGGACGTCTACAGCTGGGCTTCAACCAGATGGTCGCGGGGCTTGAGGAACGCGAGGCTCTGCGTGAGGCGTTTGGCACCTATGTCGATCCGGATGTCGCCGCCGCGATCATGAATGACGGCGTCGAGATGTCAGGCGAAGCGGTCGAGGTGACCTGCATGTTCATTGACATCCGCAACTTCACCAGCTTCGCCGAGCAGACCCCGCCGGATCAGGTCCTGGCCGCGATCAATGAGCTGTTCACGCAGTTCGTCGAGGTGATCCATGCGCACCACGGGCGTGTCGACAAGTTCATCGGCGACGGGCTGATGGCGGTGTTCGGGGCGCCGCGCCGACTGGTCGATCACGCCGACCGCGCGCTACAGGCGGCGCTTGAGATCGCCGTCGCCCAGTCCAGCGCGGGCCTGAGCTTCGGGATCGGCCTGAACTCGGGGAAGGTCGTTGCCGGCAACGTCGGCGGCGCCGGCCGCCTTGAGTTCGGCGTGATCGGCGACGCGGTCAACGTCGCCGCCCGGGTTGAGGCGGCAACCAGGGAGACGGGCGACACCGTGCTGCTGTCAGAGCACACACGTGAGCTGCTGCGGGGCGAGCATCCGGAGCTGGTTGAGCGTCCCGGGATCACGCTGAAGGGAAAGACTGAGCCGGTGGCGCTCTACACGCCGGCGATCTAGATCGCCGCGGCAGTGCGCGGCGTCATCAGCTCGCGCACGACGATCGCCAGCGTCGCCACCTCCGGCCGGGCCGGCGGATGGACCTCGAGCTGGACCGGCGCCTGGTGGCGTGCCAGCAGCGGCGCCAGTTTCGACCACGGCACTGACCCGGCGCCCGGTGCCAGGTGCAAATCGAGCCGCAGCGGCTCGCGGCCGCCGGAGCGATCGCGTGACAGGCTCGCACCGAAGTTGTCGTGAACGTGGAACAGGATCACCTGCTCAAGCACCGGCTTGATGAATTCGCTGATCTCGCTCTTGCGCAGCTCCGAGACGATGTGGGCATGCCCGAGGTCAAGGCAGATTCCAGCCGCGGGGTTGTCAAGCGCGCGGACCAGCGCGCCGATCACCTGAGGGTCGTGGCAGGCGAACTCGCGGCCCGGGTAGACCGGCGCCAGGTTCTCGCAGGCCACACGCACACCCAGCTTCGCGGCGCGCTTGATCAGGCGCCGCAACGACGTCCGTTCCGCCGCGAGCCGGGCGCTCACGGCATCGGCCCCGAGCTTCAGTGGGACGCGCGCGGCGTGGTAGACGACGAGGTCGCAGCCGGCCCGCGCGGCGTACTCGATCGCGCCTTCAAATTGGGCGTCATGTTCGGGATCGCCGGCGAGCAGGTCGTCAGGCGCGTGAAGGATCAGATGCAGCCCGGTCAGCTCGAGAACTTCGTTCAGCGCACCGGCATGGACCGCAACCATCTCCGGGTCGGTCAGCAGGTGTCGCGGCGGCATCCGTACCTGAACGTGCGCGAAGCCGGCGGCCTCATATGACTTCAGCCGCGGAACCGTCGGCCAGTGACCGGTCGGCTGGTCGATCCCCAGCCGTAGGTCCACTCCGACAGCATCAGTTGCCATGATCGGAAATTACGACGATCCGATCGATCGTTTGTAAAGCGCCTGATATCGCGGCGGCCAAAATCCCGCCAAATTCGGCGTTCTTCCCGGGATTGAGCCGGTAAGCCAATCCCGGGATCAGCTCGGCGCGTCGCTGGTGCCCGAGAATTCCCGGAACAACCCGGTCACCACGAACACCGTCTGCTCCGCGATCTCGACGGTGTTATCGCCGATTCGCTCAAGGCAGCGGGCGACCAGGATCATGAACATCGCCCACTCGCGCAACTCCGGCTCGTCGCCAACGTCGACCGCACGCTGGAAGATCCTGCGGTTCAGCTGGTTGACGAGCGCGTCTTGGCGCACCAGATCCTGCGCCATCGACACGTGGCGCGTGCGGAACGCTTCGCGGGCCTCGCGCACCTGCTGGCGAGTGGCGTTGCTCATCTCCTCCAGCAGATCAAGAATGTCCTTGTCCTTCGGCGTCTCATGGCCGGTCAGCGGCACCAGCGTCGCCATATTCACGCACTGATCACCCATCCGTTCGACGCAGCGGATGATGTGCAGCAACGCCGCCACCACGCGCAGGTCGCTGGCGACCGGCGCCTGCAGCGCCAACATCGACAGCACCCCTTGGTGGACCTCCAGGTAGCGGCCGTCGATCCGGTCGTCGTCAGCGACAACCATCGCCGCGAGCTCGACGTCCTGATAGGCGATCGCCTCAATCGCGCGGTCAAGTTGGGTGACGACCAGCTCGAGCCCGCCCATCGTCTGCTCCTCCAACCGGTGGAGCTCCTCGCGGTATTGATGACGAACGTCGTGTGCCACAGGTTCTGCCATTCAAGCTAGCCGAACTTGCCGGTCACGTAACGCTCGGTGCGCTCGTCCTTGGGGTTGGTGAACAGCTGCTTCGTCGGCGCCTGCTCGACGACTAGCCCGTCAAGCATGAACACGGTGGTGTCAGAGGCGCGTGAGGCCTGCTGCATGTTGTGGGTGACGATGATGATCGTGTACTGGGCTTTCAGTTGTTCGATCAGCTCCTCGATCTTCAGCGTCGCCTGTGGGTCGAGCGCTGAGCAGGGCTCGTCCAGCAGGATCACCTCGGGCTCGACGGCGATCGTGCGGGCGATGCAGAGCCGCTGCTGCTGACCACCGGACAGCCCAACTCCAGGCGAGTTCAGGCGGTCCTTGACCTCCTCCCACAACCCGACCGCCTGCAACGACTGCTCGACCCGCTGCTTCACATCAATGTTCTTGGTGCCAGCGAACTTCAGACCAGCCGCCACGTTCTGGGCGATCGACATCGTCGGAAACGGGGTCGGCTTCTGAAACACCATTCCGATCAGCCTGCGGACCGCGGTCAGATCGACCCCGGGTGCGTAAATGTCGAGCCCGTCAAGCGTCACCTCGCCGGTCGCACGCGCATCCTGAATCTCCTCGTGCATCCGATTGATGCAGCGCAGCATCGTCGACTTGCCGCAGCCGGACGGGCCGATGATCGCGGTCACCTGGTTGGCGGCGAAGCGGACGTCGATCCCCTTCACGGCCTCGATCTGCCCGTAATAGGCGTGCAGAGCGTTGACGTCCACAACCGGGCCAGCGCTGGCGGGCGTCGCGGACCGGGAGCTGGGCGTTGTGGATGTCTTCGATCCGACTGCCGGGTTGGGCACCTGCTGGGCCTCTTCCTTCTCGGTGTTCGCTGTGTTGCTCATCGGATTCTCCCGTTCAGCCGGTAGCGCTGCGTCTCTTCCGCGAGACACCGCGAGCGACCAGGTTGAAGATCAAGACAATCAGGACGAGCGTCAAGCCGGCACCCCAGGCCTGGCTGTTGACGACCGCTCGTGGCGAGATGATGTCGTTGTAGATCTGGATTGGTAGTGAGTTCATCTGCTGTGTCGGGTCAAACGTCAGCGCGTTGGCAACCGCGACAGTGAAAAGCAGTGGTGCTGTTTCCCCCAGCGCGCGGGCAACGGCCAGCAGTGTGCCGGTGACGATGCCGGGCACCGCAGCCGGCAGTACGACCCTCGAAGTTACTCGCCAGCGCGGGGCGCCGAGTGCCAAAGCGGCTTCACGCAAGCTGTCCGGCACCGTCACGAGTACGACCTCCGTCGAGCGCGTGATGATCGGCAGCATCAGCAAGCTGAGCGCAACAGAGCCCTTCCAACCCGCAAAGTTTCCATCGATGTGGCTGGTCACCAGCGTGATGTAGATGAACAGGCCGAAAATGATTGAGGGGACACCGGTCATCACGTCGACGAAATAGCGCACCGTGTTGGCAAACCGAACCACCGTCCTGGGCCCCTTGGCGCCGTACTCGGTCAGGAAGATGGCGAGCCCAATGCCGATCGGTACTGCGATCAGCGCCGCGATCGCGACGATCTCAAGCGAGCCGAACAGTGCCGAGCGGATGCCGCCGATCGGGCCGAAGAAGCTGCCGGTCGGATCCTGGGTGAAGAACCCGGCCGAGGTCATCGAGCCGAGCCCCTCCTTCAGCAGGTAGTAGATCACCAGCACCAGCGGGATCAGCGCGATCAGTGTCGCCGCTGCCAGCACACCGCGCATGACGCGGTCGGTCACGCGGCGCCTTGTGGACGTTTGCGGCAGTTGCACCCTTCTGGCTGTTGGTTCGATCGTGCTCATTGCGTTTACACCACGCCGCCAGCCATCAGCTGGCCCCCATCAAGCGGCGGGTGCGGCTTGCCGCGCGCTGAGCGGGTGACGAACATCCGCGCCACGATATTCACGAGCAGGGTCAGGACGAACAGCACCAGCCCGGCGGCGAACAACGCCGAGCGGTGCAGTCCGGTCGCCTCGCCGAACTCGTTGGCGATCACCGACGCGAGCGTGTATCCCTGATCGAACCAATGCTTCCCGATATCGGGTGCGTCACCGATCACGAGCACAACCGCGATCGTTTCACCGAGCGCACGGCCGAGGCCGAGCATCGACGCACCGACGATTCCCGGGCGAGCCTCGGGCAGCACGGCAGTCCGGATCATCTCCCAGCGCGTCGCACCCAAAGCGAGCGACGCTTCGCGGTGCTCGGATGGGACCGTAGACAGCACCTCACGTGAGATCGCGGAGACGATCGGCAGGATCATGATCGCCAGGATCAACCCAGCGATGAAGTAGTTCGTCGGCGCGATCGTCGAGGCGCCCCCGCCAAACCAGGGAATGAATGAGAAGGTGTTGGCGAACCAGCGCTCGGCGCCTTCAAGCTTGGGGCCGAGGAAGAAGACCCCCCACAGGCCGTAGACGACCGACGGCACGGCGGCCAGCAGGTCAACCAGCAGCGACAGCGGCGTGCGCGCACGACGTGGGCATATCTCGGTTAGGTACAGGGCGGTCGCAACCGCGACCGGGACGCCCACCAGCATCGCCGTGGCGGAGGTGATCAAGGTGCCGACGAGCATCGCCGCCGCCTTGTAGATATTCGCCTGCGGCGCCCAGTGGTTGCTGAAGACGAAGTTCAACCCGAACTGGTTGAAGGTGCTGCTCGACTGACCGATCAGCCGGATGAAGAAGTAGGCGATCAGCGCCAGGATCGCCACGGCAAGGCCGGTCAGACCCCACTTCAGCAGGCGGTCAGGGAGGCGGTGCAGCGGCGAGCGCTCGAGAACCGAGCGACCGCCGCCAACCACTGTGGAGTTGGCCTCCACCGACAACTACTTAGGCCAGCGACTTGCCGTTGCAGGTCATCGTCGCCAACTGCGCCTCGTCCTTCGCCTGCAGCGCGGCCGGCAGCGGCGCGTACGGCAGATCACCGGAGGCGCTACCCATCGTCTTCTGACCAGCGTTGAGCGCATAGGTCAGGAAGTCATACAGGCCCTTGGCCTCGTTCGCGTTCAGGCCACCGTCCTTGCACGGGTCCTGGTAGACGTCAAGGAACGTCTGCGAGACGATCGGGTAAGCCTGCGGGTCGGGCGAGTTGATCGTCGAAACGCCGAGGTCCGCGGGGACTGCGAGCCCACTGAACGCGGCCGAGGTGCTGGCGATCGTCGGCAGCTCCCAGTTGCCCGCGGAGTTCTTGATCGCCGCGTAGGTGAAGTTGTTCTCAAGCGCATACGCCTGCTCGACGTAGCCAACCGCACCAACCGTCGCCTTCACCGCAGCAGCGACACCAGCGTTCTTCGGAGCACCGGTACCAACGGGCCAGGTGACCAGCTTGCCCGTGCCGATCGTCTTCTTCCACGTCGCTGAGACATCCGACAGGTACTTGGTGAAGCCGGCGGTCGTGCCGGCCGAGTCGGAACGGTGGATCACGGAGATCGCCGTGCTCGGGAGCGTCACTCCCGGGTTCAGCGCGGTGATTGCCGAGTTGTTCCACTTGGTGATCTTGCCGCTGAAGATCTCAGCGATCACCGGGCCGGTCAGCTTCAAACCGCTGTTCACGCCAGGCAGGTTGTAGGAGACGGTGTACGCGCCTGCGGCGACCGGGAACTCCAGCACCGGCGCGCCTTTGAACGAAGCGATGTCAGCCGGCGTCAGCGCCGGGTCATCACCTGCAAATGCATCGGTCTTGGCCACCAGGTTGGTGACGCCAGCGCCGGAGCCGTCGGCTAGGTAATTGACCGTCAGACCGGACGACTTCTCGTTCAGCGTCCACTGCGCGTAGATCGGCGCCGCAGAGGTCGAGCCCGAGCCATCGATCGTCGCGCTGAAGCTCGAACCCGTAGCGTTGGAAGGGCTCGATGAGCCGCATGCGGCGACGCCGAGGGCGGCGGCCAGCGCAATCACGGCTACAAGCGAGGTGCGACGTAGTTTCACTGTTGTTGCTCCTTCGGATGTAATCCACCCGTGCCTGGACGACATGGGATCGGTGGTGGTCAGAGAGAGAGTGGCTAGGTCAAACTGGCGACCGAGTGCCATTGCTATCCGGGCAGGTCGCCTCACAATCTCGATCGTGTTGGTGTCATTCTGACTCAGCGCCGTCCGACTCATGTGAACGACTTGTAACCACCGTTCCCTGCATTGTGCTCGGAACTCGCTTTAGCAAGCGATCCGCGAGGCGGTGGCCGCTCGAGACCCGAGCAGCCACCGCCCAACCACCGTGGAACTTCCTCCACCGATTGCTGTCTAGGCCAGCGACTTGCCGTTGCAGGTCATCGTCGCCAACTGCGCCTGGTCCTTCGCCTGCAGCGCGGCCGGAACCGGCGCGTACGGCAGATCACCAGAGGCGCTACCCATCGTCTTCTGACCGGCGTTGAACGCGTAGGTCAGGAAGTCAAACAGGCCCTTGGCCGTCGACTCGTTCAACCCACCGTCCTTGCACGGGTCCTGGTAGACGTCAAGGAACGTCTGCGAGACGATCGGGTAGGCCGCCGCGTCGGGCGAGTTGATCGTTGACACCGCGAGGTTCGCGGGAATCGTGATCCCGGTGAACGCGGCCGAGGTGTTGGTGATCGTCGGCAGCTCCCAATTGCCGGCAGAGTTCTTGACCTGCGCGTAGGTGAAGCCGTTCTCAAGCGCGTACGCCTGCTCAACGTAACCAACCGCACCGACCGTCGCCTTGACGGCGGCAGCGACGCCAGCGTTCTTCTGAGCGCCGGTACCAACCGGCCAGGTGACCAGCTTGCCGGCGCCGATCGACTTCGCCCAACTCGGCGAGACGGCCGTCAGGTACTTGGTGAAGCCGTCGGTTGTACCGCTTGAGTCAGAGCGGTGAACCACTGTGATCGACGTGCTCGGAAGCTTCACGCCCGGGTTCAGCGCGGCGATCGCCGAGTTGTTCCAGGTGGTGATCTTGCCGCTGAAGATCTCAGCGATCACCGGGCCGGTCAGCTTCAAACCGCTCTGCACGCCGGGCAGGTTGTAGGAGACGGTGATCGCGCCTGCGGCGACCGGGAACTGCAGCACCGCCGCGCCCTTGAACAGCGTCAGATCGGCCGGC
>Ga0302314_10000570_pt1 | contig 67891 bp, 53 predicted proteins | sample III_Palsa_N2_3_FD_200533 | JGI IMG/M metagenome (GOLD analysis project Ga0302314, IMG submission 200533) | Peat permafrost microbial communities from Stordalen Mire near Abisko, Sweden - III_Palsa_N2_3 | ecosystem: Environmental > Terrestrial > Soil > Palsa > Peat permafrost | place: Sweden...
GCCGACGAGAGCGCGCAGGCCCAGCAGCAAGCGATCCAGGCGGTGCTGGCCGACTTCTTCAACTACTTCAATGCGCTGACCGAGTCCCGGCGGGCCAATCCGCTGGACGACGTCGCCAGCGTGATCGCCAACGCCAAGATCGACGGCAATCAGATCTCCGCCTTCGACGCGGTCTCCTACTATGTGATCATCTCGACCGCCGGCCACGACACCACCTCGTCCTCGACCGCCGGCGCGCTCTGGGCCCTGGCCGAGCGGCCGGGTGAATTCGCCAAGGTGCGCAACAACCCGGCGCTGATCCCAGGCCTGGTCGACGAATCGATCCGCTGGACAACGCCGGTCCGTCACTTCATGCGCAGCGCCGCGGCCGATACGACCGTGGGGGGACGACCCGTCGCCAAGGACGACTGGTTCATGCTGTGCTATCCGTCGGGCAACCGCGACGAAGAGGTGTTCGAAAACCCGATGGAGTTCCGCGTCGATCGCAGCCCCAATCGGCACCTCGCCTTCGGCTACGGGGCGCACCTGTGCCTTGGCCAGCACCTGGCGAAGATGGAGATGCGCATCCTGTGGGAAGAGCTCCTGCCTCGCCTGAAGTCGGTCGAGCTTGCCGGCCCGGCCCAGCTCTCCGAGGCGAATTTCGTCAGTGGACTGAAGAAGCTGCCGATCCGCTATGAGTTCAGCTGAAGGGCTTCTGTCGGCGCGTCCCGCCGCGAGCAAGCCGACCGCGCCGCTGGGTCGCCGAGACTGGCTCGAGGCGGGTCAGCGGCTGCTGCTGGTCTCGGGGGTCGGCGGACTGAAGCTGCGGGCGCTGGCGGGCAGCCTGGGCATTTCCACCGGAAGTTTCTACCACCACTTCAGCGACTTCGACGCCTACCTGGTGGCGCTCGCCAAATACTACAGCGGCGAACAGCTGGCGGCGAACATCGCGGCGGTGCTGCGCGAGGCCCATACGCCGTACGACCGCATCGTCCGCGCTTCGCAAGTGGCGCGGGAAGTGGCTCTACCCGAGCTGATGGTGGCGATGCGCGCCTGGGCGCGGCGCGACGCGCGGGTGGCGCCGGAAGTCCGCGCGCTGGAACAGGGACTGATGGACTTCCTCGCGCGGTGCTTCGTCGAGCTGGGCTTCCAGCACGACCAGGCCCTCGTCCGCGCCTTCGTCATGTTGTCCGCCGCCAGCAGCGAGGTCGCGCTGCCGCCGGGCGACAAGCACCGGCTCGGCGAGTCGATCATCGACCTGGTCTGCGACGGCGCGCCAGCCCTCTGAGCCTCACCCGATTTTCCGGCGTCCGGAAATGGGATGAACGGCGCTCGGCGCCAGACGGCCCGAAGGACTACACCCTCGGTGCGCCTCTCGAACAACGCGGCTCACGCGTGTTCATAGCGCGCCGAGCGGCCGATCGAGGCGGCGAGCGGGTCCGGCCCGTTCAGCGCCGGATTGCCGACGTCCCGCAGCGCGCTCGCCGCGCCGGCGTCGACGCCAAAGGTGGCCATCGCCTGGATCATCGAGGAGACCGAGGAAGGCGTCGTCGGCTGACTGGCCGCCAGCGCGACCGCCGGAGTCTCGTCGACGTGGGCGAGCGACGGGGTCGCCGCGGCGGAGGTCTTCGGCGCCACCGCCTTCGACCCGCCCGAACTCGCCGGCGGCGGGTCGCCGACGATCACGTCCCCGTAGAATCCGGCGCCTGCGGCCGTGGTGGTGACCGAAAGGCTGATCGACAGGTTGAGCGTGCTGCCGAAGGACGCCATCGAGCCCAGATCGAAGCCCTTGTCGGTGAACAATGCCGCCGCCGTCGCCCCCGTCGCGGTCTCGGTGAACGTCTGGCCGTCGTAGTTCACCGTCAGCGCGATCGCGCTCACGCCGCTGCTATCGACGACCTTTCCATCGTAAAGGCCGATGACGAGGTCTTTCACCGACGACAGCTTGGTCAGGTCGATCGTCTCCGAGATCGTGCTGGTGCTGGTCTGGCTCCCTGAGCTTGCGGCGGTGTGGGATCCGCCCAGCTCTCCAACCGCGAAGAAGACCGGGGACGATCCGAACTCGGTCTTGATGGCGCTGTTGGCCGAGAGGATGGCGCTGGTGGTCGTTGTGCTCGGCGCGCCGGTCACCAGGGCCACCGCCTGGCCGGTCGTGACGAAGGCGGCCTGGCTGCCTCCGATCGCGGCGGTGCTGGACGCGATCGTCTTGCCGGCGACGCCGTCCGTCGCGTAGGCCTCCACCGTCTGGACCAGGCTACCCGTGGCCAGGCTGGTGCTGGCCGTGGCGGTGGCGGAGCCGCCGGCCCCCGTGGCGGTGGTGGTCGCCTTCGCCGCGCCGCCCGTCGAGACTCCCGTTCCGCCCACGGCGGTCGAGGCGGCGTAGACCGACCCCGTCGTCGCCACGGCGGTGTCGGTGGCGGTCGCCGCGCCGCCCGCGCCATTGGTTCCCCCACCAACCGCGGCCCCGCCGGCGCCGCCGTAGGCGTTGGCCACGGCCTGGTTGATGTTGTCGGCGGTGAGATTGAGCGTGGACGTCGCGGCCCCGCCGACGACGCCGCCCGCCCCAAGGTAACCGGCGCCGCCCGCGCCGCCCGTGGCGTTGAGCGTCGCGTTCACATCGCTGCTCTTCGAGTCGGAGACGGTGAGTTCGGACGTCGCCGCGCCGGCCGCGCCGGCGGTCGCATCGTAGCCGGCGCCGCCCGCGCCGCCTGAGGCGCTCTGGGTCAAGACCAGCGTGCCGCCCACGGTGGAGCCCGACACGTCGTTGTCGGCCAAGACCGAAGCGCCGGCGCCGGCGGTCGCGCCGCTGACCGCCAGATCGTCGCCGTTACCGCCGTTACCGCCAGCGATGTTGACGCTGACGTACTGGGCGCCGCCGCCAGTATCGACGCCGGAGGCCGTCGCCTTGCCCGCGCCGCCGCCGCCGCCCGTCTTGCCTGCGCGCTCGCCTGTCCCGGCGTTGCCGCCGTCCGCTGTCGCCGCGGCCGTGCCGCCGCCGTCGTCCGTGAGCTTGGCCGTGGCGGTGGCCGCGCCGCCGGCGCCGCCCGTGCCGTCGGAGGTCACGGAGCCACCGTCACCCCCTGAAGCCGTGGCGGCCGCACTGCCGTAGCCGACGGTGTTCGTCACCGTCGACGAAGCCGTGGCCGCGGCGCCCGCGGCGCCGCTCGCATCAAGCGCGGCCGCGCCGCCGTTGCCGCCGTTAGCGTTGGCGGCGCCAGAGACGCCGCTCGTCGCCGCCCTGGTCTCCAGGCTCAGCGTCGCCGTCGCCGCGCCGCCGGCCGCGCCGGCGGATTCGCCCGCGCCATTGCCGCCGTCGCCGCCATTGGCGGTAAGCGTGACAACGTCATAGGTGGCGGCCACGTCGATATCGGTGAGCGTCGAGGCGGCGGCGCCGCCCTTGCCGGCCGTGCCGCCGTCGCTGCCGCCGCCCGAACCGGCGTTGGCCGTTTGATTCACATAGACGGCGCCGCCAGCCGACGTCGCCTTCGCATCGCTGGTCAGGGTGACAGCCCCGCCGGCGCCGCCGCTGGCGTAGTCGGCGCCGTTGCCGCCCGTGCCGCCATAGGCGTTGATCGTCGCGGTGTCGCTGCCCGAGTTGGAGCCGGTCATGATCGCCGAAGCGGTCGTTAGGGCCGCGCCGGTGCCGGCGACGTGGCCCGAGCCCTGGGAGTCGCCGCCATTGCCGGCGTAGATGTTGGCCGTCGCACTGCCGGAGTCCGCCACCGACTTCGCCGTCGCCGCCGCGACGCCGCCGTTGCCGCCGTTGCCGTTGATGAGTAGGCCGTTGCCGTCGCCGCCACCGCCGCCATAGGCCGTGGCCGTCGAGTAGCCGTATCCGTTGGCCGCCGAAGCCGTTGCGGTCGAAGTAGCGGCTCCGCCGGCCTTGGCGTTGTTGCTGTTGGAAACGACGCTGCCGCCGCCGCCGCCCGTGCTGTTGGCCGTCGCCGTGACGTACCCTCCGGTTCCCTTCAAGCTGTCGGTGGAGGTAGCGGCGCCTCCGGCGGTCGCAACGCCGTCCATCGAGGCGTTGCCACCGGCGCCCGCGTTCGCGGTGGTCGTCGCTGTAAGACTGCTGCTCGTGGCGTCGCTGACGTCGAGCCCCGACGTGGCGACGCCGGCCGCGCCAGCCGTTCCTTGGCTGGTCGAGCCGGCGTTCCCGGCCTGCGCCGTCTGGTTGAGCGTCAGACTGCCATCGCTCGTCGAGCCTTTGGCGTTGTTGTCCATGCTGATCGAAGCGCCGGCGCCGCCGTTGGCGCCAAGGGATCCGGCGCCGCCGGAGCCGCCATCCTCTGTCGCCGACGCGGTGTTGTAGCTCCCGTTTGCCACGACGCTGTCCGCCTTGGCCGTCGCCGCGGCGCCCGCGCCGCCGGTTTTGCCGGAGCCGAAGGCTTCGCCGCCGTTGCCGCCGGACGCCGAGGCGGAGACGCTGGCGTTGGCCCCCGAAAATGCGCCGGTCGCGGCAGCCGTGCTCGTGGCGCCGGCGACGCCGCTTTCGCCATCGCCGCTGTTGCCCGCGGAGCCGCCCGAGGCGCTCACGTTCAGTGTGCCGCCGACGCCGGTGACGCTGCCGCTGGCGGTTCCCGTCGCCCCGATCACGCCCAGCTTGCCCGTGCCGCTCGAACCGCCGGATCCGCCCGCCGCTGTCACCGTGCCGGTAACGGTGCTCGCGCCGACCAGCGTGAGGGAAGCGACGCCGGTCCCGGCCGCCGCCCCGCTCGCGCCGCTGCCGCCATTGCCGCCAGCCGCGGAGCTGGCGCCGTTGAGGGCGTAGCTTTCGGTGGCGCTCTTGGTGTCGTTGAACGACAGGGTGGACGACGCATTGCCGCCGACTCCGCCCGTTCCGCCGGTGCTTCCGCCGCCAGATCCGCCCGAGGCGGACTGGTTGAGGGAAAGCTGCGCGCCGTCGGTGACGCCCTTGACCGCATTGGAGAGCGTGCTCGCGCCGCCCGCGCCGCCGGTCGCCCCGTCATATCCGTACCCGCCGGAGCCGCCGTCCTGGTCCGCGACGACGCTGACGCCGACGTAGTAGAGATCGGTTGTGCCGGTCGCGCTGGCCGTTGCCTTGTTGGACTCCGAGGCGCCGGCGCCTCCAACCTTGCCGGCGCCGTCGGCGTTACCGCCGGTCCCGCCAAAGGCCTTGGCTTGGAGTTCGCCGTATCCCACGGCGCCCGTGACGCTCGCCGTCGCGCCCGCGCCGGCGCCGCCGCTGCCGGTCACACCGACGCTGCCGCCGGCGCCGCCATTGGCTTGGACGGCGAGATCGCCGACCTCGCCCGCGATCGCGTTGCCGGCGGCCGTCGCGGCGCCGCCCGCCCCGCCGTTCGCATCGAGCGAGGCGTTGCCCCCCACCCCGCCGGCCGCTTGAACCTCGCTGGATCCGTCGAGGCCAAGGTCGTTGGCAGTGTTCAGAATTTCCGCGGCTGTCGCCGCGCCGCCCTCGCCGCCGGCTGAGCCGGCCGAGCCGACGCCACCGTTGCCGCCAGCCGCATAGACGACGTCGTCCAGAATGCTGCTCAGCGTGTCGGTGTCGGTGAGGCTGGATGAACTCGCACCACCGGCCCCCGACGCGCCGCCGGCGCTACCGCCGCCGGCGCCGCCGAACGTCTGCTGCGAGAGGTAAAGCGTGCCGCCATGGGTCGTTCCGGCGACCCGGTTGCTCGCCGTCTCCGCCGCGCCGGCGCCGCCGCTGGCGTCATCCAGGCCCGCGCCGCCGGCGCCGCCGTAAATCAAGACCGTGGAGCTGGCGTTTGAGTTGCTCTCGGTGACGGCGTCGCTGGAGCTGGCGCTGCTGGCGACGCCGCCGGCTCCGCCCTTCTTGCCAGACCCTGACGCCCCGCCGCCCGAACCGCCCACGACGTCGGCGGTGCTGCCGACGTTGCCGAGTCCAGTCACGCTGGAGGTCGCCCGCGCCGCGCCGCCCGCCGCGCCCGAGCCTGCCTCCGGCGTGGCGTTCGTCGTGGCGGCCACACCACCCGAACCGCCCGCGCCGCCGGTGGCGTAGCTGGCCACGCTGAGGTTGGCGTTCTTCGTCGCGGCGGCGACATCGCTCACGGTGATGGCTGAGCTGGCCGCCCCAGCCGCACCCGCCGTGCCGGTGTCAGTCGATCCGCCCGCGCCGCCGACCGCCGTCTGGTTCAGCGTCAGATTGCCGCCGTCAGTCGAGCCGCTCGCGGCGTTGTCGAGGGAGCTGGCCGCGCCCGCCCCGCCGCTCGCGCCGGCCGTGCCCGCGCCGCCCGCGCCACCGGTCTGGTTGACGTTCATGACCGCCTGGCCGTCGCTGGCGATCTCAGTGGAGCCACGCGCCGCGGCCACACCGCCCGCGCCGCCCGTCTTTCCGGAGCCTACCGCCGCGCCGCCGGCCCCGCCGGTCGCCGTCGCGGTCCCACTCGCGGTGCGCGTGTCGCTCAAGGCAAGCGTCGCCGTCGCCGCGCCGCCCGCCGCGCCCGAGGCGCCCGATGTGCCGATGTCGCTTCCGCCCTCGCCGCCGGCCGCGACCGAGTCGGCCGTGACACCGCCGCTCTTCAGCGTGTTCGAACTGTCCGCGAAGGTCAGGGACGAGGTCGCCGCGCCGCCGACACCGGCGGCGCCGGTCTCGGAGGAGGTGTCGTCGGTGACGCTGCCGCCAGCGCCGCCCGTGGCGGTTTGCGACAGCTCGAGCCCACCGCCGTTGGTGTAGCCTGTCACGGCGTTGGTTTCGGTCACCGCGCCGCCGGCGCCGCCCCCGGCCCCGCTCGTTCCGGCGCCGCCAGCGCCGCCGGTGGCGCTGGCGTTGGCCGAGGCGGTGCTGTCGACCGTCTCATTGATCGTCGCTAACGCCTTGGCCGTTCCGCCCGCGCCACCGGTCGTGTGAAGACCGTCGCTGGCGCCGCCCGCGCCGCCTACCGCCGTCGAGGCGTCGGAACTGTACGCGGACGCCGTCAGCACGGTGACGGCGGTCGCGGCGCCGCCGGCGGACGCCGTGCCGCCCGCGATGGCCGCACCCCCAGCGCCGCCGATGGCGTCGTCCGAGGAGCCGACCTCGCTGGCCGTCGAGTCGGTCGTCGTCAAAGACGCCTCCGCCGCACCGGCCGCGCCCGCCGCCGCACCGGCGCTGGCGCCGCCCGCGCCGCCTGTCGCGGTCTGCGACAGGTCGACGGTTCCGCTGAATGCGCTCGCCGTCGCCGCGTTAGAGAGCAGCTCCGCGGCCCCCGCGCCGCCCTTCGCCCCGGAAAGACCCGCGCCGCCCGCGCCGCCCGTGGCGTTGGCGTTTGATTTGGCCGTATCGCCGGCGGCGACTGTCAGCGCCGAAGCGGCCGCGCTTCTTGCACCCGCGCCGGCCGTATTGCCGGCCCCGGTGGCGAACCCGCCCGCCCCGCCGGTCGCGTCGGCGGTCACCGTGACCTGAGCGGCCGTCGAGTTGCTCACCGACAATGTGGAAGTCGCCGACCCGGCCGCACCCACCTTTCCCGCGTCGCTGCCGCCGCCAGCGCCGCCGACGGCGTCTTGCTCCAGCGTCAGCGATCCGCCTTGGGTCGCGCCGCTCGCGGCGTTGCTCAGGTCGACACCGAGCCCGGCGCCGCCCGTGGCGTCGCTCGTGCCTTCGCCGCCGGCCCCTCCGGTTTCCTGAACGTAGGCCGTGGCGCTGGTCCCGGTCGTCGTGGCGCTCGCCTTGGCGACACCGGCGCCGCCCACACCGCCGGTGTGGCCCGCCCCCGAACCCGCGCCGCCGGCGCCCCCGGCCGCCTCCGCGGCGGCGTCGACGACGTCAACGCCGGTCATGGTCGTCGTCGCCGCCCCCTCGGCCCCGGCCACGCCCGCCGAGCCGGCGGTTCCAGCGCCGCCGGCGCCCCCCCTGGCGCTCGAGACGCCCTCGAGCGAAACGGTCGGCGCGCTGGCTGATTCACTGATCACGAGCAGGGAAGACGCCGCGCCGCCGGCGCCCGCCACGCCCCCGGCGCTGGCGCCGCCGGCGCCGCCGGTGGCGCCCTGGGCGAGCGAGAGTTCCCCCCCGGCGGCCGCTGTTCCGGAAACCCGGTTGCTCATCGAAGTCGCCGCGCCCGCGCCGCCGGCAGCGTCGGCAAGACCGGCGCCGCCCGCGCCGCCGATCTCATCGGCTTCGACGGCGAGGTCTCCCGATTCCGTCGTGGAGCCCGCGACCTTCGCGGTCGCGGTGGACGCGCCGCCGGCGCCGCCCTTCTTTCCCGCGCCCGACGCGGCGCCGCCCGTGCCGCCATACGCGTGCGCTTCGGCGGTGGCGGCGGGACCCGTCGCCGCTGACGTTGCGCTCGCCGCGCCGCCAGCGCCGCCAGAGGCGGCGCTCGTGCCGGCGCCCCCATCGCCGCCGTGTACATAGGTCTCGCTGTCGGCCGCCGACACGCCCGTCAGGTTCGACGAGGCTGTCGCGGCGCCGCCCGCGGCGCCGGCGGTCCCCGCCGACCCCAAGCCGCCGTCGCCGCCGGTCGCGGCGAGAGAGTCGGAGAGACCGTAGGTCGTGGTGGTGCTCAGCGTGTCGTTGAGCGTCAGCGTCGAACTCGCCGCGCCCGCCGCCCCGGCCTTGCCGCCCGCGCTGGAGCCGCCATCGCCGCCGAGGGCGTTCTGGACCAGGTATAGATTGCCGCCATCGGTCAGGCCCGTGACGGTGTTGTCCATCGTGGCAGCCGCTCCGGCGCCGCCGGAGGCGCCGCTCGCGCCAGCGCCGCCGCTGCCGCCGAACGCGGCGTCCTCGACATCGGCGGTAAAGCCGACCCCATCGTTGGCCGTCGTCGCGGCGATGCCTGCCTCGCCGCTGGCTTTCGTCGTGGCTACGCCGCCGGCGCCGCCGGTGGCCCCAGCGCCGCTCGCCGCGGCGCCGAATCCGCCGTAGGCGGTCGAGGAGTCATAGACGTAGCCCTCGCTGTTGATGGCGGATGTCACCGAGGTGGCCGCGCCCCCGGCTCCCCCACTGCCGTTGTCCCCGCCGTCGGCCAGGCCACCAAAACCGCCTGAGCCGCCGATCGCGACCGCCTCTTCGTCGATTTGCTCAATGGTCGCCCCGGTCTGGGTCGACTCGGCGTTCGCCGCGCCGCCGACGCCGCCGCGGCCACCGGAGCCGCCGTCCACGCCGCCCGTCCCGCCGACGCCGCCCGTGCCGCCCTCGGCGAGAGACAGGTTGAAGATGTCGGCCGAGGTCGTGTCGAGAGCCAGCGCCGAGCCGCCAGTCCCCCCGACGCCGCCCGTTTGCTCCTTCGCGCCCACGCTGCCCTTATCGCCAGTTGCGCCATTCGCCACGACACGCATGCCGCTACTCCCCAAAAATCGACCGAGCCCGTGCCCGGATTTGGGTGGAAGCTAGAGCGGCCGACGGCCCGGCCGCATGATGCATTTGAACTACGTCGAGCCATTAGCTTTGGCCGACGCGTGATGAGCGCCCTGCCGGGCTTTGTCGGATGGGCCACGGGCCGCCAACCCGACAAGCAGAGACGCGCCGTGGTTTTCTTGGAACGGCGCAGCGCGACTTCTGGCCATCCGCGATCGGGCGAGGAAGTCGCACAGCCTGCGGTGTTGGCGACGGCGTCACTCGGCGCGGGTCTCGGCGATCAGGGCGACGGCGACCGATCCCGGCTGCGCGTCGCCCCGCCCCCCTGCGCGGCTATTCCGCGGCGTGCAGCTTCTTGCGCAGGAGCACGGGCGTGTAGTCGACACGTTCGCCCTTGGCGTTCTTGACCCGCGGGGCAAGGTCCGACTCCGAACCGAGCTCGCGCATCAGGCTGGCGAACTCGAAGGCGATGTTGTCCGGATCGCGGAAATACATCGAGCGGATCCAAGTCTTGGCGTCGGGCTTTTCGCCGAACGGCTCGTCGCTGCCGTGGTTGATGGTGCGCACGGCGATCCCCTTCGCCCGCATGTTGGCGAGGATCTCGTCGAACCGCTCCTTCGGGATGTCGAGCGCGATATGGTTCATCGAAGCGATGGCCGTTTTCGCGCCGTCCTTGCGAACGTCCAGGTTTTGAGAGGCGACGCCCGGCGCCGCTGCCGGCGCGTCCTCGAACGTCATGTAAGAGAGCATCGCGCCGTTGCCCATGTCGTGGAAGCTGTGCTGCCCGCCCCCAGGCAGTTCCTCCATCTTGAGCAGCGGAATGCCGACGTCCTCCCAGAACTTGACCGTCTCGTACATGTCCGAGCAAACGAGGGCGACGTGGCTGATGCCGCGGGTAAGTGCTGTTGACGTCGACATGTGACCTCCAAGTCTTCTACTCGCCATCATAAGCCGGAACGCCCGGCCAGGCGCCGCCAGGAATCTTTGCGTGGCGGCAAGTTTGCTTTGCGCGTGGGCCGATGCCGAGCGAGCCTCTATTTCAACGCCATGCGCCGCTCGCTCTCGGTCAGGGGCTTCAGCGCCAGAAACACCAGCAGGGCCGCCAGCGGCAGCACGAGGATGGTGACAGCCGCCAAGGCTTCGCCCAACCTTTGACCGTTCGCCGACAGGTGTTGCGAAATCCCGCCGATGAGAACGGGGCCCAGGCCGCCACCGATCAGGTTCGCGAAGATGAGATAGATCGCCCAGACGCTGCCCAGCATGCGCGGCGGCGTGACCCTCTGGAACGTCGCGGTCTGAAGGGCGCCGTTCAGGGTCAATACGACGACCCCGGCGGCGAAGAACGCCAAGGCGACAGCCGTGTCCTTGACCAAGTAGGCGGCGATCAACAGCGGCGTTTGCACGATGATCGACGCCAGGATGACCTTCGCCGGCGCGACGGAGACGCCGCGGCGGGTGAGGAAGTCGGACGCCGCGCCGCCGAAGAGCAGGCCGGCCGTGCCGCCGATGCCCATCACGACACCGAAGAACGGCCCGAATTGCCCGATGGGCATGTGGTGCAGGCGATGGAAATAGGCCGGCCCCCAGAGCGCCTGGGCGCCCGACATGATCACCATCAGCGAGTAACCGACCATGACCAGCCCGTAGGTGGGAAGATGGTCGCGGATCTGAGCGAACACCGCGCCGAGATTGGGCGCGATCTCCTGGGTCTGCCGCGCCGGCTCGCGCACCAGAACGGCGATCACCCCAGCGATGGGCAGCCCGCCGAGGCCGACGACCGCAAACACCAGCCGCCAGCCGGATACGTCTCCGACGATCGGCAAGGCGAGGGTCGTGGCCTGCAAGGCCTGAACGAGGGCCCCGCCCGCCGCGATTGCGACGCCGTTTCCCAGCGTGATGCCGGTGGAGAACAGGGCCAGCGCGACGCCCAGCCGGTGCTTCGGGAACAGGTTGGAGATCAAGGACAGCGCCGCCGGGCCCATCGTTGCCTCGCCGACGCCGACCAGCAAGCGGGCTCCGAACAGCCCGGCGAAGGTGTGGGTCAGGGCGCAGGCCGCCGTGGCCAGGCTCCAAGCCGCCGCGCCGCCAACGATGAGCCATTTGCGATTGTGCTTGTCGGCCCAGCGGCCGAACGGCAGCCCCATCAGGGCGTAGAACAGGGCGACCGCAAAGCCGGACAGCAGCCCAACCTCGGTGTCGCTGATCCGCAGGTCGTGGCGGATCGGATCGACCATGAGCCCGACCAGTGTCCGGTCGAGATAGGACAGCACCGACGTGATCATCAGGATGGCGACGACGGCGTAGGGCCCCACGCCCCATCCGCGCCTCCGAACGGCGACGGCGTCGGTCATCGGGCCCTCGCCGCGTTCTCGAGCCTGCCCAGGATCAGAAACGGTGATCATCGAGCCAAGTCCCCACGGCCGCCGTCGCCTTCGGCAACAGGTCGCGGCGCTCGGCGTAGTAGTGATCGGCGCCTTCGATCTGGACGACGGTCTTGTCCTTCGAGGCCACCGCGTCGAACAGGCGGCGGGCATGGCTGGGCGTGCAGGCGAGGTCGGCGGTGTTGTTGATGACCAGCACCGGGCAGGAGATGCGGGCGGCGTTGACGAGGCCGTTGGCCCGGCTCTCGTCGTAGCTCCATTGCGAGAGCCAGGAGCGGAGGGTGGTGAAACGGCCGAGGCCCACCGGCCCGTCGTTCACGATCCTCGGATCGCCCAGGTAGCAGGTGTGCGGGCGGCGGTCCGACGGGTCCTGGCTAGGGTCGGTCCAGCGCACGTCGCTCATCGTGCCCTGGACGACGAAACAACGCTCCGCGTCGGGATCTCCAGCCCGCTTGAGGTCGGCGAGCTGGTCCTTGGCCCAGGCGGTGATCCGCCGGTTGCGGGCGATCTGGGCCTCGCGAAAACGCCGCACGAAGGCATCCGAATAGGGCGGCTGATCGGGGCACGCCGGGTCGTAGATGTTCAGGCCGGGGTCGCGCCGGAACGGGTGGTTTTCGTCGAGGATGGAAGGGTCCATCCATTCGGTCATGGTGACCGAGCGGCTGATATGGGCGGCAAGCAGCATGACGCCGTCGGCGGGCTGCAGGCCGGCGCCGACGAGATCGACCGGATCGCCGGCCGGCGTTTCGGTGATCGTGGGGTGCTCGGCCTGGTCCTGATAGAAGAGCGACAACGAGCCGCCGCCCGACCAGCCGCCGAGGATCACCTTCTCATAGCCGAACCGGGTCTTCAGGTCGGCGATGCAGGCCCCGAGATCGAGGACGCACTTCTCCATGACCAGGGCGGTGTCGTTGCCCCGGTATCGTGGGTTGCAATAGATGACGTGCCGGCCGGCGTGAGCCAGGGACGTGACGAGGGGAAGGAACGATCCGCCGCCGATCGGATGGGAGAACAGGATCACCGTCCCGGACTCGCCGACCTCCGGGCGGATCCGCATGCATTCGACGAAAACCTGGCCCGACGGCCCGCCGTAAACCTCCTTGAGCCGGCTCGTGTCCGCGTGGACAAAGCCGTAAGCCTCCCGGACGATCGCCATGATGCTGGTTCCCCGCGCCGCCTCCGGGCTGACAATGAAGACGGCGGAAGCGCTTGGAAGCACAAGGAAATAAAATTGCTCGCGCGGCAAATATTCCGCCGGCGCCGACCACCAACTGGCTGTGCTTTGATAGCGCCGCCGTTAGCTGACAGATCGGATGTCGCTGCGCACCCCGCCTCCGCCTTGCAGCGCCGCTCGGCCAGAGCGTCGCGGCCGCGCTGAAGGCCGCCAGGGTTGCCTCATCCCCGCCGGCGGGTGTTTGACGGATCGAAAAGACAACCGAAGAGGAGGCTCCCAGGCATGAGACCCGCGAATTTCGACCATCTCGCCGAGACCCTGCGTAACTGGGGCCGCTGGGGCGCCGACGATCAGCGCGGCACGCTTAACCACATCGGGCCGGAGGCGCTGATGCGCGCGGCGGGCTCGGTGCAGGCCGGAAAGCTGTTCAATCTCGGCTTGAATTTCGACAAGAACGGACCTCAGCCCGGCGGCGGCCGATTCAACCCGAAGGTCTATGTCACCGACCTGTTCACGCCCCTGAACCCCGCCTATCCCAATGTGGTCTACTCGGACGACGTGATCCACATGCCGCTGCAGGCGGCGACCCAGTGGGACGCGCTCGGCCACGTCCACTACGACGGCCTGCTCTACAACGGCTGCAACGCCCGGGAATGCCTGACCGAGAAGGGCGCGGCCAAGATGGGCATCGAGCACCTCGCGACGCCAGGGATCATGTCGCGCGGCATTCTGATCGACATGGCCCGGTTCAAGGGCGTGGACCGGCTGCCGACCGACTGCGCGATCACGGTCGACGATCTGAACGCCTGCTGCGCCCGCCAGGGCGTCGCGGTTCAGCCGGGCGATATCGTGCTGGTCCGCACCGGTCATATCCAGGTCTTCACCATCGACCAGGACCGCCAGCGCTTCATGGGCATGCAGCCGGGCCTCAGCTACCACGCGGCCGAATGGGTGAACGACAAGTCGCTCGCGGCGATCTGCTCGGACAATATGGCGGTCGAGGTCCTGAACGCCGAAGGCCTCGGCTCGGCGATGCCGCTGGCGTTTCACATGCTTTGCCTGCGCGACATGGGCTGCCCGCTGGGCGAGATGTTCAACCTCGAGGCGCTCGCGGCCGACTGCGCGGTCGACGGACGCTACACTTTTCTCCTGGCGGCGCCCCCGCTGGCGGTCACGAACGGCTTCGGATCGCCGGTCAATCCGCTGGCGCTGAAGTGATCGGCGGAATGGAGGAAGCTTGGATGACCACGATTCAATTCGGTGAGCAGGCGGACGAGCGACCCAGCGTGGCCGAGCGTGCGGCGCGCGCCGCCAGCGGCTTGAGGGATTGGGGCGTTAAGCCCGGCGACGCCATCGCCCTGGTGCTGCGCAACGACTTTCCGTTCCTCGAGGCCACGGTCGCGGCGGGGCTGATCGGCGCTTACGTCACGCCGGTGAACTGGCACAACACGGCCGAGGAGGCGGGCTACGTCCTCGCCGACTGCGGCGCGAAAGCGATCGTCATCCACTCGGACCTGTTGCGCAAACTTAAGAGCAGCCTGCCGCCGGGCGCCCTGGTGGTGCAGGTTCCGACACCTCCCGAGATCGCCGCGGACTACCAGATCGCGGCGGAAGACGCGGCGTCGGTCGCGGGCGTCCAGACCTGGGCCAGGTGGCTGAGCGGGTTCGATCCGGCGATCAACGAAGGCATCCCCGCGCCGGGATCGATGATCTACACCTCCGGCACCACCGGGCGGCCGAAGGGCGTGCGCCGCCAGCCCCCGCGTCCCGAACAGACCGAGCGCATCCAGAACATGCTGAACGCGGTGTGCGGCTTCCTACCTTGGGCCGATGCGCCCGAGCAGATGCGGGTGCTGCTCTCCGGTCCGATCTACCACGCGACCCCAAACGCCTGGCTGGGCACGTTCTTCAATCTCGGGGCGAACATATTCGTCGCCGCCAAATTCGACCCGGAGCAGATGCTCCGCGACGTCGAACGGCACAGGATCACCCACCTGCTCGCGGTGCCGACCATGTTCGTGCGGCTGCTGCGCCTTTCCGACGACATCAAGCGTAAATACGACCTCTCCAGCTTGAAGTTCGCGATGCATGGCGCCGCGCCCTGCCCGGTGCATGTGAAGCGCGAGATGATCGCCTGGTGGGGCCCGGTGATCCACGAGCACTACGGCGGCACCGAAACCGGCGCCGTCACCTATCTGGACTCCGAAGAGTGGCTCGCCCATCCCGGTTCGGTCGGCAAGCCGATCGAAAGCGTGCGACTGCTGGTATTGGACGAGCGCGGCGAGGAGATCGAGGCCGGGGGCACCGGCGAGATCGTCGCCTGGCACCAGCACTATCCCGAGTTCACCTACCACGGCGACGACGCGAAGCGCCGGCGCGCGCAGAAGCAGGGCCTGTTCAGCCTGGGAGACGTCGGCTACCTCGACCGCGACGGCTACCTCTATCTGTGCGGCCGGGCGTCGGACATGATCATCTCGGGCGGGGTCAACATCTATCCAGCCGAGATCGAGGCTGAGATTCTCAAGCTGCCGGGCGTCGCCGACGCCGCGGTGTTCGGGATTCCCGACGAGGAGTTCGGCGAGCAGGTCTGCGCCGTGATCCAGCCACGGCCGGGATTTCAGCTCGACGCTGACCAGGTGAAGGCCGATCTGCGCAAGATGCTCGCCGGCTACAAGACTCCCAGGACGGTCGAATTCAACGACACCCTGCCGCGCGAGGATTCCGGCAAGATATTCAAGCGCAAGCTCCGAGATCCCTATTGGGAGAACGCGGGACGGACGATCTGAGGAGGCTCGGCGTCTGCTGAGCCGGTCAGGCCAATGCGGCGACGCCGGCCTGGGCGACGACCATGTCCTGTTCGTAGTGGCCGCCGCTGACGCCGATCGCTCCCACCACACCATCGAGCTCCAGCGGGTATCCTCCGCCGAAGATCACCAGGCGCTGGGTTTTGACGATCCCATGCAGCAACGGCGGATCGTTCTTGATAAAGTCGAACCAGGCGTGGGTGGGAATGCCGTAGGCTGCGGCGCTGTAGGCCTTGTCCTTGGCGATCTCGACGCTCAGCAACGGCGATCCGTCCATGCGCGAGAAGGCTTTCAACACGCCGGATTCGTCGACCACCGCGATGGCCATCGGCACGCCGATCTCCTTGGCTTTTTGCTCCGCGGCCCGGATCACGTCGGCTGCGGCTTCGGCCGTGATCGAGGATTTGGTGATCGTCCTGGCGCCCATGAACTCGGCCTCGGCTCGCGCCGCGGGGTTCGCGGCGATGCGTGGGTTGAACGCCTAAAGGTAGCGGAGCGGCGCGCGCTGGCTGGATGCCGAAAGTTTTTTCCGCTCGTCAAAATAAAGCGTGGCGCCGCGGATAGCGCATACTCGCGAACATAGGCTCCCAGACGCTCGACCTCGGACGCGGTCGCGAAGCTTAATCGGGCCGCGCCTTTGAAAAAGGCAACGAACTTTCAGTCATCGCCGCACCGATGAGAGATTCCTGCGGCCAGGACCTCCGCGAGGCGTCCTCCGCGCCAGCAGATCGGGGCACGGCCGTTAATTGCCGCCGGTAAATCTGATTTCTCATGGGACGTTATTTTTCTGATTTGGCCGGTTTCTGCCGCCGACCCTAGTATCGCCTAAACAAATGACATCGGGGGCGGAGAAGCGCCGCCAGCGCGCGACATCGTACGGCTCTGCGAGCCCAGGCGAGGTGAGGAGGTCAGAATGAGCCAGCCAATCCGTTATTGCGGCGTCAATCACGTCGCCTTGGTGTGCCGCGACATGGCGGAGACCGTCGAGTTCTACCAGGGCGTCCTGGAGATGCCCCTGGTGAAGACCATCGATCTGCCCGGCGGCCGCGGCCAGCACTTCTTCTTCGACTGCGGCGGCGGCGACACGATCGCCTTCTTCTGGTTTCCCAACGCGCCGGCGGCCGCGCCCGGCATTGCCTCCATGCACCCGGACTACCGAAACGTCGGCTCCCAGACCGCGCATGCTTCGATGAATCATCTGGCGGTGAGCGTGCCGCTCGAAATGTTCGACGAATACGCCGATCGCCTGCGCGCCAAGGGCGTCGAACTGCGGGTGATCAATCACGAGGACAGCGAGACCCACGCATCGGAGCACGTCACCGAGAAGACCTGGATCCGCTCGATGTACTTCAGCGACCCCAACGGCATCCACATGGAGCTGGCGGCGCTGGTTCGCCCCTTTGGGCCTCACGACGTCCAGCACGCGCCCCTGAACAGCAAGGGCCAGCGGGTTCCCCTCAAGCAGCCGGCGATGGCCTGAAGCCGGGCATGGTCGCCTCAGCCGCCCGGAGCGGGGATGCATCTGGGCTGTTTCCGTCCGCCGGCCACGCTCGGTTCGTCGTGACCGCAGGCCCGCTTCCACGCCGATCCCGTGGCCGCACGACGCGCGGCGCGCCGCTTCATTTTGGAGTTTGACTATGCCGAGGGTGAGGCCCGTCGCACGCGCCGAGGCGCCCGAAGAGATCCTGGCGCACTACGATCGAATGTTCGGCGACACCCGCGACCCGGTCGCCGAGCCGGGCACGTCGACGGGCACGCCTGGCGACTGGTGGACCGTGTGGGCGAACACGCCGGGAATCCTGAAAGCCTTCAGCGCCTACCCGATGGCGGACGCGTCACTGGACGATGCGATCCGCGAGATCGCCATCATGCGGACCGGCTTCGCCCGCGGCAGCCAATTCGTCTTTTCCCAGCACTGCAAGGCGGCGCGCCGGGTGGGGGTCAGCGAGGAAAAGATCGCCGCGGTCCCCTACTGGACCATCGCTGACGTCTTCAGCCCAGAGGAGCGGGCCGTGCTCGCCTATGTCGACGGGATGATCCTGGAGGGGGGACGCGTCCACGATCAGGTGTTCGAACGGCTGCGGCGCAGCCTGCCCGAGGACCAGATCCTGATGCTCACCTATTTCGTCAACATGTACGCGCTGCACGCCACCGCGACGAAGGCGCTGCGGCTCGAGTTCGACAACGTGCCGGAGCGCGTGGTCGAAATTCCGGCGCCGGACCAGCCGGGCGTGCAGGATTGGCGCGATCCGGTCTGGGCCCATCGGGCCGCAATCTAAATTCAGGAGTGCAAAACGTGACCATCGGAGTGATCGCACGCGTAAAGGTCGTCGCGGGAAAAGGCCCGGAATTCGAGGCGGCGTTCGCCGAGCAGGCCAAGGGCGTGCGGGCAAACGAGCCGGCGAACAAACTCTACCAACTCGTCCGTTCGCGCGAGGACGAGAACAGCTATGTCGTGATGGAAATCTATGACGACGATGCGGCCTTGGAGGCTCACCGCGGCGCGGCGCACATGGTCGCCAACCGGCCCCGGATGGCGCCGCTGATCGCAGAGCGCACGATCGTCGAGATCTACGACGCCGTCTGATGTCGTCCGAAACCAGTAACGGGCCATTGACCGGCCTGATCGTCATCGAAGCCGGACAACTCATCGCCGGCCCTTTCTGCGGCCAGCTGCTCGGCGACCTCGGCGCCACGGTGATCAAGCTCGAGCCGCCCGGCGTCGGTGATCCAATGCGCGCTTGGGGTCAGGGTGCGCCGGTCTGGTGGGAAGTCATCGCCCGCAACAAGAAGTCGGTGTCGATCGATCTGCGCAAGCCGGCCGGCCAGGACCTGGCGAGGCGCCTGATCGCGGGGGCCGATTTCCTGATCGAGAACTTCCGCCCTGGCGTGCTCGAGGGCTGGAACTTGTCGCCCGAGCGGCTGCGCGCCGAGAACCCGGGCCTGATCGTGGTGCGCATGTCGGGCTACGGCCAGACCGGCCCCTACTCCGATCGGGCCGGCTTCGGCGGCATCGGCGAGGCGATGGGCGGCTGGCGCGCGATTGTCGGCGAGCCCGACCGGCCGCCTTCGCGCATGGGCGTTTCCATCGGCGACAGCCTCGCGGCGACCTATGGCTGCCTCGGCGCCCTCGCCGCGCTCCACGTCCGCACCCAGACCGGCCTCGGCCAGGTGGTCGATTCGGCGCTGTACGAGGCGGTGCTGCAGGTGATGGAGAGCCTGGTGCCGGAGTATGCCGTCACCGGCCAGGCGCGCGAGCGATCCGGCGCGATCCTGCCGGGAATCGCGCCCTCGAACGTCTATCGCTGCAGCGACGGGGAATATCTGATCGGGGCCAACGGCGATGGCGTCTTCCGCCGGCTGTGCCAGGCGATGGGCCGCCCGGCGCTCGCCGACGATCCGCGCTACGCCGACCACGCCGCCCGCGGTCGCCATCAGAAGGAGCTCGACGCCCTGATCGAGGCCTGGACCTCGACCCTCACCGTCGGCGCTGTCGAAGAGCTGATGCGCGTGCATGGCGTCCCGGCCGGCCGCATCTTCCGGCCCGCGGACATGATGAAAGACCCGCACTTCCAGGCGCGCGAAGCGCTGCTCGCCTTTCCCGACCACCCGCGGTGGCCGGGGCTGACGATGCAGAATGTGTTTCCGAAGCTCTCCGAGACGCCCGGCTCCGTGAGGTCGCTAGCGCCGGAGCAGGTCGGGCAGGACAATGCCGAGGTCCTCGGAGGTCGTCTCGGGCTCAGCGATCAGGAACTCCGCGCCCTGGCCGACGCCGGCGTCATCTGACGCCGGGGATAGCGGACTTGGGCCCCGCTTCACTCGGCCGGAACGCTGGCCCACTTTACGATCGCGCCCCGCGCCTTGACGCCCTCGGCGGTCATCGGGTCATGCGCGACGTCGGCATCGGTCATCGGACGCGTCCAGGCGGCGAACTCGAGGCAGGCCCCATCCGGGTCGAAGAAGTAGACCGAGCGAACGAACACGCCCGGATGCAATTCCTTGCTGACCTGGGAGGGCGAGTCGTCGTGGTTCATCACCATCGAGATTTTGACGCCCTTGGCCTTCAGCCGGGCGCAGTACTCGTCGAACTTCTCCGGCGGCACGTCGAAGGCGATATGGTTCATCGAGCCATGTGCGGTGATCATCGAGCCTTCGCCGGGCAGCGACTGTGGGCTGGCGAATCCAGGCTGCCGCTCCGGCGCATTGGGGAACCAGAAGAAGGCCAGCGAGTCGCCGTTGCCGATGTCGAAGAAGAAGTGCTGACCCATGCCGCCGGGAAGGTCGATGGTCTTGGTCAGCGGCATGCCGAGGACATCGCGGTAGAATTCCACCGTCTTGGCCATGTCGCGGCAGGTCAAGGCCAGGTGGTTGACCCCGCGGATTTCGAACTCGGCGTTGGATGGCTTGGTCATGCGTCGGTCCTTGCGGCTCGGGTTGGCGCTCAGCGCTTGGGCGCGGCGCTGAGGAAGTCTGCGCCCTTGAACTGCTCCGGCGCGGGAACCTCGACGATCGCGTCGGGGCGGTCGTCGAACTCCATCCGGAGCGCCCGGGTGATCACCGCATGCATGTCATACAGGCAGGTGATGTAGGTGAACTCGAAGATTTGCTCATCATCCCAGAAGGTCTTGAGCTTGTCGAACACCTCGTCGGGCGTCCGGCCGTCGGCCTGGGTCAGGCAGTCGGCATAGGCCAGCACCGCCCGCTCCTTGTCGTCGAACAGGTCCGATACGGTCCAGTAGGGCACCGCCTTGATCTTCTCCTCAGAGACGCCGAGGCCGCGCAGCGACTTGCAATGCTGCGAGAAGACGAACTGGCTGGCCTTGTTCCAGCCGGCGCGGGTCTGGCCCAGCTCTCGAAGCACCGGCTCGATCCGGCGATCGGGATGGCGATAGACCGCGAAGCCATCCACCGCGTGCTGCAGGATGTCGGGGGCCAGCGCGAACACCGTCCACCAGTCGCCCGGTGTGCCGGTCGCCGTGCCCGGCTGGCTGACCGGGTCGCGGTCACCAAACAAGGCATTGTACATCCTCAGCACGATCGGGGCGGTGGCCTCCGAGCGCGGCACCTGGCGCAATCTGGGCATCGAGAGGCTCTCTTCCTACCGAGGTTCACTTTTGGCCGCGCTGCCGCGGAACTGCGCCACTTGAGCGGAATCAAAATATTCGTCCAACCGCGTAATGCGGCCGCCTTCGACTGCGCAGACGAGGCAGGCCGGCAGCTTCACCGCCACGCCGTCTTTCCGTACGCCGCGAAGCTCGTGCTGCTGCACGAAGCCGCCCGGGAACACCTCCAGCCGCCGGTTGGCGTACACCCGGTTTGAGATGCGCGCGACGAAGCCCTTCAGCGTCGCGGCGTTGTCGTCACGGCTCTGCACGGCCTCGTCCGTATTGTGCCAGATCTCGGCCTGCGGCGCGTAGCAGTCGTAGAGCGTATCGATGTCGCCGGCTTCCACCGCGTCGAAGAAACGCTTGGCCAGGGCGCGGATATCGGACTCGGATGACATGACGGCTATTGCGCCATTTTCGGCGTCTTCCGTCGCCGAGGCGACGGCTGCCCGGCCTCGTTGACCGGTTCCACCAGCACATCGCTCTCTAGGAAGGGCCGCGTCAGCGCGGCGAACTCCATCTTGATGCCGTTCGGATCGGTGAAATAGACCGAGCGAATCCAGGTCTGGTCGGTGGGCTCGTTTGGAGCCGGTGTGGGCCCGTCGCTATGGTTGATCACGTGGCAGTCGACGCCCTTTTCGCGCAGACGGGCGACGGCGGCGTCGAAAGTCTCGGGGGCGATGTCGATCGCCAGATGGTTCATCGAGGCGATCGCCGACATCATCCCATCCTTGGCGATATCGAGCGGCTGCGAAGCGACACCCGGCGCGAACGGCGGCGGGTTCGGAAACCAGAAGAAGGCGATCGTCGCGCCGTTCCCGCAGTCGAAGAAGAAATGCTGTCCGTGGCTGCCGATGCCGATCGAGCGGATCAGCGGCATCTCCAGCACGTTTTCGTAGAAATCCACGGTCTCGGCCATGTCTCTGCAGACAAGCGCCACGTGATTGACGCCGCGGTACTGGAAGGCGGAAATCTTATCCTGCGACACAGTTTCCTCCATCGTTTCGGCGGCCTTGGCGCGCCCGCCGCTTATTTGAATTTGAATCCGAATTCGACACCGAACACTCTCGGGTCCGCATAGTAGTTCACCGTGAAGAGCCCAGCGATCGGGTTGTCGTTCAACAGGTGAACATTGTTCGTCAGGTTCTTCCCGAACACGGAGATTCGCCAGTTCCCCTTCGGCGCCAGGTAGGTCAGATCGGCATCGACCTGCGACCAGGCCGGCTGGAAGCCTTGCGGCGCATTCTCCAAGTCGGTGAAATACCGTGTCTCCGCCGACCAGGCCACGTGCGGCGTCAGCTTCCCGTGCTCGCCGAGATCGTAGTCGTACGAGGCGGACAAGTTCGCCGTCATGTTGGGCGAGAAGGGTGGGACTAGGAAGCACGATGTGCCCGGGGTGGCGTGGTTCTGCATGATCGGGGCCGAGTTCGCGCCGCCGGTCAGTCCGTTGCAAACGTGACCGGGGAAGTCGTAATCCAACGACGAGATGAAGCTGGTGTAGCGGGCGTCGAGGTAGCCGACCGACGCCGTCAGCCTCAGCCCCTCGATGGGAAGCGCCGTGGCTTCGAACTCCACCCCGCGAGCCCGCTCGAACGCCGAGTTGGCGATGAAGGCCTGCTGGCCGGTGCCGCCGGAGACCGGACGATAGGCACCTACCTGCAGGTCGCTGTAATTGTTCCAGAAGCCGGTGACATTCAGCAGCAACCTGTGGTCCATCCACTCGGAGCGGACGCCGGTCTCGAACGCGCGCGCCTCTTCCGGACTATAGGGCGTCATCTGCGACTGGGTGGTCGCGGTGGTGCTGAAGCCGCCCGCCTGATCGCCGGTCGAATAGCTCGCGTAGACCATCAGGTTGTCATTGATGTTGTAGTGAGCCGCCACATGGTAGGTGAAATCGGCCCAATTATCCCGGCCGAACAACCCCTGCGGCAGCGGTGAACTCAGGTTTTCCAGAACAGAAAAATCAGTGACGGACGTGTACTCATAGGTATACCTTGCGCCAAAAGTCAATATGAATCGCGGAAGTATTTCATAGTCGAACTGTCCAAAGCCTGCGATATTGAAATTATATTCTTTCGCACCGAGGTACTGCGTGAAAGCCGGCGACGATGCATTGGTATCAGGATCAAAGAAGCTCGGGCCGACGGTATTCCCCTGACGAGTGAAAAAGCTGGTGGTAAAGAAATAAGCACCCGTTTGCCACTTGAGCCGCGAGTTGCCGTTGGACTGCGCCCTCAGTTCCTGCGAGAATTGCGTCTGATCATAATATATGTTGGAGTCAAAATAATTCAGGTCCGTTGCGGAAAAATCGTCGATATTTAGCGTGTTGAAACGCATATAACTGCTGATCGACTTCACATCGAACCCGTAGTTAGTCTTGTAGTCTACATCGAGGATGCCGCCGGTCTCGTCGAGGTTGTCGGCGCCGTTCGTGTACCGGTGGACGATGAAGGGTGATGTGGGCCCGCCGGGATAGCCCAGGCCCGGACGGCCGGCGACCGGGGAGTTGGCGTCCGGAAGCCCGGTGTAGAATATGGCGTCGGTGGGACCGCTCGCGTTGACGCCGACGGGCGAATCTTGTCGCTGGGTGAGATCCCAGCCGGTCAACAGCACGGTCAGCTGGTCGTTCGGAGTCCATTCAAGCTTACCGCGGATGGCCTTGTTGTCGTCGCCGCCAGTATTCTTGTTGTTCAGGCTCTCACCGGTGTCCGGATTGACGTATAGATTTTGATAGTACCCGGTTGAATACTGCGTGTTGACAGAAATCCGCGCCGCCAAAGTATCTGAAATTGGCAGGTTGGCGGTGAAATTCGTGTCAAATCTGCCGTAATCTCCAACCCGAACGAATCCCGAAACCTCGTAGTCATGAGTTGGATTGTTCGTGGTGATCTGAACAACACCGCCGATGGTATTGCGGCCAAACAAGGAGCCTTGTGGTCCCTCCAGGAGTTCGACCTGGTTGATATCGTAGATACTCAGCAAGGTGCCTTCGTTCGTGGCGTAGAACATACCGTCGATCGAGACGGCGATAGGCGGCGCCACGCCGCCGCTGCCTTGGAAGCCGATCCCCCGCGAGTACATGACCGCCGAACTGCGCGTGACGGCGCCGACCCCCTGGATCGAGAAGTTTGGCGCCAGATCGGAGAGGTCGGCGAGGTTGTGGATGAACAGCTGCTGGATCTGCTGAGCATCCACCGCGGTGACGGATGCGGGAACCTTCTGGATTGGCTCCTCGCGACGCTCGGCCGTGACCACGATCTCTTGTATCTGGGTCGGCTCACTGGTTGCGGCCGGCGGCGCGTCGCCCGCGGGCGCCTCGGCCGCCATGGCGCGATCGGCAAGGCAGACCAGAAGAGCAACCGTCCCAACGCCGGCGAACAGACGTGCATGAAAGCGCATAACTTCCCCCCAACTTATTTTCTATTGGGAGCTTAGGCGAAGAATGCTGGATGTATGAGGTGTGAAAAATTTACGGCTCAGCAAACGCAGTTTGCGTGACACGCAAATCTAATCAACTGACGCCATATCGGATATGGATAAACGCGCAAAAAGATCATGCGCCACGCACATGACGACTGTGCGCGCCGGGTCGGCTGTTGCGGCGATTGTCGCCGACTATTTCAGTTACGTGGCCGGACGAAAGTCTCGGCCCAGCCTGTTGAGTTCATCCAAGAGCCAGGCTCGGAAGGCGACGAACTCGGGGCTGTCGGCGAAAGACTCGCGACAGACCAGCCAATAGGATCGCTTCGAGGTGAGGGCGAGATCAAACGGCGCGACGAGGACGCCCTGCTCAAGCCAGTGATCGACCAACGGCGAGCGCCCAAGATCGACGCCGACCCCCTGGATCGCCGCGGTCATGGACATGTTGAAAAGGTCGAACCGGCGCGCATTCTCCAGCGAGATTCCGGCCACGTCCTCCCCCATCGCCGCCGCGGCCGCCAGCCAGTCACCCCACCCTTCGGGCGCCACCGTCGCGTCAAGGATCGGATGTCTAGCGATGTCCGCCGGGGTGCGGATGGCGTTGGGGCCCTCGAGCAGACCAGGCGCGCAGACCGGGAAATGGATTTCGTGCGCCAATTTCTCCGCCCGAAGACCCGGGAATTCCCCGGCCAGGCCCGCGCCGCGCACGGCGACATTGGCGCCGGTCCGCTCGAATTCGATCGGCCCGTACCACTTCGTCAGCGTTTTGATCTCCAACGAGAGGTCCGGGTGGGAGTCGTAAAACCGGTGCAGGCGCGGGACCACGAAGTCGGTCGCGAAGGAGGTGACGCTGTCCAGCACCAGATGGCGGCCGGATTGCGGATGTTTCAGCCGGCGCGAGCTCTCGTGAAGGGCATCGAAACTCTGGGTCACCTGAGTCAGATACTCGTGGCCCTTCAGCGAGAGCGTGAGGCCCCGATTCGAGCGCAGAAAAAGCACGACGCCGAGATTCGCCTCCAGCACCCGGATCTGATGCAGAATCGCCGCCCGGGTGACATTCAGTTCGCGCGATGCGCCGGCGACCCCGAACCGGCCGACGGCCTCAAAGGCTCTCAACGCCGTTAGAGGAGGCAACCAATCCATGTCGAACCATCCCGCCGATTGTTCCCTGGCGGCGATCGCCGCCACACCAGGCGCCCTTAGCCTCGCGCCGAGGCCGCGTTGACAGCCGCATGCATTCGCTCGCCGAACATGTTCGACCACTCGTCTGGGCTCAGCACCTGCTTCGCGCCGAGGTATTTCGCGGGCGCCGCGAGATCGGCGCGGGCCGTGACTCGCTGCACCGCCGGCCGCGCCGCCACGCGCTGGAACCAGGCATGCATCGCAGGCCACGCTTCAGCCCCACGCCGGCGCATCGAAGCCGCGCAGCCGGGCCAGATCGCCATGTCGGCGATCGTGTACTCATCGCCGGCCAGATACGGAGCGGCGGCCAGGCGCCCCTCGAGCACGCGCAACAGCCGATTGACCTCCTTGACGTAACGGTCGATCGCATAGTCCTGGCCCGGCGGCGCGTACCGAAGGAAATGGCTCGCCTGCCCGCCCATCGGCCCCAGCCCAGCGACCTGCCAGGTGAGCCACTGGACTGCCCGGCTCCGGGCGCGGCCGGCGGCGGGCAGGAAGCGCCCGGTCTTCTCGGCGAGGTACTGCAGGATCGCGCCCGACTCGAACACCGCCAGCGGCTCGGGCCCGTCGTCCGGCGCGGTGTCGACGATCGCCGGCAGCTTGTGGTTCGGATTGATCTGGCCGAACGCCGGAGTGAGCTGGTCGCCTTCGAAGATGTCGTAGGAGATCACCCGGTAGGGGAGCTCGGCCTCCTCCAGCATCAGGGCGATCTTCTGGCCGTTAGGCGTCGCCGCGTAATGCAGGTCGATCATGAGGGTCCCTCGTCCAGGCTGGCGGCGACGGTGTGGAAGGCGGCGCGGATATGGCTTGTCATGACCCCGCTCGCCCAATCGGGATCCCTCGCGCCGAAGGCGTCGATCAGTTCACGATGGTGCCGCATCGAGCGCTCCAACTGGGCCTTGCCGTAACGTTCGAACGTGCGGACGGTCAGCGGCGCCTCGACCACCGAGCGCGCCATCACTTCCAGCCGGCCGCTGCCCGCGGCGTCGATGATGCGGCGATGGAATTCGGCGTTAGCGGGCGCGAGCCGCAGCCCCGCCGGTTCACCCGCCGCCGCGGCCGCCTCCATCTCGCCGGCGAGCTCCCGCAGCGCCTCCAGCGTCTCGGCCGACATCCGCTCGGCCGCGAGCGCCGCGGCCTTGCCCTCGATCATCGTGCGCAACTCGTAGAGCTCCCTCAGCTCGCGCGCGCCCATCAGCGCCACCTGTGCGCCGTGCATCGGCATCAGCCGCGCCATCCCCTCGCTGGCCAACCGCTGCAGGGCCTCGCGCACCGGGGTCCGCGAGACGTCGCAAAGGACCGTGAGTTCCTCCTCCTTCAGACGCTGTCCGGGGACGAAGCGGCCTTCGACGATGCCGGCCTTGATGATCTCGTACGCGCGGACGCTGGCGCTGGACATGCCGGGCCTCAGGCCATCGCGGCCGCACGAGCCGCAGTGGCCGGGAAGCCCCCTACCCGCGCGAACGCCGCTGAGCGAAACTCGCCCATCGTATACATCAACCCGCTTCCCCGCCGCGAAAGTCGTCTAACCGCGCCAAATCTCGGCTGATTGGATACAATGGCTCGCGTCAGATCACAAGGATGGATCAAGCCGCCATGTGCGGACGCCGCGCTGAATTCGAGGCTCGGGCGCGCCTTCAACTGTGAAGAGATCGGGTTACATGTCAGAGTGCCTGCCGCGCCTGATCGTGGCGACAGGGCTCAAAGAGAAAAGACTCTATGCCCCAACGCTTGCCGCCCACATGGGACCAGGACCAGACCAAAGGCGAGCGGGTCTACCGTGAGTTGTGCCGGCGTATTCGTGAGCTCGTGCTCCCGCTCGGCGCGCCGTTGCGCAAGGAGGAGATCGCGCTCGAGATGGGCGTTTCGCGAGCGCCGGTGAGCAAAGCCATCGCCCGGCTCGCCGACGAGGCCCTGGTCGAGGTCTTTCCGCAGCACGGCAGCTTCGTCGCACCGATCCGGCTCCGCGACGTGCGCGAGAGCCTTTTCATCCGCATGGCGCTGGAAGTCGAGGCAATCCGGCGCGTCACCCAGATGGCCGATCCGGCCCTGCTCCAGCGGCTCGAAACGAACCTCGCCGCGCAGGCAGCCGCGCTGGAGGCGCGGAACCTGGCGCTGTTCTATGACCTGGACGAGGCGCTGCACGCCGCCATTTTCTCGGCGCTGGACGCCCCGCGGGCGTCGCGGCTGCTGGACGCGGCCCGCGCGCCGTTGGATCGGCCGCGGCGCATCGGCTTGCCGGAGAAGGGCCGTCCGGAAGCCACCCTCGCCGAGCATCGCCGATTGGTCGACGCCATCGCTTCAGGCGAGCCCGAGTTCGCCGCCGCCGCCATGCGCGCGCACCTTTCCGTGGTGGCGCGCACCGCCGAGCGGGCGCTGGCCGAAGTCGCGGCGAACGACCCAATCGGAACGCCCGCGGCGCCCGATGGAGTCGGGAGCTGATGCGGATCGCGGCGCGCGAGGTGTTGCCGGAGGACTGGGCGGACGCGGTCCTGGTCGGCCGGGTATGGCTGAGCGGCGGCCCGATCCCGGTCGTATTCCGCAACGGCGACCTCTATGAGATTTCAGAGCTCGCCCTGACCCTGAGTGAGCTGTTCGACCTCCCCGATCCCGCCGCCCGGGTGCGGGCCTGCCCCGGCGTGCGGCGCGGCACGTTCGAGATCGCGCTGCTCTCGGAGACGCTGCTGGCGCCCTGCGACCTGCAGGCGATCAAGGCCGCCGGCGTCACCTTCGCCGACAGCCTAGTCGAGCGGGTGATCGAGGAGCGGGCGCGAGGCGACGCGAGCGCGGCCGTCGAACTGCGCAAGGAGCTGACCGAGGCGCTGGGAGGCTCGCTCGCCAATCTGCGTCCGGGCTCGCCGGCCGCGATGGAAGCCAAGACGGTGCTGATGCGCTCGGGCCTCTGGTCGCAGTATCTGGAGGTCGGGATCGGGCCGGACGCCGAGATATTCACCAAGGCCCAGCCCATGTCGGCGGTGGGCTGCGCGGCCAAGATCGGGCTGCACCCGAAATCGGAGTGGAACAATCCGGAGCCGGAAATGGTGTTGGCGGTCTCTTCGCGCGGCGACATCATCGGGGCGACGCTCGGCAACGACGTGAATCTGCGCGATTTCGAAGGGCGCAGCGCGCTGCTGCTCTCCAAGGCCAAGGACAACAACGCCTCCTGCGCGATCGGTCCCTTCGTCCGGCTGTTCGACGACCGCTTCACGCTCGACGACGTGCGCAAGGCGGATGTCCATCTGCGCGTCGACGGCCCCGACCAGTTCGTCGTGGAAGGGGTCAATTCCATGCACCGCATCAGCCGCGATCCGGCCGATCTCGTCGCAGCTACCCTGGGTCCCACGCATCAGTATCCGGACGGCCTGATGCTGTTTCTCGGTACGATGTTCGTGCCCACCAAGGATCGCAAGGCGCCAGGCGAGGGCTTCACCCATCTGACGGGCGACGTCGTGCGCGTGAGCTCGCCGCGGCTGGGCGGGCTCGTCAATGAGGTGACCACGTCGGACCAGGCGCCGCCTTGGACATTCGGCGCGCGCGCCCTGATGGCTTGGCTCGCCGAACGGCGCCAGCCGAGCCCGCCGAATTCCCCAGCCTAGACGCGCAGGACGAACGTCGCCCCCACCACGCCCGCCAGCAGCATCAGTTCGCCGCCACGACGTCGGAGCTGACCTGGGGTGAGGGTCGGCGCCCCGGTGCGCCCTTGACGGGCCGCCCCAAGCCGCCGCATTCGGCGATGGGGCAAGGAGACCCGACGGATGGACTTCGAGTTTTCCGACGAACAGAAGCAGCTGGGCGCGGAGGCGAGACGCTTCCTGCAGGCCAAATGCCCGCCCGCGGCGGTGCGCGCCGTGCTCGAGGGTCCCGAGACCTACGACGCGGCGCTGTGGCAGGGCCTGGGCGAGATGGGCTTCCTGGGCGTCGTCATCCCCGAGCGATACGGCGGTCTCGGCCTCGGCTACCTGGAGCTCTGCGTCATCGCCGAGGAGCTGGGCCGCGCGCTGGCGCCGGCGCCGTTCTCGTCGTCGGTGTTCCTCGCCACCGAATTTCTGCTCGCAGCCGGATCGGAAGCGCAGAAGGCCGCCTGGCTGCCGAAGCTGGCCTCCGGCGCGGCGATCGGCTGCTTCGCCTTCGCCGAGACGGTCGGCGCGGTGACGCCGAAGACGCTCCAACTCGCCGCAGCGAGCGGGCGGCTGAACGGAACCAAGGTCGCCGTGGCCGACGCTGGCATTGCCGACTTCGCCGTCGTCGCGGCCCGCACCGCGCCGGGATCGGACGCCCGCGGGGTTTCGCTGTTCCTGGTCGACCTGAACGGACCGGGGGTGACCCGCGCCACCGTCGAAACCATCGACCCCACCCGCGGTCACGCCAGCCTCGCGTTCGCGGACGCGCCCGCCGAGCCGCTGGGCCTGGCCGGCGAGGGCTGGCGGCTGGTCGGCGAGGTGTTCGACCGCGCCGCCGTGCTGACCGCCTTCGAGCAGATCGGCGGCGCCGACCGGGCGCTGGAGATGGCTCGCGACTACGCGCTGGAGCGCATGGCGTTCGGCCGGCCGATCGGCTCCTTCCAGGCGATCAAGCACATGCTGGCCGATATGTACGTCTCGGCCGCGCTCGCCCGCTCCAACGGCTACTACGGCGCCTGGGCGCTCTCCACGGGAGCGGCGGAGCTGCCCGAGGCCGCGGCCTCCGCCCGCGTCGCGGCCACCCAGGCCTTCCAGCACTGCGCGAAGAACAACATCCAGGTGCATGGCGGCATGGGCTTCACCTGGGCCTTCGACTGCCACCTCTTCTACCGCCGCTCCAACCTGCTGGCGCTCAACCTGGGCAGCCCGTCGCAATGGCAGGACGCGCTCATCCAGCGCATGCGCGAACGCAACGTCCAGGCCGTCTGAGGAATATCCGATGAACTTTGACGACACCCCCGAAGAGGCCGCCTTCCGCGCCGAGGTGCGGGCCTGGCTCGATGCCAACGCCCCCAAGGAATTGCGCGCCGACCTGGAGACATCCGGCTTCGCCAGCATGACCCTCAACGGGGTCGATCCCGCCCTCGCCGCCAAGTCGTGGCAGCAGAAGAAGTTCGACGCCGGCTGGGCCTGCCTGCACTGGCCGAAGGAATATGGCGGCCGCGGCGCCGCCCCGATCGAGCGCGTGATCTGGGGCCAGGAGGAAGGTCCTTACGCGGCGCTGGGCGGCATCTTCATCATCGGCCACGGCATGTGCGGCCCGACCATGATGGCCTTCGCCTCCGAGGCGCAGAAGCGGCGCTACCTGCCGCCGCTGGCCGCCGGCGAAGAGGTCTGGTGCCAGCTGTTCTCCGAGCCGGCCGGCGGCTCGGACCTGGCGGGCTTGCGCACCCGCGCCGAGCGCGCGCCTGACGGCTCCGGCGACTGGATCATCAACGGCCAGAAGATCTGGACCTCCGGCGCACACTATTCGGACTACGGCATCCTGATCACCCGCACCGACCCGACCGTGCCCAAGCACAAGGGCCTGACCATGTTCTTCCTGAGCATGAAGACCCCAGGGATCGAGATCCGGCCGATCAAGCAGGCCAACGGCGATTCCGGCTTCAACGAGGTCTACTTCACCGACGTGCGGCTACCGGACAGCCAGCGGCTGGGCGCGGTGAACGACGGCTGGCGCGTGTCGCTGACCACCCTGATGAACGAACGCCTCTCGATCGGCTCGGGCATGTCGACCGGCTTCCCGGAGCTCTTCGACCTTTGCTGCCGCATCGAGACCCCAAACGGGCTCGCCGTCGACGATCCGGCGGTTCGGGCCAGGCTCGCGACTTGGGCCGTGCGCACCACCGGGCTGAAGTACAACGGCTTCCGCGCCATCTCCGCCATTTCACGGGGCGAGACGCCGGGACCGGAGAACTCGATCGGCAAGCTGGTCGCCGGCTCGACCATGCAGGAGATCGCCATGTTCGCCGAAGAGCTGATGGGCCAGGCCGGGATCATGACCGACCCGGACCTGACCGCCGCCGCGGGCCGGTTCCAGAAGATGCTGTTGCGCTCGCCGGCGACGCGGGTCGAGGGCGGCACTGACGAGATCCTGCGCAACATCATCGCCGAGCGCGTGCTGGGCCTGCCCGCCGACATCCGGGTCGACAAGGACGTGCCGTTCAACCAGATTCCCACCAGCGCCCGGAGCTGACGCGCCGGCTCAGGCCGCGAACCGGGCAAAGCCGAAGGCGCTCAGGTCGAACCGGCTCGCCGCGCCCGTCGCCAGGTCGCAGATGGCTTCGCCGAGCGCGGCCGAGTGCTTGAAACCGTGCCCGGAGCACGGCGAGGCGACGATGACCCGTTCCGAGCCCGGCAGATGGTCGACCACGAAGCCGAAGTCCGGTGTCATGGTGTAGAGGCAGACGGCCGAGCGGATGCAGCGGGGGCCGGCGCCGGGAAAGCATGGCGCCACGAAGCGCTCGTACATGTCGCGCGTTTCCTCGGCGGTGACCTCGCGCGCCACCGTTTCCGGCGTCGTCTCAGCCTCGAACTGCTCCGTCGCCAGCTTGAAGCCGCCATGCGGTCCGCCGACCGCCGGGAAGCCATAGACGGCCCCGCGACTCCGCGGCAGCTCCCAGATGAAGACTGGAAACCGATCCGGGGCGAAGTCCCGGTAGCGCGTCTCGATATCGAACCAGAAGAGCACCTGGCGGTAGACGCCGAAGCGCGCGGCCAGCGCCGGCCGCAGCAGCCGCGGCAGCCGCGGCAGCCAGGGACCGGCCGCCACCACCAAACGATCCGCCGAATAGCGGCCCGCGTCGGTGATGACGGTGACCGCATCTCTACCCGCCTCGAACCGCAGCGCCGTCTCGCCCAGCCGCAGCGTCGCGCCGAGCCGCGCGGCCTCGCCGAGCTGGGCGGCGACGCAGGCTTCAGGCCGGACGAAACCGGCGCTTGCCTCGAAGTAGGCGCGCTCGCGGTCGCCGATGGCGAACGGCGGGAAGCGCCGACGCACCTCCGCCGCGTCCATCAGACGGTGCGGAATGGCGTGCGTGCGCGCGGCCTCCAGGGTGGTCTCGAAGAAGGAAGCGCCGTGGAAGTTCGAGCCGTTCGAGGCGCCGGAGATGATCAGGCCGCCGTTGGTGGTCAGCAGATCCTGGCCGGTCGCCGCCTCCAGCTCGCGCCAGATCTCGTGCGAGCGGACAGCGAGCGGCGTGTAGTGGGCGCCCTCGCCGATGGCCAAGCGGGTGATCCGGGTCTCGCCGTGGGTCGAGCCAAGGTCGTGCGGGGGCGCATGCTGATCGATGCCCAGCGCCCGGACGCCGCGCCGAGCGAGCTGGTAGAGCGTCGCGCTCCCCGACGCGCCCAGGCCCAGCACGATCGCCTCGTAACCGTCCACGACCGCTCCCGACCGTTGCGGCGCCTGCCGTGATGGACAGGGCGTTCACCGGCAAGCGCCGGTCTAACGCGTCCGAGGGATCACCCCAAACCTTACGCAGCGATCGCCTTGCGCAGTTCGCCCATCCAGGCCCAGCGGGGGTCGGAGCCGGGGAATCCGGACGACATGGTGTTGGCGACGTAGGCGGCCGCCGTGCCGCTCTCGGGGTGGGCGAAGGCGATCCGGCCGCCGGCGCCATCGTGGCCGAACGACCCCGGCCCCAGCATCTCGGCCTCGTCGCGCGCGAGCTGGTATCCGAGGCCGTACCAGGCGGGCAGGCCGAGTTGCAGCTTGCCGAGGTCGCCGGCCGGAGCCATCGAACCGGTGCGCAGCGTGCGGGCGCGCTCCACCGTCTCGGGTTTCAGCAGCCGCACGCCATCGACCTCGCCGATCATAGCCGCGTACATCTTCGCCAGCGACGCCGCATTGGTGACGCCGTTGCCGGCCGGCAACTGGGCCGCCCGCAGCGCCCGGTTGTTCATGTCCTCGATCAGCTCGGCGGTGTGCTGCAGCGACAGCAGCACCACCTTGGCGAGGCGCGTGTTCGTATCGATGCCGAAGCCGGTGAGCAGGGCGACGATCTGATCAGAGGTAAGGCCCGGCGTCGGCTGGAAATGCGGCGCGACCCGCGCGTCCTCTTCCAGCGGCAGGCCGATCCAGAATTCCAGGCCGAGCGGGCCGCTGATTTCCTCGGCCAGCAGCCGCGACACGCTCTTGCCGCTCACGCGCCGGACGAGGCCGTCCAGCAGCGAGCCGTAGGTGATCGGGTGGTAGTGACAGGAGGCGCCCGGCGTCCAGACCGGCGTCATGGCTTCCAGCGCCGGCAGGTGCCGGTCTAGTTCGAGCATGTCGCGCGCGGTGACGCCGCTGTCCGGGTCGACCCCTGGCAGCCCCACCGAATGACTCATCAGGTGCCAAACGCGCGCGTCGCCCTTCCCGCCAGCCGCGAACTCCGGCCAGTAGTCGGCGACCCGCGCCTCGTAGTCGATCAGGCCGCGCTCAGCCAGCCGATGCACGACCGCGGCTGTCGCGCCCTTGGTGCACGACATGATGACGGCGAGCGTGTCTTCGCCGTACGGCCGGTCATTGATCTTGTCCCGTCCGGCCCAGAGGTCAACGACCTTCTCGCCATGGCGATAGACGCAAAGCTGGCCGCCGCCCTCGTCCGCGGCCTGGGCCGCCGCGAAGGCCTCTCGAACCCCCTCGTATCCGCGGGAAACATATCCACCGACGTCCATTCTGTGTCGCTTCCCCTTGTGGATCTGCCGCCCTCTCGAGGCCCGTAACCTTAGAACGTTTTTTCGAGGCGAACACCGAACTGCCGCGGCGCGCCGGGGAACCTCAAGCCGGAATTGGTTTGAGAGACATAGTGCTGATCATTGAGGTTGGTGGAATAGGCCGCGAGGCTGATCGTCCCGCGCGCATAGGTGAGTTCGGCGTTGACGATGCTGCGCGCGCCCAGGAGGTCGCCCAGCGCCGCGTTCTCGAACAGCGTCGCCCATTCGGAGCCGACATAGCCGTAGTCGATCCGGGGGGTCAGGGTGGCGTCGGAACCGACGACGAAAGCGTATTGCGCGCCGACATTGGCGGTCCAGGTCGGGGCGTCGGACAGTGTACGGCCAGTCAGGTTGGTGCAGGCGCTCAGGGGCGAGGCTGGCCCTGTGGCTGAATTACAGGCGCCGGCGGAGACCAAAGCCGCCAATCTGGGGTCGGTCGCGAAGAATGTCCCCAGGGAGCTGCTCAGGTAGGAAGCGCTGAAATTGAGCTTCAAGGCCCCGAAGGCAGCGTCGCCGGAGGCCTCGACGCCTTCGTTGATCGTAGTCGACGGCACATTGAGGATCAGGGAGGTGTTGGACACCGTCGGGCTGTCGATGCTGACCTGGAAATCCTCATAGCGGTTGTAGTAGGCTCCCAGCTGCGTACGCACATGGCCGTCGAACAGGGTCGCTTTCCAGCCCACCTCATAGTCGGTGACATTCTCGGGCTTGATGTGCGGCGGCAGGGTGGTCAGCGACGTCGCGTTTGCGCCCCCCGGCTTATTGCCGGTCGCGATGAAGGCATAGAGATAGTTGCGGTCGTTCACGGTCCAGTTGAGGGCGACCTTGCCGGTGACGGCTGACTCGTTATCGACCTGGTACTGGGTGCTGGCGGCGGACGCGGGAAGTCCAGGCACAAATCCGAAAAGCGGATCGACGACCGCGCTGGTAACGTCCGAAGGCTCGCGCGTATGGCTGTAGCGCAGCCCGGCCTGGATCTGGAAGCCATCCGGCAGGTTGAAGCTGCCCTGGCCGAACGCCGCCGTCGTCTCCCGCGCATAGGCCGCGGAGAGGGTGCCCTCGACTGCCTCAGGGATACCGAAGGCCGCTTCAAGAACGGACTTCGGGATAACGACATCCGTAAATCCACCGTTGGGCGGTATGACCGTGGAGTCGTACTGATAATATAGTCCACCAATCCACCGGAAGAAGCCAGTATCCGGCGAAATCACGTTCAATTCTTCTGACGTTATATTCTCATAAGCCCGATCCTCGAACGTCTGGAAGGATGTCAGCCCCGTCCCATCGGTTCCGTCGGCGTCTTCGGCCAGGACGCCGCGCGCGTACTGGTAGCCAGATATGGAACGGATATCGATGCCGTCTTGCAGCGTATAGTCGGCGGTCAGGACAGAGCGGAAGACCTGGTCGATCTCGGCGTTGTGGGCGTTGTTGCCGATGGTGAACGGGTCGGTGGCGGCGGTCTGCGGGCTGGCGATATAGCCGCCCTGGTCGATGTAACTGTATTCGTTCTTGAAATTGATCTTGAGCGCCGGGGTCGGCTGCCAGAGCAGGCTGAGCCGGGTGTTCGACTCCTTCAGCTGGCCGGGATCGCCGGTGAAGTTCCCCGCGATCTTGGCGAAGGAGTCATGGTATTCGTCATTGATCGCCAGGCGGGCGGCCAAGGTGTCGCTGATCGGTATATTGATCGCCCCGCGCACCAGCGCATCGTTATAGTTTCCGTATTGCGCTTCGATATAGCCATGCAGGCCGTCGAAGTTCGGCGAGTTGGTATTGACGATTAGGGCACCGCCGGTGGCGTTCTGGCCCTGGAAGGTGCCTTGCGGACCGCGCAGCACCTCGATGCTGGAGATATCGTAGAAGGGCTCGTCCTGGAAAAAGCCTGGGAAGGTGGCGACGCCGTCGCGATAGATGATCACGCCCACCACCGTCGTGCTGGCGGTCTCCGACTTGCCGATGCCGCGGATGTTCAGATTGCTGCTCTGGCCGGAGTTCTCCAGGTTGGCCGACGGGGTCGCGAACTGGATCATGTCTTCGACATCGACGCCGCGCGCTTCCAGGTCGGTCCCGGTCAGCACGGTGGCGGCGACCGGAGTGGTCTGTAGATTGGTCGCCCGGTGTTCGGCGGTGATCACCAGCTCGCCGACCATCGATGTGCTGGCGTCGGGCGTGTTGGTCGCCGGGTCTGCGGCGAAGGCGGCGCCGCCCCACAGCAGAACGCTCGCGGATGCCGAGACCAGGAGCCCTGTGTTTCCCCGGGCTCGTTTCACCGCGGCGATCGACGCTCTGGAAGACCCCGGAGTCTCAAGCGCGCGTCGAAATGGAAGCTGCAACATGGTGATCCCCCCGTCATTTTTTTGGCGTCGCCACGGCGACTTCAACGGAGGTAACAGCCACCTTCACCTAAGGAAAATTCATTCTAGAGCATAAGTATTCTCTATGGGAATATGTCGAATCGACCCGGCGGACCGCGCGTCACGCCGCAGTGTGGGCTTGCACCGCGGCGATGAAGGCCCGAACCGCCGGCTTCGCATCCCAGCGCGCCCTGGTCGCGCAGCACATGCGCGCCGGCTCGAACGGAACCAGGTGCTCGAGCACAGCGAAGTCTCGTTGAAACCACCGCGAGGCGGCGTGGGATAGGGACACGACGCCAATCGCGTTCGAGGTCGCGACGATGCGCCGCACGATCGGAAAGTAGTCGATCACATGCAGGCGGGTTCGCCATTCGACGCCCTGGCTCTCATAGATATGGCGAATGGTCGCGCCGAAGGGGCGCGAGTCGGAGGGTGACACGAAGTCGTAGTGGGCGAGGTCCGCGAGGGTGGCTGGAACCGCGCCGAGCGCGGGGTGTCCGCGCCTGACGAAGAGGGTGGTCTCGAGTTCGGGCATCGGTTCGCGGCGCAGATCCGACCAGTCGGCGAACGCCGCGTCGAGCCCCACCGCGACATCGACGGCGCCGTTGCGAAGCAGCTGGACCATGCGCTCGAAGCTCGCGCCGCTGACCTCGAAGCGGATGTTGGGATGGTGGGAGAGCAGGTTGGCGAGCGGCGCGATCAGCCGCCACTCGAGCGATGCGGGGCAGACGCCGATCCGGAGCGCGCCGGCGTAGGGGTCGTTGTTGGACGATCCCTCCAGAAGCTCGCGCGCGTCGTCCAGCAGCCTGGAGGCGCGCTCGACGAAGGCGCTGCCCTTTTCGGTGAGCAGCGCGCCCCGCGCCGTGCGATGAAACACCGAATATCCGAGCTGGCGTTCGAGGTCCGCGACCCCCTTGGTCACCGCCGACTGGGTGACCCCGATGGCTTGCGCGGCGGCGGTGAACGACCCACACCGCGCCACTGCGACGAGATGGTTGAGCCTTGGATCCAGCATGAACCATTCCTACGGAGCATGTGGACGTCTCACAATGAATTTGACCACGCGGCCGAAGGCGTGAATCGTCGCGAGCGGCCAGGTCGCGCCTGGCGGCGGCGGACAACAACAAGAATTCGCCTCGGGGGCTTCACCAGGAAGTCCTAGCGCCACACGTTCCGAAGCCATCGAGGAAACCCATGACCGAGTACGAGCCCGCCGCCCATATGCCGCCGCCGCCGGAGACGCTGAGCGCCGAGGCGCGCGCGCAGCTGGCCCTGCTGGCCAACGCGGGGCCCATGCCGTCGATGGACATGGCGCAGATGCGGTTCTTCGCCGAAACCATGCAGACGATGGTGGGCGGCGAGCAGCGCAAGGTCCACGCGGTGACGGTCACCGACGATGTGATCGCCGGAGTCCCGGTGCGCCGCATCGCCCCGGCTTCCGGCGAGGTCGATCGCACCCGGGTGCTGATGAACCTGCATGGCGGCGGCTTCGCGACCGATTCCGGCTCGCTGACCGAGAACATCCCCGTCGCGGCGCTCAGCGGCGTCGAGGTCGTCGCCGTGCTCTATCGGTTCGCGCCGGAGCACCCCTACCCCGCCGCGGTCGATGACGCCCTTGCCGTCTACAAGGCCCTGCTTGCCGACCATCAAGCGGCTGACATCGGGGTCTATGGCACATCCGCGGGGGCGGTCATCGGGCCGCAGCTGATGATGCGGCTGCAGGCGGAGGAACTGCCGATTCCGGGCGTGCTCGGGGTGTTTTCCGGCGAGCCGGATATGGTGGGCACCGCCGACTCCTTGAAGATCTTCGCCAAATCGGACGAGGCCAAGCTGCTCATCGACTGCAAGTGGGCCTATGTCGGCGGCGCCGATCCGAAGGACCCGATGCTTTCCCCGATCTACGGCGACCTGTCCTTCTTCCCGCCGACGCTCTGCGTGTCCAGCGGGCGCGATGTGCTGCTGAGCGGCACCGTCAACCTGAACCTCAAGCTCGGCGACGCCGGCGTCCATACGGAACTGGTCGTCTACGACGCGCTCCCGCATGCGTTCTGGGCCATGCTCATCGCGCCGGAGAGCGACGAGGCCTTCCGGCGCATGTCGTCCTTCCTGACCAAGCATCTCGGCCGCCGGTAGGCATGGTTGCGGCTAAGTTTCCGCCTTGGGCCTGGCGCTCCAGCCGACCGGGATCGCCGAAGCGACATCGGACCGCACCCGCAAGACCGTGTGGAGCGCGGTGCTGTTGCTGGCGGCGGTGATGTTCGCCGGCGGGATGATCCGGACCGTCTTCTCGCCGCTCCAGGAAGCCGCCAAGCTTGATCTGAGGCTGTCGGACTTCGCCATCAGCCTGGTCCAGGGGCTCGCCACCGGCGCGCCGATCGCCCTGGTCTCCGTCCCCCTGGCCTGGGTGATCGACCACGGCCGGAGGGTGAGGCTGCTGGTCGCCCTCTTCGCCATCTGCGTGATCGGCACCTTCTGGACCGCCTTCGCCACCGGCCTGCCGTCGCTGTTCCTGGCCCGCGTGCTTTCGGCCTTGGGCGCGAGCTGCGCCATCCCGGTGATCATCTCGCTGGTGGCCGATCTCTGCGCGCCGGAGAAGCGTGGGCGGGCGATCGTGGTGCTGGGCCTTGGCGCCTACGCCGGCGCCGCGGCCGCCTTCATGCTCGGCGGTGTGTTGCTGACGGCGTTGGCCAGCCATCCCATCGCCGCCCTGGGAGCGATGGCGCCCTGGCGTGGAACCCATTTGTTGGTGGGCGTGGCGGGCACGCTGCTGCTATTTCCGCTGTTCTTTCTGCGCGAGCCCGAGCGCCATGAAGTCGAGCTGAAAACGACCTCGGTGGGCCCGACGCTGCGGGCGCTCTGGGCCAAGCGGGCCTTCCTGATTCCGCTGTTCGCCGGCCAGATCGGCGTCTCCATGGCGGACGCCGCCGCCAGCATCTGGGCGACGCCGGTGCTGATCCGCAGCTATCACCTGCAGCCGGCTGCATTCGCCGGATGGGTGGGGGCGATCCTGTTCGTCGCCGGCGTGCTGGGCTCGGTGCTCGGCGGATTCGGCGCCGACCTCGGCCACAAGACCGGCCGTCGTGGGGGCCTGCTGTTCGGCGCCGTCCTCGCCACCGCGCTGGGCATTCCGGCCGCCCTGTTCCCGATCATGCCGAGCATCGGCGGATTTCAGATCCTGTTCTTCTTCCTCCTGTTCGCCGGCACGATCACCTCGGTGGTGGCCTCCACGACCGTCGCAGTGCTGATCCCCAACGAGGAGCGCGGCGCCTGCATGGCGGCGTTCAGCGTGATCAGCTCGATCATCGGGGCGAGTCTGGCCCCCACGATCGTGACGCTGGGCAGCACGTTGATGGGCGGAGAGCAGCATCTCGCCCCATCGCTGGCGGCGACCGGGCTCGTCACCGGCGTCATCTCGCTTGCGGGCTACGTGCTCGCGATGCGCAATGCGCCGAAGAGCGCCACCGAGTGGCGCTGAGCTGGGTTGATCATTCGAGGCGCTAGCCTGCCAGGCGGCGTGGCAGGACGCGGTCCACGAACCGTTCGATCTCCAGCCACGCGCGCCGCGCTTCAGGAAAGAACGGCATCAGCGGGTAGACGTGCATCAGGCCCACCTCCTCGATATATCTGATCTTGTCGGGCGCCGCGGCGGCGAGGCGGCGCGCGTCGGCGACGAGGATGTCGGCCGATCCGCACAGCAGCAGCGTCGGCGGCAGCGCGGAGAGGTCGCCGAACAACGGACTGACCATCGGATCGTGAGGCCGCACGGTGAAAATCCGGTGGTCGCCCACCTGCCGAACCTCAACGGCGCATTGTCGGTAGAGGCTCGCCGGCGGATCGGCCGCCGAGGCGCGCCGGCCCTGTTGCAGGCTCTTTCGCAGCGCCGTCTCGTCGTGCGCCATCTGCCCGCGGAAGGCGGCGCTCATCAGCGATTGAACGGCGCGTGCGGTGAGGCTGGGCAAGGCCGTCCTTTCGACGCCGATCAACGCATAGGGCAGGTGGACGGCGGCGCAGAAGCGGCCAGGATCAGAGGTTGACGCCGCCGCCGACGATCAGCACTTCGCCGCTGACGTAGTCGCTCTCGGGGATGCAGAAGAGATAGACCCCGCCCGCCGCTTCCCGCGGCGTGCCAGCGCGGCCGAGCGGCACCATGGTCTTCAGCGCGCCTAGCATGGCGCCCGGCACCCCGGCCTGGATCGTCCGGCCCTCGATCTCGACTGGGTCTCCGGATCGTCCATCGCCTTGGTCAGCCGGGTCTCGATGAAGCCGAAGGCGACGCAGTTCACGCACACCTTGTAGCGGCCCCATTCCTTGGAGAGCGTCTTGGTCATGCCCACCAGCGCGGCCTTGGCCGAGGAATAGTTGACCTGGCCGGGGTTGCCGTTGGTGCCCGCCATCGAGGAGATATTGACCACCTTGCGGATCACCTCGCGGCCCTCGGCGGCCTCCTGCTTGGCGTAGAGGCGCAGCGGTTCGGCGGCGGCGCGCAGGATGCGGAACGGGGCCAGCACGTGGACGTCGAGCATCGACTGGAACTGCTCGTCGGTCTGTTTCTGGATCACCGCGTCGCGGGTGTAGCCGGCGTTGTTGACGATGATGTCCAAACCACCGAACTCGGAGACCGCCGTCTGCACAAATCGCTCGCCAAAGTCGTCGGCGGTGACGTTGCCGACGCAGGTGACCGCCTTGCCGCCCGCCGCCTCGATCGCCGCGATAGTCTCGGCCGCCGGACCGGCGTCGAGGTCGTTGACGACCACGCGCGCGCCTTCGGACGCCAGTTTCAGCGCGACCGCGCGGCCGATCCCGCGGCCCGATCCGGAAACGATCGCGACCTTGCCTGCAAGCTTAGCCAATTCCCGGTCCCCCAAACTCAAGCCAGCGCCACGACGGCTTCGCCGTCGAGCGTCTGCAATTCCTTGTCGGTCCACGCGCCAATCTTCAGCCGCGCCAGGCGCTCGCCGCCTTCCTCGAAAATCTCGACCACCTCGCCCCGGCAGTGGACGCTCGCGTAGAGCGGCGTGATCGCGGTAAAGCGGGCGTTCCAGCGGCGCAGCCGCTCCGGCGTCGACCAGCGCCCGATCGCCTGGGCCAGATAGGCCATCGTCAGCATGCCGTGCGCGAAGACGTCGTCCATGCCGGCGTCCTTGGCGTAGTCGCTGTCGATGTGCAGCCGCACGTAGTCGTTGGACGCGCCGGCGAAGAGCGCCAGCGTGGTGCGGGTGATCGGGCCCTGGACGTGCTCCAGCAGACACTCGCCCACCTGCAAAGCCTTGGCGTCCGCCGCGGCCCTACCCATTGCGCACCACCGTCACCACCCTCATTTCGGCGCAAAGCTCGCCGTCCCCGTTCACGGCGCGGGTGTCTTGGACGATGAACTCCAGCGCGCCGCCGCGCTTCTCATAGATGTCGCGGGTGGTGGTGGTCAGGGTCAGCCGATCGCCGGCGTGGATCGGCCGATGATAGGCGAACGACTGCTCCCCATGCAGGATCCGGCGCATGTCGACGCCGATGCCGTTCTCGGGGTCCAGCACCTCACCCCGCTTCGCCGGCGCGCCGAGCGCCAGCGAGAACAGATAGGTCGGCGGCGCCGGCAGCGCGGGATGGCCCGCCGCGAGGGCGGCGGCTTCGTCGAAATAGATCGGGTTGGGCTCGCCGGTGGCGCGGGCGAAGAACTTCAGGAACCCTGGCTCAACCACCACCGTGCGCGGCTCTGAGACCACGCCCACGTGCTTCTCGCGGTCGATCGGCACGGGTCAGGCCCTGCCGTAGAGCGTGACCACGCAGGCGCCGCCAAGACCAAGATTGTGTTGCAGGCCGTAGCGGGCGCCGTCCACCTGGCGCTTGTCAGCGTCGCCGCGCAGCTGGTGGGTCAGCTCGTAGCATTGCGCCAGGCCCGTCGCGCCCAGCGGATGGCCCTTGGACAGCAGGCCGCCGGAGGGGTTGGTGACGTGCTGGCCGCCATAGGTGTTGTCGCCGTCGCGGATGTAACGCTCGGCGCCGCCCTCGGGGCACAGTCCCAACGCCTCGTAGCTGATCAGCTCATTGGGCGTGAAGCAGTCGTGCAGCTCGACCACGTCGACATCGTCCGGCCCGACGCCCGCGGTCTCATAGACCTGGCGGGCCGCTTCCTTGGTCATGTCGTAGCCGATCACCTTCATCATCGACTGGCCCTCGAAGGTGTCGGCGAAGTCGGTGGTCATCGCCTGGGCGACGATCTCGACCGAGGCGTCGATATTGCGCCTGGCCGCGAAGGCCGGCGACACCAGCACCGCCGCCGCCGCGCCGCAGGTCGGCGGGCAGGCCTGGAAGCGGGTGATCGGGCCAAAGAGGTGCTTGGACGCCATCACCTCTTCCAGGGTCAGCGGGTCGCGGAACACGGCCAACGGGTTGTTGGCAGCGTGCCGGCGCGCCTTCACCGAGATCAGGCCGAAGGTCTCGTCGCTGGCGCCATACCTGGCCTGATAGTCGAGGCCGCCGCCGCCGAACTGCTGGGCGGCCATCGGCGCGTCCTTGTCCCAGCCCTGGATCTCGCCCTGCTTGGCGAGCTGCAGGTCGAGGGTGCGCTTGCGGTCGTTGAAGGTCATGCCGAGGGCGCCCGGCAGCATCTGCTCGAAGCCGACCGCCAGCACGCAATCCGCCGCGCCCAGCTCCACCATTTGCCGCGCCAGATAGAGCGCGGTCGAGCCGGTGGAGCAGTTGTTGTTGACGTTGACGATCGGGATGCCGGTGATCCCGACCCGGTAGAGCGCCGATTGCCCGGCGGTGGAGTCGCCGTAGACATAGCCGGCGTAGGCCTGCTGGATCAGCTCGTAGCCGATCCCAGCGTCGGCCAGCGCCAGGCGCACAGCCTTCTCGGCCATCACGTCCCAGTCCTCGCTCTGACCGGGCTTGGTGAAGGGGATCATGCCGACTCCGGCGACCCTGGCTTTCGTGGTCATCTCTTGAGCTCCTTGGGTCCGCGCGCCGCTAGAGCGTTCGGGCGATGATCAGTTTCATGACTTCGCTGGCGCCGCCGTAGACGCGCGACACCCGGGCGTCGGCGTAGAGCTGCGTGATCGGGTATTCGGCCATGTAGCCGTAGCCGCCGAACAGCTGCTGGCAGGCGTCGATAACCTTGCATTGGGTCTCGGTGGTCCAGAGCTTGGCCATCGCCGCGGTGGCGGCGTCGAGCTCGCCGGCGAGCAGGCGCACCATCAAGGCGTCGACCAGGGTCCGGGCGACCGTCGCCTCGGTCTTCGCATCGGCCAGCACGAACTCGGTGTTCTGGAACTGGATCAGCGCCTTGCCGAACATCTTCCGTTCACGGACGTAATCCACCGTCAGCTTAACGGCGCGCTCCATGTTCACCGTGGCGTCGAGGGCGATGATCATCCGCTCCCAGGCCAGTTGGTGCATCAGCTGGCCGAAACCGCGACCCGGCGTTTCGCCGATCAGGTTCGCCGCCGGAACGAAGACATCGTCGAAGAACAGCTCGGACGTGTCCTGGGCATGCATACCCAGCTTCTCGAGCTTGCGCCCGCGCCGGAAGCCCCCCGCGTCCGCGACCTCCACCGTCACCAGCGACAGGCCCTTCGCGCCCGGCTCATCGCCAGTGCGGGCCACGACGACGATCAGGTCGGCGGTCTGGCCGTTGCTGATGAAGGTTTTCTGGCCGTTCAGCCGATAGCCACCGTCCGCCGGCCGCGCCGTCGTCCGCACGCCTTGCAGGTCCGAGCCCGCGTCCGGCTCGGTCATGGCGATGGCGCCGATCAGCTCGCCGCGCGCCATCCGGGGCAGCCACCGCTGCTTCTGGTCCTCGGTCCCGTAGGTCAGAATGTAGTGGGCGACGATCGCCGAAGAGACACTGTTGCCGGCGCCGAAGCCGCCGCCGAGTCCGGCGCGGGTCAGTTCCTGGTGGATCACCGCCTCATGGGCGAGGGTGCCGCCACCGCCGCCGTAGGCCTCGGGGATGCTGGCGCAGAGCAGTCCCGCCTCGCCCGCCTTCAGCCAGGCCGCGCGATCAACCTGCCGATCCTGGCGCCAGCGCTCCGCGTGGGGAACGAACTCTCGCGCCACGAACCGCGCCACATGGTCCTGGAGCAGCGCCAGCTCGTCGTCGATCCAGGGCGAGCGGCTACGCGACATTGCGGTCGCGCCCCTGCCAATATGGCTCCCGCAGCACGTGCTTCAACACCTTGCCGGCCGCGGACAGCGGCAGCGGTTCGGTGCGCAGCTCGATCGTCTTCGGGCATTTGTAGCCGGCGATCAGGCCCCGGCAGTGGTTCATCACCTCGTCGGCGGCGACCAGGGCGCCGGGCCTGGGCACGATCACCGCGTGCACCCGCTCGCCCCAGCGCTCGTCGGGCACGCCGATCACCGCGCACTGGGCGACGGCCGGGTGGCGGGCGAGCGCGCTCTCGACCTCGCCGGAGTAGACGTTCTCGCCGCCGGTGACGATCATGTCCTTCAGCCGGTCGACCACATAGACCAGCCCCAGCTCGTCCATCCGGCCACCATCGCCGGTATGCATCCAGCCGCCGCGCAGGGCTTCGGCAGTCAGCTCCGGCTGGTTCCAGTAGCCCAGCATCAGCCCGGCGCCACGGACGAGAATCTCGCCGACCTCACCCACCGGCCTGGGCCGGTCCTCTTCGTCGGCGATCATGACCTCGGTGTTGGCGATGGCGTGGCCGGCGGCGCGGTGGCGGCCCGCTTTGCGATGATCGCCGAGATGGTATTCGGGGCGCAGGATGGTCGCCGCGCAGGAGACCTCGGTCATGCCGTAGGCCTGGTAGAAGTCCACGTGCGGCGCGGAGGCCATCATCCGGTCGAGTGTCGCCTCGGCGATGGGCGACGCGCCGTAGATGATGCGCTTCAACCGCGCCAACCGCAGCGAGTCGAAGGCCGGGTCGTCGAGCACCATCTGGATCATGGTCGGCACCAACAAGGCGTCGGTGACCGCGCCTTCGTCGATGGCGTCCAGCGTCGCTGCGGGCGTGAAGGCGCCCAGGATCACCGCGGTCCCGCCCGCCTGCATGATCGCCGCAAGCACCGCCGCGGCGGCAAGGTGGAACAACGGCGCCACGACGAGGCCGCGGCAGCCCTCGGGGAACGGGCCCGCCTCACGGATTGCCTGACAGTTGCCCACCAGCCCGGCATGACTGAGCATCACGCCCTTGGACCGTCCGGTGGTGCCGCCGGTATAAAAGATGCCGAACAGGTCGTCGCCCTGCCGCCGGGCGGGCTCGATGGGCGGGGCGTCCAGCAGAGCGTCGTAGTCGGTCCAGCCGTCCGGCGCCGGAGACGACGCGGCCCAGATGGGCTTGAGCGTCGATGCGTGGCTGGCGATCAGCTCGAGGGCCGGCGCGCCGAGGCCCTCGCCGACGAAGATCAGCTTCGGCGTGCAGTCGCCAATGGCGTAGCGGTTCTCCTCGGCGCTCCAGCGCGGATTGAGCGGCGCGATCACCGCCCCCGCCCAGGGGATGGCCAGGTAGAGTTCCATGTAGCGGTCGCTATTGGCGCCGATCACCGCGACGCGGTCGCCGGCTCCAACCCCAAGCCGACGCAGGCCGCCGGCGAGGCGGGCAGCCCGATCCAGCACACCGCCCCAGGACCGCGTCTTGCCTTCGAAGATCGACGCGGGCGCCCGGGTGTCGGTCGCGGCGGCGCGAATGGCGTCGACATAGCTGAGGTCGCCCAATCCCATGCAAGCCTCCCGTCGCCAGCGGCCTTTGGCCCTTGGCCACCCTTAAGTTTGATGCCTAGTAAGGCCGTTACTCATGAGTAGAAACCGAAAATACCGTTGGCCTCGGCGCCAAGCCCGCCGCCATCTGATTGACATAGATTTCCGCCACCGCGGCGGGGCTCAGCTCGCCGCCGTCCCGGTACCAGCGGCCGATGCCATTGATGGCGCCGCCGAGCATGAAGGCGGTCAGGCGGGTGTCGCAGGGCGCGATCGAGCCGTCGGCCTTGCCCTTGTCGATCAAGGCCCTGAGCTGCCGGTCGATGGTCCGCTTGCCGTCACGGATGCGGCCGCTCACCGCCGCGCCGACATCGGCGTCGTTGAGCTGCGCCAGGCAGCGGCCGAAATCGGTGGCGACCACTTCCGCATAGCGGCGCAGCATCTGCTTCAGCTGATCAAGGCCGGAGGCGTGGACATCGGCGGGTCCGAACGCGCGGATCTGATCCAGCGCCCGCACGACCACTGCGGCGATCAGCTCGTCCTTGCCGGCGGCGTAGTAATAGAGCGTCGGCTTGGTGATCCCGAGCCGCTCGGCGATGCCGTCGAGGGAGGTCCGATGATAGCCATTCTCGCTGAACGCCTGGGCCGCCGCGTGCAGCACGGCCTCCATCTTCTGCTGGCGCTCCATGGCCCGATCCTGAGGTGACGACCACGGCGACCGGACGGTGGCTTTGTGAGCTTGCATCGGTGCAGGATGGCATAAAGGCGGAGCGGTTCAAAGCCACGCGAGGCAATTATCTACCCGGAGGTCATGCTTCTACTTTCTGGTAGCTCCAGGATAGGCGGCGGCCTCCGCGGCGCCGGCGGGCGCCGTCCACCCGCCCGCCACGCGTTTGCGCTCACAAAGCGGTTTCGCCTATGGTCGCCAAAAGTCTGGCCTAGGTTCGTCTCGAGGGCTCAAAGAGGAGGGCGGACCGTGGCTTCGGGCTTGGGGTGGCAGTGAGAGGCGTGGGTCGGGTTGGCGGATGTTCGTTCGGTTGAGTGACGCGCGCCAATCCAGGCGGCGGAGGCTGGCGGGCTGCGCGCTCACGCTGGCGGCGCTGGTCGGCGCGCCGGGGGTTGGCGTGGGTGAAACGCTGCAGGAGGCGATCGCTCTGGCCTACCAGACCAACCCGGACCTGCGCGCCCAGCAGGCGCAGTTGAGGGCGACGGACGAGGGCGTGGTCCAGGCCAAGGCCGCCGGCGGGCCGCAGGTGGCGGTGCAGGGCCAGCTTGCCTACGAGGGCGCCGCCATCCAGCAGCCGGCGAGCATCTTCTCGCCGGCGTCCACCGCCGACTTCAGCACCGTGACCCACTCGATCGACCTTTCGGTGGTGCAGCCGCTCTATTCGGGCGGGGCCCTGGCGGCGCAACTGCACGGCGCCGAGGCCAGCGTCTTCGCCGGCCGCCAGGCGGTGCGCCAGGCCGAAGCCCAGCTGATCCTCAATGTCGTCACCGCCTACTGCGACGTCCGCCGCGACCGCGCGACGGTCGGCGCCGTCGAGGACGAGATCGCCTTTCTGAGATCCGCGGCCGACGAGACCAACGCGAGGGGCCGCCTGGGCGCGCTCTCCAAGACCGATGTCGCCCAGGCGCAGGCGCGCCTGCTGGTCGGCCAGGCGGCCCTCCAGCAGGCGCAGGCGCGGCTGGCGCAGAGCAACGCCGAATACCTCAACATCGTCGGCCAGAGCCCAGGGGAGCTCGCGCCAGAGCCGGGCCTGCCAGGCCTGCCCACCGACGTCGATCAGGGCTTCGACGCGGCCTTGCAGAACAACGCTCAGCTGCTCCAGGCGCTCGACAATGAACAGGCGGCGCGGGAGAAGGTGAACCAGGCCAAGACCGCCTACCGGCCGACCGTCTCCCTGCGCTTCGACGCCCAGGAGATCCCCACCGAGCCTTATTTGCCGCACCAGTACGACAAGAATGTCACCGGCGCCCTGGTGTTCAACCAGCCACTCTACACCTCCGGGGCCAACGCCTCGAAGGTGCGCGAGGCGGCGGACCTGGACAGCCAGGCGCAGCTGCAGGTCGAATCGGCGCGGCGCCAGGTGGTGAAGCTGGTCAGCGACGCCTGGGCGCAGCTCGGCGCGGCGCAGAGGGCCGCCGACCTTGAGTCTCGCCAGGTCGAGGCGGAAAAGACCGCGGTGGAGGGCAACCGCCTGGAGGAGCGCGCCGGCCTGCGCACCACCATCGACCTGCTCAACGCCGAGGACGAGCTGACCAACGCCGAGGAGAGCCTGCTGCAGAGCCGCCACGACGCCTATGTGGCCGGCGCGACGCTGCTGGCGGCGATGGGGCTGCTGGAAACGCGCTTCGTGGCGCCCGGCGCCGAGCTCAGGCGCCCCGAACGGTCGCTGAGCCGCGTCGAGGGGATCGACGCGGCGGCCTGGGAAGGCGCGATCGTCGGTTTCGACGGCCTGGCCGGCCCGTCCACGCCCGCCCCCCACCCGTCGCCGACCGACGCCGGCGCCGAGCGGCCAACGCCGACCGACCCTCCTTCGCCCTGAGAGCCCGCCGATGTCGCTCGCCCTGCTGTTCGCCCTGGTCCTGTGGCCGCTCCATCCGGCCCGCGAAGTGACCGTGCATCGCTACGGCGTCGTCGGCTGGGTGCTGGAGACGCGCAAGGACAGCTTCTCCGGCCGCGTCGTCTGCCGCCTGAATCGCGGCCGCCTCTCCTACGAGCGCCAGGCGCTGGTGTTCCACCTGCCGCCGCGCCTCAACACCTACGACGCCGCCTACCGGATCGACGGGGGGCCGCTGCTGCTGTCCCGCGACGACGCCGCCGACCTCGCCACACAGGGCTTCGCCCTCAGCGACGACGACCTGGCCAATCCCAGCGGCGGCCTGGTGCGTATCCCCACCCGCCGGCTGGGCGGCGCCAAGCTGGTGCAGATCCAGCCCAGACCGAACTCCCGGCCGCTGCGCTTCAGCCTGAACGGCCTCGCCGCCACCCTCGCCGCCGCCCGCCAACTCGGCTGCGACGCCATCGGAACCAACGAGCGCTGACCATCTCGGCGACGCCTGGCGAGGCGAGGCCGGCGGCGGCGAATCGATGCGCCGCCGGCTTTCCGTTACGCAGCCTGAACGGGCGTTCTGCGTGGAGTCATCGCCGACGCGGGTTTTCGTGACGGGTGGCGCCGGTCTAATCCAGGATCGAACCTACCCACCCGCTCAGGGTGTCCGCAAACAGCTGCGGGTCCTGGCCGTGCATCGAATGGCCCATCTGCGGGAACGAGCGATAGTCGAACGGCTGGCCGGCGGCCTCAACCAGCTCGCGGACTCTGCCCGCTTGCAGGTCGGAGATGGCGCCCATGACGAACCCGGTCGTCTCGTCCACGTGGCGGAAATGGTGGGTGAAGAGCACCGGGACCTTCACCGCCTTCAGCATCCGCGCATGGTCGCAGCTCGCCGCGACCGTCCCGGTCCAGAAGACGCGTCCCCACTCCGGGTCGTACTCCTTCAGGTTCTGCGGCGGCTCGTCGGCCGGCTTGAAACCAGCCAGCCACGGCGGCAGTTCGCTGGCGGCGTTCGCGGCCATGCCGGCCCAGTTCCCGATGCTCCACTGATCGCCGAGGTACTTGGACCACAGCGCGAACATCGGCCCGATCGATTGCCGGATCGAGTGTCCGTAAGCCGGGTTGGTCTCGGAAGCGAAGAGCGGCGGGTCCTCGTAGTGTGAGGCGCGGACGAGGCCGGGCGGCGCGTAGGCCGAGAGCCAGGCCGACAGCACCCCGCCCGACGACAGGCCGCTGACGATGGTCGGTCGGCCGATCACGCCCTGGATGAACCGCACTAGGTCGTTGCCCATGTTGTCGAGCGTGTAGCGCCCCGGCGTGCGGCCGGACCGGCCCTGGCCGCGCAGATCGACGGCGAAGACTTCGAATCGGTCTTTCAGCAGCCCGATGGCCGCTTCGTAGCCCCACCAGGACTCGGTCTGGCCGGGCACGAGCAGTAGGGCGGGCTTCGACACGTCGCCGGCCGTCGCATAGTTCACCTTCACCTCGCCCGTATCGAACAGCTGCTCAGGATGGGCGTGGGCGACATAGGTCTCGTCTGGATTGTGGGGTCCATAGCGGCCGACCATCAGACGGCTCCTTGTGTCTGCGCCAGGCGGGGAAACACGCGCTCGGCGTTGCCGCGGGCGACGGCGCGGGCCTCGGCCTCGCTGAGGCCGTTCGCCGTCGTGAGCTGGTGGAGGTTTCGGGCGACGCCGGGTTCGGGCGTGAACGGCCAGTCGCTCCCGAACAGGATCTGGGTGATCGGCGCGATGCGCCGCAGCGCCGCGAACGGGACCGGGTGGGCGGAGAGCGCGACGTCGTAATAGAGCCGCTCCAGCGTCTCGAACACTTCCGCCTCGGAGGCGGGACGAGGCTCGATGAAGGGCAGGCCGGCGAACGCCGCGATGCGCGCGATCAGCGCCGGCAGCGCGGCCCCGCCATGCGGGACGATCACCTTGATGTCAGGGTTGATCTGCAGGGTGCGCGAATAGAGCAAGTCGACGATGGTGCGCGTGGTGTCGAGCGGGAATTCCAGCAGCGGCGCCGGGCGGCCGAGCGCCAGCGCCTCGAAGCAGGCTGGGCTCGTCGGGTGCAGGAACAGCGTCGCCTTGCGGCGGTTCAGCTCCGCGAAGATCGGGGCGAACGCCGGCGCGCCAAGGTAGTCGCCGTCGGTATTAGTCTGCAGGACGACGCCGTCGGCGCCGAGTTCGTCGAAGGCGCGCCGCAACTCGGCGAGCGAGGCTGGGATATCGGGCATCGGCAGGGTGGCGAAATAGCCGAACCGGCCAGGATAGCTCCGCATCAATTCGGCGCCGGCGTCGTTCACCTCGGCGACAAGCGTCGGCCGTTCGGCGGGCGGAAGAAAATGCGCCGAGGGAGACGAGAGCGACACGATCGCGGTCGCGATCTCTTGGCGATCCATCATCTCGATCGCCGCCGCAGCACTCCATTTTGGAACCGGAAAGCCGCCGTCCAGCGTCCGCAGGCCGGTGCGGTGCAGCGCCCCGGCATAGACCTCCGGCAGGAAGTGAGCGTGCACGTCGATCCGCCCGCAGGCGCATCCCCCGCCGCCTTCGCCTTCGGTCATGGGCGCATGCGGCCGTGGCCGCCTCTCTTGACGATTAGGTCATCTAACTTCGTTCCAGCTCACGCGTCAACGAACTTGCCATCTATGTGCTAGCGGTTCAATTTATGACTAAATCGTCAGATTGAGCCCAGTCATGAGCCTCCTCAAGATCGAAGACGTCGCCTATGTGCGCTTCGACGCACCGGACCTCGCCGAGATGCGCGCCTTCCTCGAAGACTTCGGCATGGTCGTGACCGAGGCGACGCCGACGCGGCTGGTGGCGCGCGGGGCCGGAGCATCGCCGGTGGCTCACGTGACCGAGCTCGGCGACGCCGGCTTCGCGGGCGTGGCGTTCCGGGCCGAAAGCGTGGCCGACCTAGACCGGCTCGCGGCGGCGGAGGGCGCGGCCATCGAGGCCCTGGATCTTCCGGGCGCCGGGAGTGTGGTCACCCTGGCGGATCCGGACGGCCACCGCGTCGACGTGGTCGCCGAACAGGCGCCGGCGGACCCGCTGCCGCTCGCCAAGGCGCAGGCCTGGAACCGTTCGGACGCCCGCGAGCGGCTGCGGACGACCAAGCGCATCGGCCCCGGGGCCGCCAATGTCGTCCGCCTCGGCCACGTGGTGCTCAACGTCTCCGACTTCCGCGCCTCCGAGCGTTGGTACAAGGAGCGGCTCGGCCTCATCACGTCGGACGAGATCCAGCTTTCGCCAGAGTTCACGATCGGCGCCTTCCTGCGCTGCGACCGCGGCGAGGCTCCGACCGATCACCACACCCTGTTCCTGCTACAGGCGCCCAAGGGGCCGGGCTTCAATCACGCGGCCTATGAGGTCGCAGACTTGGACGACCTGATGCGCGGCCACCAGCGGCTGCGCGATGCCGGTCGTCACGCGGAATGGGGCGTGGGGCGTCACATCCTGGGAAGCCAGGTGTTCGACTACTGGCGCGATCCTTGGGGCCATACGCTGGAGCACTGGACCGACGGCGATCTCTTCACCGCGGCGGATGGCTCCAACATCGCCACGGTGCAGGACCTGATGGGCGTCCAGTGGGGGCCGCTGGCGCCGCCGACGATGGGCTGAGGAGACATCCATGAAACTCGCGACATTCGACGCCGGCGCGGGCGCGCAGCTTGGCGCCGTGACCGGCGACCGGATCGTTCCGTTCCACCCTGCCGCGCCTGGACTGCCCGGTGACATGATCGGCCTGATCTCGGCGTGGCCGGCGGCCGAGCGCGAGGTGCGCCGCATCGCCGAAGCCGGCGCGGGCGCCTTGCCGCTGGATCAGGTGCGCCTCAAGGCCCCGATCCGGCGCCCCGGCAAGATCATGGCGATCGGGCTGAACTACGCCGACCACATCGCCGAGAGCAACATGGGGACGCCCGAGCACCAGACCTGGTTTTCCAAGGCGCCCACCGCCGCCAACGGGCCAAACGACCCGATCCAGGTGCCGAAGGTCTCGCAGGCGCTGGACTATGAGGCCGAACTGGTCGTCGTGATCGGCCAGGGCGGCCGTCACGTCTCCAAGGCGGACGCCGCGGGCGCCGTCTTCGGCTACTGCTGCGGCAACGACGCCACAGAGCGCGCCTGGCAGCACCACACGTCCCAGTGGGTGCTCGGCAAATCGTTCGACACCCACGCCCCGTGCGGACCCTGGATCACCACGGCGGACGAGGTCGCCGACCCGCATGTCCTTTCCATCCGCTGCCTGGTCAACGGCGAGGTCCGGCAGGACTCCAACACCCGCCAGCTGGTCTTCAATGTCTGGGACCAGATCGAACACCTGAGCCAGGCCATGACGCTGGAGCCGGGCGACCTGATCTTCACCGGCACGCCGGGCGGTGTTGGCGCGGTGATGAAGCCGAGGCGGTTCCTGAAGCACGGCGACCGGGTGCGGGTCGAGATCGAGGGGCTCGGCGCGCTCGACAATCCCTGCGCCAACGAAGCCTGACGTGGGCGCCTTCGATTGCGACGTGCTGGTGGTCGGGCTGGGGCCGGTCGGAGCGGTCCTGACGGGCCTGCTCGCCCAGCGTGGCGTGCGGGTGATCGCGCTCGATCGGGACACCGAGCCCTACCCCTTGCCGCGCGCGGTCCACTTCGACCACGAGATCATGCGGATATTCCAGCAACTGGGCGTCGCCGATCAGATCGCGCGGCGCGCCCGCGATTTGCCGGACTACGAGTTCCGGGCGGCCGACGGCCGCGTGCTCCTGAAGCTGGCGCCGCCGCGCGAGACGCCGTCCGGCTGGGGCGGCGGCTACATGTTCCATCAGCCGAACCTGGAAGCCGTGCTGCGCGAGCGGCTGGAGGCGCTGCCGAACGCCGACATCCGGCTTGGCCAGCGGTTCGACAGCTTGGTTCAGGACGCCGAGGGCGTGACGGCGACGGTGACCACCCCGACGGGCGTCGCCGCCATCTGCGCGCGGTATCTGGTCGGGTGCGACGGCGCCTGGAGCCCGGTGCGCGATGCGATCGGCGGCGGCCTTTTCGACTATCAGTTCGACGAGCCGTGGCTGGTGGTCGACGTGAAGGTCGGGGCGGGAAGCCGCGTTCCGGATATCAACATCCAGCTCTGCGATCCGGCCCGTCCGACCACCTGCGTGCTGAGTGGGCCGGGGCGGCATCGGTGGGAGTTCATGCTGCTCCTCGGCGAGACGCCGGAAGCGATGCTGGACGACGCCGTCGTCCAGGGCCTGATCCGACCCTGGGACTGCGGACCGGTGGAGATCGAGCGGAAGGCCGTCTATCGCTTCCACGGCCTGGTCGCGAACCGCTGGCGCGCCGGCCGGGCGATGATCGCCGGCGACGCCGCGCATCAGACGCCGCCGTTCGCCGGCCAGGGCATGTGCGCCGGCATCCGCGACGCCGCCAACCTGGCCTGGAAACTGGACGCCATCCTGCGCGGGAGGGCGTCGGCCGCGCTTCTGGACAGCTACCAGGCCGAGCGCGAGCCGCACGTGCGCGCCGCGATCGAGCTCGCCATCGGCATGGGCCGGGTGGTCTGCACGCTCGACCCGGACGCAGCCGGCCAGCGCGACGCGGCGATGTTGGCGGCGCAGGCCGGCGGCGCGCCAGCGCTGCCGCCGATGACGCCCTCGCCGTTCGCGTCCGGGTGCGTGCTGGCGGGGAGCGCCAGCGCCGGGGAGCTGTTCCCGCAGCCGACCGTCGGCGAGGGGCCGGTGCGGCTGCGAATGGACGACCGGCTGGGCGACGAGGCGTGGCTCGTCGTTCGAGCTGGCGCCGGTCAGGCCACCGCCGGCTTGCGCGTGCTGGCGCTGGACGCCGAAGAGCTCGCGCCGTTTCGCACGGCGCTGCTGGCCTGGCTCGATCGGCGCCAGGCCGAGGCCGTGCTCGTGCGGCCGGACCGCTATGTATTCGGCGCCGGCGCGCCGCGTACGCTGCTCGACGCTTGGCGCGCCGGCCTCGGCGCACGGACGCCGGCGCTCGCGGCGGGCGCACAGTGACGGCGGAGCCCGCCAACCCCAGGGCAGCGCGGACCAAGGCGGCGCTGATGGCCGCAGGGCGGCGACTGCTCAGCCAGCGCCCGATCGACGCCGTGACAGTGGACGACATCGTCCAGGCGGCCGAGGTGGGCAAGGGCAGCTTCTACAACCACTTCACCGACCGGGAAGCGCTCGCCCGGGCGATCACGACGCAGATCCGGGCCAGCATCGAGAGCGCGGTCGCCCGCGCCAACGCCGGCGTCGACGATCCCGCGCGCCGCATGGCGCGGGCGATCTGCACCTACCTGCGCTACGCCCTGGCCGAGCCGGAACAGGCCGGGGTTCTCGTCCATATCCACACGGGCCACACGTCGCTGACGGCGCCGCTCAACCACGGCTTGGTCGAAGACCTCGAGACGGGCCTGGCGACGGGTCGGTTCGACGTCGCCACGGTCGAGTCCGGCGTCCTCTATGTGCTCGGGGTCACCCAGCTCGCCCTGGTGCGCATCGTTCAGGAACCGAACCCGGCTTTCGCTATCTCGCTCTCGCAGCAGATGTGCGCGCTCGTGCTTCGAGGACTCGGCATTCCGGTCGCCGAAGCGGACCAGATCGCCGCCCAGGCCAGCGACGCGATCGTTCGGAAGAACCCCTGGGCGTCGCCAGCCACGAACTGACGCTTCGAGCAGACTTATCATCCCTTTTCGAGCCCGATGAAGGCGTTGCGGACCATATCGGAGAAGACACTGGCCGACAGGGCGCTCAGAGGCTCGGGAATGGCCAGGGCGAAGCGCGCCGCGGAAACCGACAGCTGCATGATCAAGGCGCAGGTCGCCATCAACCGGTCGTCGTCCACATCGCGGAAGAGCGGACGGGCGATCCGAAAAAGCGCTTCGGCGTTGCTCAGACTGTCGGCGACGTCCAGCGCCTGCAAGGCCGGATCGGTCTGCACCGCCGTCCAGATGCCGCGGACCAGGGCGTCATCGCGATGGAGGGCGAAATAGCGTTCGGCAAGGTCGTTTACCCGCGCCGTCAAGACATCCAGATCCTGGATGCCCTCCACGGCGTCAAGCAACATCACACGGACGCCCGCGCTGTGCCGCTCGAATAGCGCGGCCATCACCCCGGCCTTGTCGGGAAAGTATTGATAGAGCGACCCCATCGCCACGCCGGCGCGCTGGGCGATCTCGGTCATGGTCGCTGCGTCCGGCCCGCGCTCGGCGATCAGCTCGGCGGCGGATTCCAGAATGCGCTCCACCGTGGCGCGCGAGCGGGCCTGGACGGCGCGGCGCCGGGGCGGAGCGGGGTTGGGCGTCATCGCGGGTCTCCATCCATTCCGGCTCGAGTCCAAATATGAGCGCTTGTCAGATTATCAAAATGTGATTGACTGTCACGTTATCGGATAAGTGCGAGGAGCAAGCCATGGCGCAGACCGCGCTGATCACCGGCGGCGGCGGGGCGATCGCCCTGGCCCTGGCGCAGAGGCTGGAGGCGCGCGGCTTCGACTTGATCCTCGCCGACCGTGATGCGGCGCGGATGGCGGCCGCCGCCGGACGGCTGAGCCGCGTGGTCGATCAGATCGTGTCCGATCTGGCCGAACCGGAAGGCGTCGCCAGCCTCTGCCGCGCCATCCAGGAACGCCAACCGGCGATCGACCTGCTGATCAACAACGCCGGCCTGATCCTTCCCGGTCCGATCACCGAGATCAGCGACGAGGACATGCGCCTCCATGTCCAGGTCAACCTGGTCGCGCCGATGTGCCTGACCCGCGCCGCGGCCCGGGCGATGGCGCCGCGCGGCTCGGGCCAGATCCTCTCGATCGTCTCGGCCGCGGGCCTGGTCGCCCTGCCGGGCAGCGCGGCCTATAGCGCCTCCAAGTTCGGTCTGCGCGGCTTCCTGGCGTCGGCGCGGCTGGAGCTGGCGCCGCGCGGGGTGCGGGTGAACGCGGTGCTGCCGGGCGCGGTGGATACGCCGATGCTGCGCTACGAAGCCACCCACGGCGGCTCGCCGCTGAACTTCCTCAACAAGTCGGTGCTGAGCGTGGACCAAGTGGCCGATGCGGCCCTGCGCGCCCTCGATGGCGACAAGGCCGAGGTCTACGTCCCCTATTCGGACGGGCTGGTCGGCCGCCTGGCGGGATCGCTGCCGTGGCTGGTTCCGCGCCTGCTTCCGATGCTGGAGGCGGAGGGCCGCAAGGGCCAGGCGCGCTTCCTGGCCGAGCGCGGCCTCTCGGCCTGATCATCCCCGAAAGCCAAAGGACGGCCATGGACGAGACCCTGCGCGACGTCGCCCGCCGCTTCGAGCGCGGCAACAAACGCCGCAAGACCCTTTCGACGCCCCGGATCGTCTTCCTGGTGGTGGCGGCCGCCGCGCCGTTGGCGGCGATGGTCGGCAACCTGCCGCTGGCGCTTGCTCGCGGCAACGGCGCCGGCATGCCCGGCGCCTTCCTGGCGGCGACCCTGACCCTGGTCTGCTTCGCCGTCGGCTACGCCCAGATGAGCCGGCGGGTGGTCAATACCGGCGCCTTCTACACCTACGTCGCCATGGGCCTCGGCAAGCCGGTGGGCGTCGGCGCGGCCTTCATCGCCATGATCGCCTATGTTTCGATGACCATCGGCATGGCCGGGGCGGTGGGCTATTTCATCTCGCTGATCGCCCAGGCGCTGGGCTTCACCGTGTCCTGGGTCCCGTTCGCCGCCGCCGGAGTCGTCGTTACCGGGGTGCTCGGCTACCGCTCGATCGACCTGTCGTCCAAACTGCTGGGCGCGCTGATGATCGCCGAGATCGCGGTGCTGGCGGTGTTCGACGTCTCGGTGGCGGCCAGCCGAGGCCTGGCGGCGATCCCGGCCACCTCCTTCGCCCCGGCCACGGTGTTCGCGCCCGGTTTCGCCGTCGCCCTGATGTTCGCCTACACCTCCTACATCGGCTTCGAATCCGCCGCCCTCTACGGCGAGGAGGCGCGCGAGCCGGCCAAGAGCATCCCGGCGGCGACCTACGCCTCGGTCGCCTTGATCGGCGTCTTCTATCTGCTCACCGGCTGGATCACCGTCGGCGCCATGGGGCCCGAGCACGCACGCGGCATGGCCACAGCGCAGGGCGGCCAGCTGCTGTTCGGCCTGATCGGCCAGTATTGCGGCAAGACCGCCGCCGACGTGGCCGGGGCGCTGCTCTGCACCTCGCTGCTGGCGTCCTATCTGGCCATCCACAACGCGGCCACGCGCTACCTCTTCGCCCTGGCCCGCGAGAAGCTGCTGCCGCCGATGCTGGGTCAGTTCAACCCGGTCCGCTACGCCCCCTCCAACGCCAGCCTGGCGGTGAGCGCGATCACCGCCGCCTGCCTCGGCGGCTTGGCGCTCTCCGGCGCCGATCCCTACCGGCTGATCTTCCCATCTCTGATCGGCATGGCAACCCTGGGCGTGATCGCGCTGCAGGCTTTCGCCGCCATCGCCATCATCGCTTATTTCCGTCGCCAGAAGGGCGCGGACGTCTGGCGCACCCTCGTAATGCCGGCTGTCGGCGGGGCGGGCCTGATCGTGGCCGTGGTGCTGGTGACGGCGAACTTCCGCACCTTGACCCAGCTCGACGTCGCCTGGATCAACGCCCTGCCCTATGCCTATGCGGTGATCTTCGGCATCGGCGTGGCCTTCGCGCTCTGGCTCAGGCGCAATCGCCCAACGAGCTATGCGGGCCTTGCGACCAGCGATCTGCGCGCGCAGGCGGTCCGCGTCGCGCCCCGGCCCAAGACCTACGACGGCCGCGTCTGCATCGTCGGCGCGGGTCCGGCCGGTCTCGTCGCCGCGCGGGCGTTCAAGCTGGAAGGCGTGCCCTACGACCAGTTCGAGCGCCACACGGACATCGGCGGCATCTGGGACATCGATAACCCGGGCTCGTCCATGTACGAGTCGGCCCACTTCATCTCGTCGAAATATACCTCCGGCTTCTTCGGCCTGCCGATGCCGGAGGCGTTCCCGGACTATCCCGACCACCGCCAGATCCTGAGCTACGTCAAAAGCTTCGCCGACACGTTCGGCCTGCGCTCTGGCATCACCCTGGGCGATGGCGTCGTCCGCGCCGAACCCTTAGGGCCGGGCGCGAAGGATGGCTGGGATGTGACCCTGCAAAGCGGCCAGACCCGCCGCTACCGCAGCCTGGTCTGCGCCAACGGCGTCACCTGGCACCCGAACCGTCCGACCTATCCGGGTCTCGACCGCTTCGCCGGCGACGTGCGCCACACCGTCGAGCACCGCTCGGCCGAGGCGCTGAAGGGCCGCCGCGTGCTCGTGGTCGGCGCCGGCAATTCGGGGGTCGACATCGCCTGCGACGCCGCCCGCAGCGCTGACGCGGCGTTTCTATCCGTGCGGCGCGGCTACCGCTTCGTGCCCAAGCACGTGTTCGGGGTGCCGCTCGATGTCTTCATCTCCGGCCAGCTGCATCCGCCCAAGGGCGTCGTGCTGCCCGACGATCCCAGCAAGATGATCGACGCCCTGACCGGCGACCTCACCCGCTACGGCCTGCCGGCGCCCGACCACAAGGCGCTGGAATCCCACCCGATCCTGAACAGCCAAATCCTGCACCACCTGGCCCACGGCGACATCCGCGCCAAGCCGGACATCCGCGAGTTCACCTCCACCGGCGCCGTCTTCAAGGACGGCAGCGAGGAAGCGTTCGACCTGGTGCTGTTCGCCACCGGCTACGAATACCGAATCCCCTATCTGGAGGAGGGCCTGTTCACCTGGAACGCCGGCCATCCCGAGCTCTATCTGAACCTGTTCCACCGCACCCTGGCCGGGCTCTCGGTGCTCGGCTTCATCGAGTTCGCCTCCGCCGCCTACCAGCGCTTCGACGAGATGGCCCAGATGCTGGTGATGGACGCCAACATCCGCGAGACCGGTCTGGGGCTCGAGGCCTGGAGCCGCTTGAAGGCCGAGGACCGCCCCGACCTGCGCGGCTCGATGACCTATGTGAACTCGCCCCGCCACGCCAACTATGTGGAGGTGGCGACCTATCGCCGCGTCCTGGCCGAGCTCCGCGGCCAGTTCGGCTGGTTCGACCCGGACTCTCACACCTATGATGCCTTGAGGCGGACGACGGGGGCCTGAACGGCCGTGGCGGCGCGATCAGCAGCCCGAACTTGATCGCCCCGCGACGGATCGCCTCGTCACTGACCTCGATCTCGCGTTCGGCGGGAACCTCGACTAGCTCTCACAAATGCTAGGGCGCTCATGCCATTAGCGCTAACGGGTCGCCCCGCTAAGGCCCAGGGTCACTTGACGGCGGTGGCCTTCGCTCAGCATGCTGGTCGAGCCCGAATGGTCTTGTGGCCCCTGGGCCAGGTCCAGGGCAGGACCACGGCGGCGGGGTGTGGCGCTAGTTTATGGATGAAGGAACACCGATCACGGAGCAACCGGCGTCCGTGATGGATACCGGCGCCCTGTCGCTCGCCTTTCTGCTGCAGCTGCTGGGCGTGCCGGCGGATGCGCGCACGATCCTGCATGGCAGCGGCGGCTCGGAAATGTCCGAGATCGACCTGCTGCGCGCGGGCAGGAAGTTCCCGGTCAAGGCGCGGGCGGTCACCATGACCCCCTCGGCGCTCAACACGGCGCCGATGCCCGCCATGACGATGATGCGCGATGGCCGCTGGCTGGTGATCGGCAAGGTCTCGGAGGCCGCGGTCCTGGTCCACGACCCGAGCGCGCCCAGCCGGCAGATGCTGACCCGGACCGATTTCGAAGCCGACTGGAGCGGCCGCGTGGTGCTGATGACCCGGCGCGCCACGCTCAGCGATCCACATGCGCGGTTCGGCATCCCGTGGTTCGTCGACGCGGTGAAGAAGTACCGCTCTCCGCTCACCGAGGTGCTGGCCGGCTCGTTCTTCCTGCAGCTGTTCGGCCTGATCACGCCGCTGTTCTTCCAGGTCATCATCGACAAGGTGCTGGTGCACCGCGGCTTCTCGACCCTGGAGGTGATGACCGGCGGGCTCTTGGCGCTGTCGCTGTTCGAGGTGCTGCTCGGCGGCCTCAGGACCTACATCTTCGCCCACACCACCAACCGCATCGACGTGGAACTGGGCGCGCGGCTGTTCCGGCACCTGCTCGCCTTGCCGCTGGCCTATTTCCAGGTGCGGCGGGTGGGCGACACCGTCACCCGGGTGCGCGAGCTGGACACCATCCGCCAGTTCCTGACCTCCTCGGCCGTCACCCTGGTGCTCGACCTGTTCTTCTCGATCGCCTTCTTCGCGGTGCTGTTCGTCTACAGCCCGCTGCTGACCCTGATCGTCGCGGCGACGCTGCCGCTCTATGTCGCGCTCAGCCTCTCGGTGACACCGATCTTCATGGCGCGGCTGAACGAGAAGTTCAGCCGCGGCGCCGAGAACCAGTCCTTCCTGGTCGAAACCGTCTCCGGCATCGAGACGGTCAAGTCCATGGCGGTCGAACCGGCGATCCAGCGCCGCTGGGAGGAGCAGGTGGCGGCCTATGTGTCGTCCGCCTTCAAGGTGACGCAGATCGGCAATTTCGCCACCCAGGCGGTCACCGGGATCAACAAGGTCAGCGTGGTGCTGATCCTGTTCTTCGGCGCGGGCCTGGTGATCGACAACAAGCTCACCGTCGGCGAACTCGTCGCCTTCAACATGATCGCCGCCCAGCTCTCCTCGCCGGTGCTGCGCCTCGCCCAGCTCTGGCAGGACTTCCAGCAGGTGCGAATCTCGATCGCCCGCCTGGGCGACATCCTCAACACCACCCCCGAGCCCGGCCACGGCGGCCAATCGGCCCCCGGCGCGCTGCGCGGCGATATCGGTTTCGAGGGGGTCAACTTCCGCTATCGGCTCGATGGCCAGCCGGTGTTGCGGGATATCAACCTGCGGGTTCCGGCCGGCCAGGTGCTGGGCATCGTCGGCTCTTCCGGCTCGGGCAAGAGCACCCTGGCCAAGCTGATCCAGCGCCTCTACGTGCCCGAGACCGGCCGGATCACGGCCGACGCGATGGACCTGTCGCTGATCGACCCGGCGTGGCTGCGGCGGCAGATCGGCGTCGTGATGCAGGAGAGCGTGCTCTTCAACCGCTCCGCGCGGGACAACATCGCCCTGGCCGATCCGGCGATGCACATGGACCGGGTGATCGAAGCGGCCGAGCTGGCCGGCGCGCACGAGTTCATCGCCGCCCTGCCCGAGGGCTACGATACGGTGATCGGCGAACGGGGTGCGTCGCTGTCGGGCGGCCAGCGCCAGCGCATCGCCATCGCGCGGGCCCTGATCGGCAATCCGCGCATCCTGATCTTCGACGAGGCGACATCAGCGTTGGACTACGAGAGCGAGGCCGCCATCCAGGTCAACATGCGCCGCATCACCTCCGGCCGCACCGTCGTGCTGATCGCGCACCGTCTCTCGACGCTGCGGGACGCGGACCGCATCATCACCCTGGAGCACGGGAAGCTGATCGAGGACGGCGACCATGAATCCCTGCTGCGGGCCAAGGGGCGCTATGCCGAACTGTGGCGCCTGCAGTCGCAGGCCCCGACCCCACGCACCGAAGTCCTGATCCGATGAGCGGGGTGTTCGCGCGTCTCTCGGCCCTTTGGGGCGGCGACCGGGCGAGCCGGAACCGGCGGGAATTCCTGCCCGCCGCCCTGGAGGTCATCGAGACGCCGGCCTCGCCCACCGGCCGGGCGATGGCGCTGGCGATCGGCGGCTTCTTCGTCATCGCCGTCGTGTGGGCCTGCTTCGGCAAGATCGACATCATCGCCACCGCGCCGGGGCGGCTGCTGCCCATCGGCAGGACCAAGCTCATCCAGCCCCTCGACGCCGGCGTGGTCCGCGCCATCCGCGTCCAGGACGGCGATCATGTCCGTGCGGGCCAGGTGCTGATCGAGCTCGACCCCACCGACACCGGCGCCGACCAGGATCGCCTCATCCACGACCTCGCCCTCTCGAAGCTAGACGTGGCCAGGCTGGAGGCCTTGAAGCACTCCGCCGAGACCGGCGGCGCCCCGGCGGCGCTGATCGTGCCGCCCGGCGCCAGCGCGGACGACAGGGCGCAGGTGGAGGCGGCGCTGCGGTCCCAGATCGCCACCCAGACGGCGAAGGTCGCCGGACTGGACGAGCAGATCGCCGAACATCGGGCCGAAGAACAGGAGATCGCTTCGACCATCGACAAGATCAACGCCAGCCTGCCGATGCTGCTGCAGAAACGGCGGCTGAACCAGGATCTGCGCGACCAGGGCTACGGCACCAGCTTCGCCTATCTGGACGCCCAGCAGGCGGTGAGCGACGCCCAGCGGGATCTGCCGGTCGAGATGGCGAAGAGCCAGCAGGCGCGCGCGGCGGCCGCCAGCCTGGAGAGCCAGCGGGCGCAGGCGGTCGCCGAGTACGACGCGCAAATCCTCGCCGATCTCGCCAAGGCCGAAGAGAAGGACAACGAGCTCACCCAGGACCTGGTGAAGGCCACGCAGAAATCCGCCGCCACCCAGCTGGTGTCGCCGGTCGACGGCGTCGCCGAGGATCTGGCGGTCCATACCCTCGGCGGGGTGGTCACGCCCGCGCAGCAGCTGCTGGTCATCGTCCCGGACGACGTCGGCGTCACCGTGGAGGCGCAACTGGCCAACCGCGACGTCGGCTTCGTGCACGCGGGCCAGGACGTGCAGATCAAGGTCGAGACCTTCGATTTCACTCACTACGGGCTCATCCATGGCAAGGTGCTCGCCGTCAGCCGCGACACCGTCGCCCCGCCGCCGCCGCCGCCGGGCGTCGCGCCGTCGGAGAACGCGCCCGGCGCGCCCCCGCAGACGCCCGGCTACGTGGCCCGCATCAGCCTGGCCCGCACCGACATGAACATCGACGGCCATCGCCAGCCGCTGACGCCAGGCATGGCGGTCACCGCCGAGATCAAGACCGGCCAGCGGACGATCATCAACTACCTGCTCTCCCCGCTGGTCCGAAAGGGCAGCGAGGCGATGCACGAGCGGTAGGGGCTGCCGCCGAACGGGTCTCCTACCCGGCGGCCGCCCGGTCCGCGATCGCGTGGTCGATCTGGGCGTTCACCTGGCTGCTGGTGATCAGCCGGGTGCATTCGAAATGCCGGGGCGTATTCTGGTGGCGCGGGCACCACATGAAGTCGTCGTGCTTGAAGCGCAGCGCCGGATCGTTCCAGCAGCTGTTGCAGGTGTGCCAGTTGATCACCCGGTAGGGCGTGGTGAACTCGTTGGTCGGGTGGGTGAAGCCGCTGATCACCACCGACGGCACGCCCGCCGCCCAGGCCAGCCACGCCAGCCCGCTGGAAAGGCCGACGAAGAGGTCGGCGTGTTTCAGCCAGTGCGCGCGCTCGGTCAGCGGCCGGTCGCCGGTCTGGTCCTCCGCGTCGTGCGGGATGTGGGTATAGAGCAGCCCCGAGCCGTGCACGGGCTTCTGGTCGATGCAGATCACCCGGTAGCCGGCCGCCTTCAGGTGCGCCACCACCTCGCGCCAGCCCAGCGGATTGTTCCACATCTTGCAGCCGCTGGAGCTCTGCACGGCGATGCAGACATAGGGCTCGGGGATCGGCCGCGGGCCGTCGTCGATGGTCACCCGCGGCGGCGCTTCGGTGGGATCCACCCCCAGGATATAGCCGGCCGTGCGGTGCAGCCCCACCATGCGGAAGTCGGTCGGCTGCCAGATGTTCTCCTTGTCGTCGAAGAACAGTCCCATGCAGTAGGTGGCGTAGAACTGGTTCTGCAGCCCGCCGTCGGTCACCTGCTTGTGGGTGACGAAGGTGATGTGCGGATACTGATCCTTCAGCAGCGGAATGATCAGTTCGGACATCGCGCAGGTCAGCTTGCAGCCGTGCACCTCGCCGAACCGCGCCGCGTAGGGAAACCAGGCCATGGTGTCGCCGAGCGTGCCGACCGGGAATTGGATCAGCACCTCGCGGTCCTTGCAGTCGTATTTGTGGTCGAGGATCAGCTCCTCGCCGTCGAACACCTCGACATGGAAGCGCACGTAGAAGCGCTTCGAACTGGCGACCACCGCGCCCTTGTTGCGGCTCTCGAACAGGGTGTTGCCGGTGTCCATGTCGGACAGCCGCACGCGCCATTCTCCCTCCGTGCGCTGCGGCAACAGGATGCGCGCGCCGAGATTGAAGTCGAACCGGATCCCCTGCGGCGCGGCCTCGGTCGGCTGCGCCGCCGGCGGCGGATAGGCGGGCTCGGTCTTCGGCTTCGCCGCCGACTCCGGCGCCGCATCCGCCGCGGACGCGGTCACCAGCGGGGGCGCCGGCGCGGGGGCCGCGGCCTGTTCAACCTCGTCCGGCGCGGCGGACGACGCCCGCTCGGAGACTGCCTGATCCATTCGATAAACCCCCACACCTACTCGGCGAATTGAGCGCAATCTGCCCGACCTTGGCCGACGGTGCAAAAGCGTAACTTGTCCTGGTTGCGCGAGCCAGGGCCGAGATACCAGAAGTGTTTCACGTGAAACATTGCCGCGCGCGTCAACGTCACGCCGCCGCACCGTAAATCACCGATAACAACGGCGCCCACATTGTGGCCGCGGGTGGAGCGGTCGCGGCGGCGTCGCAACCCGATCACCGTAGATTCACCGTAGTTTACGGTGTTCGATATATCGAAAAATATATCGAAATTCCGCCGCAACGGCGATCGTCCCAGCTCACGATGTCAAAGACCGTCCCGCACGATGTCGCGCGGAGACTGATCCGTTACCATCGGTGTGAATCGTTGTCCAGCCCCAGCGCCACTGGCGAGCGGATGGCGGCGACGAGGCGCCGCAAACCGCCCGAAGCCACCGCCCCGCCGCCGGACGCCGCTCCGGTTGAGCGAGGTTCGCATCCAATATAGCGTCCCACGCGAGCGCCCGCGGCGTCCCGCGAAGGACCGACCAATGACCATCACCGTCTCCTCCGGCGTCACCAGCAGCGGGCTGACAGTCAGCGGGGAGGTAAACATCGTCGTGCTGTCCGGCGGCGCGGCCCAAGCCACGACCGTTGGCGACCTTAGCTACATCGAGATCGAGTCCGGGGGGACCGCGACTGGAACGGTGTTGAAGGACCCGGGCGTCTATAACGGCGCCTTCGAAGTAATTTATGGCGTGGCCAGCCGCGCGATCGTCTCCGCCGGCGGCATCGAAATCCCCATGTCGGGCGGGGTTTCGCTAAGCGCGCTCGTCGATGGCGGCTATGTGTGGGTTTCGTCGGGCGGCGTTGCGAGTGCAGCCGACGTGGTGTCCGGCGGCGAGATCGTCTCCTCCGGTGGCGAGGCCAGTGGAGGAACCATCGAGGCCGGCGGCGCCCTGACGATCAGCCAGGGCGGCTCAGCCGCCGGCGTGACCGTCGAGAGCGGGGGCTTGGCGCAATTCGCTTCGCTGACGGTCAGTAGCGGTGAGAGCCTGGACATGGGCTTCGCCGGCTATGAAGATTCCGTCGGCGCGGTTGTCGCGTCGACGATGACGGCGCAAGGAGTCACGCTCTCCAGCGGCGCGACGCTGACGGTTTCTGGTCGCACGACGGTACTGAGCGGCGGGACCTTGATCCTTTTGCCGACGGGAGGCATCGAGAGCAGCGTCACGGTATACGCGGGTGGCTTGCTGAGCGGCCGTGGCGACTTGGGGAACGAAACAAGCAGCTTCGTCGCCGGCGAGGTCGTCGGCGTTTCGCTCGGTGGCGGCGGCTATGCCAACTACCTGGAGATCCAGTCGGGTGGTTCGGCCAGGGACGTGACCGTCTTTGCGGGCGAACTCATGATCGATGCCGGCGCGACCGTGACTGGCACGGTCGTGACCGACGACGACATCTATGCCTTCGACGAAGTCTATGGCGTGGCCAGCGGCACCGTCGTCAAGTTCTTCGGCGGGGAGGACGTCGAGTCCGGGGGCGAATCCGTGGGGACCGTCGTCTCCAGCAGCGGCGAGCAAGTCGTCGAACCGGGCGGCGAGTCGCTAGGGACCGTGGTTTCTGGCGGCGGCGTCGAGGATGTCGTGTCAGCTGGCGTCGCGAGCGGGACCGAGGTCAGTGGCGGCACGGTGGTCGTCTACAATGGCGGCCTAGTCGCCGGGGCCATGATCGAGAGCGGCGGGGAACTCACGATCAGCTCCGGCGGCGTCGGCAGCGCGATCACGGTATCGAGCGGCGGGGATGAGGTGGTCTCGGCCGGCGGTCTGGCCAGCGGGGCCACGATCGACGGCGGCGGCAGCCTGACGGTCGAGCTGGGGGGCTCGGCCGCCGACGTGACGGTCGAAAGCGGCGGCTCGGTCGACGACGCCCTGACGGTCAGCAGCGGCCAGAGCGTGGGCGTGGGCGCTGGGATCGGCGCCAGCGCCGTGACGGCCACGACGACCCTGGCCGGGGTGACGGTCTCCAGCGGCGGGACGCTCCGGCTCGACGGCTCGGTGGTGCTCAGCGGCGGAACGATGACGCTGTCTTCGGGGGCGGTGGGAAATAACATCACCGTCTCCGCCGGCGGCGAACTGGACGGTCCCGGCGACGTGGCGGGCGCCAGCATCTACGGCGTGGTGAGCGGCGTGTCGGTGGGCGACGGCGGCAGCCTGACGATCGAGCTGGGAGGCTCGGCCGCCAACGTGACGGTCGAAAGCGGCGGCTCGGTCAACGACGCCCTGACGGTAAGCAGCGGCCAGAGCGTGGGCGTGGTCGCTGGGATCGGCGCCAGCGCGGTGACAGCCACGACGACGCTGGACGGGGTGACGGTCTCCAGCGGCGGGACGCTCCGGGTTGATGGCTCGGTGGTGCTCAGCGGCGGAACGATGACGCTGTCCTCGGGGGCGGTGGCCGGTAATCTGACGATATCCTCCGGCGGCGTCTTGGACGGTGCGGGCGATGCAGACGGCGCCGACGTCGCCGGGCTCGTGAGCGGTGTGTCGGTGGGCGACTCGGCCGATGACGACTCCACCGTCATGACGGTGGAGTCAGGCGGCTCGGCCATAGGGGTGACGGTGGCCGCCGGAAGCACTCTCTACGTCAACGCGGGCGCGACCACGACCGGCGTGGTGCTGAGCGGCTCGGGACCCCTGGAGCGCGACCAGGGGGTCGCCAGCGGCACGATCGTTGAGTCCGGCGGCATTGCCTACATTTCTTCCGGCGGAGAATCGGTCGGCGACGTCGTTTCCAGCGGCGGGGCGGAAATCGTCACCGGCGCCGGCTCGGCCGCGGACCTGACGCTCGTGAGTGGCGGATCGGTCGAGTTGGCGGCTGGCGACGCGATGCTCGCCGGCGCGCTCACCTTCTCCGGCGGCGGCGACACGCTGGAGATTTCCTCCACCATCAGCGCCGGCTACGGCGACCAGGCCACGATCGCCGGCTTCTCGACCACGGACAGGATCGATATCGCGACGCTCGTCAGCAACGGCGCGCTGAGCCTCTCGGTGACGAC
>Ga0302314_10000573_pt1 | contig 67597 bp, 62 predicted proteins | sample III_Palsa_N2_3_FD_200533 | JGI IMG/M metagenome (GOLD analysis project Ga0302314, IMG submission 200533) | Peat permafrost microbial communities from Stordalen Mire near Abisko, Sweden - III_Palsa_N2_3 | ecosystem: Environmental > Terrestrial > Soil > Palsa > Peat permafrost | place: Sweden...
CCGGGGCAAGGCACAGGCGAAGAGTCTTCGCGAGAGCCGCACCAGCACGGTCGCCCAGAGGGTCGTCGGCTATGACGAGTCGGTCGACCCCGGAGCCGAGCATGTCGAGTTCCAGGAAATCGCCTCTGCAGACCTGGCCCTCGGCGACACCGTGGTTGTCACAGCGGGCGAACTGATTCCGGGAGACGGTGACATCGTCTGGGGCATCGCCTCGGTCGACGAATCGGCCATCACCGGCGAATCCGCTCCCGTCGTGCGGGAGTCCGGCGGTGACCGCAGCGCCGTCACCGGCGGCACGCGAGTGCTGTCGGACCGCATTGTGGTGCGGATCACCAGCAAGCCCGGCGAGACCTTCGTCGACCGGATGATCAAGCTCGTCGAGGGGGCCTCACGCCAGAAGACACCGAATGAGATCGCGCTGAACATCCTGCTTGCCAGCCTCACGATCATTTTCGTGGTCGTCGTGATCATCATCAACCCGATCGCCGCCTACTCGAACGCCGCTCAAAGTGTGGCCGTGCTGGTGGCCCTGCTGGTGTGCCTCATCCCGACCACCATCGGCGCGCTGCTGTCAGCGATCGGCATCGCCGGAATGGACCGGCTGGTGCAGCACAACGTTCTCGCCATGTCGGGTCGCGCCGTCGAGGCTGCGGGGGACGTGACCACGCTGCTGCTCGACAAGACCGGAACGATCACCTACGGCAACCGCCAGGCCGCCGAGTTCAACACAGTGAGCGGAATCGCCCAGCGAGTGCTCGCTGAGGCGGCAAGCGCCTCCTCGATCAGCGACCCGACCCCGGAAGGCAAGTCCATTCTCGACCTCGCTGTCGCGCAGGGCATCGCGCTTCCGGAGGCAGCTGCGGGAAGCGTGTCCGTGCCGTTCACCGCGCAGACACGGATGAGCGGCATCGACTATGCGGACGGAAGCCAGGTGCGCAAGGGTGCCGGTGCCATGGTGATCGCGTGGGTCGAGGAGTCCGGGGCGCTCGCGCCGAAGGCACGCACAGAGATCGAGGGCCTCATTACGCGCATCGCCGAGGCCGGCGGAACGCCGCTGGTGGTCGCCCGACGCGACACGACGGGCAAGGGCCAGCTTCTCGGTGTCGTCTACCTGAAGGACGTAGTGAAGACCGGCCTCGCTGCCCGATTCGCCGACCTGCGCAGGATGGGCATCCGCACGGTCATGATCACGGGTGACAATCCACTCACGGCCAGGGCGATCGCTGCCGAGGCGGGTGTCGACGACTATCTTGCCGAGGCCACCCCCGAAGACAAGATGGCCCTCATCAAGAAGGAGCAGGAAGGCGGCAACCTGGTCGCGATGACCGGTGACGGCACCAACGACGCTCCCGCGCTCGCACAGGCGGATGTCGGGGTCGCGATGAATACCGGAACCTCGGCAGCAAAAGAGGCCGGCAACATGGTTGACCTCGACTCCGATCCCACGAAGCTGATCGACATCGTGGGGATCGGCAAGCAGCTGCTGATCACGCGTGGCGCTCTGACGACGTTCTCGATCGCCAACGATGTCGCGAAGTATTTCGCAATCATCCCGGCCATGTTCGTCGCCAGCTACCCGGGGCTGAAGGCGCTCAACATCCTGTACCTGCACACGCCGCAGTCCGCGATCCTCTCGGCGGTCGTCTTCAACGCGATCATCATCATCATCCTGATCCCACTGTCGCTGCGCGGCGTGCGGTACCGCCCGACCACGGTCTCCAAGATTCTCGGCCGCAACCTCCTGATCTATGGCGTGGGCGGTCTCATCGCTCCGTTCATCGGCATCAAGCTCATCGACCTCGTGATCTCGCTGATCCCCGGCTTCTAGACAGCGCACAAGAAATAAGAAACGGAACTAAGACAATGAGTTCAGCCCGCGGCACAACCAGGCAATACTGGGTCGCAATTCGATCCATGGTCATTCTCACGGTGGTGCTCGGCATCGCCTATCCACTCGTCATCACCGCGATCGGACTCCTCGCCCCATCGCAGGCAAACGGGTCGCCGATCACCGTCGATGGAAAAGTGGTCGGCTCCTCGCTCATCGGGCAGAGCTTCACCGACACGAAGGGCAACGCGCTGGCCCAGTGGTTCCAGTCGCGTCCGTCGGCGGCCGGGAACGGCTACGACGCCGGCGCCTCGAGCGGCAGCAACCAGGGAACCGAGAGCCCGGCCCTGATCAAGGAGATCAAGCAACGCAAGGCGGCGATAGCAAAGCTCGACAATGTGGATCCCGCCTCCATCCCGCCGGACGCGCTCACCGCTTCGGCATCCGGCCTCGACCCTGACATCAGTCCCGCGTATGCGCGGCTGCAGATCACGACGGTCGCGGCGGCGCGCCACTTGCCCGTCGCCGAGGTCACGAAGCTCGTGAACTCCTTCGTGGAAGGACGCGAACTCGGCTACATCGGAGACCCGAGCGTCAACGTGCTCGAGCTGAACATCGCGCTGTCGAAGCTGAAGGGCTAGAACCATGAAGAAGGGGCGGCTTCGCGTGCTCCTCGGGGCCGCCCCAGGCGTCGGCAAGACCTACGCGATGCTCGAGGAGGGCGCACGGCTGACGCACGAGGGCAAAGACGTGGTCATCGCCGTCGTCGAAACCCACGGCCGTGCTCTGACCGCAGCCCTGCTCGAGGGCCAGGAGATCGTGCCGCGCAGAGCAGTCTCGCATCGGGGCGTCGAGCTCACCGAGATGGACCTGGATGCGGTGATCGCGCGTAACCCGGACATCGCACTCGTCGACGAACTCGCCCACACCAACGCGCCGGGATTCAGGAACGAGAAACGCTGGCAAGACGTGCAGAGCCTGCTCGAAGCCGGCATCGACGTCATCTCCACTGTCAACGTGCAGCACATCGAATCGCTCCGGGATGTCGTCGAACAGATCACCGGGGCTCCCCAGCGCGAGACTGTGCCCGACTCCGTGCTTCGCGCTGCCGACCAGATCGAGGTCATCGACCTGGCCCCGCAGTCCCTGCGGGACCGGCTCGCGGAGGGTCATGTCTACCCCGCGAACCGGATCGACGCCGCGCTTTCCAACTACTTCCGGCTCGGCAACCTGACGGCGTTGCGCGAACTGGCCCTGCTGTGGCTCGCCGATGAGGTGGACACCGCCCTCAAGGCCTATCGCACCGAGAAGGGCATCGACAGCAAATGGGAGGCGCGCGAGCGGGTCGTCGTCGCGCTCACCGGCGGCCCCGAGGGCGAGACCCTCATTCGTCGGGGGGCGCGAATCGCCGCACGCTCGGCCGGCGGCGAACTGATCGCCGTTCATATCACCAGCCAGGATGGGCTGGCCGATTCGTATCCCGGGGCGCTGTCGGCCCAGCGCGCGCTCGCCGAGAAACTGGGCGGCACGTACCACCAGGTCATCGGCGATGACATCCCCCGCGCGTTGGTCGACTTCGCCAAGGGCGCCAACGCGACCCAGCTCGTTATTGGAGTGAGCCGCCGAAGCCGGGCCGCCGCGGCCTTCACCGGGCCGGGGACCGCCGCCACGGTCATCCGTGAATCCGGCAACATCGATGTTCACATCGTCAACCACGCGGCAGCCGGGGGCCAGTTCGCGCTCCCGCACCTGGGCGGTGCGCTGACCGTGCGGCGACGAGTCATCGGCGCCATCGTCGCCCTGCTCGGAGGGCCTGCAGTGACGGCCATCCTCTTCGCGTCGCGAAGCCCGGACTCGATCACCGCGGACGTGCTGGGCTTCCAGCTCCTGGTCGTTGCCGTTGCGCTGATCGGTGGCATCTGGCCGGCCCTCTTCGCGGCAGTGCTGTCAGGGCTGACACTCGACTACTTCTTCGTCAAGCCATATCTGAGCATCACCATCGCGGCACCGCTGCACTTTCTCACGCTCGTGCTCTACGTACTGAACGCGCTCCTGGTCAGTTACGTCGTCGACCAGGCTGCCCGCCGCTCGCGCTCCGCACAGCGCGCCCAGGCGGAGTCGCAGTTGCTGGCCACGATCACTGGGAGCGTGTTCCGCGGCCAGGATGCTCTGCAGGCTCTGGTCAGCCGCACGCGGGAGGCATTCAGCCTGGCCGGCGTGCGACTGCTCTCAGGCGACGAACCGATCTTCCAGGAGGGCGAGGTGGAGGGCGAGCCCGTCGCCTCCATCCCGACCGGTGAGCGGGGCACCCTCGAACTCTTCGGCGGCGACATCCAGGCGTCTGAGCGGCGCCTCCTCAGCGTCATCGCGGCGCAGATCGATGCGGCGCTCGAATACCGCGACCTTTCTGCGACGGCCAGGGAGGTCGGCCCTCTCACCGAGAACGACCGGATGCGAAGCGCGCTGCTCGCTGCGGTCGGGCATGACCTGCGACGGCCCCTTGCCGCAGCAACCGCGGCCGTCACGGGGCTGCGCTCGCCCGGCATGGAGTGGTCGGACGGGGACCGGGAGGAGCTGCTGGCCACGGCGCAGGAGAGCCTCGAATCGCTGTCTGCCCTCGTCACCAATCTTCTCGACGTCAGCCGGCTGCAGGCGGGATCGCTGGCCGTATCCGCCACGTCGGTCGACGTCGCCGACGTCGTACTGCCTGCTCTGGACGAACTCGACCTGGGACCGGGGGACGTCGATCTCGACCTGCCCTCCGACCTGCCGCCGATCATTGCTGACGCCGGGTTGCTGCAGCGAGTGGTCGTGAACCTGCTCGACAACGCCGTGCGATTCTCGCCGCCCGAACACCAGGTGCGGGTGTCGGCGAGCAAATTCGCCGGGACAGTGCAGATCCGCGTCGCGGACGAAGGGCCGGGAGTTCCCGACGAACGACGAGAAGACATCTTCGTGCCGTTCCAACGACTCGGCGACACCGACAACCTCACCGGCCTGGGTCTGGGCCTGGCCCTGTCGAAGGGTTTTACCGAAGGGATGGGCGGCACCCTCGAAGCCGAAGAGACGCCTGGTGGCGGCCTGTCGATGGTGATCACCCTTCCGGCCGACGAGACCACCGACGGGGATTGAGCGGACGATGAAGATATTGATCGCAGACGACGATCCGCAGATCCTCCGCGCACTCAAGGTCACGCTCCGCGCCCGCGGCTACGACATCGTCACCGCCGACGACGGTGTCGAGGCGCTGAACCTGGCCGCCGCGCATCGCCCCGACCTGGTGATGCTGGATCTGGGAATGCCGCAGCTCGACGGTGTCGAGGTAGTGCAAGCGCTCCGCGGATGGACCCAGGTACCGATCCTGGTCGTCTCGGGCCGTACGGACGCGGCGGACAAGGTGGACGCTCTGGATGCCGGCGCGGATGACTACGTCACCAAGCCGTTCTCGATCGATGAACTGCTCGCTCGCATCAGGGCTCTCACGCGGCGAGTGGTGAACCCGGGGGACGACCCCGTTGTCGAGTTCGGCGCCGTGAGCGTCGACTTCACCGCCAAACAGATCATAAAGCGACTCGACAGCAAACGGGAGGTCATCCGTCTCACTCCTACCGAGTGGCGCATCCTGGACATCCTTGTGCACAATCCAGGCAAACTCGTGACCCGGGAGGACCTGCTCACTCAGATTTGGGGGCCGCACCACACGAGGGACACCGGCTACCTGCGCCTGTACTTTGCCCAACTGCGGAAGAAGCTGGAACCGATACCGGCGGAGCCTCGCTACCTCGTCACGGTTCTCGGTATGGGCTACCGGTTCGAGCCCGACGGAGCAAACTGAACGCCGCAAGAGTTTCGTAAGTTTTCGCCGCAGCGGCGTTCGAACCCCGTTAGGAACCCTCCACCGGCAACCGCGGCGGCGTAAACCAGAAGCTGTGAAGACACCATCGCACAGGCCGGTTCGCTCATGACTTTCCCGCACCTCCTTCGCTCGGGACACCGTCATCGGGACGTGGCGGAGGGCCGCACATCCGTGCTGTCTCCCTACACGGAGCAGTGGTCGTGGGGTCGGGTGGACCTGCCGGATCCGGTACGGATGACCCGCTCCGGCATCGCCACCTATCGCCTCAGTGTTTATGCGCCCGGGACGAGCGAACTCGAACGGCGCGAGTTGACGAGGGCGAAGCGGTGGTGGACGGGGAGCGCTGCATCCACCCTGGCTGCGGAGCTCGTCGTCGCCGCCGCGGGACTGGGCGAGTCCGTGGCCTCGTTGGCTGCGCTCGCCGGGTGCAGCGTCGCCTGGTATTGGCTGGCACGTACGAGAACCATCCGTCGCCAGACGCGATCGTTACGTGTGGCTGTCGTATTGGTCGGGAGCCGCGAGGTGATCGGCGACGCCGCCCTGTTCGGCGAATGCCGGCGCCAGCTCGCCCTGGTCGATGACAGTACCGGTGCGGGAAAGCTGAGCCCGGTGCAGCGGGAGGCGATTTGGGCGTCCGTTTACGACCGGCTGGCTCCGCGCGGCGCAACAGTACAAACAGCCGACCGCCTGGGTTGAGGCGCGCTCGACCTCGCGCGCGGTTGGATGGGGGCATGATGTTGCCCACAACCTTTGACGTATTCAGCGCGCTGACCGATTCCCGCTCGGGTGGTTCCGGTTTTCTTCAATCCGCTTCGGCGTCACGGGGTTGGCCGACCAGTGGCCTCCAGATCTACGACGAGTGGGATGCGCGGAACAAGGAACTGCATCGCCTGACAACCCAATGGATGTCGTTCAGCGACCTGAGCACACGCGCGATGCGGGCGACGCTCACCCACCTGGAACTTCCCGAGGAGGTGTCGGAGCAGCTGTCGATTGAATTGCTCGAGGGAATGGTCGACTGGCCGCTCTGGCCCGACGTCACCACCGAGTCGCTGGGCGCGCTGGGCGCGGCGAGACTTGGTCTGCTCTCGAACATCGATGACCGTCTGCTGCAGGGCACCGCCGTCATGCGGCTGGGAGTTTTCGACCCGGACTGCATCATCACCTCGCAGAAGGCACGGGCGTATAAGCCGGCGGCGGCCCTCTACCATCGGGCGGCGGAGCTGCTCGGCCCGTTCGTGCACGTGGCGTCGTCGGCTCGGGATGTGCGGGGCGCAGTCAGCGCAGGAATCCCGTGCGTCCGACTTGCGAGACCAGGGCACTCTCTCGACGCCTCGGGCCCGACGCCGCAATGGACCGCGGACTCCGTGTCGACGCTGCCGCAACTTCTCGGCGCCGCATCGGCCTGGGCGCACGGCAGGTCGGAAGCGTCGGGCTCCAGCTAACCCGCATCCTGGTTCCGGGTCAGTATGACCTGGATGGCCGGCGCAATGATTTCGACCAGGGAGTCCCTGCTCTGTTGCACGAGCGCGTCAACGCCGACGAGGCGACGCCCGACTATGACGCCGACGAGCATCGAGGAGGCGATCTCGATCCTGGTTGCCAGGTCGGAGTTGCTTCGCAATCGCGGACCGAGGTCGACGATGACTCGTTTCTGAATGAGTTCCCTCAGCTGGCCGGTCGCCTGCTCGTTGCCGATGGCGGCGCGCAGGAGGGCCTGGAGGGGCTCGGACTCTCGCGGATCGCCGTCCCAGACCTCAAGAAACGCTCGAGTCACCCTCTCGCCCAGCCCGTTCTCGGGACCGTCGAAGGCATCCGCGATCCGGGACATCGTGTTCGGCCCGGAGTCCATCACGGTCGCGAACAGGTCGGCTTTGGACCCGAAATACTGCATCACGAGGGACGCGTCCACTCCGGCGTCGCTTGCGATGCTCCGGATCGTCGAACGGGTGAAGCCGTCCTGTGCGAATCGAGCGCGAGCGGCGTCCAGGATGGCCTTGCGTGTCGCGACCGAACCCAATCGAGGCCCCGTTCGCGGCGCAGCGGGCAGCGGGGCCTGGTCGACGGACATGTCAAAAGTGTAGGGAACTATCTTCTCAACGCGTGTTGAGAAAACTGCGGACCGGACGTATGCTGACCATCACTACCGCATTGATGCGAGTGAAACTGGAGAAACCCATGGCACAAAGAAGTGCACATCTGACCAGGCCGGGCGAGGCGCCCGACCAGGCGAGTGAGAGTTCGTCGCCCGTGTTCGCTACGTCGGCACTCGATTTTGTCGGCATTCGGTTTCCCAAGGGTAGAAACAAGTGAAGTCGATAGAAGAGCTGAGCGCTCGCGCCGAGATCCACGATGTGCTGCTTCGGTATTGCCGCGGCCTCGACCGGGTGGACATGGACCTGGTTCGCGGCGCCTTCTGGCCGGATGCCTGGGTGCAGTTCCCGGAGAGCCTCCACCAGGGCTCCGTCGACGGATTCGTTGAGTTCCTGACGGGCGAGATGCCACGCTTTGTGCGCACGATGCACCTTCTGGGCAACAGCCTCGTCGAGTTCGACGGCCCGAATGTCGCGCACGTCGAGACCTACCTGAACGCCGACCATCAAGGCACTGAGGTGCACCAGTGGGCGAACGAGAACGTGAAACTCTGGGCGCGCTACCTCGATCGGTTCGAGCAACGTGACGGCGTCTGGCTGATCGCTCGTCGAGCACTCGCCACCGGATGGATGTATCGCTACCCGAAAGAAGGGTGGTTCGACGATCATCCCGACGCATCAGCAAGCGGCCGCGACGGAAACGACCCGGCACTCGAGCGCGTTGCCGGGTTCGACGCTGCCCCCGTTTCGCGAAAGGAATGGCCGTGATCACCGAGACAGCCCCGCCGCGCTCAAAAGAGCTCATCGCGCGCATCGTCGAACTGCAGCCCTGGCTGCGCGACCAGCAGGCGATCGCCGAGCAGGAACGCCGCATCCCGCAGGAGACCATCGAGCGCCTCGATGCCGCGGGCGTCTTCAGCCTCACGAAACCGAAGCGATTCGGCGGCGCCGATTTCACTACCCGCGAACTGCTCGATATCTATCGGGCCCTCGGCTCCGGCTGCGGTGCCACAGCGTGGGTGGTCTGGGCGACGGCGGGCGGGAACCTCTGGAGCAACGCCTTCAGCGACGAGATTGTCGCCCCGGTCTACGAGTCGCCGTGGGTGGGCAACCGCACTTTTGCGGTCGGCGGAACGAGCAGGCACATGTCCGGCACGGCGACCAGGGTCGACGGCGGATGGATGGTGAAAGGCGCGTGGCCGTTCGCGACCGGAAGTGTGCACGCCTCGCACGGCTACCTTGCCGTCTTCTACGACGACACCGATGACTCCAAGGTGGGCATGGTGCTGATTCCCAAGGACCAGCTCGTCAGCCGTAACGACTGGGACGCCATGGGCCTGGCGGCAACCGGCAGCCAGACCATGGCCACCGACGGAGAGCTCTTCGTGCCGGACCAGCGTTTTGGATTTCCGGCGAAGCTCGCGACCCGCACCGCCGAACTGATCGCGCAGGGGCTCGGCCCACGGCGCGGCGGGCTGCCGCGCTCGATCGTGTCGAGCACCGGAGTCGCCTTGGGGATGGCCGACCAGGCGATGGAGGTGTTCCTCGCATCCATCGGCCGACGCAGCGTTCCCTACTCGCCTTACAGCCGACAGGTCGACGCACCGGTCGCCCACCACATCATCGGGCGGGCTGCAATGCAGATCCGTGCTGCGGGACGGCTTGCGGACGCGGCCGTCGCCGAGTTCGATCGCCTCGACCGGGAGGGCGTGGATCCCACCGAGGATGAGATCGTGCAGTTCCACACGGATGCCGCCTACATCTGGAACGAGTGCGCCACCGCCATCGAGACGCTGTTCCGCGCATCCGGCGCATCCGCCATCAGCAAGCGGATGCCGCTGCAGCTGATCTCGCGCAACTGCCGCGCCGGCAGCCTCCACGCCGCCAACAACGTCGACACCTGGATGGAGAACCTGGGCCGATCACTGGTCGGGGTCGACGCGGGTCCGTCGTCGATGAGCGTGCTCGAACGCCGTTCGTAGGTTTCAGCACCACCCGCATCAGTCAACGAAGACAAGGGAAAAGCGCATGGCTCTCACAGGTGTCCTGGCCGGTCCGATCGCTGGGCTCAAATATAAGACCCCGACCCACTCGGGCCTCACTAACGACCGAGGTGAGTTCCAATACGAGGAGGGCGAGCGCATGACCTTCCTGCTCGGCGGCAACGCACTCGGGTATGTGACCGCGGCCCCGCGCATCCACCTCGCGCAGCTTGTCGCTCGCGTCGATGGCAATGTCGACAAGTTGAAGGACTCGGGCCTGACCAACATTGCGCGACTGGTCTTCACGCTGGGTCGCGACCAGTCGCGTGACGCGGGCACGATCATCCCGCCCGGGGTGCACGACGTGATCGGAGAGCGACGCATCAACTTCCGGCACGACGCCGACTACTCGGCGACCGGACCGACCGACAAACTGCAGCAGTTCACTGACGACCCGGATGTGCGCCAGCTGTTGGAAGACCTGGCCACGGCCAGCGTCTTCGGTGAGCCCACGGCTCGAACCCTCTGCACGCCCGCGAACGCGCGCAACGAGCTACGGCGGAACGCGCTCGGGATCCTTCGCTTTCGGGACGTGAAGATCCCGTTGCAGAACGGGTCGTATGTGCTGGCCGACGTGTTCCGCCCTGCGGAGCCCGGCACTTACCCGGCGATCGTCAACTGCGGCCCGTACGGCAAGGCGTTCAACCACCACTCGATCGCGTCGGCGGAGGACCTCGAACATCACGAGCTCGAGGAAGAGGAGTACTTCTTCGGCAACGCCGGCGATCTGCAGTTCGAAAACCACGAATCCGTCAGCACCGCGGTCTGGGTTCCCGATGGCTACGCCGTTGTTCGGGTGGACATGCCCGGGGCAGGTGCCAGCCCGGGACAGCTCGCACCTTGGGGGATCGCCGGCGCCGAGGCCTTCCGCGACGCGATCGAGTGGGCGGGCACCCAGCCGTGGAGCAATGGATCGGTCGGTACCTGGGGGATGTCGTACCTCGCGATCAGCCAGCACGCGGCGGCCAGTCTTCATCCGGAGCACCTGAAGGCCATGATCGCGATCGGAACCGACGTCGACCTGTACGAGGATGTCGCGTACAACGGCGGCGTTCTCAACGAGCAGTTCTGGCCGATCTGGCGGGTGTCCGGCCTCATCCCGCCCATCGTTGGCCAACCGGACCTCGCCGACTTCGTGACGATCATGAAGGACAGCCCGTTCCGGGACTCGAACCCCGATGCGATCTTCGGGCCGCGGTCAGAGGTGTTCATGAGCCCCGATCTCAGTGAGGTGACAGTTCCGCTGTGGGCCGTCGCCGCCACGACCCACATCTCCAACATCCACCAGCTCGGCGGAAACGCGGCGTATCTCACTACGCCGACGCCGCACAAGAAGCTCGACCTTTCGGAGGACTGGTTCCAGCAGTCGTATTCGGCCGAATCTGTCGCGAAGCATAAGGCGTTTTTCGATTACTGGCTCAAGGGCGTCGAGAACGGCATTATGGACACCCCGCCGATCCGGCTCGAGATCCGAACCGGCGACGGTTCCTCGTATCTCCAGGAGGAGAACGAGTGGCCGATCGCGCGAACGGAATACCCGAGGTGGTACTTCGATGCGCGGCCGTCTGAGTGGATCGGTGACGGGATCCGTGCCGATTTTCTGCGGCTGTCCACCACCGAGCCCGTCGATGAAGCGCACGTGGGGTACTCGGCGCAGGTGACGCTCGCGCCGTGGGCACCCGTCGGAAGCCCACGCATCGACCCGGCGTCGGCGGAGTCCGACCCGCACCTCACGGGCGTCTCGTTCGTCAGCGAGGCTCTCACGGAAGACGCAGTCCTTGCCGGTTTCGGCAAGCTGCAGCTCTGGGTGTCGTCCACGACGGAGGACATCGACCTCTTCGTCTCGGTGCGGGTGATCGACGAGAACGACCACGAGGTCGACTTCACCGGGTTCACGACGTCCGGTTTTCCCTGGCGAATCGCACCGCTGACCAAGGGCTGGCTGAAGGTGTCGCATCGCAAACTCGACGAGCAGCGATCGACGTCCTGGCTGCCCAAGCACACGCACCTGAAGGCGGATTACGCACCTTTGCGCGACGGAGAGATCGTGCCGGTCGAGGTCGCCCTCGTTCCGAACGCGGCGAAGATCCTCAGGGGGCAGCGCATCCGGATCGACGTGCAGCCGCACGACGGAGTCGCGCACGGACTGACCCACGAATACAACCCGGGCTACCACGACGGCGCGACGAACACGATTCATACGGGCCCGCAATACCCGAGCTGTCTGCAGCTCCCCGTCGTCCCTGACCGACCGCGCGGCAACAACGAGGAATGACAGTGACGCCAGAAGAGCAGCTCGCCCTTGTCAAGCAGCACTATGCACTCAATACAGCGGGTGATTTCGATGGCGCGGCCGAGCTCGTGACCGACGACTTCGTCATCACCATCCCGCCATACATGCCGTTCGCCGGCGCGTACCGGGGCAGGACCGCGATGCGTACACTCATCCCGATCGTCGTCTCCTCGGTTTCGGTTGGCAACGTCAGGTACGTGGCGACGACGGTGGGCGATGGATACGTCGCGGAGCTGGTCGAGTTCACGCTCGCCGGTCACGACGGCCCGCCCATGCAGGCCGTGGAGGTCAATACGTTTCGGGGCAACCAGATCTGCGAGATCCGCCCGTATTACTTCGACGCGACATCGATGGTCGAAGCCGCCAGAGGCAAACAAGCGTGAGGCTTACCGGTGCGGCGCGCTCTCACAATCGCGCGAGTCCACCATCCGCCATGATCGTCTGACCTGTGACGAACGCGGCATCGTCGGAGGTGAGGAACGCCACCGTGCCCACGACATCCCCGACTTCCCCTGACCGCTTGATCGCCTGCCTGGCGATGGTCGCCTCGAGCAGCGGGGCGGGGAGCCCGCGAGAGTCCCAAGCCTGGCTCGCGGTAAGCGTGGGGCCGACGGCATTCACGGTGATTCCGAAGCCGGCGAGGTCCGTGGCTAGCCCGCGCGTGAATCCAATGATGCCCATCTTGCTCGCCAGGTAGTGTGCCACGCCGGGCGTAGCCAGGCCGATTGAGTTGGACGTGATGTTGACGATCCGCCCCCAGCCGTTCTGCTTCATGAGGTCGACGACCGCCTTCGCCATCAGAAACTGTGAGTCCAGGTTCACCGACTGCACTCTGCGCCAGAAGTCGAAGTCGACATCGTCGAATGCCCGGTTCGGATAGATTCCCGCATTGTTGACGAGGATGTCGCAGCGACCGAACTCGGCGACGATCCGGTCCCCGGTCTCGGCCACTGCAGCGGGGTCGGAGATGTCCGCGGTCAGTGCGATCGCCTTGCGTCCCGCCGCCTTGACGAGCTCGACGGTCTCCGCTGAGTCCTGGATGTCAACCGCGACGATGTCGGCGCCCCTCTGGGCGAGCCCGAGGCAGAAAGCTCGTCCGAATCCGCCGGTCGCGCCCGTGATGACGGCTACGCGACCGGCGTGTGAGGCAAACGACATCCTTCTATTCCAATGCTGTGAGGTCCAGGTGACCGCCCGGCGTGAGCCTTCGAATCGGCGAGCGGCCACCTGAATTCTTATTGCCGGTCGTCGGGGTCCCAGGCGAACTTCGGCTCTTCCCGATTCAGGAAGGCCTGCACGCCGATCGCCATGTCCGGTCCCTCGGTCATGGCGAGCCAGGCCGCCTGCCACCGCTCCTCGATCTCGAGATTGTTTCCGGTAGGCCCATCGATCAGGTGCTTCATGGTGTGGATCGAGAATCGGGATCGAGCCTGCAGCGTGCGCACCAGCTCGTCGACACGTTCGGCGAACCGTTCATCGGGAATCGTCTCGGTTACCAGTCCCAGCTGTCGGGCGCGCACAGCGTTGAAGGTCTCCCCGCCGAACAGGATGAACTTGGCGTTCGCTGGCCCGACCTGGCGAACGAGTCGCTCGATGCCGGCGCGCGGGTACATCACCCCGATCTTGGCGGGAGTGATCGCGAAGACGGATCGCTCGCTCGCCACGATGAAGTCGCATGCCGATGCGAGCTGCCAACCGCCCCCGATGCAAGCGCCGTCAACCACCGCGATCGTGGGCTTTCGCGTCGCAGACATGGCGGCGTCCGCAAGGCTCAGGTGATCGACCCGGCTGCCGTCATCCTGGGGGTCGAGAAGCACGGAGGCCAGGTCGTCGATCGCAGCACCGGCGGAGAATGTGTCGCCGGCTCCCCGAAGGGTGATGATCTGCACGTCCGGGTGGTCGTCCAGCCCGGGCATGAGCACCTGAAGCTCCTGGCACATCGACTTGGTGAGCGCGTTCCTGCGTTCGGGATTATCGAGCTGCACCTCGGCCAGGCCGTCAGAGATGTGGACCGTGATGCGACCCGTCGATAGAGCGTTGGTCATCACAGGCTCAGGCCGGTTCCGAGTTCGTCTTCAACACGCCGTCGGCCTCGAGTCGATCGATGTCGTCGTCGGCGAAACCGACTTCGCGAAGGATGTCCGCAGTGTGCTCGCCGAGGAGGGGCGGTCGAGCCGAGATCTCGCTGGCCTCGCCGTCGACGCTGAGCGGTCCGCGGAGGAGCGGCAATGGTGACCCGTCGCGGCGAACGGTCTGGCGGATCAGGCCGAGCGCTTCGACCTGCGGGGAGGCAAATGCCTGCGAGTACCGATAGATCGGCCCGCACGGGATGCTCGCCTGGCTGAGGGTTGCAACCCATTCGTCTGCAGTCCGGGTGCTGAGCGCCGACTCGGTGAGTTGGGTCAGGGCGTCGCGATTGGCGGACCGGTGTGCACCGGTGTCGAAGCGGGGATCGTCCGTGGCCTCGGGAATCCCGATGAGCCCGCAGAACGCGAGCCACTGTTTCTGGTTGCCCACCGCGATATTGAGCGGCTCGGTGGCGGTCGAAAAGGTGCCGTACGGTGCAATGGTCGGGTGGTTGTTTCCCTGGGGCTCGGGGTCCTCGCCGAGACTGAGCGTGCGCTGCCCCTGGAAAACCGACAGGCCCAGCGCCGTCTCCAGCAGGGAGGTGGTGACGTGGTGGACGGGATGACCGCTGGCGCGACCGACGAGCGCAGCGACGATGCCGAACGCGCACATCATGCCCGACGTGATGTCGACGATGGGCACGCCGACCCGGTAGCCGTCATCCGCACTCGACCCGGTGACCGACATGAGCCCCGACATGCCCTGCACGACCTGGTCGAGGCCGGCCTCATCCTTCAGCGGGCCAGTGGTACCGAATCCGTTGACCGAACCCACGACCAGTCGAGGGTTGAGTTCGTCGAGATGCTCGGACGTGAGGCCGAGCTTCTCGAGCGTGCCGAGCTTGAAGTTCTCGACCAGAACGTCGGCGCTCGCGATCAGGCGATCGAGGATGTCGCGGCCTTCCGCCGAATAGAAGTCGATGCAGATTGACCGCTTGTTGCGGTTGACCGAGTCGAAGTAGAGGCTGTGATCGCCTTCGAACGGCGGCCAGCCTCGGGCCGTGTCGCCGCCGTTGAGGCTTTCGACCTTGATGACCTCGGCGCCCAGGTCGGCGAGCAGCGCAGTGCAGTACGGTCCGGCGAGCGCACGGCTGAGGTCGACGACCGTGATTCCCTCCAGCGGTCTGATCATCGCTGGACTCCGGCAGCAGGTTCGGCCCTGGGCGCGACGGTGGAGGCGACCAGTTGAAGAGCTGCGATCCAGTTCTCGACCTGCTCGGTCTCGACCGACCGGGGAAGTCCGGTTATGCGCAACGCCATGGGCGGCAGGCCTTCCCCGGTCTCGACGAGCACGACGACGTTCGCCAGGCTGTATCGCTCGCCGGGGACGAGATCGGTGAAGAAGAAGTCGGCGAGTTCCGAGGTCACGGCGAGCACCTCACGTTCGCGCCGGGGCAGCCGGTCGGAGAGCTCGAACTCCGACAGGATCGCCTGGTGCCGCTGCAGTACCTCAGGTCCTGCCGCGAGCAGGGAGTATCCATGCGCTCTCACGCTCTCCAGTTGTGCGCGATTCAGGGCGGCACGTTCGTCGCTGCGATCGTGCGCCCGGCGCAGCCATTCATCGACATCCGGCTCGCCGGCGTAGGCCATGAATACGGCCCCGAACGGTGGGATGAGGGGTTGCCGATGACCCAGCGGAAACGGCTCATCGATGGGGGACTGGTTGGCGGCGAGCACCTGCACCGCGTCCCAGCGAATCTTGGCGAGGACGCTGCAGTTCACGCCGAGCTCTTCGGCGAGGAGTTCGACGTCGCCTCGCATCGCCTCGGCGAGCTGGGCGGCCTGGATGAGCTCGGGATCGGGCGTCGCAATGAATGACCCGGGGGAGAAACGCCCGTAGCCTCCCTGGAAGAACAACAGCGGCAGCGTCGACCGCTCGACGGCGAGGTCCTGCACCCGTCCGAGAACGATGAAGTGGTCGCCTGCCTCGCGCACGTCTTCGAACGTGCACTCGATCCACGACACCGCTCCGTCCAGGATGGGCGAGCCGAGTGGGGCCGGTCGCCACTCGACACCATCGAACTTGCTCTCGCCCGCGGTTGCGAACCTGCGACAGAACGACTCCTGGTCGGACGCGAGCACGTTGATGCAGAAGGCGGACGCGTTTCGTAGTTCAGCGAAGCTGCGCGAGTTGCTCATCGGGTAGAAAGCGATCAGCGGCGGGTCCATCGACACCGAGGAGAAGGTGCCGACGACCATGCCGACCGGGTTCCCGTTTGCACCGATCGCCGTGACGACCGCGACTCCCGTCGGATAGTGCCCCAGCGTCTCGCGGAAGAGACCGGGGTCGATGTCGTTGGACACACAACCTCCAATGGCTCGGTGGGCGACCACCCTGGCGCCCAGCGTTCGAATCGAATCAAGCCAGTGGGGAAATCAAATCAAGTCGAGCTAAAGATGTCAACGGTTATGATGGAATAGACCGCCACAAGACCGAGTTTCTTGACAATCAGCGAGCCGGATAGCACAATCAGAACCACCCTAAAGGTTGTGATGTTTAGCCCATGACTGACTCTCGAAGACGAGGAACCGCGAATGTGCAAGGCCCGCGGATGAGCCCACAGACACAGAGGGAATCGTCCGAAACGGCGGACTTCGTCGTGGTGGGCGCCGGTCCCGTTGGACTGCTGACCGCGATCCTGCTCGGTCGCAAGGGTTGGCGGGTGACAGTGGTCGAGCGATGGCCATCGCGCTATCCGATGCCGAGAGCCTGCACTATCGACCATGAGGCGCTGCGCATCCTTCAATCGGCAGGGGTCATGGCCGAGCACTCCGATCTCTTCGAACCGTCGCGCGGAGAACGAGGTGGATATCAGATCCGAAACCGCGACGGTGTTCTGCTTCGCGCAATCAACTGGAACCGCACGGCCGAATCCGGATGGGCGAACACCAACGGCTTCTACCAGCCCGACCTCGAGTGCGTCCTCGAATCCATGGCGCTCGCGTTGCCGAATGTGCTCCTGCGTCGAGGCTGGTCCGCTGAGGCCATCGGCCAGGACGAATCGTCAGTCACGCTCACGGTGATGAGCTCCGACACCTCCGACCGTGAATTGATCACCGGACGGTGGCTGATTGGCGCGGATGGGGCCAACAGTGTGGTGCGTGAGCTGGTCGGAATTGAAACCGAGGACGCCGGTTTCGAGGCTGACTGGCTCGTCGTCGACTATGAACCTCTTGTCGAGAGGCAGTGGGATGCCTTCGTCACGCAGTACTGCGACCCTGAGCAGCCGGCTACCGCCGTCAATAGCGGGCCGGGGCGTCGTCGGTTCGAATTCATGCGTCGCGATGACATCAGCGCAGCGGACCTCGCATTGCCCGAGACCGCCTGGCGCCTGATGGAGCCATGGGGTGTGGGCCCCGACAATGCCCGGCTCGAACGGCATGCGGTGTACACGTTCCGCGGACGGTGGGCGCGCGACTGGCGACGCGGTCGCGTGCTGATCGCCGGTGACGCGGCGCACCTCATGCCGCCCTTCCTGGGCCAGGGGATGTGCTCGGGGCTGCGCGACGCGGCGGCTCTCGCTTGGCGACTGGACCTGGCGGCGTCCGGACTCGCCAGCGAAAGCATCCTCGATTCCTATGGGCCCGAGCGCAGCACGCACGTGCGCGTGATCATCGATGAGGCGATCGCGATAGGACGGGTCATCTGCGAGCTCGATCCGGTGCGAGCGGCGGAACGGGACGCCGAGATGCTCGCCGAACTGGCGGATTCGGCGGCGCTCACCGTCGAACCTCCGCATCCGCGACTGGGGCATCCGTCGATCACGCTGGATGGCGACGACACTGCGGGCAGGCTGTCGGTGCAGGGCCGCATCGAGGTCGATGGCCTGGCCGGGCTGTTCGACGATCTCGCCGGCGGCGGGTGGGAGTTGATCGCGCTGGGCGTCGATCCGCTGGCCGCCGTGCCGCCCGATCTCGCTGAATGGTTCGCGGGCATCGGAGGCACCGCCACGGCGATCGCCGCCGATGGCCGTGTTCGCGATCTCGACGGCACTTACGCATCGTGGTTCGCGGAACACGAACGAACAGTCGTGCTCTCACGCCCGGATTTCTACATCTTCGGAACCGGCCGCGACGCCCGGGATGTCACACCGCTGCTGGCCAGCCTGCATGCAGCCCTCGTCGGCCAGTCTGTGACACCGCACGACCACGTCAACCACAGATCACATGAAGGAGCGCCATCATGACCATGCGAGTCACCAGGATCGGCGACGCGGAACCCTTCGCACCCGTTGGGCACGCAGGAGTCGGTCCCGTTCGCCTGCAGGGCGGGTCGACGACGCCGACCGAGAAGTTCACCGTAGCTCTATCCCACTACCTGCCGGGTGCCGCCGCCGAACTTGCGCCGCAGGAAGCCGAAACCGTCTATGTGCTGCTCTCGGGGCAACTGGTGATGGCGGCCGACGGGGTCGAGGAGACGCTCGGCGCGAACGATTCCGTGCACTTCACGGAGGGGACCCTTCGCACGGTCGAGAATCGCACCAACCTGCCGGCGAGCATGCTCGTCATTCGGGCAGTGAAGTGAATCCCGGTATGCGGATCGTCGGGATCCGCGACGAGGATGGCTCGGTCCTGGTGGCTGCGCTCAGTGCCGACGGCACCGAGGCCACGGTCATCGCGGGTCTCGAGAGATTCTGGGCGTCGCCATTCGAGCATCTCGCTGCCGCTGCCGGCGGCGCGACAATGCCGGTGAAACCCTCCGACCTTCTGCCGCCCGCGCTGCCGGGAGCACGCGTCATCTGTGTCGGCCTGAACTACCAGGACCACGTCAGCGAGGGGTCATTCAAGAACGAGCAGCTGCCGGAGTTTCCCACCCTGTTCGCCCGCTGGACGGCATCCCTGTCCACGGATGGCTCGCAGATCCCGATTCCCTCGGGAGAAGACGGACTCGACTGGGAGGGCGAGGTCGTCGCCTGGGTGGGCGAGCCCCTGGTGGATGCGACACCGGATGAGGCTCGCGCCGCGATCGTCGGCTACTCGACCTTCAACGACGTCACTTCGAGACGAGCCCAGAAGCAGACCTCGCAGTGGATCGTGGGCAAGAACGGTGACCGCTCCGGGCCGGTCGGCCCGCTCGTTCCAGCGAGCGAGATCGGCGACCTGCGCGACGGCCTGCAGATCGAGACTCGGGTCAACGGCGAGGTCGTGCAGCACGGAAGCACGACGCAGATGATCTACGGCGTGGGCGAAACGCTCTCGTACATTTCTCGAACCTTCACTCTCAATCCCGGCGACCTGCTCGCAACGGGAACGCCCTCGGGCGTCGGCTACGCGCGCACGCCACCGTGGTTGCTGCAACCGGGTGACGTCGTGGAGGTCGAAGTCGAACGCCTCGGCACACTGACCAACCGCATCGTCGACAACTCGCACCGGCGGCCCGCGCGGTGATCCTGGTAACGGCGGCGAACGGCAACCAGGGGCGGCTCCTGGTGCCGCGACTGGTGAGCGACGGACACGCTGTACGGGCAAGCGTTCGCTCCGAAGCGTCCGCGGAGGTACTTCGCGCAGTCGGCGTGACCGATGTCGTGGTCGGAGATCTGGCAGACCCGGAGGTACTCGCTCGCGCGGTCGACGGAGTCGACAAGATCTACTACGTCGGCCCAACACTCTCGCCGTCGGAACGGGCCGTCGGTTTCGCAATGATCGACGCCGCTCGCGATGCGGGCGTGGGTCATTTCGTGATGAGCTCGGTGCTGCACGCCATCACATCTGACCTCATCCAGCACGAGGTGAAGCGAGATGTCGAGGAATACCTGCTGTCGTCCGGCCTTGAATTCACAATTCTGCAGCCCGCCAACTACATGCTGGCCCATCGTCTGAAGCCGGCGTTCGAACGTGGCGTCTTCGAACTGTCGTGGTCGCTCGACCGCCTGCAGTCACTCGTGAGCATCGGCGACATCGCGGAGGTGGCGGCACTCGTGCTGGGCGACTCCGACCGTCATCTCGGGGCGACTTACGAACTGGCATCTGCGGGACGCTTCACGGCGCACGACCTCGGTACCGTCATCTCGTCCGTCATAGGCCGGCCGATCGACGTGGGCGAAATCGACGTGGACACCTTTGCCGCGCGTGTGCTGGCGGGTGCGGCTCCTGAGACGAAGGCGTACGAACTGCGGGCGATGCGCGCGATCAGCGCTCGCTACAGCAGCAACGACTTCGTCGGCAACCCAAACGTTCTCACCTGGTTGCTCGGCCGCGCGCCGACGACTTTCGAGGACTGGGTTCGTGCCGAGTGGGCGGAATACCAGAATCGAGAGGCGGCGCGGACGGGATGAACTAGTTGGTGTCCAGCAGTCCGGCGTGTTTATCGACCGCCTTCTTGGTGCGGGCAACGTCACCGGCCACGATCGCATCGACGAGTTCGGTGTGAGTTGCAACTCGGATCGCGAGCCACTCCGTGGCTGTCTCCGGCGACTCGTCGTGAGTAGCGGCGACCGCATGCTCGCGAACGAATCGCGTCATCGACAGGTAGAGCGCGGACGCAGTCTGGTTGGGTGAGATGAGGGCGATGCGCTCGTGCAGGTCCCAGTTCGCAAGCAGGAACGCGGTCGTGCCCTTGGCCGCCGAGGTGGTCAGTTTTGCCAGACCGCGTTTGATGTCGGTGATGTCGGCGTTCGTGCGATGCTGGGCCGCGTCGACGTCGATCAGCACCTCGAGCGCCTCGCGAACGGCCACGGCCTCGGCGACCGAGCCGGGCGCATCCGTGACGGCGAGAAGCGTGTGGCGAATGCGCACCATGGGCCCGGCGGCCGTGGCGAACAGGCCCCCGCCCCGGCCCGGTCGGATCTCCGCGAGCCCGCGGTCGGCCAGAAGCCTGATCGCCTCCGCAACCGTGGAACGTGCGAACCCCGACCGTTCGCGCAACGAATCGATGGTGCCGATGAGCTCGCCGGGCTTGAACTCGCGCTCCAGGATCTGGTGCTCGATTTCGCTCGCCAGCACGTTCGCACGCGTCTGGCCCACGAACGAATTCATCTGGTCAGCCTAGCAACAAGGGTCATAACGTTTACGGGGTTCCGACCCGGTCCGGCCGTCACCAGGCCCAGTCGTTCGAGGAGATTTCGGTGCCTTCGCTGGAGATGGTGCGGGTGTCGAGATGCGAACCGAGCTGCTCGACGTGTGCGTCGTACTTCGCCAGCGACGCATGTGCAAAATCGTTATCGAAGTCGCGGATGACCGAGTGGATGTGATTGCCGCTGTCGACGGCGTTTACCAGCTCCATCAACAGCTGGCGGGTCTGCACCCGGAAGTAGTGCGGTGTGCCGCGTTCGGTACCACCAGCCCAGGCGAAGTGCACGGCCGATGCACCACCCGCGTCGAGCTGAGCGCGGTATTCGCTGGCCGCCCTCGCGGGAAGCCGGGCCAGGTAGGTATCGATGAGCCGGTTCAGGATGACCGCCTGCGATTCGTCGAGCGCTTCGGCCGAGATGCCGGACGGCTCGGCCCTAACGAGAGCAAGCGCCCTTCGGTCATCCGTGCTGATCTGGTACTGCGGCATCCCGAGGTCGTAGTGATCCGGGTACTCGATAGCGCCGATGAGCGGCACCTGGCGCGAGACGAAGTCGGCCGGCGAGACCGAGTGGAAGACAGCGACCTCCCGCTGGGCGTCGTCGAGGCTGCCGAGCAGGTCGAACCCGAGCCCCTCGTCGTCGGCCATCGGGTTCAGCACACCCGCGCCGACGACGGGCTGCTGCCCGAGCGCGCTTGGCGTCGTGGAGATCCAGCGCTGGTTCACGACCGTGACGTTGATGCAGACGTGGTGCCCGAGGAACCGCAGCGACCAGGTGTCTTCAAACCCCGGTCGCCCGAAGATGCTCAGGAAGTAGGAGTCCGGGGTGCGCCAGAGCGGGGCCGCAAATCCGAGGAATCCGGCCTCGCGCTCGCGCAGCACCTGCTCGAGTTGGGTGATCGCGAGGACCTTGGTGAACACCTCGGGGGAGACGGCAAGGCGCACAAGCTCGAAGACGACGACCTTCTGGTGACGATCGAGATTGTGCAGCGAGACACCGATGCGGTCAGGCTTCGGGATGATGTCCCAATCAAGCCGGCGCGGGTCATCGAAGGCGAAAAGTGCCGCGTCGCGCTGCTCCGCCGAGAACGTGTCGATGAGGCCGATGAGGCCGACCAGCAGTCTCTGGATGGTCTCGGCATCCTCGTACGTGGGCTCGGCCGGCGCTTTGTCTGACGTCATTGTGGATCCTCCTTGATCTCGAAAAGAGTATAACGTTCACTACCATTTAGGGGGTACCCTCGATAAGAATAAGCAGAGGAGCTTACGTGCAGGTTCGTGCGGCGATCGTCGATGCCCCCGGGTCCGAACCCCGTGTGGGAGCGGTGGATGCGCTGGCGCACATCCCCGGCACGACTCTGCTGGAGGTCAGCGCGGCGCCGCTGAACCCGCTCGACCTGCTGATCGCCTCGGGCAACTTCCACTCTGCACGACATGAGACGGCATATGTGCCCGGCAGCGAATGCGTCGGAACGGTGCTCGAATCCGACGCGTTCGCCGTCGGAACCGTCGTGTACGCGGAGTGCCACGCCTCGCCGGCGACGCCGGGTAGCTTCGCGGCGCAAGTGCGAGTCGACGACTCCGATGTCATCGTTCTTCCGGGCGGAGTCGACCCCACCGCGGCTGCCGCCATCGGCAACTCCGGGATAGCTGCCTACCTTCCGCTCATGCAGGTCGCCGGTGTGAAAGCGGGCGAGACCGTGCTCGTTCTCGGCGCAACCGGGGCGGTTGGCCAGCTCGCGGTGCAGATCGCTCGCCTGAAAGGCGCGGGCCAGGTGATCGGCCTCGCCCGTGACCGGCCGGCGCTCGGCAAGCTCGCCGCGCTGGGGGCAGACGCGGTCGTCGCGCTCAAGGAGGGCGAGAGTGTCGATGAGCTCGGCTCCCGCATTCGCGCAGAGGCCGGCGAGGTCGACGTCATCCTCGACTGTCTTTACGGGCCTCCGCTCGAGGCCGCGCTTCACGCCTGCGCACAGCACGCCCGGATCGTCAACGTCGGGCACTCGGCAGGGGCCGTCGCCGCCATTCCGGCCGGACTTCTGCGCGGCAGGCAGCTCACCATGATCGGATTCGCGGGCATCCACGTGGCGCTGGCCGACAAGCGCGACGCGCTGGGCTGGTTGTGGGACGCCCTCGCAAACGGTCAGCTCACCGTGGCGATCAACCCCATTCCGCTCGAGGGCCTCCCGGAGGCATGGCGGGAGCAAAGCGCATCGCCCCATGCGAAGTACGTCGTCGTTCCGTTGAACGACAACCAGTCCACGAATGGTCCTCCGACCGCTGAAACAAGAGGGAGTTCGCTATGAGCGACGACAAGAGAATGTATGTGCCATCCACACCGCTGCCGCCGGCACGCACCGGCCTGCTAACGGGATTCGATCCCGGTACGAAGACGCTCGAAGCGGGTTTCCGGGTAGCGCCCCAGTTCAGGGAACTTCCGGTGGACATCGTCTTCGAGAAAGACGTCGCGGTCACGCTGCGCGACGGGGTGACGGTCTATGTCGACATCTTCCGGCCTGCGGGTGCAGAGAAGGTTCCCGTGATCGTCGCCTACAGCCCGTACGGCAAGGCCCAGGGCACTTCGGTCAGCGTGACAGGAATCTTCGGACTCGTCGGTATCCCGAACGATGTCGTCTCGGGACTCGAGAAGTTCGAAGGGCCAGACCCGGCGTTCTGGTGCCAGCAAGGCTATGCGATCTGCAATCCCGACATCCGCGGTGTGGTGGATTCCGATGGCGACAGCGTTCTGTGGGACCGCCAGGATGGTCGCGACGCTTACGACATCATCGAATGGCTGGCGCAACAGGAGTGGTGCAGCGGCACGGTGGGGATGAGCGGCACCTCATACCTTGCCGCGACACAGTGGTTCACTGCTGCCGAGCAGCCCCCGCACCTCACCGCGATCAACCCGTGGGAGGGCGTGAGCGACGTCTATCGTGACCTGGTGATGCGCGGCGGGATGCCAGACATCGGGTTCGCCGGCCTGCTGCAGGCCGGGAGTTTTTTCGGCAAGAACCGCAAGGAGGACATCCTCGGCGAGGTCGAGAAGTATCCGCTGATGGGCGAGCTCTGGGAGAACAAGATCCCCGACTTCGACAAGATCGTAGTACCGGCATACGTGGTCGCGAGCTACTCGAACACGTTGCACGCCATCGGCACATTCCGTGCCTGGCGTCGCATGGGCTCCGCTGAGAAGTGGCTGCGGGTGCACAACTCCCAGGAGTGGCCGGACTATTACGACCAATCGAACCAGGATGACCTGCTGCGGTTCTTCGACCACTACCTGAAGGGCGAGGACAACGGTTGGGAACAGACGGCACCCGTTCGCTACGCTCTCCTCGATCTCGAGGGTGGCGATCGGCTTGCCGTCGAAGCCGACAGCTTCCCGCCGTCGGGTGTGGCGTCGACGAAGTACTACCTGGACGGGCGTTCGCGCACGCTCGCTGCTGACGTACCGCAAGCGGAGGTGCCGGCGATATACACCGTCGGCTCGAACCCGGCCGGTGTCTCGTTCATCACGCGGTTCGACGAGGAGACCGTGCTGGTCGGATACCCGAAGGCACATCTCTTCGTGGAGGCTCAGGGCTCCGACGACATGGACCTGTTCGTGCTCATCCAGAAGCTCGACCGGTTCGGAACTCCGTTGCAGGCCTTCACCTCTCCCAACCACTCCGCGATGGTGCACGACCTCACCGACCATGGCGCGACCGTGCTGCGATACAAGGGATCGGATGGCCGACTGCGGGTGTCCGCCCGCAACCTGGATGACACTCTGTCGACCGAGGATGTGCCAGCTCACACCTTCGACCGGGTCGAAAAGCTCGCTGCGGGCGAGGTCGTCGAAATCGACATCGAGATCGTACCTCTCGGGCTGGTTTTCCACCCAGGCGAGCAGCTTCGCTTCATCGTCAGCTCGACCAATCTCCTGGGCACCCTCATGCCGGCGATCCAGGAATACGCCGGAGTGAACGGGGGCGCGCATGTGATTCATACGGGCGGAGAGCACGCGTCTTATTTGCAGATTCCGCTCTTGCGCTAGCAGGGGGCTCCGGGTCTACAATGGCGAACGCGAATGCATATTCGCATTCCGGTATTGAGACCCGACCCGCTATCACAAGGACGTGATATGAGCACCGCACAAGCTGCATCCCCCGCCGACCGACCACTGACCGGTGTCTTCGCTGGCCCTGTAGGCGGGCTGAGATACGAGACGCCGACCACGAGCGGCATTACCAACGAGCGCGGCGAGTTCCACTACGTCGACGGTGAGACCGTGTCGTTCTCGGTCGGTCGATGGGTGCTCGGCGCGGCGGTGGGCGCACCGCGCCTCAGCCTCGCGCACCTGGCGAACCGGGTCGCCGGGCAGCTCGACAAACTGCACGACGCATCAGTCACCAACGCCGCGCGCCTGCTGCAGACGCTCGATCAGGATGGCGACCTCGAGAACGGGCTGACGATAGCGCCCGCAGCCCACGACCTCTTCACGTTCGGCACGCTCAACTTCGACCAGATGTTCAGCACAATTCCCGCAGAGGAGGCGTTCGCGGGCGACCCGATGATCGTCGCCCTGCTCGACCAGCTGGGCGCGACTGATGGCGTATTCAGCGCTAAAACGCCGCGCGCTCTGCGGTCGGCCGCGGCCGCTCGCAACGAGCTTCGCCGCAACATCCGCGGCATCCTGAAAATGACCGACGTCAAGATCCCGGTGCGGGATGGCTCATTCGTCTACGCCGACGTCTTCCGGCCCGCGGATGACGAGAGGCACCCGGCCATCATGAACCTCGGCGAGTACGGCAAGAGCTTCGACCACGGCAGCATCGGCAGCGACGAGGATGCCGAGGCCAGGGAGCAGGCCGAGGACCGTTTCTTCTCAGGCAATCCGGACAGCCTGCAGTATGAGAACCACGAGACCGTCGACACGTCGGTCTGGGTTCCGAAGGGCTACGTCGTCATCCGCATCGACGCGCGAGGGGTCGGGAACACCCCGGGGCAGCAGGCGCCGCTTGGACGCCAAGAGGCCGAGGACTACTACGACGCGATCGAGTGGGCGGCCGCGCAGCCCTGGTCGAACGGCAAGGTGGGCCTCTGGGGAATGTCGTACTACGCCATGTCGCAGCACAACGTCGCGAGCCTGCAGCCGCCGCACCTGGCCGCCATGATCGCGCAGGGCACCGACTCGGACTCCTACAACGAGTACCTCTACGGCGGCGGGCTCTTCTCTGAAGGCTTCTGGAACTGGTGGCTCAAGATTTTGACCCACGGCAATTCGGTCGGGGAACGCCGCATGGTCGACTGGATGGGCACAGCGCTGGCCAACCCCTTCAACGACCCCGACGTTTACGGGCCCAACGCCGTCACCTTCATGACGCCCGAGGTCGACAAGATCACGACGCCGGTGTGGATCGTCGGCCCGCAGAGCGGAGTCGTTCTGCACCAGTTGGGCAGCACGGAGACCTACGTGCGTTCAAGCTCGGCGCAGGCTCGCAAGTTCGACTTCGTCGACGCGTGGTTCCCGCGCTCATATGCTCCCTCGACCGTCGCCGAGCACATGCGTTTCTTCGATCATTGGCTGAAGGGCGAAGACAATGGCATCATGGACGAGCCTGCCGTGCGGGTGCAGGTACGCACGGGCAACGCGGCGGTCTACACGCTGCACGAGCAGGAGTGGCCGATCGCGCGCACCGAGTACGTGAGGTACTACCTCGATGCGCAGGCGTCCGACTGGGCCGGCGACGAACACGGCCGACGGATGTTCCGGCTGTCGCCCGCGGCACCGACGGATGAGCACAGTGCCAGCTGGGCTGCCTTCCTCGACCTCGGCCAGGCCATCCCGGCGCCGATCGGGCGGGTCGGCGGAACGCCCAGGTGGTCGACCGGGGTCTCGTTCATCAGCGAGCCGGTGACCGAAGACCTGACGCTGGTCGGTTACATGAAGGCGGGACTGTGGGTCTCGTCGTCCAGTACCGACCTCGACCTTCACGTCTCACTTCGGGTCATCGACCCGGAGGATCGCGAGATCCGCTTCGAGGCGATCGTGCTTCCGATGGACCCCAACCACATCCATCCGGTCGGGGTCGGAACCCTCAAGGTGTCCCATCGCAAGCTCGACTCGGCCCGCTCCAGCGACTACCTGCCGGTGCACACGCACTCCCGCGAAGACTATGCGCCGCTGGCTGACGGCGAGGTGGTCGAGGTCGAGCTCGGGCTGAGCCCCAGCACCGCGCTTATTCGCAGGGGCTGCCGGATTCAGGTCGACATCCAGCCGAGCTCGCCGGCGGGCATCCCGGCGCGCGCCTACGACGAGAGCTACCACGACGGCGCAACCAACGCCGTCTACACCGGTCCCGACCACGTGAGCTACGTGCAACTCCCGCTGCTGCCTGCCGTCACGAGCTGACCAGCACCCCGCGATCGAAGGAACAGCCATGCCACAATCACCGACGGACACCGCGATCGCGGCGACCAATGTCGTGCAGAAGATCCGCGAACTCGGACCTCGACTGCGTGAACGCGCCGTGGAGGCCGAGCGCAACAGCCGGCTGTCGGATGAGACCATCTCCGACCTCCACGCGACGGGTGCCTTCAACATCGGCGTGCCCGCCGAGTTCGGTGGACTGGAACTGTCGGTGGTGCAGCAGCTCGATGTGGTCGAGGAGGTCTCGAAGTGGGACGGCTCCTGCGGCTGGGTGGTGTGGGCGGGAACCTCCACGCACTGGATCCCCGCCGGGTCGGGCCCGCGCGTGCTCGACGAGGTCTACGGCCCGGAATGGGTTGGTCCACGCACCTCGGGCTCGAGCCACTTTCCTGCATCCCGTGGTCGTGCGAAGCGTGTAGAGGGCGGGTGGACGATCTCGGGTGGCCCGTGGACGTTCGCCACGGATTCGCTCTGGGCGCCGTACACGAACCTCGGCTGCATTGCGGATGACGGTGACGGCCCCTACCTCGTAGCCGTGCAGATCCCCCGCGAGCAACTGGAGTTTCTCGACGACTGGCAGGTCGCAGGCATGCGCGGAACCGGCAGCGTCTCGGTGAAGCTCATCGAGGGTGAGGTCTTCGCGCCCGACTATCGCGGGGTCGTCTTCGCCGACATCCTCTCCGGCAAGATCGACAACGGCCTGGCCGGCGCACTCTGGAAGACACCGACGCTCGGATGGTCATTCGCACTCATGGCGGGAATGTCGGTGGGCATCGCACAGGGCGCACTCGATCGGTTCATCGAACGTTCGGCTGGCCGACCGATCCGCGGCACGACCTATAAGAACCAGCTCGAGGCGCCACTGACCCACCTGATGCTGTCTGAGGTGCACTCGAAGCTGCGCTCGGCCGAGCTGATGACCCGCGCCAATGCTGCCGAGTCCGACCGCATCGGCGAGCTCACGCTCGCGGGCGAGTCGATCGACCCTGCCTACCTTCAGTATTTCAGCGCCCGGGTGCTCGTCGAGACGGCGTACGCGACGAAGTGGTGTGCCGAGGCAATCGAGTTGCTGCAGCGCAACTCCGGCTCCACGGCGATCATGGACTTCGAGCCCATCCAGCGGGCGTGGCGAGATGCCCGGATCATCACCCTGCACGGCGCGCTGAACCTCGAGGCGCTCGCCGAGAACCACGGCCGCCTGATGGCCGGCCTGCAGCCCCAGCAGTTCGAGGGCATCACGACGCTCGACCGCTTTGCGCCGGCGCCGGCTAAAGCCAGCTAGCACGACCCCAGCCCCGTCACTCACGTCATCCCAGACAGGAAGAGCCCACCAATGCCGAGCACCAAAATCGAAGCAGACAAAGCCGAGATCATCGGGATCATCAACCTGTACGGGTTCGCGCTCGATGCGCACCAGTGGGGGCTCTTCGACCAGATCTTCACGGCTGATGTCGTGGCCGAATTCGGCCCGGCGGGCACCGAGTGGATCGGGCTCCCGGTCCTGGTCGCGGCGTTCACCGACTTTCACGAGCAGCTGGACAACCACGCGCACACGATGTTCGGCACCGTCGTGCACGTCGACGGCGACGCGGCGAACGCCTTCACGTACGGCAACTGGCTGCTCGTTCGCAACGACGCGGGCGATGACCCGAGCTGGCTCGGCTCCGGTTGGTACGACGACGAGCTGGTTCGAACCGAGGAGGGCTGGCGCATCTCGCACCGTATCTGCCGGCTGGTGTCGTGGACCGGCAACCCGGTGGTGTCGTCCCCTCCTCGCGCCCACAACCCCGACATGCGCACGAATGTGCTGCGCGAACACGCCGCGGCAGGCAAGGTCATGTACCTGAACGCGCTCGGCACGAAGTAGAGCCCGATGCCCGATGAGCACCCCTCGATAGGCTGATCGGGATGGATTCGAACACGGTGGGCTATCACCCACCCCAGCAGGATCGCAGTCGCCGCGCGCTGCAGAAGGTGCTTGGCGCCGCCGAGAGCGTGCTGGTCGCGAAAGGATTCGACGACTTCACCATGACTGCGGTCGCCGAGCAGGCGGATGTCTCGGTGGGCGCCATCTATCGCCGCTTCGAGGGCAAAGAGCAGCTGCTTGGCGCCGTCTGGGATTCGCTGCTGGACAAGATGGAGTCCGACCTGGCCACCGCGCTCGAAACTGCCGAGCCGACCCTGGTCGGCGTTGTGAACGCACTTGTTCGGGCATCCGTGGCGGACCTGTCGAACAACAAGCTGTTTCCTTATCTGTATGCGCCATCCATGGCGCAGTCGACTCGAGTGCACGATGCGATCTCGACTCGGCGCAGATTGTTCCTCGCGGCCGTGGAGCCCCATCTCGACGAGGTGGCTCGGTCGGACGCGCACGTTGCAGTGGTGATGGTGCAGGCGATGGTCACTGGTTCGTGCGTGCACCGCGCCTCGCAGGGCAAAGGCGTCGAAGACGGTCTGAGCTGGGACCAGTTCGCCGGACAGCTCGAGGAGCTCGCAATGTCGTATTTGCGCTCGACGATCTGACCGCTAACTGAGCGCGATGAACCGCTGGACAACTGCGGTCACCGGGGGTAGAACCCACGCGAGCGATTCCGGCGAGGGAATGGTCGCCACCCACTTCATCGTGTCTGACGATGTCGAGTACTCGCGGCACTTTTGCCCGGACATCCTGGGCGGCAAGGTCGTCTTTGCGAAGAGGGCCCGGGTCAACGGCTCATGATCGCCACGACGATTGCGGAGCGCAAAACACAGGTTGAGAGCGGGTCGCCCGTGGGCGGTGCGTAGCGTCTGGGTGGCTGCATCATCGGTTCGTCGTCGGCCCGGTTCTGGGTTTCGCCCGGCCAGCCCGGTTCGGTGCGCAGGTGATGCTTCCGCTCACCTGGTCGTGCTGTTGCCTCCCGCAGGAAGCAGCACCAACTTGCCGTGAGGGCTCCCGGATACGCTCAACTTCATGGCTTCCCGCCATCCGTCGAGCGGATAGGTGCGTGCAATCGGCAGTCGGAATTCGCCCGTGGCGGCATGCCGCGCATAGTCGTTCAGGATGCCCGAGTCAGGGAACTGGCCGCTCGCAAGCAGCTCGTCGATGTTGACACGCGCCCCCAGGCGCCGCGCCTCATCGTGATTGGTGATCGTCACGACGTGCTTGGGGTCGCCGCCCGCGAGAGCGATCAGGTCGGGGAGCGTGCCCTTGGACAGGCGGGCGACGTCGAGCACGAAGTCGACGTCGCCACCGGCCAACTCGCGCACCCGCGCCGCCATGCCCTCGCCATATGGGGTGACGATTGCGCCGAAGCCCTCCAGGTCGCCCGTGAAGGTGGGCCCCGCCGTCGCAATCACGAGCGCCCCGCGACTCAATGCCACCTGCACCACCGCGTAGCCGACCATGCCTCCGGCCCCGTGCACCAGAAGGGTTTTGCCGGGGTGGAGGTCCATTAGGTCGAGCGTCCAGACCGCGGTCGTCACCACCATGGGCAGTGTCGCCGCGGCGATCGGGTCGAGCCCTTCCGGCACCGGGAACCAGCTGCGCAGGATGGCGAAGTCTGCGGCGCCGGCGCTGGACTGGCCGGCGAAGTCCGCCGATCCGAACACGGTGTCGCCCACACTGACCCCTGTGACGCCCTCGCCGATGGCGTCGATGGTGCCCGACACGTCGGAGCCGATGCCGCGCGGCAGCGTGCCCGGCATGAATCCCCGGCACAGCTCCCAGTCGGCGGGGTTGAGCCCCGTGGCGATGACGCGCACCCGAACGCGCCCGGCGGGTGGATCGGGAATCTGGGTGGTCTCCTCGATGAGCACATCGGCGGGCTCGCCGTAGCTGTGAAAGCGAACAGTGCGGGAGGTGACTGAGCTCATGGTGATCTCCTCGATCGGATCGTTATGTCAGTCGCTGACTCTACCATGATGTGTCAGCCACTGTCACTACGGTATGATTGCGGGATGCCGAGAAGCGGAGTCGAAGCACGCACGCGCCTGCGCGAGGCCGCACTCGAGCTCTATCTCGAGCACGGCTACGACGCGACGACCACGGCGCAGATCGCGGAGCGTGCGGGAGTAACCGAGCGCACCTACTTTCGTCACTTCGCCGACAAGCGCGAGGTGCTGTTCGGTGGCGAGGCTGAGCTGCGCGACGTAATGGTCTCGGCGATAGCGGGCGCACCGGCGAGCATCCCACCTCTCGCCTTGGTCATCGCCGCCTACACCGCGGCCGTGCCGCTGTTTGTGATCGGTCGGCCCATCGCGGTTCGACGGGCGGCAGTGATCGCGGTCACACCGGCACTCATGGAGCGCGCGCAGGCGAAAACTGCTGCGCTCGCAGATGCGCTGATCGCGGCGCTGGTCGACCGGGACATTCCGCAAGCGACGGCCCGCCTGGCAACCCAGCTCGGCTCCGCCGCCTTTGATCGGGCGAGCCGGGAATGGCACGTGCATCCGAATCGTGACCTGGCGGCACTAATACCCGACGCGGTCGACGAGCTGCGACTGCTCGCGGGCTGAGGTCAGCTCGCCCCCTCACTCCTGCTCGGGCAGTATCGGTGACGACCACCCCGGGTCGTGCCCCAGCGCTGCCGCGCGACTGACCGAAGCGGCGCCGTACTTGTCGCGCACAGCGTCGAGCACCGAGTCGAGTCGTGCACCGTCGTTCCAGTCGATCGGCAGCTCGGGTTGCAGGCTGTCGACACGATCCAGGTTGGACAGCGAAATGCCGATGAGCGTGATGCCCCGGTCCTCGATCGTGGGCAGAGCCGCGTCGAGCAGGGACTGCGCAATGGCCAGCAGGACGGCGGTGCGGTCGGTGGCAGGGCCGACGGAGCGCGATCGAGTTGCCTTCGCGAAGTCGCCGAAGCGGAGGCGCAGCACGACCGTGCGACACACGCGGTCGCCGTCCCGCAGGCGACGGGCCAGGCGATCGACGATCTGGATGAGGATCAGGCGAAGCTCCTGGGGCTCACGCGGCCTTCGACCGAGTGCCCGCTGCGAGCCGATGGAGCTGCGACGCCGGGTGGCGTCGACCGGTCGCGGATCCCGCAGCCGCGCCAGCGCGTGAAGATGCGCGCCGGTCGCACGGCCAAGCATCCGTTCGGCCGTCGAGGCTTCGAGGTCGGCCAGTTCTCCGACGGTGTGTACGCCGAACCGGTGCAACTTCTCTGCGGTGACGGCGCCCACGCCCCACAGCCTCTCGACCGGGAGTGGAAGCAGAACGCCTGCTCGCGGTCGGGTTCGACCACGAGCAGGCCATCGGGCTTGCTCACTGCGCTCGCGACCTTCGCGAGAAACTTGGTGCGGGCGACGCCGACCGAGATGGCCAATCCGACCTCGGTACGAACCCGCGCGCGGAGCCGAATGGCAACCTCTTGCGGTGTGCCGGCGATGTGGCGCAGGCCGCCCACTTCGAGGAAGGCCTCGTCGATCGAGAGCCCCTCGACGAGCGGTGTCGTGTCGCGGAAAATCGCGAACACGTCGCGACTCGCTGCCGAGTAGGCCTCCATGCGCGGCGGAACGATGACGGCTTCCGGGCACAGGTCTAAGGCCTGTCTGCCGCCCATGGCCGTGCGCACGCCTCGGGCCTTCGCCTCGTAACTCGCCGCGAGCACCACCCTGCCGCCCACGATCACAGGACGGCCGCGCAGTTCAGGTGCATCGCGTTGCTCGACTGAGGCGTAGAACGCGTCGAGGTCGGCGTGCAGCACGCTCGCCTCGCCACGCACGGGGTCTCCTCGACATCAGTGGTTTTGCCACATCGTCGCATGCACCGGAGACACCGGGCCGGAGCCGGTCGCTGACTTTTTGCACTTCTGCAAAGTTTCATTGGCGAAACAGTGCAGAATGTGCAATAATTCAACTATGCAAAGTTCTGCGTCAGGCCTTCGTGAGAGAAAGCGAGCCGAGACTCGAGATCATCTTGAGACCGCGGCCGTCACTCTCGTTCTGAAGAAGGGCATCGAGCACACCACACTCGATGCCATCTGCGAGATGGCGGATGTCTCCACGAGAACCTTCTTCAACTACTTCGACAGCAAAGAAGACGCGATTCTCGGGCTTAAGGAGACCGAGATCACAGCCGAAATCGTTACAGAGGTGCGGGACGCTCACCCTCGTGCCGACGTCGTGGAACTCACCATCCGCCTGATGTTCCGGGTGCTGACCCCATCGATTGCGTCGTCGAAGCTGTTCAAGCCGCGCATGAAGATCGTCAAACAGCATCCACAGCTGCTTGGCCGCATGGCCAACCAGATGCAGCGCATGAGCGAACAGCTCATCGCCGCCATCGAGCCCGTACTTCGCGAAACCGCCGGTTTTGCAAACGCCGACCTCGCCGAGTCCGAACTCTCGGCGGAAGTGATTCTCTCCCTCTGCAGCGGCGCCGCCCGCGCTGCCGTGAGGGAGTGGGCCACGAATGGAAATCAAACGCCCGTCGAGGCGCTCGAGGATCGGGCCATCGAGCTCGTTCGAAGCACAGTAGAGAGAATCAAATGACCACCACAGTGACCGCGCCCAAGAGCGCGGCCGAGCTCGAAGCGGATGCCGCCAATAAGCGCCACATTCTGCTCATCTTCGCGGGCCTGCTCGTCACAATGCTCCTGGCATCGCTCGACCAGACCATCTTCTCCACAGCGCTCCCGACCATCGTCGGCGACCTGCACGGTGTCGACCAGCAACTGTGGGTCACCACGGCCTACATCCTGGCCTCGACGATCATGCTTCCCGTCTACGGCAAGCTCGGCGACCTGATCGGGCGCAAGGGCCTGTTCATCGGCGCTATCTCGATCTTCATTCTCGGCTCGATCATCGGTGGGCTGGCTGGCGACATGACTCAGCTGATCGTGGGCCGCGCAGTGCAGGGTCTGGGCGGTGGCGGTCTAATGATCCTCGCGCAGGCGATCATCGCCGACGTCGTACCCGCTCGCCAGCGCGGTCGGTACATGGGAATCATGGGCGGCGTGTTCGCGCTGTCATCGGTGGCAGGTCCACTGCTCGGTGGATACTTCACCGACGGGCCCGGCTGGCGCTGGGGCCTGTGGATGAACGTTCCGCTCGGCATTCTGGCCGTCGTCTCGGCGGTCATGTTCCTTCGCCTGCCAAAGAACACCAATGGTCGCCCGACAATCGACTACGCGGGAATGGCGCTCCTCGCGCTGGCTTCGACCGGAATCGTGCTCACCACGGTCTGGGGCGGCAACACCTACAAGTGGGACTCGTTGCAGATCATCGGCCTCATCGCGGCCACCGTCATCGCGGCAGTCGCATTCGTGCTCGTCGAGCGCAAGGCCAAAGAGCCGATCATGCCGCTTCACTTGTTCAAGTACGCCAACTTCAACCTGACTACCGTCGCGGGTCTCATCATCGGCATCGCGATGTTCGGTGCGCTCGGCTACCTGCCGACCTACCTGCAGATGGTCACTGGAGTGAACGCCACCTCGGCTGGCCTCCTGCTCATCCCGCTGATGGCGGGACTGCTGGTCACCTCGATCGGGTCGGGACAATTCGTCAGCAAGACCGGACGCTACAAGGCACTTCCGATCATCGGCACTGCGATCACCGCCGGGGCGCTCGCCCTGCTCTCGACGATGACGCCGACGATGCCGGTGTGGCAGATCTGCGCCTACCTGGCGCTGATGGGTATCGGCCTCGGGATGGCGATGCAGATCCTCATCCTGATCGTGCAGAACACCTTCCCCAACTCGGAAGTCGGCACGGCAACTGCGTCGAACAACTACTTCCGCCAGATCGGTGCATCCATCGGATCAGCGGTCGTGGGCAGCGTCTTCGTCGCGAACCTGAAGCACCTCGTAGCGACCCGCCTGCCCAGTGGGGGCGGCGCCTCGTCGGGTGGGAGCCTGAACTCGTTCACACCGGAGAAGGTGCAGGCGCTGCCTGAGGCCGTAAAGCACATCATTGTCGGGGCCTACAACGACGCTCTCACGCCGGTGTTCCTTTACATGGTGCCGCTCATGCTCATCGCGACTGTGCTCCTGTTCTTCGTGAAGGAGAAGCCGTTGGCCACGACCATCGAGCGCGAGCCGGTCGCTGCGCTGTAGGAAGGCCTGACAGAAACGGCCCCATACCTTGCGGTGTGGGGCCGTTGTCGTTGGCGCGACGCGCCTGCCTCCAGCGCGATCGGTCAGTCTCCGCCGCCGAGCCGACCGTAGTCGGGCAGATCGATCTTGTCGGCCGGTGGCGAAAAGATCCCGCCGGTGATGCGGCTGACGAGGGGGATCGTCGCGATTCGGAGCACCGCGTGAAACGCGGCAATCCCGAGCGGGGTACGTGGATTCGCGACGCCGGGAACACCAGGGGGGAGCTTCTGCGCCTGATCGACGTAGGGGCGCATGAGGCGCTCGTACTGCCCGAACGCGGCTTCGTGATTCGTGCTTGCCGCGAGCTCGCCGGCCAGTACGTATGCGCCAGTGAGTGCGAGGCTCGTGCCCATTCCACTGACCGGTGAAGCGCAGTATGCGGCATCGCCTACCACTCCGATGCGCCCCTGGCTCCAGCGCGCCATTCGCACCTGCGCGACACCCTCGAAGTAGAAATCGGAAGCTTTCGGCATCTCCGCGAGAACCCGGTCGGCCTGCCAGCCGGTGCCGGCGAATTTGTTCTTCAGAAGTTCGAGTTGCCCTTCGAGAGGCAGCCGCTCGTAGCCGCCCTCCTTCGACATGAACGACAGCGCGGCCCTTGTTGTGCCGTGGTTGTCGGGCCGCAGAGTAACGGTGCGGCCGCCGCGAACGTTGTACCAACGCCACCAGTCGTCATCGTCGGATGTGCGCGGAATGGTGAACCAGCCGGTAAACAGGCCCAGGGGGCGGATTACCGCGGCGGCTCCGAAGACCAGGTTGCGGGTGGCCGACCCGATGCCGTCGGCCGCGATGACCAGCTCGAACTCGCGTGGCGCGGCATGCTCGAAGGTCGCGACGACGCGATCTCCGGTGTCGTCCAGCGCGGTGATGTGGTCGCCGAAGAGGTACTCGGTATCCGGCGTGCTTGCGACGAGGAGGCCCGCGAGGTCGCCGCGCAGAATTTCGAGTTCGGCCGTCGCGCCATTCGTCTCCGACCTGGTTGCGCGGAATTCGGCGACGGTACTCCCGTCGTTACCGATGAAGCGGGTGCCGAGCTCGCCGGTATGCGCGCCACGCACCGTGTCTTCGAGGTTCATCCGGCGGATCACCTCGCGCCCGGCTCCGCGGATGTCGATGTTCTGGCCACCCTCGCGAAGCGACGGGGCGCGTTCGACGATCGTCGTCTGCCATCCGTATCGGTTCAGCCAGTAGGCGAGAGTCGGGCCCGCGATACTGGCTCCGGCGATGAGGACACGTTGCGGGGTGATAGCAGCTCCTTGATTCTCCGAAAGGGGGTTGTCACCGCCTCTTGCGATCGACGATGTCTCGACGTCGAGCTCAGCCCCGCAACTCGAGGTACTTCGCGATGAGCGCCTTCGTCGAGGAGTCCTGCGATGCGAGGGCATCCGCAGCGCCATCGACCGCCGGCGCGACCTGCAGTGCGAGCTGCTTACCCAGCTCCACACCCCACTGGTCGAACGAGTCGATGCCCCAGATGGTGCCTTCGGTGAACACGATGTGCTCATAGAGCGCGATGAGCTGACCGACGACGCTGGGGGTGAGCGCGGGCGCCAGGATGGAGGTGGTCGGTCGGTTCCCGCTGAAAACGCGCGCCGGAACGACCGATTCCGTGGTGCCCTCGGCCCGCACCTCCTCGGCGGTTTTGCCGAACGCGAGCGCCTTGGTCTGCGCGAAGAAGTTCGCCATGAACAGGGCGTGCACGTCCTGGCCGGGCTTCACGGCGTTGCCGTCGCCCGCGTCGTCCTTCAGCGGGTGGGCGGGGTTGGCGACGGCGATGAAGTCGGCCGGGATGAGCCGCGTTCCCTGGTGGATGAGCTGGTAGAACGCGTGCTGTCCGTTGGTGCCCGGCTCACCCCAGAAGACCTCGCCCGTGTCGGCGACAACGGGGGAGCCGTCCCACCGCACGCTTTTGCCGTTCGACTCCATGGTGAGCTGCTGCAGGTAGGCCGGGAATCGATGAAGGTACTGCGCGTACGGCAGAACAGCATGACTCTGAGCCTTGAGGAAGTTGGTGTACCAGACGTTCAGCAGGCCCATCAGCACGGGCACGTTGCGCTCGAGCGGGGTCGTACGCACGTGCTCGTCGATGGCGTGGAAACCGGCAAGGAAGTCGCGCCAGTTGTCCGGGCCGATGGCGATCACAACGGAGGTGCCGATCGCGGAGTCAACCGAGTAACGGCCGCCTACCCAGTCCCAGAATCCGAACGCGTTCTGCGGGTCGATGCCGAACGCCGCGACCTTGTCGAGGGCGGTCGACACGGCGACGAAGTGCTTCGCAACGGCATCCTTGCGTGCCTCGTCGGTGTCGGCCAGCGAGCCGGCCGCAGCCAGCTCGCGCCACAGCCATTCGCGGGCAAGCCGCGCGTTGGTCAGCGTCTCGAGGGTGCCGAAGGTCTTGGATGCCACGATGAAGAGCGTGGTCTCCGGGTCGAGATCGACCGTCTTTTCGTAGATGTCTGAGGGGTCGATGTTGGACACGAACCGGCACTCGAGTCCCGCCTGCACGTAGGGCTTCAGCGCTTCGTAGACCATCACGGGGCCCAGGTCGGATCCGCCGATGCCGATGTTGACGACAGTGGAGATGCGCTTGCCGGTCACGCCCGTCCATTCACCGGAGCGCACCTTGTCGGCGAAGGCGTAGACCTTGTCGAGGGTCGCGTGAACCTCGGAGTCGACGTCTTCGCCGTCGACGACGAATCCCTTCGGAGGCACCAGACCGGCGCCGTCCTTGGGGCGCCGAAGTGCCGTGTGCAGCACGGCGCGGTCCTCCGTCACGTTGATGTGTTCGCCCGAGATCATCGCGTCGTAGCGCGCGCTGACCTTCGCATCGTTCGCCAGCTGCAGCAGGTGCCCGAGAATCTCGTCGGTCACGAGCCCCTTCGAGAGGTCGACCGTGAGGTCCGCGGCCTGGAACGTGAAACGCTCGGCGCGGGAGGCGTCCGCCGCAAACCAGCCGCGCAGGTCGGGTGCGAAATCTTCGGCCAGGACGGCGAGTTGCTTCCAGGCATCGGTCGACGTGGGATCGATGGGGGCGGATTCAGTCAATTGGATCTCCTGACGCTGGAATCGTTAGCTGGCCCGGGACTGCCGCAATTGGAGCGGAAGGGCCACTAACAACACTATTGCCGGTGAGGCGCCGACGGACCTGGCCGGTTCGCCCGTCTGTCGAACTCTGGGCAGGTCAGATCTCGACGTCGCTGCCCATGGTCACTGTGCGCTGGGGCGGGAGCTTGAAACTGGCCGCCGGGTCGGCAGCATTGTGGGCGATCGCCACGAACAATCGCTTTCGCCACGCCACCATGTTCTCGCTGCCCCGCGTCGCGCGGATGCCGCCCCGGGAGACGAAATACGACGCCTTGTCCATTTCGGCTGGGTCGAGTTTGAGCACCTTCGCCAGACAGGCAGCGCGGAGGGCCCGCGGCAGGTCACGGTCGTCGGAGAAGCCGAACTTGATGGTGATGTGCTCGATGCCGTCGTTCTCGTACCCGAGGTCGTCGAACTCGAACGACTTCTTGCGCGTCACATGCGGCACGCTGGCCGTAATGACCGAAACGATGATGACGCGCCGATGCATGACGTGGTTGTGCTCGACATTTGCGCGGAGCGCCAGCGGGGTCGTGTCTTTATTCGGATGAGGGAACACAGCCACACCCTCGACCCTGGGTATCTTGCTCTTGTTCACGCGGGTCACGAATTCGTCGAGGGGACCCTCGAGTTTGCGCCGAGCATCCTGCACCAGCTGCCGGCCCCGACGCCACGTCGTCATGAGCGTGATGACGGCGAAGGCGATGAGAAGCGGCACCCAGCCGCCGTGCACGATCTTCGAGAGGTTACCCGCGAGAAACGTCAGCTCCAGTCCGCCGAAAACGACCGCCGCGAGAACGATTTTCCAGATCCTCCAGTGCCACAGGGGTCTCGCGACCAGCAACAGGAGGATCGTGTCGACAACCAGTGCGCCGGTCACAGACACACCGTAGGCCGTGGTCAGCGCGGCCGAGGATCTGAACGTGAGCATGATCGCCATCACGCCGATGAAGAGTAAGACGTTCACCGCCGGCAGGAAGATCTGGCCGCCCGAACGCTTGGATGTCTGGCGGATCGTCAGTGGTGGAAGCAGTCCGAGCTGCACCGCCTGCCGGGTGAGCGAGAACGCACCCGATATCACGGCCTGGCTGGCGATGACGGTCGCGACCGTCGCGAGGATGACGACCGGCAGCCTGAGGCTGGCGGGAAACAGCAGGAAGAATGGGTCCTTCGTCGTCGAAGGGTCATCCAGAACCAGGGCTGCCTGGCCGAGGTAGTTGAGAACGAGTGCGGGGAACACGACGAAGAACCACGCGCGGCGGATCGGGATGCGCCCGAAATGCCCCATGTCGGCGTACAGCGCCTCGGCGCCGGTGATCACCAGCACGACCGCCCCGATCGCCACGAATGTCGTCAGGGGGTGCGCGACCAGGAACGAGATCGCCCAGGTGGGAGACAGCCCCACCAGCACGTCGGGATGCTTGACGATGAGCGGCACTCCCGCCGCCGCGATCACGACGAACCAGAGAAGCATCACGGGGCCGAACAGGGCGCCGACCTTTCCGGTGCCGAACCGCTGCACGAAGAACAGCAGGATGAGGATGACGGCGGCGATCGGCAACACCAGCCCGCTGACCGAGGGCGCGGCGGTCTCCAGCCCCTCGACTGCCGAAAGCACAGACACTGCCGGAGTGATCAGGGAGTCACCATAGAACAGCGCCACTCCGACAATGCCGATCACGAGAAAGATCGCGGCACCGCCACGGCGCTTGGCATAGAGCCGCCCAGCGAGTGCTGCGAGTGCCATGACGCCGCCCTCGCCGTCGTTGTCGGCGCGCATGAGCACAAGAACGTACTTGATCGAGACCACGATCGTGATGCTCCAGAACATCATCGAAATGACGCCGTACACATCACCGCGGTTTGCGCTCACCGCGCCGTTGTCAATCGTGAAAACCGTACGCAGCGCGTACAGCGGACTGGTTCCGATGTCGCCGAAGACGACGCCGAGTGCTCCGAGCGCGAGAACCGTGATGCCCGTCGCCCGTCGTCCGGGTTTCGTACCTGAACCGGCTCTCGGCAGGCGCTCGTTGCGTGGCATGCCCGATATCCCCGTCCTCATCGTCACGCAGACGACAGTTCCCATACTCGCATCCTGGGCTGGTCGGCGCGGCATCCGAGCCCGTGTTGTCGAGCGGGTTTCAGGGATCAGCCCGTGTTCTGCAGCCCGGCGGCGACCCCACTCACCGAAAGAAGAAGGAGGCGTTGGAGCTCGGGATCGGGCGCGGAGCCCTCAGGCGCTTCGCGCAGCGCTCGCAGTGCTCGCAGCTGGAGCAACGACAGCGCGTCCACGTAAGGGCTGCGCAGTTTCACCGCGCGACGCAAGACCGGGCGGTTCGCGAGCAGTTCGCCGCCGCCGGCGATGCGAACGACCCAGGATCGCGTGAGCTCCAGCTCATCCAGCACCAGTGCTGCGAGATCGTCGCGGTCGCCGAGGGCGAGAAACTGGCGGGCGATCCGGTCGTCGGACTTGGCGAGTCCCATGGCGACGTTGTCGATCATGGTGCGCAGCAGCGGCCACTCGGTGTAGGCCTCGGTCAGGAGCGCCTGGTCGCCGACTGCTTCGAGCGCGCTTCCCAGCCCGAACCACCCCGCGAGGTTGATGCGAGCCTGGGTCCACGAGAAGACCCACGGGATGGCGCGCAGGTCTTCCAGGGACTCGACCGACAGGCCGCGTCGGGCGGGGCGTGATCCGAGAGCGAGCAGTCCCACCTCTTCCATCGGCGTGACAGTCGCGAACCAGGGTGCGAAACCGGGGGCGTGGACGAGCTCGAAGAACCGCGCCCGGGAGGTCGTGTCCATGATCGCGGCGACGTCGGCGAACCGGCTTGCGGCATCCTCATTGCGCTTCTCGATCGACGGAGCGGATGCAAGCAGCACAGCCGCCGCCACCTGGTCGATGTGGCGCATCGCGATGTCGTGGTCGCCGTAGCGGGCGAAGATCACCTCACCCTGCTCCGTGAGTTTGAACCTGCCGTCGACGGAGTGCGGTGGCTGCGCGAGGATGGCCGAGTTGGCCGGTCCGCCGCCGCGGCCGAGCGCACCGCCGCGACCGTGGAAGAGCGTGAGTGTGATGTCATTCTCACGCGCCCACTGCGCGATCTCCTGCTGGGCCTGGTACAGCGCCAGCGTCGCACCGACCGGGCCGACATCCTTTGACGAATCGGAGTAGCCGAGCATGACTTCGAGGCGACGGCCGGTGGCATCGAGCCGCGCCGCGAAATCAGGGTCCTCGACGATTTCCGCAAGGATGCCGGGCGCCGCCTGCAGGTCCGCGAACGTCTCGAACAAAGGGATGACGTCGAGTACGGGGGGAGTACCATCCGGGCCGACGGCCGCGCGAGCCAGGCGGTGAACCGCAGCCAGGTCGTCGGCCGACTGGGTGAACGACACGATGTAGCGGCCGGCCGCGCGTGGACCGTATCGCTTCTGGATGTGCGCGATCGCGCGCACGACGTCGAGTGCCTCCTGCGCCACGTCACTGAGCGTCTCGCCTGACTCGATCTCAGCGAGCACCTTTCTGTGCACTGCGGAATGCTGTCGTACCTCGAGCTCGGCGAGATGAAAACCAAAGGTCTCGACCTGCCAGATGAACTGTTGCAGTTCGCCATACGCATGCCGAAGGGCACCCGCGTTCACGAGCGACTGCTGAACGATCCCCAGGTGGTCGAGCAACTGCGCAGGATCGGCATAGGCAAGATCGGCGTCGCGGGTGCGAGTAGCGGCGATGCGTCGGCCGAGCAGCAGAAGCACGCGCCGGTGCGGTTCGTTCGGCGATCGCTTGGCGATTTCTCTCGCGGCCTCTTCGTCGGCCGACCGCAGTCGCTCCCAGAGCGCCAGCAGCGCATCCGTCGGCGGGGTCGTTGCGGAGTCGAGAGTGAGGCCGCGCCCAACCCGGTTGGCGGTGCGCTCGAGCCCGAGCAGCACGTGTTCGCTCGCGATGCCCGCCGCCTTCCTGGTGACTGAAGCGGTGACGAACGGGTTGCCGTCGCGGTCTCCGCCGACCCAGGTTCCGAGCCGCACGAACGGGCGCACGATGGGCGACTCGTCCCCCGCGTGGTCGGCGCGCAGCACATCCTCGATGCGCTGGTAGACCTCGGGGATCGACGTGTAGAGCGTTTCGTCGAACACGGCCATGATCGAGCGAACCTCGTCGACGGGCGTCGGCTTGTCGGTGCGCAGCGGCGCCGTGCGCCACAGCGTGTCGACCTCCTCCAGCATGCTGCGCGCGATCCGAACCTCTTCGGCACCGCCCCGGCCGAGGTCACGCTCGCCGAGGAACTCGGCCAGTCGACGGATGCTGCTCGACACTGCTCGACGCCGGGCCTCGGTCGGGTGCGCCGTGAACACCGGGTGGAACCGCATGGCTTGCAGGCGCTCGGTCGCCGCGTCCACTCCGATCTCCGCGCTGAGCTGCGCGAAAGCGCTGCCGATCGAGGCGGATGGATCGTCGCCGAGGCTCTGCCCATCGCGCTCGCGGAGCACGCGCACGCGCTGGTGTTCCTCGGCGAGGTTGACGAGATGGAAGTACGCGGTGAACGCCCGCGCTACCTCGTCGGCGCGCTGGATCGAGAAGCTTTCGACGATCTGCGCAGCACGCGCGAAAGCCTCGGAGGTCTCGTCCGTGTACGCCTGGATGGTGGCGCGCCTGAGCCGTTCGACGTCGTCGTACAGGCCTGCTGATCCGCTCTCGCGCAGCACCTGCCCGAGCAGGTCGCCGAGCAGGCGTACGTCGGCCCGCATTGCGCCGGGGATGCGATGCTCGGCCTCGAATCTTCCGACGAGGTCAGACGTGCCTGTTCCGATCGAGTCGTCCATGGTTCAAAGCTAGCGGGCGGATGTTTCGTGATTGTTCCCGGCACCGCGGTCGCATCCGACGAGTGGTTGTATACCCGCACGACCTTCCGCTCGCCTAGAGAAAAGTGCCTCCAGCGGCTTCGGCCAACTCGGCTCCGAAGAGCTCCCCGGGGGTAAAGGCTCCGGGTCGCCCCTCACCGCGCGCCAGCCGTTGCGCGACCTGGACGGCTACGGCGATCGTGAAATCCATGCCGTCGCCGGCGCGAAGCCAGGCCACCCGCGTGGTGCCGTCGGCCCACTGGGCGGTGGCACGTGCCCACGAGGCGCGAGTCACCGGCCGGGTCGGGAGTTCTGTCGCGGCGAGCCGAGCGGTCAGGATTCGACGCAGTCGAGCGCTTCGCAGAGCCAGGAGGGCGACGGGCATCACTAACGGCACAAGCCGCGAGGTCGGGGCTTCGGACGACGCCGAGAAAACGGTGCGGGCGCCCGTCGCACGGGCGGCCGCGATCCATTCCCCGGACGGGAACCCGACGGTCAGGATTTTCTCGCCGTCCGGAGTCGTCAGCAGCTCTCGTTGCGAACCGAAGGCCGGCCAGTCGCGACGATCGCGCGTGGGGATGCGGCTCATGGAGCCGATTCCTTCGACGATGGTCGCCGCGAGGGCCTCACCAAGTGCGTCCCCGGCACCGGCGACAGCCGCCATCGCGTCGACGCGTACGCGATCGGGTGGCTCGGCCGACCCTCTGACTCGCAGCGCGACGCTCTCGGTCGCCAGTACACCGAACCCTGCCCCGGTGACGAGCGTTCGGCCTCGCGCGATCGCGGCGTCGTGCCGGTCGAGAACGGCGCGCGCGGCGAGGGGGTCGTTGGCGAGATCGAGGTAGTGGGCGTGCGGCAGCGCGTCGATGGCCTGCGGGGCAGTCCGCTCGAACGGGCCGACAGTGTTGACAATCACCGCTGGGGATGCCCCGGCAAGCTCGACGAGTGCTGCGTCGAGCGGTGCGGCGATGACCTGGGCTCCTGCGCAGTCCCGGGCGACGGCGTCGAGGCGCTCACGGTCGCGACCGACCAGGATCATCCGAAAGCCCGCAGCGCTGAGTTTTTTGGCGATTCCCCGCCCAGTTCTGCCGGTAGCGCCGAGAACTGCGATCGTTGCATCCATTTGTTCCTCTTTCACCATCGATGGCACTCAGTGTCATCACACTACTACGCGATGGCACTGAGTGACATCGCCTAGACTCTCGGCATGAGTCGTTGGGAGTCCGGGGCGAGCGAACGCATTGCGCGGGCGGCGATCGAGCTCTTCGCCGAGCGAGGGTTCGAACAGACGACGGTCGCCCAGATCGCCGAACGGGCCGGAGTCACCCGCCGCACCTACTTTCGTCACTTCGCCGACAAGCGCGATGTCGTCTTCGGGGACCACGATCGACTGGCCGACACGGTGGCTGCAGTGGTCGCGGTCGCGCCGGCCGGTAGTTCGGTGATGCAGGTGCTGCGTGAGGGATTACGAGTACTTGCCGACGAGGTTTTCGCAGGTCAGCAGCAACGCCTGCGCTCACTGCGCGCGATCATCCGCTCCGATGCCTCACTGCGGGAGCGCGACGAACACAAGAACGCGATCATCGCAGAGTCGGGCGAACGCGCTTTCCGTGAGCGGGGATTCGGCGAAACCGAGTCCCGGCTCGCGGCAGGGCTGGGTGTGCTCGCACTCTCCGTGGCGATCGACCGCTGGACCGAGTCGCCCGATGGAGCCGATCTCGGAGCAATCGCCATCGACACCGTCGATTCCATCGCCGGCCTCGCCCTCGACGACAGGGAATCGCTAGCGTGGAAACGTGGAGGAGCTCGCACGCGGTCGTGAGGCGGTCGTCTATGCGCTCGACTCCCGCCGTGTCCTGCGCCGTGACATGACTGATCGGCCATCCACCGCCGGCAAGCAGCTGCGCATCGTGCACCTGGACTTCCACCCGGGAAACGTGATCCTGTCCGACGACCGGCCGCGCGTCATCGACTGGACGAACGCCCACGCGACTTCGCGCGCGGTGGACGTCTCGCTCACCGATCTCATCCTTCGCACCGCACCCGAGGCTGGTGCTTTCCCCCGCGAACTCCTCGGGCTCGGGCTGTCGGTGTTCGCCGAGACGACGGGAATCGATCCGACCCTGGGGCGAGCAACCGCGTGCGCGTTTCGTTTGCGCGAACCAGGTCTGTCCGCCGACGAGCGAGCGCGTGTCGAGGCCTTCCTGCTCTAGGCCGACTCAGGTCGCCCTGTCGACTCCGCCGTAGTCGACTCCGCCGTCGGTGCGCGAAACCCATCGATTGCGAGACCAGCGAACCTTCTGGCCGCCGCAACGCGCAGCCCCGTCGTCGCGGCCGTCAGCCCGCGCCCGGCCATGAGGATAAGAACCAGGTCGTCCATCGCGAAGTCGCCACGCAGCCGGCCGGCCTCCTTCGCGCGGCGCGCCAGGATTCCCAGCGACCGCAGCATCGCGAGGCGGTGTTCAGTGAAGTCGATGGTCTCGGGAAAGGTCGACATGACGGCGTCGACGAATCCCTGGTTGCGGGCGTTCAGCTCGCCGATGCGCATGAGCAGGGAACAGAAGCCGCGCCAGGGGTCGGGGTCGGCGCACGCCTCCGCGACGATGGTTCGGCACGCATGCAGTTCGTCGGCGAGCGCGTCGTCGACGAGCGATTGCTTGGTGGGGAATCGCCGATAGAGGGTGGCGGGTCCGACCTCGGCCCGGCGCGCGATCTCGCGCATCGTCACGCCCAGCCCGCGTACCGAGAACAGTTCTCGTGCGGCATCGAGCACGCGGTCGCGATTCTCGGCGGCGTCCGCGCGAAGGATGTGAGGCAATACATCGGTCACGCTCCTCACTTTAGCGAAGTGGACGGGGGCGTCCGTTACTGTCGCGGAGGGCGCCGAGGTCGGGCCGGCAATCTTCGACCCCGATCATCCTTCGGCAACATCGATAAGGAACGAGAGAAATCGTGCGTGCTGTATCCATCCAGGAATTTGGTGATCCGAGCGGCCTGGTCGTCGTCGATCTCCCTGAGCCGATTGCCGCGCCGGGACAGTTGCTCGTCGAGACTGAGGCAATCGGGGTTGGCGGAGTCGACGCGGTCATCCGTCGCGGCACGCTCGGCTCGTTCGGATTCAGGGTGGGCCTGGTGCCGGGAAGCGAGATCGCTGGGCGCGTCGTAGGCGTGGGCGACGGTGTCGACGAGATGTGGCTCGGCCGGCGAGTATGGGCGTTCACCGGCGTCGGCGGAGCGTATGCCGAGCGCGCGGTCGCGGACCTCGCCGACGTAGCTGTTCTTCCGGATGGGCTCTCGTCGATCGACTCCGTCGCGCTCGGCAGCGCCGGGCCGGTTGCGCACTTCGCGCTCGCCCACGCGCACTTCGCTCGCGGCGACTCGATCCTGCTTCGTGGCGCGGCGGGGTCCATCGGAATCACCGCGTTGCAGCTGGCCCGTGCCGCCGGGGCGAGCGCGATCGGCGTCACCACGTCCTCCCCGGTGCGCGGGCGCAAGCTGCTCGACCTCGGCGCGACCGTGGTGCTCGACCGGCTCGGCGACAGCGACGACGCGTCGGAACCACGGTTCGACATCGTGCTCGACGTGATCGGCGGCCCGGCCCTGCCGAGCTTTGTCGATCGCCTCGCGCCCAACGGGCGGATGGTGCTGGTCGGAGTGGTCGGCGGCTACCCGCCCGCCGACTTCGGGATGACCTTCATGTCGGTCTTCCAGCGTTCGTTGTCGTTCGCGACATTCAGTCTCGACACCGTTCCGACACCGCAACGCAACCAGGTGCGCACCGACCTCTTCGATGCGGCGGCCCGGGGCGAACTACACGCGGTCGTGCACGACGTGCTGCGACTCGACCAGGCGGTCGACGCTCATCGGCGCATCGACGCCGGCGAGGTGTTCGGCCGCATAGTGCTCACGGTTTAGCACTACCGCGACGTCGCCGCTCGGGGTGAGGAGGACGACCCGAGTGTCGATTCTCGGCCTGAGCGACCGGGGCACCCAGTACAGCAGCCAGAGCATGCCGGTTGCCAGGCAGAGGAACAGGTTGGCGCAGAACGAGAGGCCTCTCGTTCGCTGCAGGACGACCTCGCGATCGCTTGCCGTCGTTACCTTCCAGCCTCGGTCTGTCAAGGTTGTGACTTCGGCACGAATGCGCTCGTCATCGAGCGCTGTGTTCGTTGCCCCAGGTTCGCGTTCGCTCTCCTGTACGCGAGCGAAAACGCACGAACAGTTCGACGCGAACGGGCACGCAGGCCCGTGGCCTGCCTGCGCCCGCATGGGGATCTGCCGAGGAGCGAGAGAAAACGTCGTCTGGCCCATGATGTCAGCGTAAACCGCGACCAGTCGCGACGCCACGTCGAGCGACGGGGCCGGGTGGGGCTTGCGCCGCACGGCTACCATCGAGATGCAAGGAAGTTTGAGGCACTACCGCCATGACACTCACATCCGCACCGCGAACGCCGGTCGGTTTCTCGCCGAACGAACTCGGCGACATCCGTTTGGATTTCCCCATCCTGGGTTCCGAGGTGAACGGGCATCCGCTGGTCTATCTCGACTCGGGTGCGACCTCGCAGAAGCCGCGCATGGTGATCGACACCGAACGCGACTATTACGAGCACGAGAATTCGGCCGTGCATCGCGGCGCGCACACCCTCGCCGCGCTCGCGACCGAGCGGTTCGAGGATGCGCGGGCCACGGTCGCGCGCTTCGTCGGAGCGAAGGACGACGAGATCGTCTGGACCTCGAACGCTACCGAGGCGATCAACCTCGTCGCGTACGCAATCGGAAATGCGACCGCGGGTCGCGGCGGCGACGCCTCGAAGCGCTTCCGGTTGGCGGTCGGCGACGAAATCCTGGTCACCGAGATGGAGCACCACGCCAACCTGCTTCCGTGGCAGGAGCTCGCGGCGCGCACTGGGGCGACCCTTCGTTACATCCCCATCGCCGATGACGGAACGCTACGGATGGAGGACGCCGCCCGGCTCGTGAACGCCCGCACGCGAGTCGTCGCGTTCACTCACGTCTCGAATGTGCTGGGTGTCGTCAACCCCGTCGACGAGCTGGTTAGGCTCGCCCGCGAAGTCGGCGCGCTCGTCGTGCTGGACGCCTGCCAGTCCGCACCGCATCTCGCGCTCGACGTTGCTGAACTGGATGTCGACTTCGCCGCGTTCTCCGGGCACAAGATGCTCGGTCCCACCGGCGTGGGAGTGCTCTACGGCAAGAGCGAGTTGCTGAACGCCCTGCCGCCGTTCCTGACCGGCGGATCGATGATCACGACCGTCACCATGGAGTCGGCCGAGTACCTGCCGGCGCCGCACCGGTTCGAAGCAGGCACGCAGCGCGTCTCGCAGGCGATCGCCCTGGGTGCGGCGGTCGACTACCTGCAGGGAATCGGAATAGAGCGGATCGCGCACCATGAGGCCCAGCTCGGCCAATTGCTGGTGAGTGGCCTCGAGGTCATCCCGGGCGTCACCGTGCTCGGACCGCGAGCCGGCGAGCCCCGTGTCGGTCTCGCCAGCTTCGATGTGCGTGGAGTCCACTCGCACGACGTAGGGCAGTTCCTGGATGACCGCGGTATCGCCGTGCGCGTCGGCCACCACTGCGCCCAGCCGCTGCATCGCCGGCTCGGCGTCACCTCGTCGACCCGGGCGAGCGCGTACCTCTACACGACAGCCGAAGAGGTCGCGGAGTTCCTCGACGGGGTTGCCGCAGCCGTCGCGTTTTTCGGAGCGGGCGCATGAGCTCGGCAATGGAGTCGCTCTACCAGGAGGTCATCCTCGACCTCTCCAGGCGTCCGCACGGTCGGGGCCTGGAGGGCAACGCCGACGGCGAATCGCACCAGGTCAACCCGACCTGCGGCGACGAGGTGACACTCGAGGTGCACCTCGAACCGGCTACGGGCCTCATCCGCTCGGTGCGCTGGGACGGCCACGGATGCGCCATCTCGCAGGCGTCGGCGTCGCTGTTCTCCGACCTCGCGCCGGGGCTGACCCCCGCTGAACTCGGCGTGCGCATCGACGCGTTCCGCACGGCCATGCGATCCCGGGGCACGATCGAACCCGACGAGGACCTGCTCGGCGATGCGGTCGCGCTCGGTGGGGTCTCGCGCTACGTCGCACGGGTCAAGTGCGCCATGCTCGCGTGGGTCGCCGGCGAAGAGGCGATCGCGCGAGCAATCGCCTGATCCGTACACAATCAATGGCTTGACTTACAATAAGTAAGTGACGAACGCGCGAGCAAAAGCCAACGGCTACGAGTCGATCGACGACGACCTCTGCCGCGGTTTCCAGCAACACCTCGAGATCGTCGGTCGGCGCTGGACGTCCGCCATCCTGCTCGCCGGCATGCGGGGAGCGACCAGGTTCAGCGAGTACCGGGCGATGATCGACGGCATCTCCGACCGCCTGCTGATCCAACGGCTCAAAGAGCTCGAGACCGAGGGCTTCATGCGTCGCACTGTGCTTCCCACGACGCCCGTGACCATCCGTTACGAGCTGACCGACAAGGCTCGCGAGCTGATGCGGATCCTGCAGCCCCTCGCCCTCTGGGGAGCGAAGCGACCTACTAAAGGTAAGCGACTTACCCCCACTTTGCGCGCTGTCGACTGACCACTCAGGCTGGGCTCATGACCGACTACGGGCACGACCTGCGCTTCGGCACCTTCATCACCCCCGGCAACGCGAACCCGAACGCTCCTGTCGCGCTCGCTCAGCTGAGTGAGAACCTCGGTTTCGACCTGGTCACTTTCCAGGACCATCCATACCAACCGGCGTTCCTCGACACCTGGACACTGCTGAGCTGGGTCGCGGCGCGCACGGAGCGAATCCATCTGTCGGGCAACGTGCTCAATCTGCCCCTGCGGCCGCCCGCAGTTCTGGCGCGCGCCGCCGCGAGCCTCGACCTGTTGTCGGGCGGGCGCTTCGAACTCGGCCTCGGCGCCGGCGGATTCTGGGATGCGGTGGGGGCGATGGGCGGCAGGCAGCTGACGCCCGGCCAGGGTGTCGACGCGCTGTCGGAGGCGATCGACGTCATCCGCGGCATCTGGGATGCGACCGACCGTTCGGTGCTGCGCGTGCCGGGCGAGTACTACCATCTGGACGGAGCCAAGCGAGGGCCGGCGACGCCGCACGAGATCCCCATCTGGCTCGGCGCCCTGAAACCCAGGATGCTGCGCCTCATTGGCAGGAAGGCCGACGGCTGGCTTCCCTCGCTGATGTACCTGAAGCCCGGGGAACTGCGCCTCGGCAACCGGACGATCGACGATGCGGCCGTGAGTGCAGGGCGCGACCCGCGCGAGATCCGCAGGCTCGCCAACATCGCCGGCGGCTTCGGCGCCCAGCGCACCACGGCGTTCACCGGACCCGCCACGACCTGGGTGGACGACATCCTGCCGCTTGTGCTCGAGGACGGCGTGAGCACGTTCATCCTGGCTTCGGATGACCCTGCCATGCTGCAGCGGTTCGCCGAGGAAGTCATCCCAGTAGTGCGCGAAAGGGTGGCCGACGAACGCACCGCGGCCGGAATCGACACCCGCCGCGTTCGCGGCCCCATGGTGCTCGCCCAACGGCGGGCCGGAATCGACTACGGGTCGTTGCCGGCCTCGTTGTCGGAGGGCGCGGTCGAACCGGGGGATGCGCGCTATCCGCGGGTGCGCTCCACCTACCTGCGTGGCGGTGCGCCGGGACTCGTGCTGCCCGTGCGCGACATCGCCGAGGTCGTCGAAGCGCTCGCCTTTGCTCGTGCACAAGACGTCGCCCTGGGCGTTCGCAGTGGAGGGCACGGCATCAGCGGCCGTTCGACCAACGACGGCGGCATCGTCATCGACCTTCGGGCGCTGCGCTCGATCGAGGTGCTGGACGAGTCCCGTCGGCTGGTCCGCATCGGGGCCGGAGCGCTGTGGACCGAGGTCGCGACCGCACTCGAACCGCACGGCTGGGCGCTCACGTCGGGCGACTACGGCGGTGTGGGCGTCGGCGGACTCGCGACCGCGGGCGGTGTCGGTTGGTTCGCCCGTGAGCACGGCCTCACCATCGACCACCTCGTGAGGGTGCACATCGTTCTTGCCGATGGCTCGGAGGTCGATGCAAGCCACGACGAGAACTCCGACCTGTTCTGGGCGATGCGGGGCGCTGGCGCGAACTTCGGCATCGCGACATCCTTCGACTTTCTCGTCGACGAGATCGGCGACGGCGTCGGCAACGCCCGGCTCGTGTTCGACGCCTCCGAAACCGAAGACTTTCTGGTCGGCTGGGGACGGGCGATCGAGGATGCGCCGCGGTCCCTCACAGCCCAGGTGATCCTGAGCCCTCCACGCGGCGGACGCCTGCTCGCTCAAGCGCTCGCCATCGTGGACAGCACGGAATCCGACCAGATCATCGCTGCCTTGCAGCCGCTCGCCGACCTCGCCCCGCTCGTGCAGCAGTCGGTGCAGCTGATGCCGTACGCGAATGTGATGGCCAACGTGCAGCCCGGCGACCACAACGGCCAGGGCGAACCCCTGGCGCGTTCGGGGCTGCTCGAGCACATCACCCCGGAATTCGCAGCGGCAGCGGCGTCCATGCTGCGGCGAGGAGTGAGTTACTTCTTCTCGATTCGTGCGGTGGGGGGAGCGGTGGCGGATGTGCCGGCCGACGAGACCGCATACGCCAACCGCTCCGCCAACTTCTCGGTCGCCGCGTTCGGCGCCGATCTCGAGCAATTCGACGAGGAGTGGGACGCCTTGCGGCCGATGTTCTCGGGGCTCTACCTGAGCTTCGAGACGGACGTGCGGTCGGAACGCGTCGACGAGGCTTTCCCCGGGGCGACGCTGGAGCGTCTGCGCCTCCTGAAGGCGAAGTACGACCCGCACAATGTCTTCAGGGATAACTTCAATATCGTTCCATCGACGGCCGACGACGCGGCGAGCGGGCTTCGGTAGATCACGTCGCCACCCCGTTCCGAGGACCGCTTCTATCTGCGGCGCCGAGGCGCATCCAACGCACGGGTACCGACCGCCCACATGTTGTCGCTCGGATCGACGCTCGTGCCTGGCGGCACGATCGCGTCGATGGCGTCGAGCACGTCTGTGCTGAGCTCGACGCCGTCGGCGGCGAGGTATCCGTCGAGGTGCAGCGTGGTACGCGGGCCGATGATCGCCGAAGTGACCGCGGGATGCCGCACCACGAAGGCGATCGCCAACTGGATGAGCGTGAGGCCTGCTTCGTCGGCGAGAGCCGCGAGAGCATCCACTGCGTGGAGTTTGCCGGCATTGGCGGGGTCGCTCGTGTCGAAGCGTCCGGGGCGCCGAGCGCGCACCGCAGAGCCGGGGCCGCTCGGTGGCATGGCCGACCCGTACTTGCCCGACAGCCAGCCGGTGGCCAGCGCGCTGTAGCTCAAAACACCCATGTCGTATCGCTGGCAGGTCGGCAGAACGTCGTATTCGATCGCGCGGGTCAGCAGGGAATACGGCGGCTGCTCGGACACGAATCGGCCCCGTCCGACCCGGGTGGCGGCCCACTGCGCCTCGACGATTCGCGACGCCGGCTCTTTCGACGCGCCGAACGCGCGGATTTTGCCGGCATCCACGAGGTCCGACAGGGCGACGATCGTCTCCTCGATGTCGGTATCCGGGTCGGGCACACCGAGCTGGTAAAGGTCGATGTAGTCGGTCTGCAGGCGGCGAAGCGACCCTTCGACGGAGGCAATGGTCCACTCTCGCGACGCACCGGTGTGCGGATTGTCGCCGAACGGACCACCGTATTTGACCGCCAGCACCATCCGCTCGCGCCTGCCGCCGCCGAGTGCGTTGCCCAGCATCTCTTCCGACTCGCCCTCGGAATATCCGCCCGCGGTGTCGATGAAGTTGATCCCGGAATCCTGGGACCTGTGGATGATCGTGGTCACTTCGTTCTGGTCGCGGTTGCCGAATGCGCCGAACATCATTGCGCCGAGGCAGAGTTGGCTCACCTCTAGACCGGAGTTTCCGAGTGGTCGATATTCCATGGCCATTCCCTTCAATCGGATAGGCTGTCCATTTGACGGTAGTTCATTGCGGACAACCTGTCCACTTATTGGAGAGAACTGATGCAGACCACCGCGCGGCGAGTCGACGCCGAGAACAATCGGCGCAGCATCCTCGCCGCCGCGCGCACCGCTCTCGCGGACCCCGACGCCGATGTCTCAATGGCCGAGATCTCCCGCCAGGCGGGCGTCGGGATGGCGACCCTGTACCGGAACTTTCCCGGAAAGCGCGAACTGCTCGAGGCCCTTTATTCGGATGAGGTGGATGCGATCTGCCGCGCGGCCGCCGGCGTCGAAGGCACCAGCGATGGCGCGCGACTCATCGCGTGGCTGCGCGAGTTCTTTGCTTTTGTGGCAAGTAAGCGCCAGGTGGCATCCGAGTTGCTCGAATACACCGATCGCGCCGACCCGATATTCGGCGGCAGCCGCGCCCGCGTCACCGCGGCCGGGCTGCCGCTTCTGCTCGCCGCCCAGCGGGCGGCGCAAATCCGCGACGACCTGTCGCTCGACCAGGTCCTGGACACCGTCCACGCGGTCGCGACGATCCGCGGGGACCGCGACTATCTTCGGCCGATCCTCGACAGCGTGCTCGAGGGCCTGCGCTTACCCGACGACCGCGCGCCCGAGTAGGCGCACGGCGGGTCAGACGCGGCTGCGTCCGCTGAGCGCCCGAATCAGGAAGGCGATGATCGCGAGCACCAGCAGGACGACGCCCACCCAGAGCAACCAGTGGATGGATGCGACGAAGCCGCCGGTGAACAGCAGCACGATAGCGACGATGGCGATGATGACGAAGAGAATGTTCATGCCTTCAGTCGACCAGCAATCGCGCATCCCGGTCACACCCCCAGGGGTGTAGTTTGCGGCTATGGCCGACCCGATAACCGTTGCTCTCGTCGACGACTACGACGTAGTGCTACTCGGCCTTGCCCACATGTTCGACGGCTACGAGGAGCGTGTGAGAGTCGTCGAGATCGACTCGCGCGAGTCCATCAAAGACCCGATCGACGTCGTCATGTACGACTCGTTCGCCCAGCCGGAATCGGACCAGGACGAGATCGATGCCCTGGTGCGCAATCCGCGGGCCGGTCGGATCGTGGTCTACACGCTGAACTTCCACCCGGCGCTGATCGCCAGCGCGATCGATCGTGGTGTGCACGGATACCTGTCGAAGGCGATTCCGGCGGCGCAGCTCGTCGAGGCGATCGAGGCCATCTACGCAGGCGAGCAGGTCATCAACGATGCCACTCGACGGGTCAGGAGCGTCGACGCCCTGGACTGGCCGGGCAAAGCTCGCGGCATCACCGATCGCGAGTCGGAGGTGCTGGCACTCATCACCCAGGGCAAGAGCAATGCAGACATTGCGATGCTGACCTATCTGAGTCCCAACACCATCAAGTCGTACATCCGCAGCATCTACCGCAAGATCGAGGTAGCAAGCCGCACCCAGGCGGTGCTCTGGGGCGTGGCGCACGGATTCACTCCCGACAGTCGCCGAATCGAGAACTGGCGAGACTAGTCGCGACCGGGGGACTCTGCCTCCGGAGTCTCAACGGGCGCTGCCGCCCTGCATCATCCCTCCGTCGGCGAAGACGGTGGTGGCGGTGAGGTAGCGCGCGGCATCGGATGCCACAAAAACCACGACGTCAGCAATGTCGTCAGGTGTGGCGATTCGGCCCAGCGGGATCGAGCTCTCCACGGACTCGCGCGCCTCGGCGTCGTCCGCGAGCCCCGCCGTGAGCCGGGTTGCTACCGCCCCGGGGGCGACATTGACCACACGGATGCCATGGGCTCCCAGCTCGACCCCTGCCGTTCGTGCCAGCATCCGAATGCCGCCCTTGGCCACGCAGTAGGCGACATTTCCGGGCATCGGCCACTCCTCATGCACCGACGAGATGTTGATGACCACGCCCGGTGACTTCTGCGCGATGAATTGCCGAGCGGCGAGCTGCGTTCCGAAGAACGCTCCCCTGAGGTTCACTTCGATGGTGCGATCGAATTCGGACTCGGTCGTCTGGAGCAGGTCAGACAGCGTTTGAATACCCGCGTTGTTGATCATCACGTCAAGCGAGCCGAAAGAGTCGACCGCGGCATCGACCAGCTTCTGGATGTCGCTCACCGATCTGACATCCGCTCGCACCGCCATGGCGTTTCCGCCACTGCCCGTGATCTGCCGAACGAGAACGCGGGCAGCATCGGACGCCTCGACGTAGCCCACAACGAGGTTGGCGCCCTCGGCGGCCGCGCGGCGCGAAATCGCCTCGCCGATTCCGGTGTTGCCGCCGGTCACGACGATCGTCTTCTGTTCAAGCAGCATGCCAGGAATCCGAGTGCCCCGTGGCGGAGCGGGACGATGCGGCGGCGCGAGATCGCAGGAAGTCCCCGAACCATCTGCCGCTGCGTTTGAGGGTGCGACGCTGCGTCGGGTAGTCGACGTAGGCAAGGCCGAACCGCCGGGTGAACCCCTGGGCCCATTCGAAGTTGTCCATGAGACTCCAGGCGAAATAGCCCGCCAGCGGCAGCCCCAGTTCGATAGCGTCAGCGCACGCTGCGAGGTGGGACTCCAGGTAGTCGCGCCGGTCCAGGTCGTCGACATACCCGGCGTCGTCGGGCACGTCGGCGAAGGCCGACCCGTTCTCGGTGATGTACGTACGCAGGCCCGGCCTGCGGTCCTCGACGAACTGCAGCACCTCCACGAGTCCCTCGGGAACTATCGGCCAGTCCATCTGAGTTCGAGGTTCACCGTTGTCACGGAACGAAACCGATTCGCTTCCCGGGTAGGCGCTGCCAGCGGTTTCGGCGCCGGGGTCGCCAGCCGCTGCGACAGTGTGCCGGCTGTAGTAGTTGACCCCGAGGAAGTCGATGGGCGCGGCGATGGTTGCAGCGTCAGTCGCGGGCTGCCGGGCGAACCAGTCGGTCTGGCCCAGGTCGGCGAGTACGTCGACGGGGTAGCCACGACCGAGAACAGGGTCGAGGAACAGCCTGTTCTGCAGTCCGTCGATGCGTCGAGCGGCGTCGACATCCGCCTTCGCCGGGCTGGCGGCCCTCACGGAGTAGAGATTCAGGGTTATGCCCACTTGCGCATCGGCCTGCTCAGAACGCACGGCCTGCGTCGCGAGCCCGTGCCCGAACAGCAGGTGATGCGCGGCGTGGGAGGCTTCCGAGCCGAGTGCCTTCCCTGGAGCGTGGATGCCGGCCGCGTAACCCAGGAAGGAGGAGCACCAGGGCTCGTTGAGTGTGATCCAGTTCTGCACGACGTCGCCGAGGGCTTCGACCACGATCGCCGAATAGTCGGCGAATCGGTATGCGGTGTCGCGGTTCAACCAGCCACCGTTGTCCTCGAGCTCCTGCGGCAGGTCCCAGTGGTAGAGGGTCGCGAAGGGCGTGATTCCGTTCTCCACGAGGGTCTCGGCCAGCCGAGCGTAAAAGCGGATGCCCTCCGGATTCGTCAGCCCCGATCCTGTGGGCTGGATGCGCGGCCACGCGACCGAGAAACGGTACGAGTTCACTCCCAGGTCGGCCATGAGGCGCACATCGTCGGCGAAGCGATGGTAGTGGTCACACGCCACGTCACCGTTGCTGCCATCCGCGATAGCGCCGGGGATGCGGGTGAAGGAATCCCAGATGCTCGTGCCGCGACCGTCCTCGGTCACCGTGCCCTCTATCTGGTACGAGGCGGTCGCGGTGCCCCAGGTGAAGTCGTCGGGAAAGCGGGAGATGGTGAGCGTCATGCGAATCCAATGCAGGTAGGGGTTGGTATGGGAGTTCGGGCGTTCAGGTGGCGAAATCGATCCAGTCGTCACGCGAGGGAACAAGCACATCGAGCTGGTGCCACAATTCCTCAGGCAGCGGCGCTGCGGCGGCGGAGACGATGCCGTCGATGCGGGGCCGCTTGGAGAAGCCGATCACTGTGGAGTCGATCTTCGGGTCGCGCAGGGAAGCCTGCAATGCCACCGTTGCCAGGTCGGTTCCGAAGCTCTCCGCCAACTGCGCCATAGAGCGGATCGCCGTCCGCGTCGCGTCCCGCACCGGGCGATATCCGTACCGGGTGCCGCCTCCGTGAGGGTTAGCGAGGATCCCTCCTCCGTAGATGGCGGCATTCACAACGGCGACTCCGCTCTCCCGTGCGCTGTCGATCAGTTCCCCCGCGCTGTGGTCGACCAGGCTCCAGCGATTGTGGGTCAGCAGTACCTCGAAGATGCCGAGATCGAGGTATCGGCGAAGCTCGGTCACATCGCCGCCGGCGACACCGAGGTGGCCTATCTCGCCCTCCCTCGACAGCTCCACGAGTGTGTCGACTGCGCCTCCGGGCGATGTCAGGGTCGAGAAAGGATGAAACTCCGGATCGTGCAGGTAGACCAACGGCAATGTGTCGAGGCCGAGTCGCTTCTTGCTCTCGCGAACGGACTCACGCACTCGCTCGCCGGAGTAGTCGTCGCGCTGCGGATCGACCTTCGTCGTCACGAGGAAGTCGGAGGGCAACCCGCCGGCGCGGGCAATGCCCAGCCCGATTCGCTGTTCGCTCCTTCCCTCGGAGTAACCGTTGGATGTGTCGATCGCTCGGATCGGGCTGCCGAGGATCGCGCCGACCAGGTCGACGGCGGCGGCTTCCGACACGTCGTATCCGAACGCCTCCGGCATTCCGCCGAGCGGCGCCGCCCCGGCGGTCACCGCTGAGATCGTGAGCCCGGTCGAACCGAGGGGCCTCAGCCAGGGACGCATCACCCCGGTCTCCATCACGGGGCAACCGACACGAGAAGCCCGTCCGGGTCCGCGTAGCGGGCATTTCCGTAGGCATCCGATCCGACCGCTCTGCCGAGCGCGGCGGAGGTGCCCTCGTGCCCGCCGTCACCCGCCGCAATCGTCAGGCCCGCGAAGCCTGCGGCGTCCGTTTGGATCGGGCGGTCGACGGTCGTTGCCGCGAAGGTGAAAACCTCGAGGATCGTCTGGCCGCCTCGCAGATAGTCGATCTCGAACCCGCGCGGGTCCGCCGTGTGATGGAGAGATCCGACCAGCCCGAACCCGAAGGAACGGTATCGCTCGGAGATCGACGCGAGGCTGGCGGCCGTCACCCCGAGGTGATCGAACGTCGGCCGCGACGGAGCGCCGAGACTACGCTCCCGCTCCACTGCGGCCACGTCGTGCACATCGTGATATTTGACATCTCCCTCGACGAGCTCGAGCAGGGTTCCGTCGGGGTCGAAGAAGAATGCGATGCGCACCCCGCCCGCTGCGTCGATCGGGCGAAGGTGGAATTCGACGCCGGCGGCGTCGAGTTCGGCGACCATCGGGTCCACTGCGGCCACCTTGAACCCGACGTGCCGGAAGCCTTTCTGCAGGTCGTCGGGAATCCAGGTCGACAGCTCGGAATCTTCGGTTCGAGCCAGGTGCACGGTGGCGGTCACGAGGTCCAGGTCGGCGCGGTCCCGCGTCACCTCGCCCACCAACTGGGCGCCGAGATGGGTTGTATAGAAATCGACTGAGCGCTGGATGTCTCGGACGTTGATGAGGATGGCGGAAATGGGCATGACGAAATAAACCTTCTTACTTGGGTGGAAATGGAATCGGTGCGGGGCCTGCGCGGGGTTGTTAGGTCGCCACGGCTGCCTTGCGGTGGGGAGTCAGTTCGCTTTGCAGCGCCACTGCTGCGGCGCCGAGCGCTGCGGATTCGAGGCCGACTTCCGAGAGTTCGACGGTCACCGAGTGGACCGCACGAACGAATGCGAAGTTCTCCAGCCTGCTCCGGATGATGCGGTAGTAGATGGAGCCCGCATCCGCGAAGCCCGGTCCGGCGAGGTACAGCTGGTCGAGATCGATCAGGTTGGTCAGCGACAGGAGCGCGGCCGCCAGGTAGTTCGCCGATTCCTCGATCAGGCTGACGCAGCGCGGGTCTCCCTGTGCTGCTGCTCGGGCTATGACAGCGAAATCGGTTCTCAGCTCGGCCTCGGTCCCGGTGAGTCGAAGCGACTGGACCAGGTCCGCATCGTTCATGGCGCGCTTCACGACGCTTCGAGGCGCGGCCAGCATCTCGAGGCAGCCGCGTGATCCGCACCAGCAGTCTGGGCCGTTGATGTCGACGATCATGTGCCCGATCTCGCCGGCGTTGAGCGACGCGCCGCCGTAGACGCTGCCTCCGATGACGATGCCGCACCCGATTCCCGTCGCCATGTAGAGGGTGGCAAAGTCTTTCGTGGCGGGAAGGCGTCCGGTCCAGAACTCACCGAGTGCGGCGCACGCCGCGTCGTTTTCGACTACGACCGCAAAACCGGTGGATGTCTCGAGGGCCTCTCGTACTTCGAAGTCGCCCCACACGCCGGACGCCAGCGACCCACGCGGTACCCCGCCGCCTCGCTGACCCGCGCGAGCGAGTCCGAGCCCCACGACGTCGGCAGGGGAGACATCGAGCTGCACGAGGAGTGTCCCCAGCTCCTCGGCGACACGCGAGATCAATGCGGCGGGTGCCGCATCCCGTACGCCCTCGGCGACAAGTCGCCCGACGAGGTTGCCGGCCAGGTCGGTGACGACATAGGTCAGGCGCGCATCATCGAGGGAGAGACCGATCGCGTAGCGCGAGCTCGCATTCAGCTCGAGCAGCGTTCGCCGCTTGCCGCCGGTCGAATCGCCGAATCCGGTCTCGATGACCAGGCCCTCGTCGATCAGAACCTTGACGATCCGGGTGATGGATGGTGCTGTGAGCCCGGACGATTCGACCAGATCCACGCGGCTCACCACACCCCCCGAGCGGATCAGGTCGAGGACCGCGCTCCTGGTGTTCTCCGATGAAGGCCCGATTGTCGACGCCATGCCTTACAGCCCCTCTGCCCGCGTCATGCGCTTGCCCGCTGCACGATGAAGGAGTCGGCGGCGCCGACGATGGTGAGGGCGCCGGTCGACACGGAATCGATCAGGCAGTTCGCTGCGAGGGTTCCGATCTGGTGGGCCTGGTCGCTGAGGGCCGTGATCGAGGGAGTCGCGCTCTGGCAGAGCACGGAATCATTCCAGGCGATCACGGCGACGTCCCCGGGTACGGCCAGCCCGAGGGACTGGATCGTCGAAAGGCCCGCGACGGCGGTGACGTCGTCGTCGAAGATGATGGCGTCGGGCCGGTCGTCGCTCTCGGTCACGAGCAGCCGGGTCGCCTCGCTCGCCCCTTCGGCGGTGAGTTCCGCGCTGAGCACATGGCCGGAAAGGTTCGAGGATTCTGTCTCGGTCAGGAACATTCGCGCGCGAATGTCGGAGAGCACGGTGTCTTCCGTCGCCTTGACGTAGACGACTCTCGAGTAGCCGCGAGAAGCCAGGTAGCTGAGCGTCGACCGCATCATCGAGGCGCTGTCGACGGTCACGGCGGAGAAATCGCCGACTTCGACGGCGTCCACTATCGCCGTGAACGGAATCTTCAGCTGTCCGAGAAAGGTCACGCGATCGTCTTCATGACGCACCCTGACGAGCACGACGGCGTCCACAGCCCCGCTGGCATGCCAGTACCGGTACACGTCGAGCTCGGCGGAGCTGTCGCGCACCACACGCGTGACGAGTCTCATGCCCGCGCGCGCGAATGTCTCCTCGAGACCGTGGCTGATTCCCGACATGAGTGGTTCGTGCACCGCCCGCGGGCCGGGTTGCACCAGCACCAGGCCGATGTTCTTCATTGCTCGAGCCCCCACTGACTATGCGCTGGAGTGGATGACGAAGTGCCGCCCACGAGGCGTGAGCAGTCCAACCACATCGTAGTGAGATTCACTTCAGCGCCCCGGCCGACAGCCCGCGCTCGAACAGCCGCTGGAGCAGCAGGTAGGCGACGACCTCGGGGATGGCCGTGATCACGGCGGCGGCGAGGATCTTGGTCTGGTCGTTGCTGAATTCGCTGATGAAGAAGTCCGGCACCTGGGTGATCGTCTGGAGGCTCGACGACTGGAGGAATACGAGCGGCATCAGGTAGTCGTTCCAGGTGCCGATCAGGGTGAGCACGACGAGTGCCGCAGCGATCGGTGAAGTGAGCGGAAGCACGATGTAGCGGAACGCCTTCCAGGTCGAAGCGCCGTCAATACGGGCGGCCTCGATGAGCGCGTCGGGCACGCCATCCATGAAGTTGCGGGCCAGCAGAACGGTGAACGGGATCTGCAGCGCAGCGAGAGGGATGATGACGGCCCAGTACGTGTTGTAGATGCCGATCGAGGTGGTCGTGACGAACAAGGGGGTGATCAGCACCACTTCGGGCAACGTCAGCGCCGCGAGAAGCAGCCAGAAGTAGAACTCCTTGCCGCGGATGTGAAGCTTCGAGAAGCCGAAGGCGGCGAGCATCGTGCAGACGTAGACGACGGCGATCACACTGACAGCGATGATCGCGCTGTTGAGAAAGAACAGCGGCAGTTGCGAGATTCCCAGCACGACGGCGTAGTTGTTCCAGCCGGTGCCGGCCAGCGAACCCTGGATCATTGCGATGAGCGGGAAGACGAACGGGATGACCATCAGGGTGATCACGATCTGGAGGACCAGTTTGCCTCCGAAGGTGCGAACCTCGAACATCAGTCGGCGCTCCTGTCCCGGCCGATGACTCGTAGCGTGATAGCGACGACCAGCGCGAGGATCAGCAGCATGATCGAGATCGCGGACGCGTAGCCCACCGCATTGAGAGGGATCGCTTCGCGGTAGATGAACGTGCCCAGGAACTCGGTCGAATAGTTCGGGCCGGCCTCGGCCACCAGCCAGGGGATGTCGAAGGTCTTCAGCGAGGCGATTGCCGTGAGGATGGCGATCGCGAGGGTCGTTCCACGAACCGACGGCCAGACGATGCTGACGAGCGTGCGGAAGTTTCCGGCGCCGTCGATGCGGGCCGCCTCGAGCACCTCCGGATCGACCTGGCTCATCGCCGCAAAGTAGAGGATGAACGAAACCCCCATTCCGGACCACACGGCGATCGACGTGATCACGGCGAGCGACGTGCTGACCTGTCCGAGCCAGGGCTGTTCGAGCCAGTGCAGCCCCAGGAACCCCAGGACGGCGTTGAACTGCCCGGTCGGTGAGTAGATCTGGCGAAAAACGGGGGCCATGGTTGCGGGAGCAAGCACCACCGGCAGGAAGATCAGCACCTTGTAGACGCCGGCGAGCTTGACCTTGGAGTGCAGCAGTGCGGCGAAGACGAAGCCGAGACCGGCCTGAAACACGAAGGCGGCAACGAAGAAGATTGCGGTGTGCGACAGGGCCCGCCAGAAGTCTGCGTCGTTGAAGAGCTTCAGGAAGTTCTGGAAGCCCACCTCGATCGGGTCGGGGCTGACGCCATCCCAGTTGAGCGTCGAGATGTAACCGGTGTAGCCGATGCAGAAGTAGATCAGGCCGACGGAGATGACCAACGCCGGGATGATGTAGGCATATCCGCGGAATCGAAGGCTCTTGTTCATGTGGTTCTCGCTTCTATCGCGTGCGCGTTGGGTCCGTGTAGTTCAGGATGCCGTGGTCGACCCACGGGGGCGGGGATTTCCTAGTGTGGGATTCCGTTTCGCCCCCGTGGGACTTTCGACCGCTTTGTCAGGGACTACTGGCCGGACGCACTCTGCAGCGTCTGCACAGCCTGTGCCGGTGTTGCCTGACCGCCGAGAACGCTCGACGCCGCATCCTCGAGGGCCTGGTCCAGCCCGGCGGACACGTTCGCCAGGCGAGGCTGCGTAACCCCCTGCGACAGTGTGGAGGCGAGCGAGTCGAGATACGGCGACTGGATCGAGGGGTCGACCAGCGTGACCTTGCTGAGGTCGGCCTTGACGCTTTCGAGCACCGGGTCCTCGTCGAGGTTGTTCGCGATGACCTGCTGGCCCTGCTTGGTAGCACCCACCCAGAGGGCGAAGGTGGTCGCTGCGGCGACGTTCTTCGACTTCTTGTTCACCGAGAAGCCGTAGTCCGGGTCGCCGAACAGTGCGACCGTGCTCCCGCCCACGTTGGGGAACGGCACTGGCACGATCGGCACCTTGGCCGTGCTGGACGAGACGCCCGCGGCCTGGAGTCCCGCGGTGAGACCGGGCACATCGGCGTACTGGCGGTACCAGGTGCCCATCTGCACGAACGCGGACTTGCCCGAGAGGAAATTGTTGTTCGCGTCCGGGTACTGCTGGATGCCGAGAGCGCCCGGGTTCAGGATGCCGTCAGTGTCGAGCGACTTCCAGATCGACAGGGTCTTGACCATCTGCGGAGCCGTCCACTTGGCCTTGCCGTCGGTCGCCTTCGTCCAGTACCCCGGGTCGACACTGTTGGCGATCGAGTGCAGGGTGTCCACCTCGAAACCGGCGGCGTCCACTCCCTCGGTGAAGCATCCGTAACCGGCGGCCCGGATGGTCTTGCACTCCGACGTCCACTGCGCGAGGGTCTTGGGCTCCTTGAGGTTCAGTTTGTTCATCAGTGCCGCGTTCATCCACATGAAGCCCGAGGTCACCTTGCCGACCGGAACGCCCTTGAGCTGCCCCTTGACGGTGAAGTCCTGGACGCCGGCCGCGTAGAGGCCCGTCTTCCAGTTGGAGCCGCGCAGCTTCTCGATGGCCGGCGTGAGGTTCACCGCGTCTACGCCGTAGATGGAGACGGCGGCGCCTGATCCGCCGACCAGCGTGTTGAACACGTCGGGCCCGGCGTTCGAGGCGAGCGCAGGGCGAAGGGCCGACGCGAACGCCTGGTCCTGGTAGTTCTTGTAGGTGACGTGAATGTTCGGGTACTGCTTGTTGAACTGCTTGATGAGGTTCGCAGCAAGGGCCGTAGTCGGGGTCCAACCCCACCAGGTGATGTTGCCCTTCGTCGCCGAACCTGCCGTGGACGACGTACTGCCTGAACAGCCCGCGAGCGCTAGCCCGATGGCCGCAACGGCAGCGACGGCTGCCAGGCCCCTCGCTCGCTTATGCGACTTCTGAAACATCATTGTTCTCCTTGGTCTCTAGCAACGGTGCTGGATTGGTCGGGGGTTTGTCGAATGTGACTGCGACCGCGACGAGTCTAAGACAGGACTAACATAATTTCAATAAGTAAGTAAGTTTGATCGAAAGGGCAGCAAGTCGGCTGCTTCATCTTCAGGTCTCGAATCGTTGCAATTGGCGTTCACGAACTTTATTACAGTGAGTAAGTAGGTTTCGGATTGTGTTATCGTCTGGAACCATGACAGGACAACCCCTCGGACTCTTCGAAGACGAAACCGACGTGGGCGACATCAGTCGACCCGGCTCTGTGGCGTTCGCTGGTGGCAGTTATGCCGTCGAAGGCAGCGGCCACAACATGTGGGGCGCATCGGATTCCTTCCATTTCGTTTGGACGAAGGTCGAGGGTGACATCGAGCTGTCGGCCGACGTGGCCTTCGAGGGCGAGGGCATCGAATCCCACCGCAAGGCGTGTCTCGTCATCCGGGAGAGCCTGGAAGCTGACTCCGCGTATGCCGATATCGCCCTGCACGGCGATGGCCTGACCAGCCTCCAATACCGACTCAGCCCAGCCGCCGAGACCCTCGAGGTGACCGGGAACCTCGTCTGGGCGAAGCGTCTCGGCATTCGTCGTGTCGGAGACTATGTCGTCGCATTCGCCGACGGCCTGCCCCTCGGCGGAGGCGTGCGCCTGGCCGCACAGGGTTCCTACTACGTCGGACTCGCCGTCTGCTCGCATTCCAAGGAGACCTCGGAGACGGCGATTTTCAGCGACGTCGAGTGCGGGGTTCCGGAGATCGAAGGGCGTCTGTTCAGCGCGCTCGAAATCCTCACGATCGAAAACCTCGGCCGTCGCACCGTACGTGTCTTCGACCACCACGTCGAGGCACCCAACTGGACCCAGGATGACCGGCTCATTCTGAACGGCAACGGAAGCCTGTTCGCCATCCCGTCGACGGGCGGGGAAGCGACCGCGATCCTCACAGGGTTCGCGGACCGCTGCAACAACGACCACGGCCTCTCTCCCGACGGCTCGCGCATCGCGATCAGCGACCAGTCGCAGGGCGACCACCAGTCGATCATCTATACGCTGCCCATCGAGGGCGGCGAGCCCGTTCGTCTCACCGACCATGCTCCCTCCTATTGGCACGGCTGGTCACCCGACGGGCAGACTGTGACGTTCTGCGGAGCGCGGGAGGGCGCATTCGGCATCTTCACCATTCCCGCCGCGGGCGGAACGGAAACTCGCCTGACCACAGCAGTGCACCTCGACGACGGGCCCGAGTATTCACCCGATGGCGAGTGGATCTACTTCAACTCCGACCGCACCGGACTGATGCAGATCTTCCGAATGCGGCCGGATGGATCCGAGCTGTCGCAGGTGACCGATGACGGGAATGGCAACTGGTTCCCGCACCTATCGCCGGATGGCCGCTCGATGGCGTATCTCGCCTACGACGCGTCGGTCTCCGGGCATCCCGCGGACAAGGACGTCGAACTGAGGCTGATGGACCTCGGCACGGGCCGGACCAGCCTGCTTACGGCGATCTTCGGAGGCCAGGGCAGCATCAACGTGCCGTCCTGGTCGGCGGACAGCACGAGGATCGCGTTCGTGAACTACCTCTACCTCTGAGTTCCGGCCAGCCCTGAGTTGCGGTAGCGCCCGTGCGCGACGTAGTCACGGAGTTAGCGGCGCACAGGCCGCACGCCGTCCCCCGCCGTTCGTGACACCAGCAGCGCTTCGACGAACGCAACCAGCGCCAACACCGCGAGGATCACGAACGCCAGGTGGAACGCGGTGACCGCACCCTTCGCCGCCCACAACCCGGCGAGGGCCTGGCCGGTACGGAGCGCGACGGCCCCCACCGCGACGCCGAAGCCGCTGGCGACCTGCTGGATGGTCGATGCGAGAGTGTTCGCGTGGGTCGTCCGTTCGCCCGGGATATCGGCGAAGGCGATGGTGTTGTACGCCGTGAACCCGAGCGATCTCGTCACTCCGCTGAAGAACAGGAGCACGACCAGCACCGCGATCGGCGTGACACCGGTGACGAACGCCGTGAGCACCATGCTCGCCACCGCGCCCGCTGTGGACCAGATCAGGAGGGTGCGAAAACCGAAGCGGAACAGCAGGGACGTGGTGGCCGGCTTGATGGCGAGATTGCCGACGAACAGGGTGAGCACCACCGAACCCGCCTCGAGCGGTGTCCAGCCGAGCGCATCCTGGAAGAACAGCGGCAGGAGAAACGGCACGGCCGAGATGGTGAGCCGAAAGAGCGAGCCACCCGCGTGCGTGATTCGGAACGTCTCGATGGCGAGGATGCGAAGGTCGAGCAGGGGTAGCCGCGCTCGCAGCAGGTACAGGATGGCGGCGGTCGTCACTCCGGCCCCCACGACGCCGGCAATGACGGCGGCCACGACATCGATATGCTGCGCCGACAGCACCGCCCCGAGGTAGGTAAGCGAGCCGAGCCCGATCGCCAGCAGCACGAAGCCCAGCCAGTCGAGAGCGGGCACTGGGCCTCGATCCTGGTGGGGAACCAGGCGCACGGCAGCCACGAGTGCGGCCACACCGAGGGGGACGTTGATCAGGAAGATCCACGGCCACGTCGCGTAGGTGGTGATGAGCCCGCCGACGAAGGGCGCTGCGATGGGCGCGACAAGCCCGGGCCAGGTCAGCCAGGCGATCGCGCGGACGAGTTCCGCCTTGCCAGTGCTCCGCAGCACTGCGAGGCGGCCGACCGGAACCATCATCGCCCCGCCGGCGCCTTGCGCGACCCTGAGAAGCGTCAACTCGGTCAGCGACGTACTGAATGCGCAGGCGGCCGACGCGATCGTGAAGAGTGCGATGGCCAGGATGAATACCCGCCGTGCGCCGAACCGCTCGCTCAGCCATCCGCTCAGCGGAATGAGAACCGCGACGGTGAGCAGGTAGGCGGTGATGGCGACGCTGATCGCATTCGAGTCGACACCGAACGACCGGGCGATCCTCGGGCCCGCAGTGGCGAGAATGGTCCCGTCGAGCATCTCCATGAAGAAGGTGCCGGCGACGAGCACAGTGAGACCGAAG
>Ga0302314_10000574_pt1 | contig 67562 bp, 67 predicted proteins | sample III_Palsa_N2_3_FD_200533 | JGI IMG/M metagenome (GOLD analysis project Ga0302314, IMG submission 200533) | Peat permafrost microbial communities from Stordalen Mire near Abisko, Sweden - III_Palsa_N2_3 | ecosystem: Environmental > Terrestrial > Soil > Palsa > Peat permafrost | place: Sweden...
GGATGGCAGGAGCGGGGGGACTCGAACCCACGACCCTCGGTTTTGGAGACCGATGCTCTACCAACTGAGCTACGCTCCTCCAGGTCGGGAGCGGATGCAGCCCATAGCGAGGGCGGGGGCGGGGTGCAAGGGGCGCACAGTCACCGTTGGTCCCGAGCGAAGTCGAAGGGCGTGTTGCGGGCGCGGCGCTTGATAACACGCACTTCGACTGCGCCCAGTGCGAGCGGTTTTTGGGACGGACTGCCCTCACACCGCTCGCAGCACGCGCTCGTCGCTCTTGGCATGCGCCAATTCGGCCGCCGTGTGCGGATCGACCGGCTGGCCGATCAGCCAGCCCTGCACCTGGCTACAGCCGAGCCCGCGCATCCGGTCATATTCGCCGCGTGTCTCGGCGCCTTCGGCGATCGTCGTCATGCCGAGCGAATCCGCCATGGCGACGATCGCACGGACGATCGCGATGCTCTCGGCGGCATTGCCCGTCGCGCCGCGCACGAAACTACGATCGATCTTGATCGTCGAGAAGCGGCCCTTGCGCAGATAGCCCAGCGACGAGCGGCCGGTGCCGAAATCGTCGAGCGCGATGCGTACGCCCAACGACATGATGCGATCGACGATGTCGGTAATGCCGCCGTCGCGGACGAACACCTCTTCGGCGATCTCGAGTTCGAGCCGGTTGGGCGAGAGCCCCGAGTGCGACAATGCCGAGACGATCGTCGCGGGCAGCTGCGGATCGCGAAGCTGCGCTTGCGCCATGTTGACCGAAACGCGGATATGGTCGGGCCAGGTCGCGGCGTCGCGGCAGGCGGAGTGCATCACCCAGTCGCCGATCCGCCCGATCAGTCGCGCATCCTCGGCGATCGGGATGAATACCTCGGGCGCGACGTTGCCGAGCTCGGGATGCACCCAGCGCAGGAACGCCTCGAAACCCGCGAGCTTGCCGCCCGCCGCCTCGACGATCGGCTGGTAGACCAGACTCAGTTCGCCGCGTTCGAGCGCGTCGCGCAGCGCGCTCTCGATCCGGCGGCGCTGTTCGGCATGCGCGTGGAGCTGTGGTTCGTAGCGGCGGTGAACGCCGCGGCCGTCGTCCTTGGCGCGGTACAGCGCGAGATCGGCGTTGCGCAGCAGCGTCTCGACCGCGCGACCGTCGCGCGGGGCGGTCGCCGAGCCGACGCTGCCGCCGATGTGGAGCTGGTGGCCATCGATCGCGAAGGGCGCGCTCAATGTCTCGACGACACGCGTCGCGAGCAGGTCTACGCGGTCGCGATCGGTGGCATCTGTGACGACGACCGCGAATTCGTCGCCACCAAGCCGTCCACAGACGTCGCCGAGCGTCAGCAGCGCGGAGATGCGGTTGGCGACCTCGACGAGCAGCTTGTCGCCGATCGGGTGGCCGAGCGTGTCGTTGACCTGCTTGAAGCGGTCGAGATCGATCAGCATCAGCGTCGAGCGACGCCCGCCATGATGCCCGTCGCGTAACGCGTTGCCGAGCCGCTCGATCACCTGCGCGCGGTTGGCGAGCCCGGTCAGTGTATCGAACCGCGCCATGCGATCGATGCGCTCGTCCGAGCGGTGGCGTTCGGTGGCGTCGGTGCCGACCCCCCAGAAGCCGACCATCGCGCCGCGCTCGTCGCGTCGCGGCGCCGCCGAGAGAGACCACCAGCGGCGTTCGCCCGCGACAGTGACGGGGACGACCAGGTCGCGGAAGCTCTCGCGCAGCCGCAGCTTCTCCGCCAGCATGCGGACGCCGGGCGCGACATCGCCGTCGCCGTCCCAAGCTTCGCCTGCGAGCAGCGCGAGCAGCGGCTTGCCCTCGATCTGCGAACGCGGCAGCCCGAACAGCCGTGCGACGCGCGGAGAAACGTCGACGAGGCACTTGCCTACATCGGTGCGCCACAGCCAGTCCGCACCCGAATCCTCGAACTCGCGCAGCAGCAAGCTGATTACCTCCTCCTTGCCGGTCAGCGCCTGCTCGGCGGTGATCCGGTCGAGCAGCATCCGCGCGGTGGCGGCGAAGGTGGCGGCGACCGCGAGCGTGAACAGCAGGATGACCACGGCAAGCGAAAACCGGCCGTCGGCCGCCATCGCGGCGCCGGCCGCGGCACCGACGATCAGGATGAAGCCGAGCCCGCCGATCGGCGCCGCGGTCAGCAACGCAGTCGCAAGCACGAGCAGCGCGCCGCCGATGGTCAGCAGCGTGAAGCTGTAGGCGTCCGATGCGGGACCGCTGAACAACGCCATCGCGACCGCCCAGCAGATCGCGAGGAACAGCGCGCCCAGCACGTCGGGGTCGTTCCACGCCGATCGCGCGGGCGCCCTGCGCCACGTACCCAATCCGACGAGCGCGAGAATGCCGATGATCGCGGCAAGCCACGGCAGCAGCACCGGCCAGCCCAGCGTGCTTCCGCGCAGTCCGACTACGCCCAACGCCGCGATCCCCTGCGCGCCGAGCCACAGCGGCCGCCGCGCGCGCATCGCACTGCCGCGCAATTCGGCGAGGATCGGATAGGCATCGTGAGATCCGCCCGACAATCCGAGCGTGTAGGACCAGGAGGGGGTTATCCGCTCCGACGGGGAAGGGGCTGAACTCGGCACCCGGCGGAGGATAGGGCCGATATCTTACCGCGCGGTAAGCATTGCGGCGAAACTAACCCCTATCAATCGATTTATGCGTAAAATGCGATTGTTCGACCAGCGGAGAAGCGTGCGCGCGTACCGTCAGGCGGCGATGTCGTATGGCTGGATCTCGCCGGACAGATAGAGCGTGCGGGCTTTGGCGCGGCTGAGCTTGCCCGAACTCGTGCGCGGCAGCGTGCGCGGCGGGACGAGCTCGATCACGCAGTTCATGCCCGTGATCGCGCGAACCTTCTCGCGGATCAGGTCACGCAGCCGGGTGCGTTCGCCCTGGTCCGAGGTGCGGCACTGGACGAGCACCGCGGGGGTCTCCTCGCCGCCGGGCGTGGTGATCGCGAAGGCGGCAATGTCGCCGGCCTTGAAGCCGGGCAGCTGCTCGACCGCCCATTCGATATCCTGCGGCCAGTGGTTGCGGCCGTTCACGATGATCATGTCCTTGGCGCGGCCGACGATGTAGATATAGCCGTCGCTGAGATAGCCCATGTCGCCCGTGTCGAGCCAGCCATCGGCCATGCACGCGTCGGTCGCCGCCTGGTCACGGAAATAGCCGACCATCACCGATCCGCCCGAACACCACACCTTGCCGATCGCCTTCTCGGGAAGCGGGGTGCCGTCCTCCTCGCGGATTTCGATGGTCATGCCGCGCACCGGCTTTCCGCAATTGACGATCGCGCGGTAGCGCTGCGGCCGGTGCGCGTGGATGTCGCCGCCGGACAGCTGCGTCTCCTCGACGAGCTCGACGACGATACCCTCGCCCGGGGGCATGATCGAGACGGCGAGCGTGGCCTCCGCGAGGCCGTAGCTCGGCGTGAATGCGTGCGCATCGAAGCCCGCGGGCGCGAACGCATCGACGAAGGCCTGCATCACGTCGGGACGGATCATGTCCGCGCCATTGCCCGCCAGCCGCCAGCGCGACAGATCGAAGCGACCCTTGACGTCGGTCGACGAACTGATCCGTCGCGCGCAGATGTCGTAGCCGAAAGTCGGCGAATAGGAGAGGGTCGTGCCGGTGTTGCGGCTGATCAGGTCGAGCCAGGCGAGCGGTCGCCGCGCGAAATCCTCGGTCTTGAGATAGTCGGTCGAGACCTGGTTGGCGACCGGGGAGAGGAAGCAGCCGACCAGCCCCATGTCGTGATAGAGCGGCAGCCACGAGACGCAGCGGTCGGTCGCGCGGAGCAGCATGCCATGGCCGTGCGCGGCGAGATTCTCGAGCAGCGCCTCGTGCGTGATCGCCACGCCGTGCGGGAAGCGCGTCGAGCCGCTCGAATATTGCAGATAGGCGATGTCGTCGCTCGCCGCCTGCGGCAGCGGACCGGCGGGCGCGACGCGCGCGGAAAAATCCTCGAAGGTCGCGCCTTCGATGCCACCGGCCTCGGCTGCGGCCTGCGCCATCGAGGCAAGCTCGGCGGGATAGAGCAGCAGCCTGGGATCCGAGCTGCCGAGCTGAACGGCGAGCTGGTCGATATAGGATTCGCGACCGCCGAAGCTGGTCGGCAGCGGCAGCGGCACCGGCCACGCGCCGGCGTAGATCGCGCCGAAGAAGAGCGCGGCGAACGGCGCGCTGGTTTCGGCGACGAGCGCGATGCGATCGCCCGGGCGGATGCCTGCGGCGATCAGGCGATGCGCGTTCGCCAGCGCGTCCCGGCGCAGCGCGGCATAAGGATAGGGCAGCGCCAGCGTGCCGCGGGCGTCGTGGAAATTGAGCCCGCGATCGCCGCGCGCGGCGTAATCGAGCGCCTCGCCAAGCGTCGCGAAATCGGCGATGCGACGCGGCAGCGAATCCTCGGTCGGCGTCGGTGTCATCACATCGACCGACTTGCGCTCTACGCTGGCTTCCACACGGCTACCCATAGTGCTGACAGTGCTCCCGATTTCGTGACGCACCGACGGCATCTCCCTATATACTCCAACCGCGCGTGATAGACGCAGATGGCCGATCATCCAATCCTCTATTGATACAGGACAATCGGCGTTCAAAATCCGGCTCGACTGTGGCACAATCGTGGCGAGTGCAAAGTCGTCGCCCGCCACGCGCCCGCCCGGCGCTCGATCCTGCCGCCTTGGAGCAGCTCGCGCTGGGCTATGCGGGGCGGTATGCGACCAGCCGCGCCAAGCTCGCGGGCTATCTTCGTCGCAAGCTGTCGGAGCGGGGATGGGCCGGCGAGGGTGACCCGCCGATCGCGTCGATTGTCGCGCGCTTCGTCGACCTTGGCTATGTCGACGACCGTGCGCTGGCCGACGCCAAGGGCCGGGCATTGGGTGCGCGCGGCTATGGCGAGCGGCGGCTGGCGATGACGCTGGGTGGTCTCGGCATCGGCGAGGCGGATGCGACCGACGCACGCCGGCAGGCGATCGACGACGGCTGGGCGACCGCGCTGCGCTTTGCGGAACGCAAGCGGATCGGCCCATTTGCCGAGCGGATCGCCGATGAAAAGAGCCGTCATCGTGCGTTCGGGGCGATGATGCGCGCGGGCCATTCGGTCGATCACACGCGGCGGATACTCGCGGCAGCGCCCGGCGATGTGCCACCGCGGGACGACGACTGATCGGAAAGACCGAAACGGCAAGATTCCAGGTCGATTTGCACAATAAACATGATATCGTAACGCGCAGGGGGATAGATACTCATGCAGGAAGGCGCGCACGCGTTCGAGAACGATAGGGGCCGCCCCGAGGGCGCGTCCCTGCACGGTATTCCGCCCGGAGACGCGTGCGAAACGCGCTATGACGGACCACATCTCGCGTCGTTTCAGGGCCGTTCCGATCCCGAAGCGGAGGCCGCTGCGGCGCCCGGCGAGGACGAGGTCGAGGTGACGGGCGCGGTCAAATGGTTCGATGCGACGCGCGGCTTCGGCTTTCTCGTCGGCGACGGCGGCGAGGGTGACGTGCTCATCCATTTCTCGATATTGCGGCCGTTCGGTCGGCGCAGCCTGCCCGAGGGTGCGCGCGCGGTCTGCTTCGCGGTGCACCGCGAGCGCGGCTTGCAGGCGCGCACGCTGGTCAGCTTCGACCTGTCGACCGCGACCGGCCCCGATCTCGAGACCGCGGCCCGGCGCGCGGCGAGCCATGTCGATCCGGTGCCGCTGCTCGATACCGCGAGCGAGCCCGAGTCGGTGCGCGTCAAATGGTTCAACCGGCTCAAGGGCTACGGCTTCCTCGTCCGCGAAGACGATAATGCCGATATATTCGTCCATATGGAGACGGTACGCCGCGCGGGGCTTGCCGATCTCGTCCCGGAGCAGCATCTGCGGGCGCGAATCGCAGCGGGTGCCAAAGGTCCGCTCGCGGTGGAGTTGCTTTTCGCGGAGGACTGAGATGCGTTTCCATGCCCTGACCCTGGCCGCGCTTGCGGTCGCGATGCCGTTCGCCGCTACCACGACCTACGCGCAATCCGAGATCACGCAGGCGCAGCCCGTGCTGCCGACGATCCCGCTCAAGATCAGGACCGCCAAGGGCCTACTCCGTTTCCAGGTCGAACTGGCGCGGACGGGCGACCAGCAGGAGATCGGGCTGATGTTCCGCACGTCGGTGCCGGCGCATGGCGGGATGCTGTTTCCAATGGACCCGCCGCGCGAGGCGACCTTCTGGATGAAGAACACGGTGATCCCGCTCGACATGGTGTTCATCCGCAAGGACGGCACGATCGCGCGGATCATCACTGCCAAGGAACTCACCACCTCGCTCGACGATTCGGGCGAGCCCGTCGCGGCGGTGCTCGAACTCGGCGCGGGTCGCGCGGCGCGCGACGGCATCCGCGAAGGCGATCGGGTGACGTGGCAGCGCTAGGCGAGCGCTCGCCGCTTGCCGCCACCTTCCCGCCACGCTAAGCGCAGCAGCATGGGTGCACTCGCAAATATCTTCACCTGGTGGAACGGTGCCGGGCTGACCACGAGGATGTTCACGCGCCGTCATGGCGGTCGCGTCGGATCGGACTCGGTGGGCAATGTCTATTTCACCGGCGGCACGGACGTGCACGGCAATCCACGCCGCTGGGTGATCTACGCGGGGGCGAACGACGCCAGCCGCGTGCCGCCCGAATGGCATGGCTGGCTGCACAACACGATCGACGAGACGCCCGACGAACTGCCTGCGCCGCGGGCGTGGCAGTCTGCGCCGCAACCCAATCTGACCGGTTCGCGCGAGGCCTATCGGCCGGCCGGCGCGCTGGAGGCCGGTGGCAAGCGTGCTGCCGCCACCGGCGACTATGAGGCATGGAGCCCGAACTGAGCCATGCGTAGCGTGTTGAAGGAACATGGCGCCGAAGCGCTGATCGGTCTGCTCGTCGTGCTCGTCGCGGTGTGGTTCGGCTATTATGCGTGGCATCGCACCGGCGGCGGCCGTGTGTCCAACGCGGTACAGGTTACCGCGATGTTCCCCAACGCCAACGGCATCGCGGTCGGCACCGACGTGCGCGTCGCCGGGCTAAAGATCGGGCAGGTCTCCGCGCTCAAGCTCGATCCGCAATCCTATCAGGCGAACGTCGTGCTCGCGATCGATCCGGCGGCGAAGATCCCGTCGGACAGCAGCGCGGCGATCACCTCGGAAGGGATACTCGGCGGCAATTATGTCTCGCTGATCCCCGGCGGCAGCACCACCCCCTTCAAGGCAGGCGACACGATCGTCGACACGCAGGGCTCGGTCGATCTGATGGGCATGGTCGGCCAGTTCATCAATCATTCGGGCGGCGACGCCAAGGGTGCCGCCGCGAACAACCAGGCGGCTGCGGCCCCCAGCCAGCCGTGAAGCGGCTCGTCCTCGCGACGGGGATCGTGCTGCTCGGCGCGGTCGGCGCGTGGCAAGGCGTCGAGGCGCTGCAGGAAACCAATAGCGAAAAGCCCGCGCTGCCGCTCGCCGACAACGGCGATGCGACGGACGCCGCGCCGGCCAAGGCAAAGGCGAAATCGCCAGCCGCTGCGGCGGCGCCCGATTCCGATGCGCTCGGCCGTGCCGAGACGCCGATGGCGGAGCGTGTCGCGGTGATCGGCCTGCTCAACAAGCGCAATGGGCTTGAGCGCGATCTGACGATGAAGCCGGGCCAAGCGCTGCGCGTCGGCGACGTCGTGGTGCGGCTGCGCGCGTGCGAACAGAGCGCGCCGTGGGAGGCCGAGCCGCTCACCGGCGCCTTCGTCCAGCTCGACGTCGAAGGTCGCGATACGCGCTGGCGGCGGGTCTTCTCGGGCTGGCTCTACAAGGAATCGCCGTCGCTCAACGTCGTCGAGCACCCGATCTACGACGTGTGGCCCAAGAGCTGCGCGATGACGCATCCCGATATCGGCCCCGACACCATCATGGCCTCGGCGGTCGGCGCGGGCGCGCCGGCGGCACCGCGGTCGAGCGCGAAGAAGTCGGCCGACGACGATGAGTCGGCGACCGCCGCAAAGCCCGCCGCGGCGGCGGCACCTCCGCCCAGCGCCTCGTCCAACAGCGCGCGGTAGCGCGACCGGCCGATCTCGATCGCGCCCAGCGAGGCGAGGTGATCGGTGATGAACTGGCAGTCGAGGAGGCTGTAGCCTCCCGCCCTTAGTCTGCCGACGAGATGCGCGAGCGCGATCTTCGAGGCATCGGTCGCGCGGCTGAACATGCTCTCGCCGAAGAAGGCGCGGCCGAGCGAAACGCCGTAGAGCCCGCCGACCAGCTCGCCGCCGACCTCGCCTTGCCGCCACACCTCGATCGAATGCGCGTGACCGCCCGCGTGGAGAATGCCGTAGGCGGTCTCGATCTGCGGGTTGATCCACGTCTCCGGGCGATCGTCGCTCGCGCTGGCGCAGGCGGCGACGACACGGGGAAAGTCACGATCGGCGGTGACCGCGAACCGGTCCGAACGCAGCGTCTTGCGCAGCGAATGCGAGAGATGAAAGCCGTCGAGCGGCAGCACGCCGCGCTTCTTGGGTTCGACCCAGAAGATGTCGGCGGCGTCGCGACTGTCCGCCATCGGGAACACGCCGACCGAATAGGCGCGCAGCAGCAGGTCGGGATCGATCGGCTCGGCCGCCACCCTGCGCCCGCGCCCGAGCATCAGCCTCGCGGCTCTCGGTGACGGGGGCGGACCATGGGACTCGGCATGACGCGGGCAGTATCGGGCGCGCGGCATAATCGGGCAAGCGCAATCGATGAACCACCCACTCGTCATCCAGCGAAGGCTGGGATCTCGTCGGGGCGGGCGCTGCGCTTACTTCACCGCGATCCCAGCCTACGCTGGGATGACGAGGATCGCGTATATTAGAGTATCTCGCGCACCCGCTCGATCGGGCGGCACAGCCGTACGCCCTTGGACGTCTCGACCAGCGGGCGTTGGATCAGGATCGGCTCGGCCATCATCGCGTCGAGCAGAGCGTCGTCGTCGGCGTCGCGATACGGAATCGCGGCGTCCTCGCCCGCGCGCAGCCCCTGTCGCGGCGTCAGCCCTGCCTTGGCGTAGAGCTCCACCAAACGCGCACGCGTCGGCGGCGTCTTGAGATATTCGATCACCTCGACGGTCAGCCCCGGGGTCTGCTGCAGGATCGCGAGCGTCTTGCGCGACGTCGAGCAGCGCGGGTTGTGCCAGATGGTGGCTTTCACGCGCCCTCTTCCGCCAGCCACTTCTCCAGCCACTTGATCGTATATTCGCCGTCCTGGAAGTCGGGCTGGTCGAGCAGCGCTTGGTGGAGCGGGATCGTCGTCGTGATCCCGTCGATCACGAATTCTTCGAGCGCGCGGCGGAGACGACGCAAGGCGCCTTCGCGCGTGTGACCCCAGACGATCAGCTTGGCGATCATCGAGTCGTAATAGGGCGGCACGCGGTAGCCAGCATACAGGCCGCTATCGACGCGGACGTTCATCCCGCCCGGCGCATGATAGCTCTTCACCAGACCCGGCGAGGGCGCGAAGGTGCGGGGGTGCTCGGCATTGATCCGGCATTCGATCGCGTGGCCGCGGAATTCGACGTCCTCCTGGCGCAGCGTCAGCAGATGGCCGTCGGCGATGCGGATCTGCTCGCGCACGAGGTCGAGACCGGTGATCGCCTCCGTCACCGGATGCTCGACCTGCAGCCGCGTGTTCATCTCGATGAAGTAGAACTGCCCGTCCTCGTAGAGGAACTCGATCGTACCGGCGCCGCGATAGCCCATGTCGGCCATCGCCTTGGCGACGATCCCGCCCATCCAGTCGCGCTGCTCCATCGTGATGACGGGCGATGGCGCCTCCTCGAGCACCTTCTGGTGGCGGCGCTGGAGCGAGCAATCGCGCTCGCCGAGATGGATCGCCTGGCCGTTGCCGTCGCCGAACACCTGGAACTCGATGTGGCGCGGGTCCGACAGGTATTTTTCCATGTAGACGGTGGCGTCGCCGAACGCGGCCTTCGCCTCGCTGCCCGCCTGCTGCATCAGCGTCTCGAGCATGTCCTCGCTCTCGACCACCTTCATGCCGCGCCCGCCGCCGCCGCTCGCGGCCTTGATCAGCACCGGATAGCCGATCTCGCGCGCGACTGCCTTGGCTTCGGCGACATCGCTGATCGGGCCGTCGGAACCCGGGACCAATGGCAGGCCGAGCTTGGCTGCGGTCAGCTTGGCTTCGATCTTGTCGCCCATGATGCGGATATGTTCGGGCTTGGGGCCGATGAAGATCAGCCCGTGCGCCTCGACGATCTCGGCGAACTTGGCGTTTTCGGAAAGGAAGCCGTAGCCCGGATGGATCGCATCGGCGCCGCTGATCTCGGCCGCTGCGATGATGTTGGGGATATTGAGATAGCTCTCGGACGCCGCGGGCGGCCCGATGCACACCGCCTGGTCGGCGAGACGGACGTGCATCGCCTCGGTATCGGCGGTCGAGTGGACCGCGACCGTCTGGATGCCCATTTCGTGGCAGGCGCGGTGGATGCGGAGCGCGATCTCGCCGCGGTTGGCGATGAGCACCTTGCTGATCGGCATGATATTACTCGACGACGACGAGCGGCTGGTCGAACTCGACCGGCTGGCCATTCTCGACCAGCACCTGGCGGACCGTGCCCGCCTTGGGCGCGACGATCGGGTTCATCACCTTCATCGCCTCGACGATCAGCAGCGTGTCGCCGGCGGCGACCTGCTTGCCGGCGGCGATGAACGGCGCCGCGCCGGGCTCGGCCGACATGTAGACGGTGCCGACCATCGGCGATTTCACGAGGCCGGGATGGTCGGTCGGCGGTGCGAGCGCAGGCTGTGCGGCCGGCGCGGCAGGCGCAGGCGCTGCGCCTGCTACGGGCGCGGCGGGCGCCGCCGCCATCTGCACGGCCGGAGCGGGGGCCGCCATCGTCACGGTACGCGCGACGCGGATGCGGCGATCGCCGTCCTGCACCTCGATCTCGGTCAGCCTGGTGGCGTCGAGCAACTCGGCGAGCTCGCGGACCAGCCCGGCATCGATCTGCATGGCGGCGCCAGCGCCGCCCTCGGAAGTGTCGGTCATGACAAGACCCTCTTTCTGTTCTTAAACCGTGGCGGATGCGTCTGTCAGAGCTTGGCGGCCGCGTCCAGCGCGAGCAGATAGGATAACGCACCGAAACCCGCCACCGTGCCCTCGGCGGCCTGGCCGACCAGGCTGACATGGCGGAAGCTCTCGCGCCTGTGCGGGTTGGAGAGGTGGACCTCGATTACCGGCACCGATACCGCCTTGATCGCGTCGTGGATCGCCACCGAGGTGTGCGTGTAGGCGCCCGCGTTGAGCAGCACCGCCTTTGCGCCCTCGGCATTGGCCTGCTGGATCCAGTCGACGAGATGGCCCTCGTGATTGGACTGGCGGACATCGACGTCGAGCCCGAGTTCGCGCGCGCGATCCTCGAGCATCCCGGCGATGTCGTCGAGCGTGTCTGATCCGTAAATCTCGGGCTCGCGCAGCCCCAGCATGTTGAGATTGGGGCCGTTGAGGACAAAGACGATGGGCCTGGAAGCGGACGTGTCGGCCATGCCGCGCCTTTTCATTGGTGAGTGACGCGCGCGCCTTAGCGTCCCGGCGAACGATTAGGCAAACCACACTTGACCGCAAATCGTTTCGTGCGCGATCATTCGTCTCCGGCTGGCCTTCGGGGGAAGTGGCATGGCGACGGTTGCGAATACGGCAATGGCCCGGATGCGGGCCGATCGACTCTTCTATTCGGGCGTACCATTGGCGACCGCGCTGGTGGTGTTCACCGGCTTCGCCCGAAGCTGGTTCCTGCGGCCGTTCGGCACTTTGCCTATGGGCTACGGACCGCTGACGGCGTTGCTTGCGGTACATGGCATGCTGTTCACGCTGTGGATGGCGCTGGCGGTGACGCAACCGCTGCTGATCGCGTCGGGCAACCGCGCGCTGCACCGAACGCTTGGTTATGCGGGCGCGGGGCTGGCGACGCTGATGGTGCTGATCCTGCCGATCGTGACGATTCATTCGATGCGATCGGGCGGCGTTCCGGCCTTTCCGACGATCTATCTGTTCGCGTCGGTCAATGTCGTCGGCATCCTGACCTTCGCGGCGACGATGGCGTGTCTCGTCGCATGGCGGCGGCGTGCCGAGTTTCACAAACGGCTCGCTCTGCTGGCGTTGATCCCGTTCATCCCGCCCGCACTGGGCCGCACCCCCGGCGTCGATGCGTTGATGCCGCTTTCGGGCTTTGGCGGCGCGGACCTGATCCTGCTTGCCGGATGCGTCTATGACTGGCGGACGCGCGGCACGGTGCATCGCGTCTGGATGGTCGGCGGGCTGCTGACCATCGCCACGCAGGTCGCGATATTTCCGTTGGGCTTTTCGGCGCCTTGGATCGCGTTCTCGGACTGGGCGATGCGGTTGCCCGTTTGATCGCGCACGACTAGATCGTCCGCTCCCCAAGGAGCGCACCCATGCAAGCAGACGGCACCCTCAGCATCGTGGTCAATGGCGAGCATCGCCGCGTCGGCGCCGGCGTCACGCTGGCGCAGCTCGCAAGCGAGGTGCTGGGGCTCGAGCCGAGCAAGATCGCGGTCGAGCGCAATCTCGAGGTGGTGCCGCGCTCGACCTTGGCGACCGTGCTGGTCGAGGATGGCGACGAGCTCGAGATCGTTCACTTCGTGGGCGGCGGCGACCATGGCGCGCCCGTCGTCGAGGACGGCTGGAGCGTCGCGGGGCGGAACTTCAAGTCGCGGCTGATCGTCGGCACGGGCAAGTACAAGGATTTCGCGCAGAATGCGGCGGCGGTCGAGGCGTCGGGGGCCGAGATCGTCACCGTCGCGGTGCGCCGCGTCAACGTCTCCGATCGCAATGCGCCGATGCTCACCGACTTCATCGACCCCAAGACGATCACCTATCTGCCCAACACCGCGGGCTGTTTCGATGCCGAGTCCGCGATCCGAACGCTCCGGCTGGCGCGCGAGGCGGGCGGCTGGGATCTGGTCAAGCTCGAGGTGCTGGGCGAGGCGCGCACGCTCTATCCCGACATGGTCGAGACGCTGCGCGCGACCGAAATCCTCGCTAACGAGGGCTTCAAGCCGATGGTCTATTGCGTCGACGATCCGATCGCCGCGAAGCGGCTGGAGGATGTCGGCGCGGTCGCGATCATGCCGCTGGGCGCGCCGATCGGATCGGGGCTGGGCATCCAGAACCGCGTGACGATCCGGCTGATCGTCGAGGGCGCCACAGTGCCCGTGCTGGTCGATGCGGGCGTCGGCGCGGCGTCGGATGCGGCGGTGGCGATGGAGCTCGGCTGCGACGGCGTGCTGATGAACACCGCGATCGCCGAGGCCAAGGACCCGATCCTGATGGCGCGCGCGATGAAGGCCGCGGTCGAGGCGGGGCGGCTCTCCTATCGCGCGGGGCGGATGGGAATCCGGCGCTATGCCGATCCGTCCAGCCCCTTGGCCGGGCTGATCTGAGCGGAACCGTAACCGCCATTCGTCGTTTCTCTGATCAACGCGGCACGATGCCGTGCTTTGCAGGAGATTTTAGATGAGCGAGTTCACCGACAAGGTCAAAGGCGTCGCCAATGAGGTCACCGGCAAGGTCAAGCAGGCGATCGGTGATACCAGCAACGACCCCAGCCTCGAGGCCGAAGGTGCCGCGCAGGAGGGCAAGGGCCACGTCCAGCAGGGCATCGGCAATGCCAAGGGTGCCGTGAAGGGCGCGGTCGACAAGCTTTAAGGTCTGCTCGTCGCGCAGCAGAAGGGCGTCGCCACGGATCGTGGCGGCGCGCTTTTTGTGTTGTCGGCCTATTCAAACGGATATCGCGGCGCCCCCTTCGAGCCGCCGCGATCGTCCGGTCAGTAGCCGTAGCCGCCGTAATAACCGTAGGGCGGCGGGGGCGGTGGCGCATAATAGGCCTGCGGCGGAGCGTAATAGGCCTGCGGGGGCGGCGGGGCGTAATAGCCCTCACCGTAGCGCGGGCCGCGATCCGACGACGCGATTGCCGCGCCTACGCCCAGGCCCAAGATGCCGAGACCGATCGCACCGCCGGTGCCGATCCCGCCATGGTGATGCCAACCGCCATGATAGCCGCCATAGCCACCGTGATAGCGGGCCTCGGCGGGGGCCGTTGCGGCGAGCGTGGTGCCGGCAATGAGGCTGGCGGCGACGAGGCCCTTGATGATGCGACGCATCTGATTTCTCCATCCTGTTCTTGCGATCGATGACCGCATGAAAAGCTTCTAGGCGAGTCGTCCTGAACGCGACGGGAATGGCGACTTTATCGGGCGTTCATCTTGGCGAGCGTGGTTGCCGGCGTGATCTGTTCGACGTCGGTCTTGAGATGGAGCAGCGCGAGGCCCGGTTGTGCCAGCGCGCGGTCGAGCGCGGGCGCGAAGTCGGCGGTCGCCTCTACCGTCTCGGCCCAGCCGCCATAGGCGCGCGCCAAGGCCGCGAAATCGGGATTGGCGAGCCGCGTGCCCGATACGCGGCCGGGATATTCGCGCTCCTGGTGCATGCGGATCGTCCCGTAATTGCCATTGTCGACGACGATGACGAGCAGGCGCACGCCCCGCGCCACCGCGGTCGCCAGCTCCTGCCCATTCATCAGGAAGCAGCCGTCGCCCGCGAGCGCGACGACGCGGCGCTCGGGCGTGCGCAGCGCGGCGGCGACGGCGGCGGGGATGCCATAGCCCATCGATCCGTTGGTCGGCGCGAGCTGTGTCCCTCGCGGGCCATATTGCCAGTAGCGATGCCACCAGCCCGAATAATTGCCCGCACCGTTGCAGATCACCGTGTCGGCGGGCATCGCCTCGCGCATCGCCGCGACGCACGGCCCGAGATCGAGGCTCACGCCATCGCGCGGCGCGGGCGTGCGCCACGCCTCCCATTCGGCATGCGCTTCGGCACCGTCGGCGAAGGGCAGGATGTCATGCTCGCCGTGGGCGAGCGCGTCGGCGAATTCGTGCATATCGGCGCAGATCGCGAGATCGGTGCGGTAGACCGACTGAAGCTCGGTGGGGTCGGGATGGACGTGGACGAGGATCTGCCCGGGATGCTCGGGCGTCACCAGCGTATAGCCATCGGTGGTCGCCTCGCCGAGACGCGCGCCGACGACGATCAGCAGATCGGCCGCCTTGACGCGCGCGACCAGCCTGGGGTTGGGGCCGTAGCCGAGATTGCCCGCCCACACCGGCGAGGCGTTGGCGATCGCATCCTGCCGGCGGAAGGCGCTGGCGACGGGCAGGCCGACCGATTCGGCGAACGCGGCGAAGTGGTGCGCGGTGGCCGCATCCCAATCCGCGCCGCCGACGATCGCGATCGGCGCCGCGGCATCGCGCAGCAGGTCGGCGAGCGCTTCGATCGCGCGCGGGTCGGCGACCTGCGCGGGGCGCGTCACCAGCGGTCGGTCGATCGTGTCAACTTCGTCGAGCAGCATGTCCTCGGGCAGCGCGAGCACCACCGGTCCCGGCCGCCCCGACAATGCGGTCGCATAGGCGCGCGCGACATATTCGGGAATGCGCCGCGCATCGTCGATCTTCGCCGCCCACTTCGCGATCGGCGCGAACATCGCGGGAAAATCGATCTCTTGGAAGCCCTCGCGGTCCTTCGCATCGCGCGCGACGTCGCCGACGAACAGGATCATCGGCGTCGAATCCTGCATCGCGGTGTGGACGCCGATCGCGGCATTGGTCGCGCCGGGACCGCGGGTGACGAAGCAGATGCCTGGACGCCCGGTCAGCTTGCCGTCGGCCTCCGCCATATAGGCGGCGCCGCCCTCCTGCCGGCACACCACGAGATCGATCGCGGGCGCATCGTGCAGCGCGTCGAGCACCGCCAGATAGGATTCGCCGGGGACGCAGAAGATGCGGTCGCACCCCTGCGCGAGAAGCTGGTCGACGAGGATGCGGCCACCGGTGCGGGTTTGGGTCATGGCGATCAGTTAGGGCCGCGCCGGCCGATATGCCAGCTTCCGCTCCGGCTTAGGGGCTGATAGTCGGTCCCGACGTGCGACCAAGGAGAGGCCCGTGGCGAACAAGATATATGCGGATGCGGCAGCCGCGCTGGACGGCGTGCTGTTCGACGGCATGGTGATCGCCAGCGGCGGCTTCGGGCTGTGCGGCGTGCCCGAGCGGCTGATCGACGCGATCCAGGCGGCGGGCACGAAGGACCTCACCTTCGCCTCGAACAATGCCGGCATCGACGGGCAGGGCATCGGCAAGCTGCTGCGCACGCGGCAGGTGAAGAAGATGATCGCGAGCTACGTCGGCGAGAACAAGGAGTTCGAGCGGCAATATCTGTCGGGCGAGCTCGAGGTCGAGTTTACCCCGCAGGGCACGCTCGCCGAACGGTTGCGCGCGGGCGGCGCGGGCATCCCGGGCTTCTACACCAAGACCGGTGTCGGCACGCTGATCGCCGAGGGCAAGGAGGTCAATAGCTTCGATGGGGAGGACTATGTCCTCGAACGCGGCATCCGCGCCGATCTCGCGATCATCAAGGGCTGGAAGGCGGACGAGGCAGGCAACCTCATTTTCCGCAAGACCGCGCGCAATTTCAACGCGCCGGCGGCGACCGCGGGCAAGGTCTGCGTCGCCGAGGTCGAGGAGATCGTGCCCGTCGGGTCGCTCGACCCCGATGCGATCCATCTGCCCGGCATCTACGTCAACCGGCTGATCCTGGGTGCGCCCTACGACAAGCAGATCGAGTTCCGCACCGTCCGCCAGAGGGAGGCCGCATAATGCCCTGGACCCGCGACGAAATGGCGGCGCGCGCCGCGCGCGAACTCAAGGACGGCTTCTACGTCAATCTCGGCATCGGCATCCCGACGCTTGTCGCCAACCACATCCCGGCGGGCGTCGAGGTGACGCTGCAATCCGAGAACGGCATGCTCGGCATCGGGCCATTCCCCTATGAGGGCGAGGAGGATGCGGACCTGATCAACGCGGGCAAGCAGACCGTCTCCGAACTTGCGCAGACGAGCTATTTCTCGTCCGCCGACAGCTTCGCGATGATCCGCGGCGGGCATATCGATCTGGCCGTGCTCGGCGCGATGGAGATTTCCGAGGGCGGCGACATCGCCAACTGGATGATCCCGGGCAAGATGGTCAAGGGCATGGGCGGCGCGATGGATCTCGTCGCCGGCGTCAAGAAGATCATCGTCGTGATGGATCTTGCGGCCAAGGACGGCAGCCCCAAGTTCATCCCCGCCTGCACGCTGCCGCTGACCGGCAAGAATGTCGTCGACATGATCGTTACCGAATATTGCGTGTTCCAGCGCGCCGATCACGACAGCCCGTTCGCGCTGGTCGAGCTGGCGCCGGGCGTGACCGCCGAGACGGTCGCGGGCAAGGTGACGGCACGGTACGAGGTCGCGCTGGGCTGAACCCCATTCCCATTCGTCCTGAGCGAAGTCGAAGGACGTGCTACAGTCGCCGCGCCTGCAGCCCGCACTTCGACTTCGCTCAGTGCGAACGGTTCTTCGGGTACGCACGCGCTGTAAGAATCCCCGACACTTCGACGCCCCGTTGCGTGCGCGGTGCCGGCCTCCTATCTCCTGCGGCGAAACGACAGGGGACGGAACCGCGCTTATGACTACTTTCGATCACCGCGAGCAGGCGTTCGAGAACAAGTTCGCGCACGAGGAGGAAATGGTGTTCCGCGTTACCGCGCGGCGCAACCGGCTGCTCGGCGTATGGGCGGCCGAACTTATGAAGCTCACCCCCGAAGAATCCGAAGCCTATGCGCGCTCGGTCGTTCAGGCCGAATTCGAGGAAGCGGGCGACGAGGATGTCGTGCGCAAGCTCCACGGCGATCTGCTGTCCGCACTGGTCGAGATCGAGGAAGCCGAGATCCGCCAGCAGATGGACGAGAAGCTCGTCGAGGCGAAGCGCCAGCTGCTGGGATCGATCTGAGATGGCGATGGCGGCCGACGAGATCGTGGTGCTGATCCGATCGGGCATCCCCGATGCCGACGTCGAGATCACCGATCTGGCCGGCGACGGCGATCATTATGCGGCGCGGGTCGTGTCCGAAAGCTTTCGCGGCGTGTCCCGGGTGCGTCAGCATCAGCGAGTGTATGAGGCGCTTGGTGGGCGCATGGGGGGCGTGCTCCACGCGCTCCAGCTCACCACCGCCGTTCCCCCAACGGAGTGATGACGATGACCGAAGATACCCAGGCGCGTATCGCCGAGACTGTGAATGCGCATGAAGTTCTGCTGTTCATGAAGGGCTCGCCGCTCTTCCCGCAATGTGGTTTCTCGAGCCGCGCGATCGCCATCCTCGAGCATCTCGGCGTCGAATATGGCTCGGTCGACGTGCTGCAGGACCAGGGCATCCGCCAGGGGATCAAGCAGTTCTCCGACTGGCCGACGATTCCGCAGCTCTACGTCAAGGGCGAGTTCGTCGGCGGATCGGACATCATGATGGAGATGTACGAGTCGGGCGAATTGGCGGAGTTGATGCAGAAGGCCGGCGTCACGGCAAAGGCCGCCTAGTCCGCACGTCGGGCGTTCCGGGCCGCGGGGTGGCGGGCCGCGCGTGGGATCGCGCAGGCCCGCCGGTGTTCGCGGGAACGGGGAACGCAAACAGTGATGCAGGCGACGTGCCAGATTTCGCTACACGGGCTCTGCGGCGGGTTGCGGTGGTTAACGGCCCGGCCGTCGTTTCGCGGACTGTCAGAAATACCGACATGCGCACCTATTGTCCGTCCGCACTGAGCGAAGTCGCCGTTTGCAACATGTCCTTCGACTTCGCTCAGGACGAACGGGGATGAGGAAGACATTGTGATCGTCGAGACCGTCCACCCGCTGGTTCGCCGCGTGCTGGCGCCCAATCCGTCGCCGTTCACCAATACGGGCACGCAGACGCATATCGTCGGCGCGGGAGAACCGGGGAGCGAGGTCGCGGTGATCGATCCCGGCCCCGATATCGCCGAGCATGTCGCCGCGATCCTCGCCGCCACCCAAGGCCAGCGGGTTGTCGCGATCGTCTGCACGCACACGCACCGCGACCATACCCCCGCCGCCGCGTCGCTCGCCGCAGCGACGGGCGCGCCCGTCGTCGGCTGCGCGCCGATCCCCGCGCGCGAGGGCAGCGGGCTCGAGGCGGGTTTCGATCACAGCTATGCCCCCGATCGCATCATGGTCGAGGGCGACAGCGTCTCCGGCCCCGGCTGGACGCTCGAGGCGATCGCGACACCGGGTCATACCTCCAACCACCTCTGCTTCGCGCTTCCCGAGGCGAACGCGCTGTTCAGCGGCGATCATGTCATGGGCTGGTCGACCAGCGTGGTCGTGCCGCCCGACGGCGACATGGGCGCCTATCTCGCCAGCCTCGAGAAGCTGCTCGCGCGGGACGACGAAGTCTATTTCCCCGCGCACGGCGATCCGGTCACCAAGCCGCAGCGGCTGGTGCGCGGGATGATCGGGCACCGCCGCCAGCGCGAGAGCCAGATCCTCAAGCTGCTCGGCGAGGGGCCGCGCTCGGTTCCCGAGATGGTCGCGGCGATGTACGTCGGGCTCGATCCGCGGCTGACCCCGGCAGCGGGGGCGAGCGTGCTTGCGCACCTCATCGATCTGCGGTCGCGCGGACGGATCGCCGAGGACGAGGACGTGTGGACCTTGGTGGCGGCATGACCATTCCCGTTCCCCGGCGAACGCCGGGGCCCAGGCCCGCACCGTCTGTCGGACGAAACGCCCGCCACGAGCTCGGGCTTGGGCCCCGGCTTTCGCCGGGGAACGGCAACGCATGAAGACCGTGCTCAAGGTGCTGCTCGGGATCGTGCTTGCCTTCCTGCTGATCGTCGGCGGGATCGTGCTGCTGGGCAAGCACGCGATCGATCGCTTGTGGGCGCCGACCTCGCCGGAGACGATCGCCACCGCGAGCCTGCAGGGGCTACAGGCGGAGAACCGGCTGACCGCGCTCGTCGCCACCTATGTTGCCGTCGTGACGTCGAGCCAGCAGCGTTTCGGCCTGTCGGCGCAGCGCACGCTGATCATGCCCGGGCGCGTGCGCTACGAGGTCGATCTGGCGCAACTCAAGCCCGATGCGGTGGCATGGCATGGTGACAGCCATACACTCGACGTCGTGCTGCCGCCGCTGGTGCTGGAAGGCCCCGAGGTCGATCCGTCCAGGATGCGCGCCTATGACGGCGGCGGTCTGCTGCTCCACCTCACCGACAGCCGCGAGGCGCTCGATGCCTCCAACCGCAAGGCCGCCGAGACCGAGCTGATCCGCCAGGCGCGCGAGGCGGTGCCGATCGGGATCGCGCGGACCGCGGCGCGGCAGGCGGTGACGCAGAATTTCGCGCTGCCGCTCAAGGCCGCGGGGCTCGATCCGCAGGTCCGCGTGCGCTTCGCCGACGAGCCCGATTTCCCCAAGGCCGCGCCGTTCGTGCCGATGGACCATTCCCGGTCCTTGTCGCAGGTGTTCGGTCTTTCGCACTGACGCTCGCTTGCTCTTTCGCCTGACGGCGGGCGCGCCTATGTGCGCGGGGACCAAGGAGTTGTCGCCATGAACGCCCCCGTCCTGAGCCTGCGAGGCCTCGACCTCAAGTCCGAGATCGATCGGTTGCGCAAGGAGCGCAACGCCGTCATCCTCGCGCATTATTACCAGACGCCCGACATCCAGGACATCGCGGACTTCGTCGGCGACAGCCTCGATCTCTCGGCCAAGGCGGCGGCGACCGATGCGGACGTGATCGCCTTTTGCGGCGTGCGCTTCATGGCCGAAGTGGCGAAGATCCTGTCGCCGCAGAAGACCGTGATCCTGCCCGACATGGCGGCAGGTTGCTCGCTGGAGGATAGCTGCCCGCCGGAACAGTTCGCCACGTTCCGTGCGGCGCACCCCGATCATATCGCGCTGACTTATATCAACTGCTCGGCAGCGGTGAAGGCGCATAGCGACATCATCGTCACCTCGTCGAGCGCGGAGAAAATCCTCGCGCAATTGCCGATGGACCAGAAGATCATCTTCGCCCCGGACAAGAATCTGGGCGCATGGTTCAACCGCAAGACCGGTCGCGACATGCTGCTGTGGCCGGGCGCGTGCATCGTCCACGAGGCGTTTTCCGAGACAGAATTGCTCAAGCTCAAGGCGCAATATCCCGATGCCCCCGTCGCGGCGCACCCCGAATGCCCGGCGTTCATCCTCGATCATGCCGACGAGGTCGGCTCGACGCGCGCGATCCTCGATTTCGCGCTGAGCAGCCCCGCGCAGACGATCATCGTCGCGACCGAGCCGCATATCATCCACCAGATGCAGAAGGCCGCGCCGCACAAGATTTTCATCGGCGCGCCCGGCGCGGACGGCAACTGCAACTGCAACATGTGCCCGTACATGGCGATGAACACGATGGAGAAGCTCTACGTCGCGCTGCGTGACATGGCGCCGCAGATCGAGCTCGACGAGGCGACGCGCATCGCCGCCAAGCGCCCGCTCGACCGGATGCTCGAGATGGCGGGCAAGACGGTGGGGCAGGGCGACGTCGGGCGGCCGCTCATCTGATCCGTCATCCCAGCGCAGGCTGGGACCTCCCGGAATTGCCGCCGCGCCCGCCATATGAGATTCCAGCCTACGCTGGGATGACGGAGATGAGATGATGTTCGACCTTCCCGGCTTCGATCTCGATGCCTTCCTCGCCGCGACGCTCGCCGAGGACCTGGGCGAGATCGGCGACATCACGTCCGCCGCCGTGATCCCCGCCGACGCACGCTTCCACGGTGCGTTGGTCAGCCGCGACGATATCGCAGTCGCCGGCCTGCCGATCGCCGAGGCGTTCTTCCGTCGGCTCGATCCGCACGCGACGATCGAGGCGCTCGTCCACGACGGCGACCGCGTCGCCAGGGGCACTACGCTGATGCGCATCGACGGCGCCGCGCGCGCGATGCTCACCGCCGAGCGGTCGGCGCTCAATACGCTCCAGCATCTGTCGGGCGTGGCGACGCTGGCGCGCGCCTATGCCGATGCGATCACGGGCACCGGCGCGGTGCTGCTCGACACGCGCAAGACGATCCCCGGCCTGCGCCTGCTCGAAAAATATGCGACGCGGATGGGGGGCGCCACCAACCACCGCATGGGGTTGTGGGATGCGGCGATGATCAAGGACAATCATGTCGCGGTCGCGGGCGACGTCGGCGAGGCGGTCGCGCGCGCGAAAAGGGCGGGGATCGAGCGGATCATCGTCGAGGTCGACCGCATCGATCAGATCGAGCCCGCGCTCGCGGCAGGCGCGACGCATCTCCTGCTCGACAATATGGAACCCTCGACGTTGCGCGGCGCGGTGACCTTGGTCGGCGGTCGCGTGCCGACCGAAGCCTCGGGCGGCGTGCGGCTCGACACGATCCGCGCGATCGCGGAGACGGGCGTCACCTATGTTTCGGTCGGACGGCTGACCCAGTCGGCGCCCGCCGCGGATATCGGGCTCGACCTCGCCCTGGCCTGATGCGGGTTGCGTAAGTGCGATGCTGTGATATGTTCGTTTTATGTTCCGATTCGGGGAGCGTGCGATGCGGTTGATGATTGTTCTGGTTGCGGCGCTACTAGCGCCGGTGATGGGACCTACTGCGGCGGCCGCGCAGACCGCACGAACGCATGCCGAACTGCCGAGCGCGGAGCAACCGATGCGGCGCGTGCCGACGACGGGCTATACGCTGTCGCTGATCTGGACGCCCGAACATTGCTATGCCAGCGCGCGCCATCCGCGCGATGGCGGCGATCCGGAATGCAGCGGCCCGGGGGCGCACGGCTTTACGCTGCACGGGCTGTGGCCCGACGGTGCCGGCCCCAATCTCTGGCCGCAATATTGCCACCCCGTCGCCTTGCTGGCCGATGCGCAGATCGCAGCCGGCGCGCGCGCGACGCCGGCGCCGCAGCTGCTCCAGCATGAATGGGCCAAGCATGGCAGCTGCATGGCGAATGATCCGGTAAGCTATTTCGCGATCGAGGACCGGATCTACGACGGGATCCATGCGCCCGACATGGCGACGCTGTCGCATCGCCGGGGTTTGCTCGTCAGCGATTTCCAGGCCGCGTTCGCCGCCGCCAATCCGGGAATGCGCGCGGACATGATGCGGCTCAACCTCAACAAGGATGGCTGGCTGGAGGAGGTGTGGCTGTGTCTCGGGCTCGACAGGCGACCGCGCAGCTGCCCCGCCGTGCAGGGCGGCGCGCAGCCCGGCGACCGCGTCAAGGTGTCGACGCCCTGACCTGCCGGTTGACGGCATAGCCGTCGATCGTCGCAAGCGCGGGATGATGGCGATCGAGATGACGCTTGATCATCTTGAGGTTCATCGTGTTCGAGCGGAAGAAGAAGTCCGGGATCGCGCCGATCACGGGGATCAGCCCCAGCATGAAATCGATCCCGACATTGCCCGCCATCCGGCTCATCTGCCATTTGGACATGCCGAGGTTGCGCGCTTCCCAAATGATCCACCCGCCCATCGCCGCCGCGATCGCATCGCCCGCGACCGGCAACGCATCGAGGATGACGTCGAGCCCGATCCGTCGGTTGATTACCGGGATGACGAACAGGCCTTCGAGCAGATGCTCGGCATGTTCGATCCGGCGCCGCACTGAGGCGGGATCGCGGCCCATGCCGGGCAGCTTGTCGGCAAGTTCATCGAGGCGGTCTGATATCGGCATCGCGGGGTCGCTCCTTCGCAGGCGTCAGCGCTTGAGGGGGGAGCGAAGTTCATTCAGCGGATGGAGGCCGCGCGGCGAGTCGCGATAGAGGTCGAGACCGGTGGCGACCAGCGACCAGCGGATCGGTGGCCCGATCGCGATGAACGGCGTGTTCTGCGTGATCAGCGCGTCGGCCTGCGTGAGCAATACGGCGCGTTCGGCAAGCGTCGGCGCATAGCGCGCGGCGATCAGCACCTGGTCGGAAACCGTCGTGCACGGCACATGCTGGTCGCACGCGAAGGCGCGCAGATAGAAGCTCGCGACATCGGCGGGCGCGACCGCGTCGAGAAGGCGCAGGTCGGCGGGCGCGGCAGGGCCGACCGCGATCACGGTCACGCCGATCCGCCGCCAGTCGTCTGCGATCAGCGCGAACAGCGCACGCACGCCGGGGCCGGCGGGCATCGCGACGCGCAGCGTCGGCGCGCGCGATTGCCGCGCCACGATCTGCGCCGCGACGCCGCGCCGTTGGTCGAGCGGCATCGTCGCCCAGGCGGGCAGCGCGGGCGTCGCCACTTCGGGCGTCGCGGGCGCGACGATCGCGGGCGACGCCGTCCAGCCGGGTACGGCGAAAAGTTGCGCGATCCGCTCGCGATCGACCGCCATCGCCAGCGCGCGGCGATTGTCGGCGTCTGCGGTGAAGCCGGCGGCTTCATCGGTGAAGACGAGGCCGAACAATCCCCTGACCGGATCGAGATGCAGCGCGTCGCGGGGCAGCGTGGCGGCACGCGCGACGGGCAGGTCGGCGAAGCTGCCGCCGAGCACGAGCGCGGACCGGCCGGCAGCGAAGCGCGCGACCGCGCGTCCTGCCGGTTCGCCGCGCAGACGGACGTCGGGTATACGGCCGCGCTCGCCATCGGGATCGGCATCGAGATCGGGCAGCGCGCGCAGCGTCATGCTCCCCCCGCGCGCGGCAAGGATCGCAAACGGCCCAAGCCGGCCGCCGCCCATCGCCAGCGCGGGTTGGGCGAACAACTGCAGCAAATTGGGCCGCGGCGACCGCAGTTCGATGTCGATCACCTGCGGCGTCACCGCGGTCACCTCGTCGATCGCGCCGAGCAGCGGCTTGAGCGGGTTGCGGCTGGCGGGCGCGATCGCGGCATTTAGCCGCCGCGCAACCGTGCCGGCCTCGATCGGTGCCCGGCCGCGGGGCGGCAGATCGGGCAGGCGGAACAACAGGCTTCGGCCGTTGTCCGATACCGCCCAGCGCGCGGCGAGCCCCGGCACGATCTGGCCCGCCGCGTCGAAGCGGACGAGGCCCTGGCCGGTGGCGGCGAGCAGCACTGCGGCTGGCGCGTCGATCGCGTCGTCGTCGATCGCGCCGCCGCCCGCACCAGGCAAGGCGCCACTCGCCGCGCCGATCACGCTGACGTCGATCGGGCCCGCCGTTCGATGATCGTGGCAGCCGGCAAGCGCCAGCAGCGCGGACGGGATCAGCAGGGAAGCGCGGCGTTGCATGCGAACGGCAGACTAGGCCGCGGAGACATCCGCGCAAGCAGGACGATTCATGGCTTCACACGTCGTTTATTCTCTTATCATATGGTTACCGACGCAAACCGGGGGATAGTATCATGCAGGCCGAGATTGAGGTGCGCCGTACGGAAGAGACGCGTCGCGATACGCGGCAGTTCGCGCACCGCGACGGCGAGGTCGAGGCGCTCGGTTCGGACAGCCTGCCCGGGGTCGTCACCGATCTGTCGCGCTCCGGCTTCAGGATGGTGGTCGAGGAACCGCTCGCGCCCGAGAGCGTGGTGTGGCTCAAGGTCGGCGGTTACGGCCCGTTCATGGCGCGTGTCGTCTGGTATGACGGCACCGCGATCGGCTGCGAATTCGCTGGCAAGCTGCAGACCGAGGTGGTGGGCCACCTGCTTCAGGGCTGAACCGGGGCCGGTGTCCGACCCGTCTTCGCCGGCGGGCTCGTGCCGGCTTTTCGCGCGGTTTGCTCGCCGGCCTTCCCGTGGCCGTCCATGCCGCCCGCCACGTCGACCGAAAAGAGAATGTAACGCCGACACGAGCAGGAGTTCGTCGCACGGGCGTGATCGCTCCTCTATGCCGTGTCCGTAACGAGGGGGAGATGGTCATGCGAAAGATCTGCGCAGGAATATTGGCATTGGTCGCGGCGGCAGCGCCGCTCCCGGCGGCGAGCCTGCTCAACGTCAGCTATGATCCGACGCGTGAACTGTATCAGCAGATCAATCCTGCTTTCGCCAAGCGCTGGAAGGCGAAGACCGGCGAGGACATTCAGATCCAGCAATCGCATGGTGGATCGGGTGCGCAGGCGCGCGCGGTCGTCGAAGGGCTGCCCGCCGACGTGGTGACGCTGGCGCTCGCCAACGACATCGATCAGATTGCCGATCGCGGACTGATCGCCAAGGACTGGCAGAAGCGCCTGCCGCTCAATTCGACACCCTATTATTCGACGATCGTCTTCCTGGTCCGCAAGGACAATCCCAAGCATATCCAGGACTGGAACGACGTCGTGAAGCCCGGCGTCGGCGTGATCACGCCCAATCCCAAGACCGGCGGCGCGCCGCGCTGGGCCTATCTGGCGGCTTGGGGCTATGCCGCCAAGACCTATGGCGCGGACAAGGCACGCGATTTCGTCAAGCGGCTCTACCAGAATGTGGTCGTGCTCGATTCCGGCGCGCGGGGATCGGCGACCAGCTTCATCCAGCGCGGGCAGGGCGATGTGCTGCTGACCTGGGAGAATGAGGCGCTGCTCGCGCAGCGCGAGGCGGCGCCGGGTGCCTATGAGATCGTCTACCCGTCGGTATCGATCCTGGCCGAACCGTCGGTCGCGGTGGTCGACAAGAATGTCGCGGCGCATGGCACGCAGAAGGTCGCCGAGGCGTATCTGCGCTTCCTCTACACGCCGGAGGCGCAGGAGATCGAGGCGCGCAGTTTCTACCGCCCGCGCGATCAGGCGATCGCGAAGAAATATGCAGCGCAATTCAAGCCGATCAAGCTGTTCACGATCGAGAAGAATTTCGGCGGCTGGCGCCGTGCGCAGGCGGCGCATTTCGCCGATGGCGCGACGTTCGATCAGATCATGGCCGAACTGAAGCGTTGATCCGCGCCGCCGATCAGGCAGCAGCCGTTCGTCCCGAGCGCGACACGATCCAGGCGATCAGCACCAGCCCGGCGATGATGGCGAGTGCGCCGAACAGGAAGGGGGTTGCATAGCCGACGTCGGTGGCGAGGACGCCTGCGACCGGCCCGGTAAGCCCGAGCGCGATATCCGTGAACATCGAGAAGGCGCCGATCGCGGCGCCTCTGTTCTGGGCCGGCACGAGATCGACGACGATCACACCGAGCGCGGGAAATACCATCGCGAAACCGAACCCCGTCAGGGCGGCACCGAGATCGGCGACGAGCGGGTTGGGCGCGATCCACAGCAGCGATAGGCCGAGCAATTCGACGGACAGCGACAGGCCGGTGACCGTGAGCCCGCCATAGCGGGCGACGCTGTTGAGGAAGAGCAGCCGGGACAGGATGAAGGCGGCGCCGAACAGGGTCAGCGCGACCCACGCGCCATCCCAGCCGCGGTCAGCGTAGAATAGCGTCACGAAGGCGGCGATCACACCGAAGCCGATCGCGCCGGCTCCCAGCACCATGCCGTGCGGCGCAACCCGCAGGAAAACGGTGCGGAAGGGAAGGCGGGCTTCCGCGATCGTCGCCGTCGGGGCCTGGGGCAGCGTGAAGAGAAAGCCGAAGAGACCAAGGACGGCGACGGCGGCGCCGATCGCACCGATGCCCCCTTGGTGGACGAGCCAGACGCCGATCGGCGCGCCGGCGCCGATGCCGCCGTAGGTCGCGATGCCGTTCCACGAGATGATCCGGGCGGTCTGGCCAGGGCCGGTGCGCCCGATCGCCCAGGCAATCGCGCTCGTGCTGACCCAGCTTTCGCAGAAGCCCAGGGCGATCCGGCTCATGAACATGACGGTCAATGCGGCAAATGGCTTTGCCTGCAAACACGACGCGCCGAACAGCAACACGCCGCTGACCATGCAGCAGCCGAAACCCAGCAGGATCGATCGTCGCGGGCCGGCCGTATCTGCCATCGGCCCGACCATCGCGCGACTGACCACGGTTGCTGCATATTGGGACGAGACCGCAAGCCCGGCGATCACCGCGCTGAATCCGAGATCGTGATCGACCCAGGGCGGCAGGACCGCCAGCGGCATGCCCACGGCAAGGAAGGTCAGCAGGGTGCAGAACACCGTGAGCAGGATTTGTCTGGCGCTATCGGCCTGTTCCGCGGTCCCTCGACGAGATGTTTCCGGCTGTGGCGTGGACTGGACTGGCGGCCCTATCGTCATGCGATGCTTCCCGATCGATTCTACGTCCGCCGAAGCTCGACTGACGACACGTCGCCTTCGACATGACGGCGGTCAACGGGCACGCGCTCGATCACGCGCAGTCGTATGACCGGACCAAAAAAAAGGCCGCCCGAAGGCGGCCTGAAGGTTTAGGAGAGGATGCCTGAAAGGCACCGCCTCAATGCTCTTGGCAGCGCTGTCATGCAAGTGCGTCATCGGTCTGAGTAATTGCGCGCCGCGCATGTGCGCGGTCGCCTCCCTCCCGGCCGGCTGCCTAGGCTTCGCGATATGCGGTTTTCCAGGCCACTTTCTCTTCGTTAACTATTATTTTCTACACGGAGACGCCGCAGAATAGCTGCGGCACTATCCGAAAAGTGAGGGATATGGCCGGCGGTCCACTCGAAAAGGTCGTGATACATCCGCTCGATAAGCCGTTCCTCCTATATGGCGTGCTGTGCTTTCTCGTCGGGCTGGCGATGTATGTGACGGGCGTACTGTTGGTGTTTCCTCGCTATCTGCTGGGCCTCCATGCGCTGCTTGATCCCGCCGCCGAATGGCTGGTCTGGTACAGCGGCGCACCGATCATGCTCGGTATCGCGCTGGCGCTGTTCGACCTGCTCTACATGCTGCAGCACAAGAAGCCCGACGTGCCGGTGCGCTATAGCCCCGTGCAACGGCGCCGTGTCACCGTGGCGCTGACGGCGTATAACGACGAGGATAGCATCGCCGGCGCCGTCGAGGATTTCCTGGCGCACCCGCTTGTCGAACGCGTCATCGTCGTCAGCAACAACAGCCGTGATGCGACCTTCGCCCGCGCCGAGGCAGCGGGCGCCCTGACCTTCAACGAACCGGCGCCCGGCTACGGCCGTTGCGTTCATCGTTGCCTGAGCGAGGCCGTTCTGTTCGATGATACCGAATTCGTCGTGCTGTGTGAGGGCGACAGCACTTTTCGCGCGTATGATGTGGAAAAACTGCTCGCCTACGCGCCGCATGCCGATGTCGTGAATGGATCGCGGATCGTCGAGCCGCTCCGTCAGTATCTGACGCAACTGACCGTGTTCATGTATTATGGCAATCTGTTCGTGGCAAAGCTGCTGGAGGCCAAGCATCTCGGCCGCGGCACCATCACCGATGTCGGCACGACCTACAAGCTATGTCGGCGCGATGCCCTCGTCAGACTGCTGCCACACCTCAACCCCGCGGTGAATCTGGAATTCAATGCGCATTTCCTCGATATCGCGCTGCGCCGGGGCCTGCTGCTGCTCGAATGCCCGATCACGTTTCATGCACGCATCGGGCTCAGCAAAGGCGGCAACGTCAATAATTGGCGCGGCTTCACCGTAGGAGCGCGGATGATCTACGGGCTCCTCTTCGACTGGAAGCGCTACGCATGAGCGGCGAGTACCACAGCACGCGCCTGACCGACGACGAACGTCGCAGCGCGGTGTGGCAGGCGTTGTGGCGCTATGTCTTCCGGCACCGCATCGCGGCGGATGCTTGCGTGCTCGACCTCGGTGCGGGCTATGGTGACTTCATCAACAGCGTCACCGCACGGCGCCGGATCGCGGTAGACACCTGGGCGGGGCTTGCGAAGCATGTCGCGCCAGGCGTCGAGGCGTTCGTCACCCCGGTCACGAACCTCGAAGCGATCGCCGACGATAGCGTCGATTTCGCCTTCGCCTCCAACCTGTTCGAGCATCTGCCGCAGGACGTGTTCCTGGCCGCGCTGCGCGAGATTGCCCGTACGCTGTCGCCGCGCGGCACGCTGACCATCCTGCAACCCAATTACCGCTACGCCTTCCGCGAGTATTTCGACGATTATACCCATGTCGCGGCCTATTCGCATATCAGCTTGGCTGATCTGCTGGCGGCGCACGGCTGGGAGGTGACGGAGGTTCAGCCGCGTTTCCTGCCGCTGACCGTCAAGTCACGGCTGCCGGTGTGGCCTTTGCTGATCGCGGCCTATCTTCGATCGCCCATTAAACCGATGGGGAAGCAGATGCTGGTAGTGGCGCGCCCTCGGTGACCCGGATCACACTGCCCGTCGATTGGCGCCTATGGGTATTGCGGTCCGCACTGGCGATCGCGGTGGCGTTGCTGGCGGCCGATCTCTTCCGGCTGGTTGATCTCGGCCTGTTCTCGATAACCTACAAATATGATCTCGATTATGGCGAAGGGATCGTCTGGCAGCAGATGATCAATATCGCCGCGGGCCGCGGCTATGCGCCGCTCGGCGTGTTTCCGGCGATCGTCTATCACTATCCGCCGGTCTATCATCTGGTGGTGAGCGCGGTGGCCAGGGTCTGCGGCAGCGACCAATTGGCGACCGGCCGAACGGTCTCGCTGGTCTCGGCGCTCGTTTCGATTGGACTCGTAGCGCGCCTCACTTTTGCCGCGTTACCTCTGGATCGGCCACGCCGCGTGCGCCTTCTGGCCGCAACGGTCTCGGCGGGATGCCTCGCCAGTTCGCCTACCGTCATATTCTGGGCTGGCGTCATGCGCGTAGACATGCTCGCCGACGCGCTTTCGCTGGCCGGCCTGGCGCTGACGCTCGGCTCCGCGAAACGTCCGATGCGTATCGCGCTGGCGGCACTATGCTTCGTGCTGGCGATCTACACCAAGCAGACGTCAGTTGCCGCGCCGGCTGCGGCGGCGATCACGTTGTGGCTGGTGCGGCCTCGCGCGGCCTGGACGCTGTCCGCATGGTGTGTGGGGCTCGGACTATGCGCGCTACTTTGTCTCCACCTGACGAGCCACGGCGGCTTTCTGCGCCATACCCTGCTCTACAATCTAAACCGGTTCGATCTGTCGCGCGTGCGGATTTTGCCGTTCGTTATTCTCGCACAGATCAGCGTCGTAGCAATTGCGCTGATGGGCGTCGCGGCGACTTGGCAGCGCCTACGGCCGGCCGGGCTTACAGCACTGCGTGCGAGGCTCGCGACGGATCAAGCTGATCTTGCCGCGTTCCTGCCGCTTGCCTTCCTGGTAGCCGAGACAGCGATGCTTCCGAGCGTCTTGAAATCAGGCGCGAGCGACAATTATCTCATCGGTTGGCTGTATGCGGTTGCGGTCTTCGTGGGAATCGGCGCGGTGCCGGTGATCGACGCTGCTCTGGCGGACGGCCGCTGGCCTCGCGCGCTGCTCACCGCCATGGTCGCCATCGGCCTGCCGATCCAAGGCTATCGCGTGCTGGTAGCCGACAGCGGCGAAACGTCGCTGACGGCGCTGACGATGACCTATGACAAAATCGCCGCGCGCATCGCCAGTTCGCCACGCCCTGTCATCTCCGATGCGATGGTGCTGCTGATCCGGGGCGGCCAGCCGGTGCGGTGGGAACCGGCGATCGCAGCGGAACTTGGCCATGCCGGCATCTATGACGAGGCCGCCTTCGCGAAGCTCGTCCGCACGGGACAATTCGGGTTCTTCGTCACGACCGGCGATCGCGGCGAGCGCCTCTATGACGAACGCTACAATCCGGTCGTCGCCGACGCGATCGATGCGGCCTATCCCCGACGCGAACGGCATGGCGACCTGGTACTGCACCTGCCTCCAAGCCAGACTGCCTCCAAGTCGATAGTGGGCGCGGTGCCGATAGGTTAGACGGAAATTATCGTCGGCGATGGACGGCGGACACGTCGCCGCCCGGCTGCGCGCGCTCAGGGGCGAACTTTGCTCATCTGCCGAAAGATCGCACCCGGCGCGACGCGGCTGGCGATCTTCAGGACGTTGCTCAGACCCGGGCGGATTTCGGTCTTGCCGGCGTCGATTCCGGCGAGCGCGTGCCGGACCAGCGTGTCGACGGCCATCCCCTTCTGGCCGTTCATCCGATCGGCGAACTCCGTCCGGTACAGGGGCGTCTCGGTCAACGGCGGCGCCAGCTCGACGACCTTCACGCGCGTGTCCTTGAGCTGTTCGCGCAGGCACCGCGTATAGGCGTGGAGTCCGGCCTTTGCCGCCGAATAGACGGGAGAGATCGTGAACGGCACGAATGCCAGCCCAGAAGATACGTTGACGATCAGCGCGTCGGGTCGGCGCAGCAGGTGCGGCAGGAACTGCTGGACCATACGGATCGGGCCGCTCAGATCGATGTCGATCTCGGCGGTGACGTCGTCGAGCGGACGATCGTCATCCAGCTTCAGGATACGCATGATCCCGGCGTTGTTGATCACCGTGTCGAGTGTCGGGAAGCGGCCGACAGCCGTCTCGTACAGCAGGCGAATGCCTTCGCGGTCGCCTACATCGCTCTGAAGCGCGACGAGCCCCGGAAAGCGTTGCTCCGCCTTCTCCAACGCCTGTTCGCTGCGCCCCGTGACGATCACGACATTGCCTCGCGCGAGCAGCTGCCCCGCGAGCGCGAGGCCGATACCGCTGCTGCCGCCGGTGATCAAAATCGTTCTGTCGACGAGTTTCATAGCGTCAATCCCAGGAAAGTATTGGCTCGCACCCGACTGACGGCTACGCTCTCCATTGGGAAGTAGGCACTTGAAAGTTCTATACTTACCCGGTGGAGACTGAAGATGGACAAGGGCGCGCGATTTTCGCCGGATCAGGTCGAGGCGGCGAAACGCTATGCGGCGATGACGCCGCCGGCCGACATCGATCCGCGCATCGAGGCACTCGTCACCGATCTGATCGGCAAGGTGGCAGACAAATGGACGATCCTGATCCTCGAGGTGCTCGCGGAGAAGGGCATTCTGCGCTTCGGCCAACTCGCCGAGACGATCGGCAGCATCAGCCAGAAAATGCTGACCCAGACGCTCAGGGCGATGGAGCGCGACGGGCTGGTCGATAGGAAAATATATCCGGTCGTGCCGCCCAAGGTCGAATATCGGCTGACGGGCCTGGGCCTTACGCTTGGTGCGGCATTCTGCGGCGTATGGGTATGGGCTGCCGAAAATCTTGCGCTGGTCGAGCGGGCCAGAGCGGCGTTTGACGATCGGGAGTGAGCCGCGCGCGTCGCCCGCGGCTCACTCATGCTTCACCGTGCCAGAGGTGCCGCAAGCAGATCGAGCTGGTGGTTGAGCGCCAGCACATTGACGTGCGGATCGCCCAGGAACGGCAGGATCGGCCGGTCTACAGACGCCGCAACCAGAGCGTTCAGCCTCGCTTCCGGGATACCACGAAGCTTGGCGAGGTGGGGCACCTGGAAGAGCGCCGCGGCCGGGCTGATGTCGGGATCGAGGCCCGATGCGGAGGCGGTCACCAGATCGGCCGGGATCGGCGTAGCCGGGTTCATCGCCCGGTATTTGGCGATGTCGCCCTTCATGCGGTCGACCAGCGCCTTCGACGTCGGGCCGTAGTTGGAGCCCGCCGACGCGGTGCCGTCATAGCCCTTGCCGGCGGCCGACGGGCGTGAGTTGAAATAGCGATCGCTGGTGAAGGACTGGCCGATCAGCTCGGAACCGGTCACGACGCCCTTGTCGACGACCAGGCTTCCGCCCGCCTGATGCGAGAAGGCGACCTTGCCGATCCCCATCACGGCCAGCGGATAAATGCCGCAGGTCAGGACGGTGAGGAGCAGGGTGAGAATGATGGCGGGCCGCAGCCCGGAGAAGAAATCGCGGCTCATGATATGCTCCTTAGGCCAGACCGATGGCGGATACGGCGAGATCGATCAGCTTGATCCCGATGAATGGTGCGACGATGCCCCCGGCGCCGTAGATGCCGAGGTTGCGCGCCAGCAGCGGCCCGGCCCCGATCGGCCGGTAGGTCACGCCCTTGAGCGCCAGCGGCACCAACAGCGGGATGATCACCGCGTTGAAGATGATCGCCGACAGGATCGCGCTGGTCGGCGTCGCCAGATGCATGACGTTGAGGATGCCGAGGCCCGGATAGAGCACGATGAACATCGCGGGCAGGATCGCGAAATATTTGGCGACGTCGTTGGCGATCGAGAAGGTGGTCAGCGCACCGCGGGTCATCAGCAGCTGTTTGCCCAGGCCGACGATCTCGATCAGTTTGGTCGGATCGCTGTCGAGATCGACCATATTGCCCGCCTCGCGCGCCGCCTGCGTGCCCGTGTTCATCGCGACGCCGACATCGGCCTGCGCGAGCGCGGGGGCGTCGTTGGTGCCGTCGCCGCACATCGCGACGAGCCGGCCGCCGACCTGTTCCTTGCGGATATAGGCGAGCTTGTCCTCGGGCGTCGCCTGCGCGAGGAAATCGTCGACGCCGGCTTCGGCCGCGATCGCGGCGGCGGTGAGCGGGTTGTCGCCGGTGATCATCACCGTGCGGATTCCCATCTTGCGCAGCTCGCCGAAGCGTTCGCGGATGCCGGCCTTGACGATGTCCTTGAGGTAAATCGCGCCGAGCAGCTTGCCATCCTTCGCGACCGCGAGCGGCGTACCGCCGGCGCGCGCGATCTCTTCGGTCGCACGACGCAGATCGGCAGCCGCGGCACCCTCACCGCTATGCGGGTTGGCCTTGAGGATCGAGTCGACCGCGCCCTTCTGGATCAGCGTCGCGCCGAACTTCACGCCCGAGATCCGCGTCTGCGCGGTGAACGGAATGATCTCGGCGCCATCGGGCAGCTGCGCCGTCCGCACGCCGAATTTTTCGCGCGCGAGGACGACGATCGAACGGCCCTCGGGCGTCTCGTCGGCGAGGCTGGCGAGCAGCGCCGCTTCGGCCAGCTCGGCCGGTGACACGCCTGCGACCGGGCGGAACTCGCTCGCCTGGCGGTCGCCGATCGTGATCGTGCCGGTCTTGTCGAGCAGCAGCACGTCGATGTCGCCCGCCGCTTCCACCGCGCGGCCCGATTTGGCGAGCACGTTGAAGCGCACCAGCCGGTCCATGCCCGCGATGCCGATCGCCGACAGCAAGGCTGCGATCGTGGTCGGGATGAGCGTGATCAGCAGCGCCGAGAGCACGACGATCGGGACGATGCCCCCGGCATAGCTGGCGAACATCGGGATCGTGCCGACCGCGATCAGGAAGATGATCGTCAAGCCGACGAGCAGGATGGTCAGCGCGATCTCATTGGGGGTCTTCTGCCGTTCGGCGCCTTCGACCAGCGCGATCATGCGATCGAGGAAGCCCTGGCCCGGCCCCGCGGTCACCCGCACCTTGAGCGAGTCCGAGACGACGCGCGTACCCGCGGTGACGGCCGAGCGGTCGCCGCCGCCCTCGCGGATCACCGGCGCGCTTTCGCCCGTGATCGCCGCCTCGTTGACCGAGGCGACGCCTTCGATCACCTCGCCGTCGGCGGGAATGAGATCGCCATTGTCGACGAACACGATGTCGCCGACCTTGAGCGTGGTCGCGGCGACGTTTTCGATGCCCTTGGGCGTGACCAGCTTGCCGGTCAGCTCGCCCTTGGTGGCGCGCAGCGAGGCGGCCTGCGCCTTGCCGCGGCCTTCGGCGAGCGCTTCGGCGAAATTGCCGAAGATCACCGTCAGCCACAGCCAGAAGACGAGCTGGCCCTTGAAGCCGATCGTGCCTCCGCCGATGCCGGTCACCAGCATGACGGTGACCAGCAGCGCGACGACGGCGGTGACGAACATCACCGGGTTGCGGATGAGAGTCCGTGGGTCGAGTTTGACGAACGAGTCCCGGATCGCCGGAGCGAGAAGCTCGGCGGTGAACATCGATGAGGCGGCGCGTGCCATGTGTATGCGCTCCTTAGAACAGCTGGCCGTGGATCATCGCGATGTGATCGGCGATGGGTCCAAGCGCGAGCGAGGGCAGGAAGGTGAGGCCGCCCAGGATGAGGATCACGCCGATCAGCAGCGCGATCCACAATGGCCCGGTCGTCGGGAACGAACCGGCCGACGCCGGCACGATCCGCTTGGCCGCGAGGCTGCCGGCGATGGCGAGCATCGGCACGATGACGAAATAGCGGCCCAGCCACATCGCGACACCGAGCAACCCGTCATAGAAGGGCGTGCTCGCGGTCAGCCCGCCGAAGGCGCTGCCGTTGTTGGCGACCGCCGAGGTGAAAGCATAGAGGATCTCCGAGAAGCCGTGCGGCCCCTGGTTTTCGATGCCGGCGAGCCCCGCCTTGCTGATCGCGGCCAATCCCGTGAAGCCGAGGATGATCAGCGGCAGGACGGCGATTGCGAGGACGGCGAGCTTGACCTCCTTGCCGTCGATCTTCTTGCCGACATATTCGGGCGTGCGCCCGACCATCAGCCCGGCGACGAACACGCCGAGGATGACGAACAGCAGCATCCCGTACAGACCCGAGCCGACGCCGCCGAAGACGATCTCGCCGAGCTGCATGTTGAAGATCGGGACGAGACCGCCGAGCGCGGTGAAGCTGTCGTGCATCGCGTTGACCGCACCGCACGATGCATCGGTGGTGACGTTGGCGAACAGGCTGGAGGCGGCGATGCCGAAACGGACCTCCTTGCCCTCCATATTGCCGCCGGCGATGCCGAGCGCGTGATGGATCGGGTTGCCCGACGCCTCCGCCGCATAGATCGCGGTGGTGCCGGCGAGGAACAGCACGAGCATCGCGGTGAAGATCGCCCAGCCTTGCCTCGTGTTGCCGACGGCCTTGCCGAAGGTCCAGGTGAGCCCCGCGCCGATCGAGAAGATCGACAGCATCTGGATGAAATTGACCAGCGCGCTGGGATTTTCGAACGGATGCGCCGAATTGCCGTTGAAGATGCCGCCGCCGTTGGTGCCGACCATCTTGATCGCCTCCTGGCTGGCGACCGGCCCGAGCACGATCGTCTGCTTGGCACCCTCGAGCGTGTTGGCGACGACCGATCCGTCGAATGTCTGCGGCACGCCGGCCGCAAGCAGCACGACCGCGTAGACGAGGCAGGCGGGCAGCAGGATGTAGAGCGTGATCCGCGTCACATCCGCCCAGAAATTGCCGAGGCCGCTCGTCTCCTTGCGCGCGAAGCCGCGGATGATCGCGAAGGCGAGCGCGATGCCGGTCGCCGCCGAGGTGAAGTTGTGGATCGTCAGCCCGACCATCTGGCTGAACTCGGACATCGTCGATTCACCGCTGTAGCTCTGCCAGTTGGTGTTGGTGGCGAAGCTGACCGCGGTGTTCCACGCGAGATGCGGCGGCAACGCCGCATAATTGAGCCGATTGAGCGGCAGCACGTCCTGGAGCCGGAGAATGGCGTAGGTGAGCAACAGCCCGGCGAAATTGAACAGCAGCATGTGGATGCCGAACCGGCGCCATCCCTGCTCCGCTGTCGGATCGATCCCACTTGCCGCGTAGAAGCCGCGCTCGACGGGGCCGAGCACGGTGTGGAGCCATGTCCGGCGCCCCTCCATGATCGCATGGAGCGCGAGGCCGAACGGTTTGGTGATAGCGATCACCAGCCCGGTAAAGACCAGGATGAGCAGCCAACCTTGCATGGTCATGTATGTTCTCCGCTCAGAACCGTTCGGGGTGCAGCAGCACCGCGACGAGGTAGACGAGAAGGCCGAGCGCGGTGATCGCCGCCAGCCACAGTTCGATCGTCATCGGGCCTGTCCTTATGCCTGGTCGCAGAGCCGGAAATAGGCGAGCGTCGCTGCCAGCAGCCCGACCGCGATCGCGATCCACATGATGTCCTGCATCGAAGAAGCTCCTTCAGAAGCGAGCGGTTGGCGGGGTTGCGGGAAGGGGGCGCATCAGAAGCTCGCGCTGACCGAGCCGACCAGCACCGTCTTGGCCGCCTGGTGAAAATCGTTGGTATCGAGCGCCCGGTCGAAGGCGCGCGTGTCGTTCTTCGACAGGTTGGTGCCGACGACCGAGAGATCGAAGGCGAGCGCCTTCCACTTGTAGGTCGCGCCTACGGTGTAATCGATATATTGCTTGCCGACATAATCGAGGCCACCGCCGGTGTGGCCGACATGACCGTGCAGCGACAGCGCCGTATTCGGAACCGCCAGCCCGAGCTCGCCGAATTCGTAGACATTATGGCGCGTCGCGGTCTGGAAATCCTTGAAGTAGGATTGGTCGGGCGCGAAGTTGACGCCAGCCTTGGCGGTGACCAGGCCGAACGTCTTGGCGACGTCGCCATAGATCTCGTAATAGCTTTCGCTGATCCCGACCGCATGCTCGCTGCCCGGATAGATATAGCCGTAGAGACCGCCGTCGAGCGTCAGGCCGCTCTGTGCGAACGTGTGGCTATAGCCGCCATAGACGTCGATCTCAGTGCCGCCGAGGTCGACCGCATTGTTGGCGCTGGCACTCGAACCCCAGGCCGATAGGTAGAAGCCGGAGGCGTGCGCGACTGTAATGGCACCCTGGACGACGGGCTTGTTGTCCGACTGCGAGATGCCGCGGAACCGGTATTGCGACCACAGGCCGGTATTGCCCGTGATCGTGAAGTCGGATGTCGGTGCGGGCGCCGCGGGTTGCGCGGTCGCCTGGTCGGCGGGCGGATTGCTCGCGTCCTGCGCGAGAACCGGTGTCGCGATGACGGCGCCTGCAAGAGCGCAGACCGCAAGCATGATTGGTAGGCTGGTCATTCTCGTCCCCATGTGGCGCGGGTCGCACGCCGGGAACCGGTCGTCCTACCTGCGAGGACAGCGCATTAGGCGCGTGGGGCGTAGTTATTCGAGATCGGAAGCCGATCTTCTGCGTATGAATGACGTATGATTTTACGGTATGTCCGCTGACCGACACCGTTTGGTTCGCACGGGCGAGATGCCGCTCCTGTCGAATGCCCGGAACTCGGTCCGGTCGAGACTATCTGGCAGTCCATGCGCGAAGACTGGCCTCCGAACCGGATATCCGATCCTCCGCGCCGGCTGGAACCGTCTCGTCGATTAGCTACGGCGCATCATGTCCGTAGACCAACGCACATGGCCCATCCGTGATGATCGTCAGCCCGTCGGCGGCGCCAGCCGGTCCTCGTCGGTATAGACCTGGAATCGCGTCAGGATCACGGGGCCGAAGCTGTTGGTCAGCGCCGCATCGGTCGCGTCGCGGCCGCGCGCCATCAGGATGCGGCCACGCCGCGGCCGGTTGTGGCGCGCGTCGAACGTGTACCATTGGCCATCGAGATAGGCATCGAACCAGGCCGAAAAGTCCATGTCGCCGACGATCGCCGGCAGGTCCATGTCGCCCATATAGCCCGTGCAATAGCGCGCGGGGATGTTCATGCAGCGGCACAGTGCGATCGCGAGATGCGCGAAGTCGCGGCACACGCCCTCGCGTTCCTCATGCGCATCCCATGCGGTCTTGGTCGGGCGCGCGGTCTGGTAGTCGAAGCGGATGCGTTCGTGGACGTAGGTGACGATCGCCTGCACGCGCGCCCAGCCGGGCGTCGTCCCGCCGAACAGCGACCAAGCGATCTCGGACAGGCGATCGGTCTCGCAATAGCGGCTGCCGAGCAGGTAGACGAGGATCTCGTCGGGCAGCTTTTCGACGGGCAATTGGCGTGCGTCGGGCACGACGAGGTCGGGTTCGAACGGATCCTCGATAACGAATCCGGTCGAGATGGTGATCCCGCCCGTCGGGATGGTCAGCCGCGTGCAGATGTTCCCGAACGCGTCGACATAATCGTAGATCGGCACGTCGGGCGTCGTCATGATCCGCTGCGCGGTGCGCAGGTCGCGGTTGCGCGACGAGTGGATGCTGAGGTTCGCGAGCAGCGGCACGGGCTGCGTCGTGGTGAAGGCGATATCGTAGCCGGCGCGGATCAACATGGGCGTACCTCGGATAGTGGGCGACGGGGTGAGGCGCGGCCGATGGGCGGAAAAACTCGGGTCAATGCCCAGACGCATCGCAGGCGGTTATCGATCCAAAGGGAACGCCCGGCTGCTGGTCGATCGTGTAGCGCACCGCGCGGCAGCCGTTGGCGCCCGTGGTGAGGCTGGGGACGGCGTATCCGCTGAGCGCACCGTCCTGCCAGCGCTGCGTCGCGCCGGTGGATAGCGCGCGGTGGATCGCGTCCTTGACCGCCTGCGACTGGAGCGGGAGGAAGCCCCCGGGGCCGGTGAGCGGCGGCGCGCTGGCAGGCAATTGGACGGCGGGAACCGGCGGCAGGGCCGCGGGCGTTTCGGCGACGGGCCGGTGGTGGCGGAGGGCGATGATGACGAGCGCCGCTACGGCGATCAGCGCAATCAGCGCCGCAGCGGACCAGATGGGAAATCTTCGCATTATGCGACGGATAGCATGGATCGCGGGCGAGGGAATGCTCCTCGCGGTTGACGCCGCGATGCGGTTCGCGGATCGGTGGTCGCGATGATCCCTTCCAGACCCGAACGGCGATCCGGCGCGACCTCCTTCGGCGTCGCACTGATGATGGCGTTGCTCGCGGCGGCGGCGGTACAATTGCTCGCCTTCTGGCCGGGCATCATGATCTGGGATGCGATCCGGCAATATCGCCAGTCGCTAAGCGGCGTCTATGACGACTGGCACCCGCCCGCGATGAACTGGCTGTGGCGGCAATTGCTGCCGATCCGCAGCGGTCCGGCGCCGATGCTCCTCCTGCAGGTCCTGCTCTACTGGGGCGGCTTCGCCTTGCTGGCGGCGACCGCGCTGCGGGGCGGGCGGCGCTGGCTGGGCATCGCGATCCTCGCCTGCGCGCTGCTGCCGATCCCGTTCGTGCTGACAGGCGCGGTGCTCAAGGACAGCCTGATGGCGGGCGCGTTGCTGCTCGCCAGCGGGCTGATCGCGTGGCGGCGCGAGGAGGAGTGGCCTCTCAGGATCGTCGCGATCCTGCTGCTGGTGGCGGCGGCGACGTTGCGGTTCAACGCGGTCCCCGCCTGCCTGCCGCTGCTCGTCGTGGCGCTGCCCGTGGCATGGCGGCGGACGTGGGGGCGGCTCGCGCTGACGACGCTGATCGCCGCGATCCCGCTGGTAGTGGCGATGCCGGTCGCCAACAGGCTGCTCCACGCCGGGCGCAGCGGGGTCGAGCTGTCGCTGGTGATCTACGATCTCGGCGGGATCGGGAAATATGCCGGCGTCGATACCTTCCCGCCGGTCGGCGTCGCCGATCCGGTCGCGGTCAACGCGCGGTGCTACAAGCCGGTCTCGTGGGACAGCTATGCGTGGTGGGGCCCCGATCCGTGCCCGATCGGCTTCAGCAATCTCCAGCCCGCCTTCGCCGCGCACCACCTCAACCCCTACGAGGTCTGGGCGGCGGCCATCGCGGCGCATCCGCTCGCCTATGCCGAGCACCGCCTCGCGCATTTCGACAACAACAGCCGCTTCCTCGTCCACGATGCCGACCTGCCGACGCTGTCGTTGCAGACCGATCCCAATCCCTGGATTTTCCAGCTCGCGCCGAGCCCGCTGCGCGACGCGTTGGGCGCGATCGCGATCTGGAGCAGCCATACGCCGCTCGGCTGGCCGATCTGCTGGCTCGCGCTGGGGCTCGGTATGCTGTTCCTCGCGCTCGGCCAGCCGAGCAGAACGATCGCGCTGCCGATGGCGCTCTCGGCATGGCTCTACGGGATGAGCTATCTGCCGCTCAGCGTCGCCTCGGAGGTGCGCTATCATTTCTGGACGGCGACGGGGATCGCGCTCGCCACCGTCTTCCTACTGGCCGATGCGCGCGCGATACCGAAGCGTCGGTTGGCCGCGGCATTCGCGCCTTTGCTCATCGTCATCCTGCTGTGCGTTGCCGCGCGTATCTGATCGAAGGACATCATGCCCCAAACCCCCGACGCGCCATCCTCCGAACTTCAGCAGACCATCGAGGGCCGGCGCCTCGCCGATCCGGCGTGGCAGCGCTGGGGACCGTATCTTGCCGAGCGGCAGTGGGGCACGGTGCGCGAGGATTACAGCGCCGGGGGCGACGCCTGGGACTATTTCCCGCACGATCACGCGCGCTCGCGCGCTTATCGCTGGAGCGAAGACGGCATTGCCGGCTTCAGCGACGACAAGCAGCTCTGGTGCCTGGCGCTGTCGCTGTGGAACGGCCGCGACCCTATCCTGAAGGAGCGCATGTTCGGCCTCACCAACGAGGAGGGCAATCACGGCGAGGACGTGAAGGAGCTCTATTGGTATCTCGATGGCACGCCGACGCACAGCTATATGCGGATGCTCTACAAATATCCGCAGGGCGCCTTTCCCTATGACGACCTCGTCGAGGAGAATGGCCGTCGCAAGGGTCGCAACCTGCCCGAATATGAGCTGATCGACACCGGCCTGTTCGACGAGCGCCGCTATTTCGACGTGCGCGTAGACTATGCCAAGGCCGGCCCCGACGACATATTGATGCGGATCACGATCGACAATCGCGGGCCGGACGAAGCGCCGCTGCATATCCTGCCGCACCTATGGGCGCGCAACACCTGGTCGTGGGACGTCGGCGCGCCGCGGCCCGCGTTGAAGCTCGGCGCCGATGGCAAGGTCGAGGCGACACGCGACGGCGACGAGCCGCGCCGGTTCGAGGCGCTGCAGCCGGCCGACTATCTGTTCTGCGAAAACGACACCAACGACGTGCGGCTATTCGAGCGGCCCAATGCCGGCCTGGTCAAGGATGGGATCAACGACCGTGTCGTCGGCGGCGATCTCGCCGCGGTGGGCACGAGCGGCACTAAATGCGCCGCCTGGACCAAGCTCGACGTCGCGCCCGGCGAGACCGTCACGCTGCGTTTCCGGTTTTCGCCGGCCTCGTCCGGCACGCTCGACGTCGCCGCCTTCGACGCCGTTTTCGCCGCGCGCATCGCCGAGGCTGATGCCTTCTACGCCACGCTCCAGCAGGGTATCGCCGACGCGGACCAGCGGCTCGTCCAGCGGCAGGCGCTCGCCGGGATGCTGTGGTCCAAGCAATATTATGCCTTCGACGTGCGCCGCTGGCTGGCCGGCGACCCGACCCAGCCTGCGCCCCCGCCCGAGCGCCGCATGGGGCGCGACGGCAATTGGCAGCATCTGCTCAATGCCGACATCATCTCGATGCCCGATACGTGGGAATATCCCTGGTACGCCTCGTGGGATCTCGCCTTCCACTGCGTCACCTTCGCACTGATCGACCCGGCCTTCGCCAAGCGCCAGCTGCTGCTGCTCACCGAAGAACGCTATATGAGCCCCAACGGCCAGCTGCCCGCCTATGAATGGGCGTTCGGCGACGTCAATCCGCCGGTGCAGGCATGGGCCGCGCTGCGCATCTACCGGATGGAGACGGCGGCGACGGGCCAAGGCGACCGCGCCTTCCTCGAGCGGATGCTGCACAAGCTGATGCTCAACTTCACCTGGTGGGTGAACCGCGAGGACCCCGACGGGCACAACGTCTTCCAGGGCGGCTTCCTGGGGCTCGACAATATCGGCGTGTTCGATCGCTCCAAGCCGCTGCCGACCGGCGGTCATATCAGCCAGGCGGACGGCACCGCGTGGATGGCGATGTACGCGCTCGATCTGATGCGGATGGCGCTCGAACTGTCGCTGACCAATCCCGTCTACGAAGACATCGCGACCAAATATTTCGACCATTTCCTGCTGATCGCCGAAGCGATGACCGATCTCGGCGACGAGGAGGGCGTCGACGACGGCACCGGCAACGGGCTGTGGGACGAGCAGGACGGCTTCTATTACGACATGCTGAATCTCGACGACGGGACGCGCGTGCCGTTGCGCGTGCGCTCGCTGGTCGGGCTGATCCCGCTGTGCGCGGTCGAGGTGCTCAGCGGGCGCACCGCCGAGCGCCACCCTGCCTTTGCCGAGCGACTGCGCTGGACGCTGTCGCATCGCCCCGATCTCGCCAGACTAGTGTCGCGCTGGAGCGAGCCCGGCAAGAACGGCGGCATGCTGCTCTCGCTGCTGCGCGCGACGCGGATGACGCGGCTGCTGGCGCGGATGCTTGACGAGGACGAGTTCCTCTCCGATCACGGTGTCCGCTCGGTCTCCAAGATCCACGCCGCCGCGCCCTATACCTATGATGCGGGCGGCACGCGCTTCTCGGTCGATTACGAGCCGGGTGAATCGACGACCGCGATGTTCGGGGGCAATTCAAACTGGCGCGGGCCGGTGTGGATGCCGATCAACTACCTGTTGATCGAGGCGCTCTACGAGTTCGAGGCTTTCTACGGCAAGGACATCGTCATCGAGCTGCCGACCGGATCGGGGCACAACGCCTCGCTCGCCGAGGTCGCGGCCGAGCTGTCGCGGCGGCTGACCACGCTGTTCCTGCGCGACGCCGACGGGCATCGGCCGGTGCTCGGCGCGAGTTCGTTGCTGCAGGACGATCCGCACTTCCGCGACCTGATCCCCTTCAACGAATATTTCCACGGCGAGACCGGTGCGGGGCTGGGCGCGGCGCACCAGACGGGGTGGACCGGGCTGGTCGCACTGCTGCTCCAGCCGAGGAAGGCGTCGGAATAGCGCCTGCGTCACCTGGACTCCCGCCTGCGCGGGAGCACGAAGCGCTAGAATAGCGAGCCCACCAGCCGCGCCAGATTCTCCAGCAGCTTCTGCCACATCGGGCGCTTGCGCCACGTCTCGAGCGCGACCTCGTCGCTCTTTTCGAGATAGCCGCGCTGGATCGTCTCGAGTGCGGCCACGGATGCCGAATCGTAGAGCAGCAGGCTCGCCTCCTCGTTGAGCTGAAACGAGCGCAGGTCGACATTGCTCGATCCGATGATCGCGAGCCGGCCATCGATGCTGACGTTCTTGGCGTGGAGCAGGAAGTCGCGGAACAGGTGGATGCGCACGCCCGCCTTGAGCAGGTCGTCGTAATAGGAGCGCTGCGCGAGGTTCACCAGCCGCTGGTCGACAACTTCCGAGAGCACCAGATGCACCGAGACGCCGCGCGCCACCGCGGTGCGCATCGCGCCGAGCACATCCTCGTCGGGGATGAAATAGGGCGTCGCCATGATGATGCACTTGCGCGCCTGATGCGCCTGCCAGACGAGCAGCGTCTCGAACCCCTCGAGCGGATAATCCGACCCGCTCGGCAGCAATTGCGCCTGCGCGTCGCCCGCCGCGGCGGGGATTTCGATCGGGCTGTCGTGCATCGTCTCGGTTTCGAGGAACCAGTCGGCGCGGATCACCGCCACCATCTCGGCAACGACGGGGCCGGTGACGCGCACCACCAGCTCGCGGTTGACGACGCCCTTGCGGAAGTTCTTCGAGACGATGTTCTGCGAGCCCGCATAGCCGATCGCACCGTCGATCGTGAACAGCTTGCGGTGGTTGCGCATGTCGCGCCGCGTGCGCCGCCTGGTGAGGCGGAAGGGCAGTGCCTCGACCACCTCGACGCCCGCGTCGCGCAGCATCTTCATCGCGGCGCGGGCCCAATGGTGCGAGCCGACCGGATCGAGCATCACCCGGCACGCGACGCCGCGCTGCACCGCGCGGGCCAGCGCGGCGGCGACCTTCCGCCCTACCTCGTCGTCCGCGAAGATGTAGACGAGCAGCCGGACGTGACGGCGTGCGGCGTCGATATCCTCGACCAGCCGATCGATCACGCCGTCATAATCGTCGATCAGCTCGATCCGATTGCCGCCCGTCGCGGGCAGATAGCCCAAGGTCCGCGCAAGTTCGGCGATCGGATCGGCGGTGCCGCAATCGGCGGGTGCTGTGGCGCGGAGCCGGTTTGCGAGATCGTCGAAGAAGGGGCGGAGCGTGCGGAAGCGCTCGGTCCGCCATTTGGGGAAGCGCGGGCTGCCGATCGCGAGGAACAGCAGCACGCCCGGCACCGGCAGGAAGAAGATCAGCAGCAGCCACCCGCGCGCCGCGGCAGGTGGCCGCCTGAGCGGCACGATCGCGACCGCGGCGATCCGGATCAGCCACTCGAGAATGTAATAGGCGGTTTCGAGGTGGGTGCTGGTGATCGACATCGCGGCGACCGTAGCGACATCTGGCGCTCAGGAACATGCGTCGCGACGCTTGCGCGCGTGCTAGATTAGCGTTCGTCGCGAAAGGGATAGTCGGCGCGCCGCGACAAGGCGAGGATGTCGATCTCGTCGATCTTGGCGACATTCATCCGTGGTTGGACGAAATGGATGGTCACCGATTCCTTCTCGAGCAGCTTGAGCGAGTCGCGTATCGCAAGGCCGAGCGAGAGCACCGGGCTGAATTGGCTCCATGCGCCGCGATGATCGGGCGATCCCCGGCGCCGTATCTGAACGGGGTGATACCATAGGTGGGCGCCTGTCCTCGAAAGCCGCGCCATCGTGTCGATATGTCTCGTCTCCATCCTAGTTGTCCGGCTGTGCCGTCCTGCGGCGCGCGGATCGCCCGACCATGCGATCAACCCACCAGCGTCGGCTTGCCGCAGCGCACGCCGTCGATCCGCACGTCCGCCTGCCCCAAATGCACGCCAAGCAGCCCCGTAACCTGATTCACCAGCGTATCGAGCACGGGCGCGATGGGCGTCAGCGCGACGCCGACGAGCGTCGTCACCGGCGTCAGCGTGATAGGAATGCCGAGCAGCGTGGCCTGCAGGTTGAGGTTGGTCAGCAGCGAACTCACCACGCCCGTCACGATATCGTTGGTCTGGACGGTCTTGACCGTGTTGCTGGCAATCTCGGAGGCCGAGAAGGGCACGCGCTGCCACGTCGTCGTCCCGCCGAGCGCGATCGTCGCCTTTCCGGTTACCGTTACGAGGCCCAGCGCCTGGAGGACCGTCGCAATCTGCGCGGGGCTCTCGGTGGGCACGAGGCCGAAGTTGCTGAGTGCCGAGGTATCGACAGAGGCGATCGAGACATGACCGAGCGACGGCAGCACGTCGAGCGATGCGGTCTCGTTGGCCACGCCGCCGACGCAGGACAGCGTCGCGAGCTTGGCCTGCGCATCGGCAAGCTGGATATAGATCGGCAATTTTAGCGACGCGAGCCCAAGCGGCGCGGTCAGCGTCGAGTTCAGATAGAGTCGCGCCTGCGCGGTATGGACGATCAGCGAATTGTCCTGCGCCACCGCGATCCACGGCGAACTGGCCATGCGCTGGCCGATCGCGAGCGTCAGCGTCGTCGATGTGATGCCGGGCAGCGCGAGCCCGAGGTTGAGCGAGACCTGGTGCGCGCCATTGGATAGCCCCAAGATCTCGCGCAGCACCGAATAGCCGTCGACGCTCACCACCGTTCCCGGCGCGGCGTGATCCTCGGAGGCATAGGGGCCGAGATTGATCAGGTTGGAAAGCTGGATCGTCGTCCCGGGCACCGTCGCCGCGATCGAACGCAGCGCCGCCGCCGCGGATGGATTGCCCGTCACCGCGGCGAGCGCGGAAAGCGCCTGCGGCAGCGTCACCTGCGTCGCCAGTATCTGCCCGTAATTGAGCCCGGTCAGATTGAGCTGCGTCGCTAGCGCCTGCGAGAAGGCGAGGATGTCGATATTGGTGCCGAGCAGCGAATTATAGTCGGCGACGGACAGATTTACGGTGGTGCCCGCGAGTGCGGAGAGCAGGGCGTTGGGCAGCCCGTCCTGGACCGAGGCCAGCCGCGTGCCGATCGAGAAGGCGGCGTAGTCGATCCGCGCCGCGGTCGCGGTCGTCGCGACGCGGACGGTGCGCTTGCCGGTGAAGATGCCGCTGAAATAGACCGGTACGTCCTGTATCAAGGACACCGTCACGGCATTGGCCGGATTGGCGTTGGCTACGAACCGCGCCGACGGCGTGAGTGCTGCGTTGGGCGTGTAGCCACCCGGGGTGATCGAGTTCGCCAGCGCGGTCTTCGACGTGCTCGCCGCGATCGTGCGCTGCGTTGCGCCGGCCTGATCCGTCGGGACATCCACGGCGGCAAGTGCGGCGGCGTCGTTGGTGCCCTGAAGCGACCGCTTGGCGACATAGACCGATCCGATATCGACGGCGAGCGCGGTCACGGTCAGCAGCGTCACCAGCGAGCCCGCCATGATGATCGTGACGGCGCCGCGCCGATCGCGGCGAAGCCGGGCGACGATGCCGCGCGGGGCGGCCGGCGGCGTCACAGCCCATCCAGTCGGATGACGGCGGTGCGCTGGATGACAGTGGCCGGCATCGGCACGAAACTTAGATGCAGCAACGGATCGCTCGACGCATTGTACCTCACTGCGACGACGACGGTGGTGTTGTCGTCGTTGACCGAGAAGGTCGCTCGTGTGGGATCGAGCACGCCGCCGCGCCGCATGTCGGTCTGTGCGGTGGCGATGGCGGTCGCCTGGCGCTCGGTTGCGGTCAGGCCGCTGATCGCCGAGCGCGCAGCGTCGTTGGCGGCCTGCTGGATGCTGTGCGCGGTCAGGAACCAGTCTCCGTAGGAGATGATCCCCATGATCAGCGTCAGTAGCACCGGCAAGGCGATCGCCATTTCGACGATCACGGCGCCGCGACCGTGCTGTGCGAACGTTTTGAGATGCGATGCGCAGCGACGGGGGAGGGGGGGCATGCAGGTCATCGCGGGATGATCTCACCGTCCCGCTAAAACGATCCTTCCGAAGGTTCCGCCGATAATATGTGAAATCGGGGCGGAAGTTTAGATCAATGTCTAATTGCTAGCCGCGGCTTTCCGCGGGATTTCGGGGTGAGTGGCAAGGATCAAGCGTAATGCAGACACCGGTGTATGTGACTTCTGCGGAAGTCGTGCGAAATTTCGGGACATGGCAGGACAAGGTCGTGCGCACCCCCGTCGTGGTAACCAACCACGGCCGTCCACGATGCGTGCTGCTTTCGACGGAGCTCTACGAATCCATGATGTCCGACGGCGTGCCGAGCGGCGGCGCCGATCGTATCGCACTCGAACATGCCGTGCTCACCGAGCGGATGGATGACGGCTTCATCGCGCTCGACGGTTCGCTCACCATCGTATCGAGCAACGCGGTCGGCGCGATGATGCTCGCGTGCCCGCGCGAGATGCTCGCGGGCACCTCGTTGCTCGATGTGCTGCCCACGATCCGAAGCGGGCCGGGTGAATCGCAACTCCGCCGCACGCTGCGCAGCGGCGAGGACGGCCATTTCTTCGCGACGGGGCCGAATTGCGAATACCGGCTGCATGCCTTTCCCTGGCCGAGCGGGGTCGCGGTCACCTTCCGTCGCTCGACGCTCGAGGACGGGATCGAGAAGCGCATGCTCGAGGCCTCGTCGCTGCGCCAGGCGTTGCAGACGCACGGGCTGATCGGGATGGCCGAAGTCAGCGTGCGCGGCACTTTCATGAGCGTCGACAGAGCTTTTGCCGAGATCGCGGGTTTCCCCGCGGATCGGCTGCTGGGCAGCCGGTTGGTCGACATCCTTGCCTTCCACGATCGCGGCGATGCCGCCGATGCGGTGGAAAGGACGCTGTCCAGCCAGGAGCCGAGCACATTCCTATCGTCGCTGCTGCGCGAGACGGGCGAACGCCGGACGATCCGCTTCTCGCTGGCCGTGCTGATCGACGGCAATGGCGCGCGCAGCCTGACGGTCGTGCTGACGCCCGATTCGAGCAGCGAGCAAGCCGAAGGCCCGGCGCGACTGACGGCGTAAGGCGGCGGAGCGGTGGCCGCGAAGCGGGTTCGGCCGCCGCCGGCAAGATGGGGAAGCGCGATGGGCGCATCGATCAGTCGGTATGGCGCCACGGCGGCAGGGGCCGCGGTCCTGACGATATTGGCGAGTGCCTACCTGGCCTTCACCGGCGTTCGTTGCCCGCCGCTTCTGCTCGTATTCTTCTACGGTGCCGGCGCATCCGAGATCATCGTGCTGTGCCGGATGACCGTGCCGGGCTGGCTGCAGGGCTTACTTGTCCTCTTGATCATCATGTCGCTGACCACCTTGACGGCGCGCACAGATCTGTTCGGGATCCATCACACCAGCGCGATGCTCCCCGAAGCCGCGGCTGCGGATATCGAAGTGCCGCGCGCGGCGGCGAGGCTGGCTGGTCCCGGCGGAGGTGCCGGTGCAAGCGCGGGCGGCGGCGGCGGCGGCTCTCAAGGCGGATCGAGCGGCTATAGCGGCGCCAAGGTGGTGTTCTCGCCCGCACTTGGCGGCGATGGCGGCTGGGCGGGAAGGCTCAACGCCGCCTACGACCGTCAGCTCGGCGGGCCGCAGGCGGCAGGGCTGATGGTCATCGGCGACGTCGGCGCCAAAAAGATTGGCGGAGACACCAATCTGGAGGTTCGCTGGGGCGTATCGATCGACGGCGATTCGGTCCGCTGCGGCAGCACGAGCGCCTATGGATCGGACGGTTCCGCCTTGGCCGAGCAGATCAGCCAAGCGCTGGGGCAAGCGATCTCCCGCTCACTGGCCCTGCAACGCGCATCCTGCCAATGACGCGAGCGCACCACCGGCGAGTTTGCTGCGCAGCACCGTAGGCCGCCGCGCCGGACCGGTCCGGCATGACGAGAAGGTCAGGACCCCGCGGGATTGGGATCGCGCCACGCCCGCTCGAACGGCAGCCGCCAGGCGTGCGGCGCGACCAGCTGGTGGATCGATTTGGGGCCCCACGAACCGGGCTGGTATAACCGCACGGGCGGCGGCGATTCGAGCAGCGGGATCGACACTTCCCACAGCCGTTCGATGCCCTCGGCGGTGGTGAACAGCGTGCGGTCGCCGCGCATCGCGTCGAGGATGAGGCGCTCATAGGCCTCGAGCACGTCGCCGATCCGGCCCGTCTCCTGCATCGCGAACTGGAGGCTGAGTTTGTCGAGCTTCATGCCGGGCCCTGGCCGCTTGCCGTAGAAGGACAGCGACATCTTCGACGCGTCCGCAAGATCGAAGGTGAGATGGTCGGGGCCCTGCGCGCCAACACCGGAGCCCGCTGGGAACATGCTCTTGGGCGGCTCGCGGAACGCGATCGAGATGATCCGCTGCCCTTCGGCGAGCCGCTTGCCGGTACGCAGATAGAAAGGCACGCCCGCCCAGCGCCAATTGTCGATCAGGCATTTTAGCGCGATGAACGTCTCGGTGTCCGATTCCGGATCGACGCCGTCTTCGGCGCGATAGCCGATATATTGGCCGCGGACGACGTCGTGCGGCTCGATCGGCAGCATCGACCGGAACACCTTGTTCTTCTCCTCGCTGATCGAACGCGGCTCGAGCGCGGTCGGCGGCTCCATCGCCATGAAGGCGAGGATCTGGAAGAGGTGCGTCACGACCATGTCCCGATACGCGCCGGTCTGTTCGTAGAAGCCCGTGCGCTTGCCGAGGCCGAGCGTCTCGGGAACGTCGATCTGGACGTGATCGATGAAATTTCTGTTCCAGATGGGCTCGAACAGTCCGTTTGCGAAACGGAAGGCAAGAATGTTCTGCGCAGGCTCCTTGCCAAGGAAATGGTCGATCCGGAAGATCTGGTCTTCGGAGAACACCTCGTGCAGTCGTGCGTTCAAAATCACCGCGCTGGCGAGATCGGTGCCGAACGGCTTCTCCATGATCACGCGCGATCGCGCGACCAGATCGGCTTCGCCGAGCAGGCGGACCGCGGAGAGCGCGGCGCTGGGCGGCACGCTCAGATAATGCAGCCGCTGCGCATGGCCGCCGAGCGACGCCTCGGCGCGATCGACCGCAACGCGCAGCGCCTCGGGACCGGCGGCGAGCGGCACATAGTCGAGGACGTCGGCAAACGCCGTCCAGTCGGCTTCGTCGATCTTGCGGGTGGAGAACTCGTCGAGCGCGCCCCGGGCCAGGATGCGGAAAGCATCGGCGTCGATATCGTCGAGCGACAGTCCGATGATCCGGCAGCCGGGGATGAAGCCGCCGCTGACCAGATGGAACAGGCCGGGCAGCAGCTTGCGGCGCGCCAGATCGCCGGTCGCGCCGAACAGCGTGACGATCTGCGCGTCCTTGGGGCCGACGTCGGGGGAAACCTTGGCCATCGTCTCGTCCCTCTGCGCACCCGCGAACGTGGCGGAAACTAGGGGCCCGTGCTGCGATGCGCAACGCTAATGGCGTGACACCGTGGTTACACGCCGCAGCGTTCGAGCACCGCGCGCAATTCCTTGATAGGCGGGAAGACCTCGTGGTTGCGGTCGCCGCCCTGCGCGTCGTGCGCGGCCTGCTCCATCTCGACGATCTCCTTGTCCTCCTTGAAGATCGATTCGGTGAACATCGTGATGAACGGCCACGCCGCGTCGATCAGCAACGGTACGCCGGGGCGCTTGACCGAGAGATAGCCGAAGGTGCGGTTGGTCTTCTGTTCGCGGTCGAGCGGGGTGTAGCCGAGCCACACCGACAGCACCGGATCGCCGTCGTCCATCGTGAAGGTGAGCGTCTGGTACGGATAGTCGGTGCGGATCACCATCCGGTCCTTGCGCGTCGATTCGTCGGTGGCGCGCATCAGCCCCAGGATCGCGCTTTCGCCCACCGTCGCCGAGCCCGAGACGCGATCGAACGTATATTGCACCTCCGCCCAATCGGGTCCGCTGTCGCGACCGAGGCACGTCGCCTTGATCATCCCCATCTGCCGACGGTGGAGGAACTGGTGATTCATATCGAAGAGGTTTTCGTGCATGAACGTATAGTGCGCGGCGACCTCGCGGTTGAGTTCGCGCGTCTTGTAGCCGCGCCCGGCCCTAGCGCCGAGCGATGCGGGGCGACGCGCATCGGCGAGCGCGGGATTGCCGGGGAGGATGAAGATCAGCCCGTCGACCTCGTGCGTCGGATAGGCCTTCACGCCATTGGGTAGCCGCTCGCGGCCGAGATAGGGGACGTCGACGCACTGGCCGCTCTCGTCGTAGGCCCAGCCATGATAGCCGCAGCGCACCGTGCAGCCTTTGACGACGCCGTGGCTGAGCGGCACCTGGCGATGCGCGCAGCGATCCTCAAGCGCGAACAGCGCGCCCTCCCTGGCGCGGACCACGACGACGGGTTCGCCGGCATAGCGGCGCGCCAGCATCTTGCCGGCCTTCAACTCGCGGCTCCACGCGATCGGATACCAATGATCGGGATGCGCATCGACCCGGCGCAGGTCGCGTACCAGCGGGAGACGGTCTTCGCGCGCTTCGGCCGATACGAACATGGGGGAAACTCCGGGAGGAGCCGCAAGCGTCGCCAATCGCGACCGATCCGTCAATGCACGTCGAGAGTCTTCCGGGCGGGAATGCGCTTTACATCGCGCGGCGGCTTGGACAGGACGAATCATGCGCCGGTTCGGGTGGCTTTCGAGAGGGTTATCAGCGGGTCGTGACGGTCGTCGGGTATAGCGGAAGCGGAGCAGCGAGCGGAGCCGCGGTCGTCGGCTGTCCCGATTGCGGCACTCGTCAACGCCTTCCCGGGTCTGCGCGGCAGACGGTCGTGCGCTGCGTAACCTGCGACGGCACGATCGAGCGCACGCATGGCCGCAGCCTGAGCGCGGCGCTGGCTTGCTCGCTGGCGACGCTGCTGTTCCTGATCCCCGCCAATCTGTCGCTGTTCCTGCGCACCGATGCGCTGGGCGTGTCGCGCAGCAGCCATCTGGCGTCGTCGGCGAGCGCGATGCTGTCGGAGGGCTGGCCGTGGCTCGCGCTGGTCGTGTTCCTGTTCGTCGTGGTCTTCCCGATCGTCCGCTTCGCGCTGCTGACCGCGGTGCTGGGGCTGCTCGAGCTGGGCCGCGTCGAGCCGTGGATGGGACGCGCGTTCCGCTGGTCGAACCGGCTCGAGACCTGGGCGATGCCCGAGGTGTTCCTGCTCGGGCTCGCGGTCGCCTATGCGCGGCTTGCCGCCTCGATTTCGGTGCATGTCGGGGCCGGTGCGATCGCCTTCATCGCGGCGGGGGTGCTCGCGCTGGTGGTGCGCGCGACGCTCGACAAGGCGGCGGTGTGGGAGCGGATCGCGCCCGATGCTCCGGTCGCTGATGCCGAGACCGCGATCGAGTGCCAGGATTGCGACCTGCTGCTGCCCCCGCATCATGAGGGCCATGGCTGCCCGCGCTGTGCCGCGCCGGTGCGCCGCCGCAAGCCGCAGAGCATCAGCCGCACGATCGCGCTGACGCTCGCGGCGCTGCTGCTCTACATCCCTGCCAACATCTATCCGCTGGCGACGCTACCGATCAACTTCAAGCCGACCAAATACACGGTGCTCGAAGGCGTGATCGATCTCGCGCAGGCAGGCCTTTGGGATCTCGCGATCCTCGTCTTCTGCGCGAGTTTTCTCATTCCGGCGCTCAAGCTCGCCGGGCTCGGCTGGTGCGTGTGGTCGGTGCTGAGCCGCTCGAACCGCCACCTCGTCGCCAAGGCGCGGACCTACCGCGTCGTCGAGGAGATCGGTCGCTGGTCGATGGTGGACCCTTTCGTGATCGGTGCGTTCGTGCCGGTGATGGACTATAATTCCTTGATCTACGGGCGCGCCGAAGCTGCGTCCGTGCCTTTCACCGCAGTGGTGGTCTTGACCATCATCAGCGCCAAAACCTTCGATCCCCGCCTGATGTGGGATGCCGCCAGGAGACGGGTGTGACCGACGACCGCCAACACGACATCGGGGACGACGACCTGCCCGAGGCGCGCAGCATCCGCAGCCGCTGGCCGGGGCTGGTGTGGGCGGTGCCGCTCGCCGCGCTGATCATCGTCGCCTTCCTCGGCGTCCGCGCGCTGACGCACAAGGGCGTCGATGTCGTCGTCACCTTCGGTTATGTCGAGGGCGTCACGCCGGGCAATACCAAGGTGCTGGTCGCAGGCGTCGAGGCGGGGCAGGTCTCCAAGGTCCGCGTCTCGCCCGATGCGCATCATGTCGAGGTGACGCTCAGGCTCGATCCGCGCGCGAAGTCCGCGCTCAACAGCAATACGAAATTCTGGCTGATCGGCGAGAATCCCACGATCACCGACATCCAGTCGATCCGCGCCGCGGTCGCCGGCGTGATCATCGCGATGGCACCGGGGACGGGCGGCACGCCGACGCGCAATTTCGTCGGGCTCGACCAGCCGCCGGTGATCCCGCCCGACGCCAAGGGCACGGCATATTATCTGACGGCGCCTGCGGTCGGATCGATCCAGCCCGGCGCGGCGGTCAGCTATCACGGCCTTGCGATCGGCAAGGTGGTGCAGACCGGCATGGTCGGGCTCGACCAGTTCCGCATGGAGATGTTCGTCAACGCGCCCTACGACCGCTACATCAAGTCGGGCGGCGAGTTCTGGACGGGAAGTCCGCTCAAGCTGTCGCTCAGCGGCGCGAGCGTCTCCGCCGGGCTGTCGTCGCCCGCGAGCCTGCTGCAGGGCTCGGTGCAATATGAGATACCGCACGAGGTGCGTACCACGCCGCAGGCACCGGCCGGCACCAGCTTCACGCTCTACGACGACCAGTCGAGCGCCGAACAGGGCCCGACCGGACCCGAAATCCCCTATCGCCTGATCCTCACCGGTGCGGCGGGCGACCTGTCGAGCAACTCCACCGTGTCGATGCTGGGCTATACGATCGGGCGGATCCGCTCCGCGAAGCTGGTTTTCGCGCCGGGCGGTAAACCCTATACCGAAGCGGTGCTGGCGGTGTTCCCGCGCAAGCTCGATATCGATCTGCCCAAGGGCACCCCCGCCGAGGCATGGCGCGAGCCGACCGACCGCGCGATCTCGCGCCTGCTTGCACAGGGCTTCCGCGCGCACATGGTGCAGACGCCGCCGCTGATCGGCGGGCACGTCATCCAGCTCGCGAAGGACAATGGCACCGGGCCGGCGAGCCTCGGCCATGACGGCGGGCAATATCCGCTGATCCCGGTCGCCGAGAGCGGCGGAGGTGCCGACGACCTGATGGCGACCGCCACGCAGATCATGGCGAAGATCAACCGCATTCCGCTCGATCAGATCGGCGCCAATCTGAACAGGCTGAGCGGCAATCTCGCGCAGATCAGCGGTTCCGGCCAGGTCCGCGACAGCATCGCGCATCTCGACGGCACGCTGAAGCAGCTCGACGGCATCCTGACGCAGGTCAAACCGCAGATCGGCCCGCTGATGACCAAGCTCAACCAGACCGCGGACGAGCTCCACGGCACCGCGGCAGCGGCGCGCACGGTGCTCTCGGGCGAGGGGGCGGCACAGGACCGGAGTCTCCCCGACGCGATCCAGCAGCTCGACGAGATGTCGCGCTCGATCCGATCGCTCACCGACTATCTCGGGCGCCACCCCGAGGCGCTGATCCGCGGCAAGGCGAAGGAGAAATAATGCGCGCTCTGTTCCCGATCAGCTTGGCGACACTTGTGGTGCTCGCCGGCTGCGCCAGCCCCAAGACCACGCTGCTGACGCTCGACGCGGCGCCACCTGCGCCGGACGCCGTTCCTGCCGACTATCGCGGGCTGCCGATCGCGGTGCCCGCGGTGCATCTGCCGGCATCGCTCGACCGCGCCGAGTTCGTCCACCAGGAGAGCGCGGGCGAGGTCAAGGTCGACGATTTCGCGCGTTGGACCGCGCCGCTCGGGCTGCTCGCTCGCGACACGCTGGTCCGCGACCTGACCGTGCGGCTGCCCGCCGGATCGGTGCTGCCACCGGGTGCGGGTGGCGCTGCGGGCAAGGCGCGGACGCTCGACGTGACGATCCTGGCACTCCAGACCACGCCGAGCGGCGCGACGATGCAGGTCGCTTATCGTGTCGTGCCAGGCGGCGTCGTGCAGCAGCTCTCGCTGTCCGCGCCGAGCAGCGGGATCGCGCCCGTGCCGACCGCACAGGCGTTTGGGGTGCTGATCGGGCAGCTTGCCGATCGGATCGCGATGGATATGGCGGGGCGATAGGAGCGGGAGCCTCTATCCGCGCCTCTTCTTCGTCATCCCGAACTTGATCCGGATTCCGGCCTTCGCGGGAATGACGGTTTCTATTGTGTTCTCCTCCCGCTTCCCAACCGGCCGCGTCGCCTGCTAGTCCGGCGCCATGCCCAAGCCCGATACGATCGCTCCCGTTCCCTATACCGATACGCCGTTCGACGAAGCGCTCTCGCAGCGCTACCTCGTCTATGCGCTGTCGACGATCACCGCGCGCTCGCTGCCGGATGTGCGCGACGGGCTGAAGCCCGTGCATCGCCGGCTGCTGTGGGGGATGCGGCTGCTGCGGCTCGACCCGACCTCGGCCTACAAGAAGTGCGCGCGCGTCGTCGGCGACGTGATGGGCAAATATCACCCGCATGGCGACGCCTCGATCTACGACGCGATGGTGCGATTGGCGCAGACCTTCTCGCTGCGCTACCCGCTGGTCGACGGGCAGGGCAATTTCGGCAATGTCGACGGCGATAACGCCGCCGCCATGCGCTACACTGAGGCGCGGCTGACGCAGGCGGCGATCCTGCTGATGGACGGGCTCGACGAGGACACCGTCGCCTTCCGCCCGACCTACAATGGCGAGGAGGAAGAGCCCGAGGTCTTTCCCGGCCTCTTCCCCAATCTGCTCGCCAACGGCGCCTCGGGCATCGCGGTCGGCATGGCGACATCGATCCCGCCGCACAACGCCGCCGAGCTGATCGACGCGGTCGTCCACCTGATCGACCAGCCCGAGGCCACCACCGCCGACCTGCTCCAATATGTTCAGGGCCCCGACTTCCCGACCGGCGGCATCGTCGCCGACGCCCCCGCCGCGATCCGCGAGGCCTACGAGACCGGCCGCGGCTCGTTCCGGACGCGCGCGCGCTTCGGCGAGCCCGAGAAGCTGGGCGGGGGGACGTGGCAGCTGGTCATCACCGAAATCCCCTATCAGGTGCCCAAGGCCAAGCTGATCGAGCAGATCGCGCTGCTGATCACCGACAAGAAGCTGCCGATCCTCGCCGACGTCCGCGACGAGAGCGACGAGCTGATCCGCATCGTGCTCGAACCGCGCTCGCGCTCGGTCGATCCCGATACGCTCAAGGACAGCCTGTACCGGCTGACCGATCTCGAGATCCGTGTGCCGCTCAACCTCAACGTGCTCGACGCGACGCGGACGCCGCGCGTGATGAGCCTGCAACAGGCGCTGTCCGCCTATCTCGCGCACCAGATCGAGGTGCTGGTCAGCCGCGCGAAGCACCGGCTCGCCAAGATCGACGATCGCATCGAGCTGCTCGACGGTTTCCTGATCGCCTATCTCAACCTCGACCGCGTGATCGAGATCATCCGCAACGAGGACGAGCCCAAGCCCATCATGATCGCCGAGTTCGCACTCAGTGACCGGCAGGCCGAGGCGATCCTCAACATGCGGCTGCGGTCGCTGCGCAAGCTCGAGGAGCTGGAGATCGGCAAGGAGCGCGCGAACCTGTCGAAGGAGCGCGAGACGCTTGTCGCGCTGATCGAGAGCCCGGCGCGCCAGAAGACGCGGCTCAAGAAGGATCTGGCCGATCTCAGGAAGCGCTATGCCGAGGATACCGCGATCGGCAAGCGCCGCACGAGCATCATCGAATCGGGCCCGGCGCGCGAGATCCCGCTCGAGGCGATGATCGAGCGCGAGCCGATCACCGTGATTCTCTCGCGCCGGGGGTGGATCCGCGCGATGTCGGGGCATCGTGATCTCGCAGCGGCCGACACGCTCAAGTTCAAGGAGGGCGACGGGCCGCTGTTCGCCTTCCATTCGCAGACGACCGACCGGCTGCTGCTCGCCGCCGCCAATGGCCGCGTGTTCACGCTGGCGGCGGACAAGCTGCCCGGCGGGCGCGGCTTCGGCGAGCCGGTGCGGCTGATGGTCGATCTCGAAGGCGAGGGCGCGCCCGTCGCCTTGCTGCCGGTGGCGCGCGGGCAGAGCGGCGCGCAGGTGCTCGTCGCCTCGTCCGACGGGCGCGGTTTCCTCGCCAAGCTTGCCGACATCGCCGCCGAGACGCGCAAGGGCAAGCAGGTGATGAACCTCAAGGCAGGCGCCGAACTGCGCATCTTCCGTCCGGTGCCGGCAGAGGCGGACTATCTCGCGGTGGTCGGCGACAATCGCAAGATGGTGCTGTTTCCGCTTCCCGAGTTGCCCGAGATGGCGCGCGGATCGGGCGTCCAGCTCCAGCGCTACCGCGACGGCGGGCTGTCGGATGCGACCGCGATCGTCTTCGCGCAGGGCCTGAGCTGGGCGATGGGCGGCGACACCGGCCGCACGCGTACCGAGACGGACCTGACACCGTGGCGGACCGCACGCGGTGCGGGCGGGCGGATGGCGCCGATCGGCTTCCCGCGCGACAATCGCTTCGCGCCCGCCACGCCGTTCGTGGCGACCGCGACCGATGGTGCGACAGGAGAAAGCAAAGATTAACCACCACACGGTATCGCTACCGTCATGCGAGTGGCCGAAGTCAGCCGGAAAGATTCGACGCCTCCCAAAAGGACGGCGCGCGCGGCACTGCGTCCGATCGCGACGGATGCCGCGGCGGACGAGCAGGGTGCCGAGGTCTGGCGCCAGATCGGCCAGGCAAAACAGGCATTTCTGGACGCGCTGCCGATTGCTGCCGCGATCGTCTTCGACCGGGACGGTTGGCTGGCGGTCGCCGAGCATAACGAGCGATTCGCCGCGCTCGACGGCGTGCGGACGCCCAGCCAGCCTCTGCCGATCATCGCCTGCATGCCGATCGCGCAGCGGTTGCGCGGCTTCTTCGATAGCGAGCAATCCGACAAGCTGCTCTTCGAATGGCGCGACGGCGACGATGTCTCGGGCCGTCACTTCAACGTCAACATCGCCCCGCTTAAGCCCGCCGAAGGCCAGCCGCCGCGCTGCCTGCTGACGCTGGTCGATCGCACGACGGAAATCGAGAACGCACGGTCGCTGCGAGCCGAGCTGCTCCACGACAGCCTGACCGGCCTGCCCAATCGCAGCGCGTTCACCGAAGCCGTCGACGAGGTGGTCGCGACCGGCGGTGACGTCCATCATGCGGTGGTACTGGTCGACCTGTCGCGGTTCAGCCGGATCAACGAAAGCCTTGGCGGCGTCGCGGGCGACGAGGTGATCATCACCGTCGCGCGCCGGCTGATCTCGACGCTGCGGACGGGCGACCTGCTCGCGCGCGTCGGCGGCGACGAATTCGGCATCCTGCTGCGGCTGGTCAATGGCCGTGAGGATGCCGCCGCCGCCGCGCGGCGCATCCAGTCGGTACTGTCGTCGCCGTTCCGGCTGGCGCGGTTCGAGGTCGGGCTGGAATGCGCGATCGGCTGCGCGCTGATCGGCGACGAATCGGCGAGCGGCGAGGAACTGGTGCGCAACGCGCAGTTCGCGCTCAAGCGCGCCAAGACGACGGGGCGCGTCGAGGTGCATCATTCGGGCGAGGCGGCGTGCGCGCGCTACAAGCTCGATCTCGAGACCGAATTGCGGCGTGCGATCGACGTGGGCGACCTGCGGCTCGCCTATCAGCCGATCATCGATCTCGCCAGCAACCGGGTCAGCGGGTTCGAGGCGCTGTCGCGCTGGGCGCATCCGGTGCGCGGCAACATCGATCCAGCCGAGTTCATCCCCGTCGCCGAGGAGGCGGGGCTGATCGTGCCGCTCGGCCGCTGGGCGCTCGACACCGCGCTCGCCACGCTCGCGGAATGGGACAGGCTCGCCGGTGCCCCGGTCCCGCTGACGATGAGCGTCAACGTTTCGGCTATCCAGCTTGCGCGCGACGACGTCCCCGGTGTGATCGCCGCGGCGCTTGCAAGGCATGGCATCGGCGGCGAGCGGCTGACGATCGAGCTCACCGAAAGCGCGATCGTGCAGGATCCCGAGCGGACGACGCGCGCATTGCAGGCGCTGAAGGGGCTCAACGTCCGCGTCGCGATGGACGATTTCGGCACCGGCTATTCGTCGCTCAGCTATCTACGCAAGCTGCCGATCGACAATCTCAAGATCGACCGCAGCTTCGTCTCGGGGATGCTCCAGGACCGCGACAAGGTGGCGATCGTGCGCGCGGTGCTCAGCCTCGCCGACGCGCTGGGCAAGACCACCACTGCCGAAGGCGTCGAGACCATCGAACTGTCGCAGACGCTCGCGGCGCTGGGCTGCAGCCACGGCCAGGGCTATTTCTACGCGGCACCGCTCGAGGCGGACGCGGCACTGACATATTGGCAAGCGAGGCTGGGGTAGGGGCTGCTTTTGCCACTCCACGCCCAAACTGTGCAGGGATGACGGAAGAATAGGACATCGCCGCGTCAATCAGCGCGCCGTCGCTACCGCCTTTGTCGCCATCTCCGCCAGCGCGGCCTCGCCGGGGAACCCCGCCGCGACCCAATCCTGCTCGATCGCGCGCAGCGTCATCGCGACCACCGGTCCCGGCGTCAGCCCCAGCGCGATGAGCGCGCCGCCGGTGAGCGGGAAGCGGGGCGGTGGCCAATCAGCGATCGCGCGTGCCGCCTCCGCGTCGCCGTGCAGCAGCAGCCGATCGACTGCCAATTCGGTGCCGATCTCATACGCCAGCGCCCGGGCGGAGCTGCCCGTGGCGCCTGTCGCCAGCACCAGCCGCTTGCGCTCCGCCTTCGACAGCCGCAGCCGGCCACCAATGGTATCCGCGACATCCGCCGACTCTGGCAGCAGCGCCGCCAGCCGCCTGAGCCCATCGGGCGCGATCCCCGCTGCTGCTTCGCTGGCGACCAGTGCCACCAAACGGTCGGTGGTGGCGATCTCGGGCAGGACAGGCCCGAACAGCCCGCCCGCCAACATCGCCTCGACCGTCGCGATCGGATCGGGAACGGCAAGCAGCTTGAGCAGCTCGGCGGCGATCCGTTCGCGCGACAGCGCCATCAGGTCCTTCGCGCGCGCCACGCATGCCGCGTAGGAGGCAGGATCGGGGTCGCCCCGGCCGAATCGCGCGAAAAAACGGAAGAAACGCAGGATGCGAAGATGGTCCTCGGCGATCCGCTGTTCGGGGTCGCCGATGAAGCGCACGCGGCCCGCCGCCAGATCGCCGAGCCCGCCGAAATAGTCGTGGACCTCGCCGGTAATCGGATCGGCGGAGAGCGCGTTGATCGTGAAGTCGCGTCGCGCCGCGTCCTCGCGCCAGTCTTCGGTGAAGGCGACCGTCGCATGGCGTCCGTCGGTGGCGACGTCGCGGCGCAGCGTCGTCACCTCGATCGTCCGGCCGCCGACGAGCACGCCGATCGTGCCGTGCGCGATCCCCGACGGCGTACTCCAGCTGCCCAGTCCGGCCGCCCGGGCGCGTCGCTCGGCCTCCTCCGGCGCAAGCCGCGTCGCGACGTCGATATCCTGCGGGTCGAGCCCGAGCAGCGTGTCGCGCACCCAGCCGCCGATATAGCGCGCGCCGTCCGTCGCGCCGTCGAGCGCGGCGACCAGGGTCGCCAGCGCGGCGCCATCCTCGACGATCGGCGGCACCGCGACGCTCGTCATCCGCGCAGCCGACGCGAGAGGTTGACGATCATCGCCGCGGTCGCGCCCCAGATCCGGCGATCCTGCCAGACGATCTCGTAATAGTGACGGGTGGCGCCGCGAAACTCGCCCGTCATCCGGATCTGGCGGGCGGGATCGAGCACATGCGCAAGCGGCACCTCGAAGATGTCGGCGACCTCGCGTTCGAGCGGGACCAGCGGCAGGTCGGGCGGCACGATGCCGACCACGGGCACGATCGCGTAATTGGAGACGGTGTGATAGCCCGCGTCGCAGCCGATCACCGTCACCACTTCGCGCGGCAGACCGATCTCCTCCAACGCCTCGCGCAGTGCGGTGTCGACGGGGCCGTCGTCCTCCGGATCGGCGCGGCCGCCGGCGAAGGCGATCTGGCCGGCGTGGTTCCGCAGCGTATCGTTGCGGCGCGTGAGCAACAAGCCGGGTTCGGGCCGGTCGACGATCGCGACGAGCACGGCCGCGGCGACCGGCGCACCTTCGCCATAGGTCATGCCGTCACCCGAAATCGGCGCGGGGATGTCCGCGGTCGCGGCGAATCGCGCGCGGATCGTCTCGACCAGGCTCATCGGCGCGGAATCATGCGGGCGCCTGCCCCAAGGCGAAGAAGGCGCCGTCGCTCCAGAGCCCGATCGCGCCGTCGGGGCTGGCGGGCTCGTCGATCGCGAGCGCCGCGAGCTCGTAATAGACGGGCCGCGCGACCAGTGCGTCGAGGCCGCCGCGGACGCGCAGATAGGGGTGCTCGCCGTGGCCGCGATCCTCGAGCGTCAATGGGTGCGACGGGCTGGCGACGACAAGATCGCCGACATTGGTGCGGAAGGCGAGCCGGCGGGCGTCGCCGGCGCCCTCGCTGGTCATCTCGACCACGACGAACGGCGCATCGTCGACCGCGATCGACAGTTTTTCGACGGGCGTGACGAGGACGTGGCCGCCGTCGGGTTCGCGGCGCAGCACGGTCGAGAACAGGCGGACCATCGCGATGCGCCCGATCGGCGAGCCTTCGTGCAGCCAGGTGCCGTCGGCCAGGATACGCATCGCGCTGTCGCCGCAATGCGATGGGTTCCAGCTTTCGACGGGTGGCAATTTGCCGTCGGCGGCGAGCCTGGCGATCTCGGCGAGCGTGAGCCCGGCGATGGCCTCCGGCGGTGGATTGGTGAGCGGCATCATGTCCCCCTAAGGCCGATCGACCCATAGAACCAAGCGTTTCGCCACCAAAATCCTCCCCCGGAGGGGGAGGGGGACCGCCCGCAGGGTGGTGGAGGGGTAGACCACGGCTGCGGCGGACTAAAAACCTCCAAGGTCGGACACCCCTCCACCATTCGCTTCGCGAACGGTCCGCCTCCCCTTGCAGGGGAGGATTTAGGCGCGCGGTCCCAGCATTCCCTCGACGGGCAGCGTCGCGCCCACATCCATTCGCGCCAGCAGTCTTGCGCGATCGACCGGGCCGGGCAGTGCCCAATCCCGCGTCTGGTCCGCCGCGAAGCCGAACGGCGCATAATAAGGTGCGTCGCCGATCAGCACCGCGGAAATGCCCGTTTCGTCGATCGCCTCGAGCGCGCGGCGGAGCATCGCGCGGCCGATTCCCTCGTTGCGGCGATCGGGATGGACCGCGATCGGCCCGACCAGCCACAGCGGCGTCACCGCGCCGTCCGTCCCGGTCAGCGCGAGCGGCCAGCTCTGCAGCGACCCGACCAGCGCGCCCTGCTCGTCGAGCGCGGCGCAGCTGGCGGCAGCCGAGGCGGCGACGCCTTCGCGCAGGCGGTAGGCGGTGCGGCCGTGGCGATCGATCCCGAAGGCGAGATCGAGCAGATGCTCGACCGCCACCGCGTCCACCATGCCGATCGGCACGAGATGCGCGCCGATCGCGTCACTGGCCATCACCGTCTCCACTGTGCGTCCGTCCTCCGATTCGCGAGCGCGGCGCTTAGCGGCTTATGCTCCCAAGCGGAAATCTTGCCGCTGCGCCGCGCGCTGGCTAGGCCGAGGCTGACACGGCCCCCGGCAGGCCTGACACGGCAAGGTGAAGACGACATGACGGACGACATCCTCCAGCTCGAGGTCTCGAGCATCGAGGCGATGGTGCTGACCGGCATCTATTCGGAGGAGACGCATCTGCCGCAGCCGCTGCGCGTCTCGGTGACGGTCGATCTGGCGATGCCGGCGCAGAAATTCGCGCCGGACACGCCGCTCGGCGCCTCGAAGAACTATCTCGACCTCAAGCGCGCGGTGACCGAATCGCTGCCCGAGGGGCTGCATTTCACGCTGATCGAGGCGGTCGCGGAGCATGTCTGCGCGCAGCTCTTCGCCGAGGATACGCGCGTGCTCCGCGTCGAGGTCAACATCGTCAAGCTGGCGATCAGCCAGGGTGGCGAATCGATCGGCATCCGCTTCGTGCGGCACCGCGCATGAGGCCGCTCGCGCTGGTGACGGGCGGCTGCCGGCGGCTCGGGGCGGCGATCTGCGTCGCGCTGGCGGGCGCGGGCTACGACATCGCGCTGCACAGCAGCCCCGATTCGGCACCCGAGCCCGGGCTGGGCGCGCGGATCGCGGCGGCGGGTGCGGCGTGGCATCACGTCACCGCCGATCTTGCCGATGCGGAGGCGGTGGCCGGGCTCATTCCGGCGGTGGCGGCGTCGTGCGGGCGTGGGGCGTCGCTGCTCGTCAACAACGCGGCGCGGTTCGACTATGATTCGCCCGAGACGGTGACGCAGGCCGGGCTGCTCGATCATTATGCGGTCAACACCGCCGCGCCCGTGCTGCTCGCGCAGGCGATCGCGGCGAGCGCGGGCCCGGATCGCCCGGTCGCGATCGTCAACATCCTCGACCAGCGGATCGCGGCGCCCAATGCCGACCAGTTCGGCTACACCCTGTCCAAACTCGCGCTCGCCGAGGCGACGATGATTCTTGCAAGGCGGTTCGCGCCAAACGTCCGCGTTTGCGGCGTGGCGCCGGGGCTCACGCTGCCGACCGCAGACTATGATGCGGCGCTGATGGCCAAGGCGGCGGCACTGATGCCGCTCGCATTGCTCGCCGAACCCGCCGAGATCGCCGAAGCGGTAGTCTATCTGGCGAAGGCGAGGGCGATCACCGGCCAGGTCCTGTTCGTCGATGGCGGCGCGCACCTCTACCACTATGCGCGCGATTTCCTGTTTTTGGCGGGCGAGAAAGACGCATAGCGCCGCTCAATTGGCCGCGGCGCCCGTCGTCCGGCCGCACGCGCCGAGCCCGCCGAGCACGAACTTATAGTCGGTCTGGGCCTGCGTGGCGTCCTCCGGCGCCTGGTCGGCGACCGCATCGTCGGGCAGTGCCGGCGGCAACGCGCAGGCGAGCCGATACCAGAGCAACGTATCGCGCTGGGGAGCGGCGGCCGAATCGTCGACGATCTCGCCGAGCGACACCGACCAGCGCGGATCCTCGCCCGGTTGCCGCTGGACCGAAAGCGAGACGGGGCGGTTGTCCGCGGTCTTGAGGAATATCTGCGTCTCGCCTTCGCCCGGAATGCTGCCCGCGACGTGAAAGGCGTGCCCGATTCCCGTAACCTTGGGGGGTGCGCCGGCGGTGCTGGCGTCCTGCAGGATGCCGCGCAACCGCGTTTCGGTCACAGGCGACCAGTCGAGCGCGGCGCCGCGCGCGACCAGCTGGAGCGTCCCTGGCTGCCCGGCGACGGTACGGGCGAGCAGGATCAATTTGCGCTTCCGCAGCTTCGAGGGGCGATTCGCCGGCGTGTCCGGCAGGTCGATCAGCCACGATATGCGTGCCGGAATCCCGCCGGGACCCGAAATTAGCGCATCGACGTCGCCCTCGACATAGAAGCGTGCGGCACCTGCGGCGACGTTCTGCGCGTCCTCGCCCTTCAGTCGAGTGGCATCGTGAACCGTCGTCACCACCGCGACGCGTGCTGCGAGCGCGAGATCGGCCAGATCGGCGTAACCGACGGGCGACAAAGACGAAACGGCCCCCGAGGCGTTTTGCGCGCATGCTGCGCTTGCGAGAAAAAAGCCGCCCAACAAAGCCTTAGCGGCCATTTTACCCTGCTTTATCATGATCGTCTGAGGCTCCTCGGGCCGGTCGTTCTACGGTGCGTTGCGGTCGTTTCTTGCGCGGAGACGCCCCTTGTCCAACCCGATCGTATCGAGTCGGCCGCGCCAAAACACCAAGTCATTGCGCTATCATTGACGTAAGGGATGGACATCAAAACGATCGCTGCATAGCATGATGCCACGGCAAGGGGGGCTTGGCGGAGTGCGATTGTTCGTTCCCCGCCGGGTCCTTCATCCTACCGCATCAATTCGACAGCACGGAGTGGCTCTCTTTAATGGCCTATGTCGACCAGAATCAGAGTAAGGAGAAAACGATCGCGGCGGTCATCACCGCGATCATTCTCGCCGCTGTCGGCTACGCATTCATTACCGGCCTCGCCTTCAACGTCATCAAGAAGACGGCCGAGAAATTGAACGTGATCGACATCAAGACGCCACCGCCGCCGCCGCCCAAGAAGCCGCCGCCGCCCCCCAAGGAGACGCCGAAGGTCCAGTCCCCGCCGATCGTCACCCCGCCGCCGATCGTCCAGCCGCCGCAGGTCCAGTCGCCGGTCCAGGTGACGCCGATCCCGCAGCCGCCCAGGCCGCCGGTGATGGCGCCCGTCGCGCCGAATCCGCCGCCGGCGCCCCCCAAGCCGAGCCAGGCAAGTGGCGCAAAGCCAAAGGGTAATTTCCAGGATCTGATGTCCTCGGACGATTATCCGCCATCGGCGCTCCGTAACAACGAAACCGGGACCACCGGATTCAAGCTGGATATCGGACCGGATGGGCGTGTGACCAACTGCACGGTCACGGGCTCGAGCGGGTTCAACGATCTCGATGAGACCGCGTGCCGTCTGTTGCAGCGTCGTGCGCGCTTCACGCCGGCCAAGGACACGACCGGCGCGGCGATTGCCTCGAGCTATTCGAGCCGCTTCACCTGGGTCGTTCCCAAGGACTGACCACTTTCTATTTTTCTCGCTATTCACGCTAATCCATACCTCAAGGAACCGACGACCATGACGACCCCCGCTACTGCCGCCGCCGGCTCCGGCGCCAACCCGTATGGCCTCCTCCCCGCGCTGCAGGGCGGTGGTGTCATCTCGTGGTCGGTGTTCATCATCCTCACGCTGTCGCTCGCCATCTCGATCTTCATCCTGCTCTCCAAGCTCGCCGAGCAGCAGAAGATCATGAACCAGGCCAAGAAGGTGCGCACCACCTTCTGGAGCGCGCCCAACCTGCGCGACGCCGCCAACAAGCTCGACAAGAACTCGGCCTATCGCCAGGTCGTCGACGACGGCCTGCTCGCCGAGGACCAGCACACCCGGCTCACCGATCCGGTCGATCAGCATGAGTGGATCAACAATTCGATCGCGCGCTCGACCGCCTCGATCGGCCAGAAGCTGTCGAGCGGCCTGCCGTTCCTCGCCACCGTCGGTTCGGTCGCACCGTTCGTCGGTCTGTTCGGCACCGTCGTCGGCATCTACCGCGCGCTGATCGCGATCGGCGCATCGGGCCAGGCCTCGATCGACAAGGTCGCAGGTCCGGTCGGTGAAGCGCTGATCATGACCGCGCTCGGCCTGATCACCGCCGTTCCGGCCGTGCTCGCCTACAACTGGCTGCTCGGCCGCAACAAGA